>JAAGKN010001057.1_pt1 | contig 92973 bp, 85 predicted proteins | sample 6206371 | NCBI WGS metagenome assembly JAAGKN01 (sample SAMN11533720, study PRJNA540317) | gut metagenome | isolation source: fecal pellets from male and female animal of same cohort | host: Peromyscus leucopus | place: USA:CA | collected 2017 | reverse complement strand
AAAATACACAACAAAGATAAAAACAACAGGAACCCCTTTCCGGCCAAATGGCAGTGAGAGGGGTTCTTTTTATATATTTGCGGCTGTAAATCCTGAACTCCATGGGAGCAGGTTAGCAAAGGAGTGAATATGAGCTCAATAAAACGAAAAATTCTCAAAATCAGCAGGATAATTGTCATAATCGGGATTATCCAAACATTTCTGGTTTGTTCAAGCTCGGATAGTGTCAGTGACCATGTGATTATGGTTAAAGCCGTTCTTTCGGCTGTATTCCTGGCACAGTATCCTTTTGTGCGAACAATCGTTACTAACCAAACCAGATACTACCTTTGGACAGCAATGCACATTGGTAGGGGAGTGAAGCGAAGAATCAGCTATTCGTATTGGTTCAGAAAAGCGAATAGGGTATTGCTTTATCGGGTGCGGGCAATAACGGCCCGCAGAACAAACAAAACTTTGCCCGAAAAGTATGTATCCACAAAGGAGGTCTTTAAAAATTAGAATTTGCAACACAGTGAACAGTTTATTGATTGCCCTGAATCGGCATGAAAGTGCGACCTTGTTTGTAATTGCCTCGCCAGCAGAGCGAGACACGGGCGCATGGCTCCGTAAAGACGGATGCGTAACGATCAATGTCGAAGGCCGATTAGTAACCTGCTCAGAAAGAACATTCGAAAAAATTCAACCATATTTGTCGATTCGGTGAGAAATATACCTAATTAACGTAACGGAAAGGAGAAAAAATAGTGAAATTCATTATTACAAAAATATTTGCCATTATGCTGGTGTTTACCAGCTTTGTTGCGCCCATGAATCAGGAAGTATTGATGAACCAGGCAAATTCCAACGCTCAGTACGATATCCAGTCCAATGCTGTTTCCGCAGAGTCGGTTCAGACGGCGGATCACCAGACTCTCGTTGAAATGATGACCATTAAGGAAGAGAACTCCGATTGGGATTACACTCAGTTTTATCAAATTCTGAATGTTATTCCTAACGAAGTCCTTTCCGGTTTTATTAACCAAAAATGGTCACTGTCTTTTGGTGATGTCAAAATTAATAGTTATTATGAATCTTCTGGTATTAAAACAATCGGATTGACTTACCCGAAATCACACCACATTTACGTTTCTGTATACACAAGCATTCCGCATGAAATGGGACATTATGTGGCGGTAAATAATCCGGATATTCAGAATCAGAAAGATGTATTATACGAAAATGAAGCAAGCAATGCTCACGGATTTTTGACAAAATATGAATGCACATATAGTGCTGATGAATATGTAGCAGGGTATGCTGCGTATCTATTCAACCATATGGATAATGTTGATGCATTGGGCGCTTTGAAAAGAGCTACACCCAATACCTATAAGCTGTTTGAGCAGGTAATTGCGAATGGCTGGATCCCGGCTGTCGCCGAGTAAAAAGAGAAGAGAAAGCTGTTTGACCATATAGGCCAGACAGCTTTCCCTTTAATAAGGGAGTTTGTATAAAATGTTTTTGGAAAAAGAAATTAAAAAAAGCAATCGAGGCCTCACTTTTAGCTTCCCGGCTACAAAAAAGCTCTCGATTGGTAGTACCTACGACTATGTGATTGATAAACAGTCCAAAAGGATTCGAATCACGCCCTCTCAAAATGGCCGGTATAAGTTGTCAAGAAAAAAAGCCGGTAATTCATGGAATCCTCTGGTGGATCTCCGCAACAGGGAAGTTCTTGACACACTTTCTTCGATGACCAGCGTCCGCATTACTATTTCTGAAAACTCCATCATTGTATCAGATGCTTCTGTAAAACAGCGTAAGGCAATTTTGACATTGCCAAGGCGCTGTCTCCAATCGTTGCGAATGGCTGCTGGCATGGAAAACTATGCGGCAACAGAACGTGTTTTGTCCGGCGTACAGCTTACTCTGGATGATTATTTGCGTGAATCGGCTGTTGATATCGGCACGATTCATAAGGATTTGCCGGATATCTACACACTGGTATCGCTATTCAGCGGCGCAGGGATCTTGGATTGGCCGTTTTTTAAGGATGAGAGGTTTCGGATTCAATACGCCATCGATTACGATGCGGCAGCGTGTGAGACATATCGAAGAAATATTGGATTGCATGTTGTGCATGGAGATGTTCACCGGGCTTTTACTGATGGCGGATACCCACTTGACAGAACGGTTCAGTCACCTGATGTAGTGATTGGTGGGCCTTCCTGCAAACCGTTTTCCAACGCAAATCGGCATATGCGCTTGGAGGATCATCCAGACAGCGACCTAATTATCCAGTATATGCGTATTGTGAAGATTCTTCAGCCGAAGGTTTTTGCCATGGAAAATGTGCCAGAGGTGCTGACCGCCAGCAATGGCGCTTATTTCAGTGCAATCCGAGAAATTGCTGACGAATGCGGCTATCGTGTGGAAGCAAAGATTGTCCATGACAATAAGGTAGGCGGATTCACTACAAGGAAACGCGCTATTATCATGGGGAGCCGTATTGGCCCTATCGTCTTTCCCAACTTGAAATTAAAGGGGAGAGGTCGAACGGTAGGTGACGCATTGAAAGCCATTACGCCTGCTTGGAGTAACTATGCTGATGTGACAACGCCAAGCGCTGATGTCCAAAAACGGATGTCATTTGTCCCTCAGGGCGGTAACTATGAGAGTATTCCTCTCGAATACCGTACAGGAAGCAAAAACCGACATTCCTGCACATATCGGCGTCTGGCATTGGATGAGCCTTCACCCACAATTGTGAATTGGAGAAAGCCACCATTGATCCATCCTACTGAGAATAGGACTCTGACAGTTGCTGAGGCAAAAGCACTTCAAGGTCTTCCTGGAGACTTCAATATCTGCGGAACCCTTGGACAGAAACAGCAACAGGTAGGGAATTCTGTCCCGGTTGCTTTGGGGCGGTATATCAAAAACGCAATCTTAGCAACGCTGCAGAGTGGAGAAAGGTGCTTTGCGTGAATGGAAAGCAACGGCGCGTTAGCGCAGTTGCTTTCTCACGGTCGTTTTGTTAAAAAGAATCGAAAGTTGGAATAGTTTTTTCTCTTATAGAGTAAAAAACCTGTTGACTGACAAAACTTTTTCGGTATAATTAAATTAGATTGGAGGCGTCGCTATGATTATACGACCAGATTATGTGTGCGCCATCACACCATATATCGATACACCACTGGTGAAAATCCTTTCGGGAGTTCGCCGTTGCGGGAAATCTACCATTCTGGCGATGGTTCAGGAGGAACTCAAACAACGAGGGATTTTGGAGCGGTACATCATCACAAGAAATTATGCCCATACCCAATACGAGGATCAGACTGCCAAAGAAATGTATCAAGACCTAAAAAACAGTTTGGACAAAACGCATCGGTGTTATTTGTTCTTAGATGAAATGCAGGAAATCAATGGCTGGGAGCGAGTGGTAAATACCTTATTAGAGGAAGAGAACGTTGACCTTTACGTGACCGGATCTAACTCCAAGCTCATGTCCAGTGAGATCTCCACCTATCTGTCGGGGCGGTATGTAACCATTCCGGTCTATACTCTCTCGTTCCGTGAGTATCTAACCTTTCAGGGTAAACTTGATGCAGACCCTCATATGGAATTTTCCCGCTATTTGCAATATGGTGGATTTCCCATTATTGGCGTTAGCCAGTTTGATACCCATTCAGCTTATCAAATCGTGGATGACATCTATGCCGCCGTTATCACGAGGGATATTTCCAAGCGGCATCGCATTCGGAATAAGGAGCTTTTTGACAGGGTGGTCCGATTCATCATCGAAAATGTGGGGAAGACCTTCTCTGCCAATTCTATTATCAGCTTTTTGAAAAATGAAAAACGCAGTCTCTCTGTGGAAACGGTTTACAACTACCTGAAATGGCTGACGGACGCTTTTATCATTTACCCCTGCAAACGATATGACTTGCAGGGAAAGTCCGTTTTGAAGACACAGGAAAAGTATTATCTGTCTGATATTTCTTTCAAGTACAGCCAGATGGGGTTTGACCCGAAAATGATTGCCGCAATGTTGGAAAACATCGTGTTTCTGGAGCTGAAGCGCCGGGGATATGAGGTTTATATTGGGAAAAATGACGCCAAAGAGATCGACTTCGTAGGTGTCTTGCGGGATGAAAAAATCTATGTTCAGGTTTGCAGACAGCTTCCCGAACACTCCGACCGGGAAATCGGCAATCTGATGGAAATCAAAGACCACTACCACAAATATGTTGTGGCGATGGACGAACTTGCCACCGGCAATGTTAACGGGATACAACTCATGCATATTGCAGATTTCCTGTTAAAAGAAGAATGGTAAAGATTGTGGCTTGCTACAATTCTCAAGTAAATATATTAGAAGAAAAGGACTGCGAAAGCGGTCCTTTTTTTCTTGCAAAATTTTAAAATTTGACGATTTCACTAAAATGAGGTATAAAAAGCCATAATAGGAGGGGTTAAAAATTGACTCTTATTATTGCAGAAAAACCTGGCTTAGCACGGAGTATTGCTGATGCTATCCCTTATAATACTGAAAAAATGCCTGGTGCTATCAAAAAAGGTGATTATATCATCACATGGGCATACGGTCATCTGTTGCAGTTAAAAGAGCCGCAGGATTACGACCCCGCATATAAAGAATGGCGAATGGATGCGTTACCGATCTATTTCCCGAAATGGGGAAAGAAGGTCAACGAACAATCATTTGGAGGGCGAGGTGGCGGAGAAACCCCGGCACAGCGTCTTGAAACGATTGGAAAGTATTTGCGGGAAGCAGATATGGTTGTCCATGCCGGAGACCCGGATGACGAAGGGCAATACCTTATTGATGAGATTATTGAATATTTCGATTACCAAGGACCTGTTATGCGGCTTGCGACCGCAAATACTTCTGAGGCGGCGTTAAGCAGGGCACTGGGTCAAATGACGGATAATGCCAGTCATATTAAAATGGGGCAATCCGCTTATGCAAGAAGTGTTGCTGATTTAATGGTTGGGGTAAATTTGTCCAGATATTTCTCTCTGAATAATCCGGAGGTTCTGTTGTCCATTGGTCGTGTTCAAACACCTGCTCTGGGCTTGGTGGTTCGCAGGGATTATCTAATCGAAAATCATGTTATGCAGCATTATTATATCATCAATGCAGATGTGGATGTTAAAGGGAATGTGGTATCTGCAAAATATGTCCCGAACAAAAAAGATCCCCGACTTGAAGATGGGCGAATCTTAAGTACGGATGTGGCAGATGAAATCATGAGCATGATTCGGTCAATGCCGACATCGGATTGTGTTATTGAAACTAAAACTGAACAAGAGCCGCCCCCGTTGCCATTCAACCTTGTAAAATTACAATCGTACAGTGAAAAGCATTGGGGATATACACCTAAAGAAACTCTGGCGATTACGCAAAGCCTCCGTGATAACTATAATGCAATCTCCTATAACAGAACGGACTGTCAGTATTTATCCTCGGATCAATTTGCGGAAGCGCCTACTGTTATGAATTGCGTTATCCAGAATATTCGATTCAAGCCAAAGCAGTTGGATATGAGTATCAAATCGAGAGCCTTTGATGACTCTTATGTTCAAAGCGAGGACGGGAACGTTGCTCACCTCGCTATTATTCCTCAGGCAGTAAATGTGGATCTTAATAAGCTGACTGAGCAGGAAAAGAATGTCTACATGGCTATTTGTAAGTATTATATGGCTCAATTCTTGCCGCCGGCGACAAAGCAAAAGACTTCCCTGACAATCAAAACTCCTGATGGCGGTGAGCTGAAAGCGAATTCTACGATTGTCCTCGAAAAAGGATACTTGAGCATTTTTAAGGACGCAGATGAAGACGAATCTTCAATTCTTAGCAATATCCCTCCCAGCTTGTATAATGCGAATATTGTTGATGTCTCAAGGAAGGAGGCGGACACAAAGCCTCCTGCCCGATATACGCAGGCATCTCTTGGCGAGGATATGACAAAAATTGCCAAGTATGTGGAAGATCCCAGAATCAAGGAAATTCTTATTGCAAAAGACAAGGGTAAGCGAGGGGAAAATGGTTCTATTGGGACTGAGGCAACTCGTGCGGATATTATCAACACACTTTTGGAGCGAGGCTACATTGAACCGGACGGAAAAAAAATTAAATCAACTCCGCTTGGTCGAGAGTTATACCGCATTTTGCCAGACGAACTGAGAAATCCGGACATGACTGCATTATGGTGGTGCGTTCAGGAAGATATTAAGAACGGGCACGCTACTACTGACACGTTGATTCAAAGCGTTTTGGAAATGATTAAGGGTGTTATTCATACCGAATATCCTAAAATCGATATGTCCATTGTCCCTGATAAGTATAAGAGAAAGGGTCGAGGGAGAGAACCTCTTGGCATTTGCCCAAGATGTGGAAATCCAGTCATCGAAGGGAAACTGGGATACGGATGCTCAGGCTATAAGGAAGGTTGTAAATTCGTTATTTGGAAACAGTCCAAAATGCCGATGCTACAGAAAGTTAAATTTTCCGCAGCGGACGCAAAAAAACTGTTGGAGGGAAAAACGGTTCATAAATCGGGCTTAGTGAAAAAAGCTGGCGGAACATTTTCTGCAAATTTGAAAATGCAGGATGATCCCACCAGCCCATATCAAGGAACAAATATCGTTATCGATTCTTTTGACAACGCAAAAGGCGGCGAGAAAAAGCATCGAGGGGGGCGCAAATCATGAATGGACGCACGCACTTGGTTGGTGGTGTTACTGCAGCACTGATTTATATTACAGCGTCTGTTTCCGGTGATTTTGGGCTTGAACCCATGTCTCTGGTTCAAATGGGATGCACAGTGCCAATTGCCATGATTGGAAGTTTGGCCCCGGACATTGATCTACGAACCAGTACGATGGGAAGCGCAGTAAAACCACTATCTGCTTTGATTAACGGTATTGTCGGGCATCGGACATTTTTTCATAGTCCATTGTTTTTGATCCTTTTGTTTTTTGCGGCAAAAGCCTATTTGCCGGAAGCTATGATGTGGATGACCACTGCATTTATTGTTGGAGCTGTGTCCCACCTTTATCTCGATATGCTCAACAAGGCGGGCATCCCGTTGCTTTGGCCGATAAAAAAAAGGTTTTGGGTGCTGGGTATTAAAACATCCGGACGAGGTGAGAAAATTGTTGTTTCGATAATGTTTGTCCTGATGACATGGATTTGTGTTCAATTGATTTGTGGACTGGTTCCCGTTAAGTGAGGTGATACCTATGAAGAATGAATTAAAAAGAAAAATTCTATTAGCCAGATTGGACGGCTACAACACGAGAGCAACAGGAAAAATGGTGGGTTGTTCTTATCAGAGCGTTTCTAATTATTTAGGGACTCTTCCTGTCCCAGAGGGATTCGATCCATCCGAAAAGGTTCCATATCATGGATTTGACAAAAATATTTGCCAGATTATCAGCAACACACTCCCCGGTCACGAAGATAACTTAGACGCCGTTTGTGAGGAAACCCATTTAGACAAAGTAACAGTTGAAACGGCAATTAAATACATTGTGTCTAAAAAAGCGCGGGTTTTCGATCAATCACGCAATCCGCTGCTCAACGCATGGATTCGCCGCAATGGCATTTCATTGCAGGAGTTTTCGGAGCTGATGGGGATTAGCACATCTACAATGCGGTCTATTTTAGACGGAACTCATGTTATGACACTGAAAATCGCAAAGCAACTGAAAGATGTCACAGGGCTGTCCTTAAGGGAATTGCTTTTGGAACACATGGATGAAATTGAGTCCTACTATTTAAATGAATCATCTTTTGATTCCTTGGCAGAGGACGATTCATTTTTGAAAACAGTTGAGGTTCCTGTCGCTCCGGTTGCTGAAGATACGATTCCGGTACTGGCTGGGCGTTCGAGTCCGGGTTCCACCATTATAAAACCCCCAAGAAAGAAGCGGTGAGTTTATGAATTTTGAAGAATTGAAACGCAAACTGGAAAGCCGATTGTCTAAAAAACAATTGGCAGGCCTTGTGTTGGTTTCTGGAGTAGTTGTTATCTGCTTAGTAGGGTTGCTTTTCTCTGCAATCTTTGGTGGGGATGGCGATGTCGAAACACAACCTCCTGAAATTGAAAACACAGACACTACCCCGACTCCGATGCCAGAACCTACTTACTTCCCGGAGATTGAGGGTAATGGCGAGCTTATGGAGGGCGATGGGGTTTATTCCAACACCGAATATGCAAACAACAAGGTGCTTACATATAAGTACAATAAGACAGACAGCATCAGTGTTGGGGTGGATGCTCCGGACGAAACTGGAAGCATTATCATAAACCCTCATGCGTCAGTCACTGATGAAGGGCATCGTGTCGCTTTTTATGTTGAACCGTCTCGCTGTTTCCTTAACTATGCCCATTTCCCATTTGAAGAAATGGATTCAACGACAAACATGCCAGAGAAAAATATTGTAGTTAACTGGGTATATAATGAGGCTACGACCGGAACATACCATTCATCAGACGACTACGGGATTTCATGGGTAAATTCCTATCAGTACGATAATCAGGATCATACCGGCTGCACGTTGGCGATTCGAGCTGTAGATTTGAATGAATCCCAGTTAATTGCAGTTTGTACTGCGACGATCATTTGGAATGAAGATTCAAAGCAATATGAATTGGCGTCTTTAACAGGAAACGACGTCTCTGATACTGGAGCAATGAGTTCTTCTGACCGGGCTGATTTATTGAGTCGCGCATACGACTTAATGCTCGATGAGAATTTTGGTCCTAATAATTCCTATGACTTAACGGAAGACGATAAGGCTGAGTTGATTGAGTTCGGCATTGTTGAGAAAGTGCCAAGTACATACTTCCAGAGATTTATTTCTGAATATGGAACTACAGCAAAATCTTCGAAATATGCCTATGATGACATCTATGCAGTTTCTTTTAAGGTTGGCCCGTGGGGATTTATTACGATGTACTACTCTCCGCAAGCATCGTATCTGTCCGATATTGAACCAGGCAACCCGGAAGAAGAATATATCGCATTTGATAAGACGCCCGTCACATCAATGGATCTAAAATACTTTGGTCATGATCCGGTAGGCTTATATACACGCAATCCGAGCCTGTACCCCGCAGGGTACTTTAACTAAAACATATAGGAGGATATTTTCTATGGCATCTATCATTAAAAATGACCAGCAGGTTAAAGCGCTGAATGAGATCAATGAGGCTTTAGATACCGTCAAAGCGTTGAATGCGCTGTTAAACCCTGGGGTCGAGGGGGCGTATCAACTCTCGTTTATTCCGGAAAAAGGCAAGGCAATTAAGGTTATGCTGGGAAAATCCGAAGAAAAAAATGTTTTTGCTGTTTCCACCAAGTTGCGTGAAAAACTGATTAAAGAAATTCGGGCAAAAGCGCAGAAATATCGAATTATTTTGGATCAATCTGATTTGCAGATTATCGAAGGGGAGGAAACCAGTTCAAATGAGCTTGCCGAAGAAATTTTCCCTGATGCACCCTCCGAACCGTTGCAAGGTAACGAAAACGAGTAATAGTAAATTTTTACAATATGAATATGGTTGAGAGGAGACCCTGCTAATTGGCAGGGTCTCCTTTTTTTATAAAATTTGGCATAAAAATTTTTTGAAACACAGAATTTGACGATTTCACAAAAATAAGGTATAAATGAACCACTTTTACAAGTTAGCAGAAATCACTATTTTATGGGATTGCTGAATCAGCTTATCCGGCAAAGGAGGTTCTCGTTATGAAATCTATGGAAATCACGGAAAGTTATGGCGTTAATTGCCCCAGTTAAACATAGGCGATTGTAAACACAATGATGGATGTGTCTTGAAGACACAATGGTTTTTTGAAAGGAGCAAGCAATGCGTAAGAAACAATTTATCTCATGGTTGCTGATTATCTGCATGGTCTGGTCTTTGATGGGAACGACATTCGCAACGGATGCGGATTCCAGTAGCAAGCAATATAGCGTGACTGATACAATGCAGACAGATGCAACTATCTTGCCTATGCGGGATGACATGGATAGTTCGACCCCGGCAGAGTTGCCGGAAGAAATCGAACTTCTTACCGATGACCTCAGCTATAAGCCGTGGCTCGATAAGAACGGGAACGATACCCTTGCCGGCGATGGTCCGGTAACGGATGAAACATATTCTCCCCGTCCGGGTATGATGCGTGCGGCATCTACCGACACGTCTCGTGGTTCAACAACGCTTTCAGGTTCACAAAGTAGTTTCCGTACCACGAGCACTTGCACGATCACGCTGAACAGCGTGACCATCGACAAGTCCAGTTCTATCAGTGGAGAGTATCCCGCTATTCATGTTCAGTCTGGTACACTGACGTTGAATATTAATGGTACGTGTAAGTTGCGTGCGGGCGGCATTGCTGCCGGTATTCAGGTAGATAGCGGTGCAAGTGTTGTCATCAACATGAATACCAACGCTACCCTTGAAGTATTCGGTGGCACGGACCAGTACCGTGCAGGCGCAGGCATTGGCAGCCCTGCTCAGGCTTCTGCTACTGCGGGCAACATCACGATAAACTCTGCTTCCGGTAGTACCTTATGTGCTCATGGCGGGGCCCGTCCATATTACGGTGCTGCCGGCATTGGCACGGGTGCAGATGCCGCAAACTACACAAAGACAATTACGATCAATGCCATGAGCAGTAGCTCTTCTGGCACTGTAAATGCTTCCGGTAGCTTTGGGGCTCATGTATCTGCGGCTGGCATTGGAGGTGGATGTAATTCCGTTGCACCGACAAGCGGCGGCAGCATAAACATCACGGGCGCAACAGTGTACGCCTATGCAACGGGTCAGAAAGACTGGAGTAGCTCATCAAGTAGTTGGTGGCATAACCTTACACTTGGGGGTTCTACCGCAAATGGTTCTGCCGGCATCGGCTCTGGTGGTCGTAATACGAGTGATGGAACTGGTACTGTTCGTGGTGCAGTTTCCAAAATTTATATCAGCGGCGCTGCTAATGTAACTGCACGTGGTTCCGCGCAGGGTGCTGGTATCGGCGGCGGTGCAGGCGACCATGCGGATGACATTCGCATTTCTGGTTCTGCAACAGTTGATGCTCAAGGCAGTGGTTATGGTGCTGGCATCGGCGGCGGAAACTACGGTCATGGCAAAAACATCTCGATTTCTGGCACAGCAAATGTTTCAGCAAATGGCAGTTCTTATGGTGCTGGTATTGGCGGAGGTCACTACGGAAACGGCGAAAACATTACAATTCAAGGTTCCAGCACTACCTCTCGTCCAACCGTTTCTGCTTACGCCGGATCTCATGGGTCTGGTATTGGCGGTGGTTACTATGGCGGTGGGTTTAATATTGTAATTAACTACGCAAATATTACAGATGCCTATTCTTATCATGGTAGCGGCATTGGCTCTGGGTACGGCTATAATCCTTCCAATTCTCCAAGCTATGGATACCCTGCGACCATTACACCAACTAATTTGGAAAGTGGTTGCCAGTCAAACAAAATGCTGACCAATATCCGCATTACGAATAGCGATATTTCTAATTGTTACTCTTACTACTATGGTGTAGCAATTGGACCGGGATACAATAATTCCGGAAGCTCCAATACGGATAAAGCCTGCGCAAGTGTTTATATTGATAATTCCTCTCTCTCATTGAAAATGGGGAGTTACAGTAGCAATAGCTATAATGGCAGTGGTATCGGTATTTCAGACTCTTCCTATGTTAATGGATATTTTCGCATTCAAAACTGCCCGTCTATTACGATTCAGGGCGGCGGCGGAGCTGGTACTGGCATAGGCATTTATGGCGGTTCCAACAACGCAATGCAGTTGACAATGACCAATTGCGCGGTTGTAGACATTTCTCCTCACTATGGTCAAAATGGGTTTGGTTGTGGGGATTCGTCAAATAGTGTCTTTACTGCAAATGTATCCAATGTTGAGACCTTTAAAACAAACAATACACATTGGAGCAATTATGGTTATTATTCTACAGGTATTGGTGTAAACAATAGTCAAAATTCCAATGTTTCGATCAATTTTTCTGGAGTAAAAAATTTAGAAACATCGGCTTCTGCTGGTTCAGCAATTGGCATTTCCAATAATATGTCAGGTGCTACGTGCAATTTAACCTTCACTGATTGCGAAAATATCACAGCAAAATCAGGATATTATGGTGTTGGTATTGGTGCGGGATACAGCACTTTAAATGCAGGCAAAAATTCTGGCGATGTAAACATTAAGTTTGTCCGTTGCCCTAATATCACTGCTGCTGTGGAAAACGGTGACTCGACTAATACACGTTACGGTGCTGCCATTGGCTTTGGATGGAATTCAAACAATAATGACATCAGCATTGAGATGACAGATGTGGTAAATCTCTCCGCTGAAGGCCTGACAAATTACTGTACTGGTATTGGTACAGGTACAGAATGCCGTGATAACGAACTGCATATCAATATCCAACCCAAATCTGGCGTAGCATCTTCGTTAACCGCTGGTACGCAAGACTACGGCGTTGCTATTGGTACGGGCTATAAAAACTACGACAGTTCTAACTCAACAACATCTGCGACACTTACCGATATCGATATTGGAGCATTCAACAGTATTTCTATCAACAACAGTGGCAACGATAGTGTTGGCATTGGTGTCGGTATGAATACATACTCCACAAGTGGTCAGAATGTCGTTACAGATATCGACATTGAGAGCCCCGGCAAAATTACGATGGCCAATGTTGGTGTGGGTATCGGTCTTGGACAATCTGTTCGTGACGGCGTTGAAACAAATATTGATATCAATCACGCCAACGGAATTGACATCAACGCTCTTTATACCGGTATTGGTATGCGTAATGGTTGCTCAAATGTTGCCGATACCAATATCAATCTGAACGATTGTGGCGCAATTCAAATAACCGCGCCTCATGTGGGTATTGGTAGTGGCTATCAATGTTTTGGAAATTGTGATACCTCTATCACTATTTCTGATGCTGATAGTGTTTCTGCCACTGTGACAGATAGCAATTATGCCACAGCAATCGGTTCCGGATACAACAACTATGCAAATGGTGGCAATCCAGTTCTCTCAGTAAAGCTGCTCCGTTCTGGCAACATTACCGCAAAAGCTCTCGGCTATGGTGTTGCGATTGGTGCTGGGCGGGAAGGCAACGGCGAATCCGTTGATATTCTTATCGAAAATTGCGGAGATGTCATTGCAAACGGCAACAGCAATAGCAGTAATGGGTCTTATGGAATTGGTATGGGCGTTGGGTATTCTTATTCTGGCTCCGGTGCATCCTACCCGGTCAAAATTCAGGTGAAGAATTGCGCCTCGCTGATTGCCACTGGCAGCCGCTACAGTGCTGGTATTGGAACCAGTGGCAACGCATTCGGCGACATTGCGCTGAACATCTCTGTGACCGGGACACCCACCGTTACTGCGTCTGCCCGTCAGGATGCCCCTGGCATTGGCGTTGGCTACAACAACTACAATAACGGTTCTAAGGGCACGATCTCCATTACTGGAGCGACAGTCACCAGCACATCCGGCGGTGCCGCTGGTATGGGTACTGGTAACAATTGCCGCAATGGTAAGTTGACCCTGAACATGGTGAATGACACGCTGCGTACCAGTTCCTCAAACGGTCCCGCTCTGGGGCTGGGTAAGAAGAACGAATCCAGTATGACTGTGAACGCGAATCTGACCAACTGCACTGGTACTTTCAATGGCACTGGCTACAGTGCAGGTATTGGCCAAGGCCTGAGCAACAGCAACAGTGTTATGAACCTGATGGTGAGCGGCGGCAATATTACCGCAACCGGTTCTAAAGGCGGCGCTGGTATCGGCACCGGCCCAGTGAATGCAGTTTGTTCCTTCACCCTCGACGCAAAGAACGGTGCAATCATCAATGGTACTGGCAGCACCAGCTTGGAAGATGAACTTTCCGTAGTTGGTTCAACCGGTAATACCATTCTTGACAATCTCGCGGCTGGACGTGTCATGGGCTCCGGTGCGGGCATCGGCGGTTCAGAGGGCACTCAGGTCATCTCTATCGATACCAACGGTGTTACCCTAACCGGGCGTGGTTCCTGCGACGGGAACTACGGTTCTGCCGGTATCGGCGGTGGCTCAAATGGTAACGGCGGTGATATCAGCCTCACCAATACCACAACGAAAGCATATGGCTCTGACCGTGGAGCGGGTATTGGCGGCGGATCTCGCGGCATTGGCGGAGACGTTACCATCTCCGGTGGTAATACACTGGTCTATGGCGGCAAATATGACTCCGCAGGTATCGGCGGCGGTAATAATGCTGCTGAGCACGGAAGCCTCGCTCTGGTCAACAACCCCACCGTAACCGTCTACGGCTGCCCGAATTACCAGCTTGCAGTCCCCGGTGAAGTCACGACCAACGGAGTGAAGTTCTTCCAGGCCACGTTGATGGAGGTCCCCAGTACGCAAACTACCTTCTACACGAAGGACGCAAACGAGCGGGATGTTATCACCATCACACAGCCCGCTGATTACGGTGCATTCACGACTACACTCAGCAATGCGGTCAGTAACGGCACCAATTACCACGTCTACATGGACACAACCAAAAACGGTTCCCCCATTACTTATCAGATGGCAACGCCGTACACTGTAGAGGATTTCCCTGTTGTGACTTCCGAACAGTATCCGGCAGAGCTTTTGACAATCATTGATTTCTACACTGTAAAGTTCGATACGGACGGCGGTTCTGCGATTGCCGACCAGACGATCCGGATCAACAATATGGTTGCCATCCCGGAAACGAATCCGACAAAGGCCGGATATAAGTTTGCCGGTTGGTATATTGACCCTGAGCTGACGGAAATCTACGATTTCAGCAAAATCGTCACTTCCGACATGACACTCTATGCCCGCTGGATCGATGCGGATAAGGCGGTGTATTGTGTCCAGCATTGGAGACAGACTCTGGAAAACACCTATATTTTGTCCAGTGAGCAGTATTTGGAAGGTTTTGTCGGAGAAACAGTCAGTGCAGAAGTAATCCCCGCGGAAGGCTTCACTCCCATCAACGTGGAAGGAACGAAGCTGACGGGCGTACTCCCGGCAACCGGCACTTTGAAACTGGCCTTGTACTACAACCGTGATATGGTCACGATTGAATTCAAGAATGTTGACAGTCTTGTAGGCCAGCCGGAGGGCGTAACGAAGATCTCTGCAATGTATGGTTCTACCGTTGTTCTGCCGAAAGCCGAGAAAGCCGGCTGGGTGTTCGATTACTACACCAAGAACACGGAAGACGGTGAACAGGTCACTTTGCTCCCGAACCGCATTGAGACATTCGGCAACACGCTGTATGCCAACTGGACGCTGAAAGAAGGCGTTAAGTACACCGTTTGCCACTATCACCAGCAGCTTGACGGTACTTACATTGAAGTATTGAAAGAATACTTTGCCGCACCGAAAGCAAACGCTACAGTAACAGCGGAGAGACCGGATTATCCGGGCTTCCATGTGAACACCTACATCACCGATGGGACTGGCACCGGCAAAGCCTCAGAGAGCGGTGACACGATCCTGCGCGTCTACTATGACCGGAACGAGATCACTGTTAATCTGATTGACGGCTACGGCCTGCCTGAAGACTTTGTAAAGCGTACTTCCGGTGAAGCTGCAAACATCCCGATGCCTTCCCGTGTCGGCTACCGTTTCGACGGGTGGTTTAAGGCCGACGGCACAAAGCTACCGGATACTGCACGTATTGACGACTGTGGCGACGAGTTGACTGCACATTGGACAGCCGTTCCCACAACTGCCTACTCCGTCAGATACTTCCTGCAAACCCCCGGTGGTGCTTATAAGGTTGATTACATCGACGATTTGCAGGGCGAGACGGATAGTGTGGTGAACGCACAGATTCGTGTCTACGATGGCTATACTGTGAACACCACCAGAAGCAAGACTTCCGGAAAAGTCGCAGGTGACGGTTCTTTGACCCTCTATGTGTACTATGACGCAAAAACCTACGACATTTCCTTTAATACCAACGGTGGTAATACGATTGCCGCACAGACGGGCATTCCGTATGGCGGTCTGATCACAAGGCCCGCTGACCCTGTGAAACAAGGATATGATTTTGTTGGCTGGTACACCGATTCCGGTTGCAACATCCCATTCAGCTTCAACGAGACAGTGAAGGGTAACATGACGCTCTATGCGAAGTGGATGCCCAAAGGCGACACCGTGTATACCGTTCAGTACTGGTTTGAGTCCGATGGCGGCTACGAAATGCGCGATGAAATCACGCTCTCCGGTGCGACCGGTGCTAAAGTGGAAGCTAATGTGAAGTACTTCCCCGGCTACCAAGAAAGCCTAACTGCCCCCGACCGTCTGACTGCCGGCACTATCGCCGCTGATGGTAGCCTGGTACTGAAAGTCTATTATGACTATCAGACCGCCACTGTGGAGTTTGACTCCAACGGCGGCACGGAGATCACAAAGCAGACCGTAAAGCTCAATGATTATGTGGACGCTCCCGCAATCCCGGTGAGAGAGGGCTATACCTTTGTCGGCTGGTACTCTAATGCGAGCTTGACACGTGTGTTTGACTTTGAGGCTACGCCCATTACAAAGGATATCACTCTGTATGCCAAGTGGACGGCAAAGTCGGATACCCAATACACTGTAAAGCATTACTTTGAGGATAGTGTTGTCCCTGGTATGTATCTGGAACTTGAGAGCATTTCTAAGACCGGTACAACCGGAGAGACTGCCGAGGCCGCTTTGCTGGATAAGCCCGGTTTCCATGAAAATCGGACGCATCCTGATCGGCACGAAGTGGGAACCATTCTTGCAGACGGTTCTCTGGTGCTAAAGCTCTACTATGCGAGAGACATTTACACGGTGGACTTTGTAACAAACAGTGAGAGCAATATTGTCAGCCAGAATGTCCGTTTTGAGGATAAAGCGGTTGAACCCTCTGCTCCCCAGAAGCCCGGATTCGATTTCGACGGTTGGTTTACCGACCCCGAATTGGGCAATGCCTACGACTTTGACACACAAGTTACCGGGAATCTGACCTTGTATGCTAAATGGACTGCATGGGATGAAGTCCAGTATGTGACGGAATACTATCAGGAACAGTTAGACGGCTCTTATCTGCTGTTTGAAACTGTCCAAGACAGTGCTGCCGCCGAAACGGAAGTCAACGCAGTAATTAAGACCTATGAGGGCTTTAATGAGGCGTCCGCGCACGCTGACCGTGTAGTGAAAGGCACATTGTCAGCCGCCAGTGCATTGACCCTGAAAGTCTATTACAACCGCCAGACAATGCGTGTAAGCTACGAAACAAACAGTGATGAGGATGTCGCTGACCAGTTCGTGAAGTATGGCGCAAAGGCTGAGAACATTTCCCTGACCAGAGACGGATACGATTTCGCTGGGTGGTTCAGCAATGCGAGCCTGACAAAGCCCTATGACTTTGATGTTGCGGTTACACAGGATATTACCTTGTACGCCAAGTGGAACGCTTGGAACGCAGTGGAATACACCACAGAATACTATCAAGAAACCCTCGACGGTGGATATACACTGGTTGAGACCGTATCCGGGCAGGATGCTGTCGGCACAGAGGTAACTGCCATCGTCAAGGATTACCCCGGCTTCGTGGAAAACAAGGTGCATACCGACAGAGTTGTTGCCGGCATCCTGACCCGTGAATCTACTCTGACCCTGAAGGTCTACTATAACCGTCAGATGGTTCAGGTGCGTTACGAGAGCAATGGTGCTGACGATATCGCGGATAAGTCCGTGAAGTACGGCGCAAAAGCTGAGGATGTAACCTTGACCCGTGCTGGCTATACCTTTAACGGCTGGTTCAGCAATGCAAGCCTCACGAAGCCTTATGACTTCGATACACCCGTAACCAACACTACGATTCTGTATGCAAAGTGGGTCGCCAACGGCGATACCTTGTATACGGTTCAGTACTATACCGAGTGTGATACAGGATACGAGTTAAAGCATGAAGTGCAGAAGACCGCCGCAACTGGTGAAACTGTGTTCGCTGATATTATCAGCATCACCGGCTATGAGTACATCTCCGGAGAAGATGGTGAGAAGCTGGTTGGCGTGGTAAACGAAAACGGCACTCTTGTATTAAAGGTTTACTACAAGGCTGTCAGCCATACCGTGAGCTTTGAAGTGAACGGCGGTAGTGATGTGGAATCCATTGTGGTCGCTCATAATGGAAAGATTACTGCTCCGACAACGGAGCGCGAGGGCTATACCTTCGACGGCTGGTACACCAACGCCAGCTTGACGAGAGCTTTTGATTTCGATAGTGAGATCAAGCGTGACACGACCTTGTATGCCAAGTGGACGTCCAATGGGGCGACCAACTACACGATCCAGTATTTCTTTGAGACCCTGGATGGTGGTTATGACTGCAAGACCGAAACCAGAGTTGCCGCTACCGGCGACCTGGTAGAGGCAATCCCCACCGAGTTCGACGGCTTTACCTACGAAGTCGGTAATGCGGAGAACAGACTGGTCGGCACAGTCGAAGCAGACGGTTCTCTGATCCTGAGCATCTACTACACCCGTAACGAATATGTAGTAACATTCGATTCCGCTGAAGGCACTGAGGTTGATGCCCAAACTGTGAAATTCGAGGGTAAAGCCACAGAACCGAACATTCCCAGTAAAGAAGGTTATCGATTCATCTGCTGGTTGGATGCTGCTGACGAAGTTTTTGATTTCAGTACAGCTATTACCTCTGATGTGACTTTGTATGCAGCATGGGATAGTGCGGACAACATCAATTACACCGTCCGCCATTACTTCCAGAATGCGTCTCGTACAGGATATGTCATGGATAACGATGCCGCGCAGATTCTGACAGGCAAGGTCGAAACAGAAGTCACAGCTACTCCCGGCACATTCTACGGTTTTGTGGAGAACACAGAACATGAGAATCGTGTGGCTACCGGTGAAATTGCTCCGGATGGTAGCTTAGTCCTGAAACTGTACTACGACCGTGTTGAGTTTACTGTTGCTTTTGAATCCAACGGTGGTTCTTCGGTTGATAGTGCGACGGCATTCTATGGCAACTCAATTACTGAGCCTGATGCCCCTGAAAAGATTGGCTACGACTTTGAGGGTTGGTTCACTGACAGTGTGTTTGCCAATGAGTTCGATTTCAATTCCGAAATCAATGAAGATATTACCCTGTATGCAAAATGGGCTCCGTCCGACGGAGTGACCTACACTGTTGAGTTCTATCAGCAAATGGTCGATGGCCTCGATTATGAAAAAGTCTCTGAAGTGATGATGCCCGGTACAACAGGCGAGAATGTTGAAGCAGTTGTGTCTGAGATTCCTGAGGGCTTTGAACTGAATGAGACTGCTGCGGACGCAGTGATGTCTGGTACAGTAGAAGCTGATGGAAGCCTTGTGTTGAAGGTGTACTTCGATAGATTGTCATACACCCTAACGTTTGAACCGGATAATGGAGATCCCACGACCTTCAGAACCGTTCGTTATGGCGATATGCTGGGCGAACTGCCTGAGATCACAAAGACAGGATTCAGCTTTGTTGATTGGGTATCCGATTCCGGACGAGCAATGTTTTCTGACGATACGATGCCTGCATCTGACTTGACGCTGACAGCTAAGTGGAATGAGTCATTCCGGACGATGTATACCACTGAATACTATCATGAACAGCCAGACGGGACCTTTGCACTGGTTGAAACTGTTGAACTGACAGGTTTGACCAACAGCATTGTTCAAGCAGAGCGTTATGAGTATGCTGGATATACTGAAGATACGACGAACTTTAGTCGGAAGATCTATGGCCGCGTGGCTCCCGATGGCAGTCTTGTTCTGAAGGTCTACTACAAACTTAATGTCCTTACAGTGGCATTTGAGTCCAACGGTGGCACAGAGTTTGATGTGCAGAATGTAAAATTCGGCACATCAGCTACAATGCCTACTCCTGTGCGTGAGGGTTATGAATTCAAGGGTTGGTTCGAGAACTCTAATCTGACCAGAGCATTTGATTTCGCAGCCCCCATTACCAAGGATGTGACCTTGTATGCTAAGTGGGCGGCAAATGATGCTACCGAATATACGATTGAGTATTATCTGTCCAATGATGATGGCACGGATTATACATTAACCGAAAGCGTCACAGAATATGCGTCATCCGGCGAGATGGTCCATGCAAGAGTTTTGGACTTTGATGGATTCCATCAGAATGAGTCTCACAAGGACAGTAAGGTCATTGGAACGGTTGCTCCCGATGGTAGCCTCGTGTTGAAGGTTTATTACGACCGCAATCCGTTCGTCATCACATTCGATACCAACGGTGGAGATGTGATGGAGCCTGTTAAGGTGAAGTTCAACAAAACCTTGGGCAATGTCAAAGCGACTAAGACTGGCTATGTTTTCGTTGGCTGGTATACCGAAGCCGGCCTGTTCCATGAGTATGATGTGAATGCGCCTGTGACGAACAGTATGACGCTGTTTGCGAAGTGGACTCCGGCCACCGATACTAAGTACATCGTCCAGCATTACCAGCAGATGACCAGTTTGGATGGTTACACCTTGAAGGATACCGACATTCTGAGTGGCACCACGGAAGATTTTGTCTTTGCAGATGCTAAAGAGTATTACGGTTTCTACCAGTCTTATCCTCAGGATTGTATTGCCGGTGGCAATATCCTCCCGGATGGTAGCTTGGTGTTAAGGCTGTACTATGATAGAGCCAGCTTTGACGTGTCCTTTAACACACACGGCGGTTCTGATATTGCCAGTGTTTCTGTGAAGTATGAGCTGCCCGTTACACAGCCCGAAGCCCCCACAAAGGTTGGGTATGTGTTTGACGGTTGGTTTGCAGATGATACTTATGAAGTCGCTTATGACTTCAATCAGGGTATTGTGGCAGACACGGAAATCCATGCGAAGTGGGCTCCTGCTACCGATACTAAATACATCGTTGAGCACTATCAGCAGACCGTTGACGGCACTGAGTATGAGCTGTTTGAGACAGACAGCTTGAAAGGCACCACAGACGAAATCGCAACTGCTATCGCACACGACTATTACGGATTTGAAGAGAATGTCGAAACGGAGTTGCGTATAGCAGAGGGTGCAATTGCTCCCGATGGTAGTTTGGTGTTAAAGCTGTATTACGACCGCCTGACCTACACGGTGAACTTCATCACCAACGGCGGCACGGTGATTGCGCCTTTGACGGTTGCTTATGAATCAACAATCAAGAATCCCACAGTTACGAAGACCGGCTATGACTTTGCTGGTTGGTTTAAGGACAGTGAGTTCAGCGAAGAGTTCGATTTTGCAAGCACCATCACGGAAGACACGACGCTCTATGTTAAGTGGACTCCGGCTACCAACACTGCATACACTGTGGAGTACTTCCAGCAGAACCTGAATGGCAACGGTTATACAAAGGTCTCTACAAATCGGCTGACAGGAACAACCGGTGAGACTGTATTTGCCGACCAGACAGCACCTGAAGGATTTGTCTTGAATCTTGATGCTGAAGGCACGATTAGCTCCGGCGAGATTAGACCCAATGGAACATTGAGGTTGGCATTGTATTTTGACCGCAAGGCATACACACTGACAGTTAATCCGGATAACGGCGATGAGGTTACTACAAAGACCGTGCTGTTTGGCAATACCATTGGCACATTGCCCGAAGTCCAGAAGACTGGCTACACATTCACCGGCTGGACAACAGCAGATGGTACTACGGTCACAGATGCCACTACCATGCCGGCAAGAGATCTGACAGTTACTGCCAAGTGGAACAGAGTCTCCTTTGGTGGCGGAGGCTTTGGTGGTGGAAGCGCAACCACGGAAATTAAGGACACTGAAACACCGCTTGATACCGCTACGCCGGCTCTGACGGAAGATCACATTGCATATATCTCTGGATACCCAGATAGAACGATCCGTCCGGAAAACAATATCACACGCGCTGAGGTTGCAATGATTTTCTATCGTCTGCTTACAGAGCAGTCCAAGAGCATCTATGAAACAAATGACTGCTCATTTGAGGATGTCTCCGATGGCGCATGGTACAGAACGGCAGTTGCCACACTGAGTAACATGGGTATCATTTCCGGCAAGGATTCCACCCATTTCGACCCCGATGCGTTTATCACCAGAGCAGAGTTCGCGGCGATTGCCAGCAGATTCTCCTCCCTGGAGCATTCTGGTCCGGATATGTTCACGGATATTTCCGATAGTTGGGCAAGGGCAGATATCAATAATGCGGCACAGCTCGGCTGGGTGAAGGGTTACGGCGACGGCACCTTCCGGCCTAACAGTCAAATTACCCGTGCTGAAGCGATCCAGATGGTCAACAATGTCTTGCAGCGTTCTTCAATCGATGAAGAAAGTTTCTTTGCCGATATGATTCGCTGGGTCGATAATGCTGATTCCTCTGTGTGGTACTACCTCGCAATTCAGGAAGCCACAAACGCTCATGACTATGATAAGGATGATAACGGGCATGAGACATGGGTTCGTTGATTTCTAAATAGAATGAGCTTACCTAACAAAAAAACAAGCCCCCACTTTGGTGGGGGCTTGTTCAATTAAATGAGGGCTGCCATTAAATTTGCGATAGCCTCTGTTTGTGTATCTGGTGGCAATAATATGAGTTCTCGAATGATCCCGATAATGTTGGGATCATAAATAAATTTGTTTTCATACAAAATGCCATCCTTCACATAGCTTGCGGCCAGCGTGCTATATTGTGTGTAGTCCAAACTCACAAAATACTCCATTGAATTTCCGGTGAAAAATGATATTCGCGCAAGATTTTGTAGCGTCAAATCATAATTGGTTTTAAGCATTTCAAGAGTACGCTTTATTTCACCACCACTATTTTTTACAAGATGAAAAACTGGGAGGTCTACAGAAGATGCCATTTCCTCACATCGCATGCAACATATTTCGATAGTTGAAGGCTTATATTGTATCGTTGACCTAAATTTTCTGATCGAAAATAAAACATCTTGCAAACGAGAGGAGGGGCATATAAGTAAGAGTGGAACTAAGGCCGAAAGCTGTTTCGGTAGGTGTGTAATAGACATTTCTTCAAAAACAAGCTCATCAACAGATATGTTCATAATCTGATGGCACATTTTTGCAACTATTCGAGCTGTTGATGGAAATTCTGGGGACTTATTTAAAGACCCGTAAACAATGTCGTAGTTTTCATCAATTAGAGCAGCTATATCTACAATTCTTGGTTGACCAGAACGATTACATAGATTAGCTTTGTGACAACAACGCATAAACCGGGCTTTATACTGTGGTAATTCCTTCTGCAGTATTTTGGTGATTGCCGAAAACTGTTCTGCGCCTGAGCTAAATTGGTATATTGAGTCCTTATGCATGCTGAACCTCCATAGCCCGATCTATAAATTGATTAAACACTTTTTTTGATTGAGGACCCATAAATTCATAAGCAATCAAGGTCTCGTTGATAATTGGGTTTGACGAAAAAACAGGTGCTGTCATGGGTAAACACAATAACCAATGCAATGGTGCTTGAAGACAACTCGCAAACAAAGGTATATCCATAAAACGAATTGGGTATCCACGAGTTTGGAAATAAAATAAATAGTCATTGCCGAAATTTTTGGCCAACGCATCACATATTCCATATGGGTCTTTTATTTTCGTAGAAATTTTATATTGGTAAACAAATTTGCATCGCTCATCCGGGTCATTTGGTATTTTATTTGCCCTGCTACTGAATTGCCAGTAGTCGGGAGAAAGATTTTTTGCAATAGCTAATACATTGCGCTGTGTAGATATAGGGAATTTTTGCATTTGGTCTAATACTGTTTCAGCTTTTAAGCTGTTCAGTGATGCGTGAACTCCATTATCTTCGAAAAAATCAATAATGCTTAATTGTGACTTTTCTAATATTTCGCCCATTAGTTGATAAGTTCTTTCAATCGGAGCATATTTCTTGAATCCTACCAAGCTATTGCCAAAGATTTGTTTGAAATAAAGGTTGTCTTTATCGGTATGTTGGGCTACCCAATCAATAAAAGACACCCAAACTTGTTTCTTTATAACATGCTGGGGTTCTTTTGCTCTCATTATTTGGTTCCTCCCATTATTTTGTATAAATTTAGAGTTTTTTTAGCAATGACTTTAAATTGTTCTGGTTATTATACCAAATTACTAAAGATATGTCAACATTTTAGTCATAATGCTACATTACTGCGATATAAATTTCTGCATTTTTAGATAATTTCACGCAGATTTGGCTTGATTGCATTTGTTAGCGATTTGGCATAAAAATTTTTTTACATATTTAATTTGACACATTTCCATAAATAAGGTATAAATCCGATACTTGAAAAAAGCTCTGTAAAAATGGCAAAATAAATTAAGAAGGAGGATGCGCTGTGTTGCAGATCCAGCGCGATAGAAGTTATGCCAAGAAAAATATCGCAAGAAGAACAAGTAAGGATTATGAGCCTGCCAAAACGGTTTTTCCGCATTGCCGGCGAACTTGTGCAGGGGCTATATGATGAGGAGAATGGACAATTTTATCTTACCGATAGTTCTGGCAAGTTATTGAACAAGATGGTTACAATCCCAAAGTCCACGGAAAGGGAACCTGACCCGGTTGATTCGTTAGAACCGTCAGATTCTGAATCTGATGTCGAGACCGAAGGGATGCCAATGAAAAGAGGCATCGCAAAGCTGTTTCATATGCAGCACAATCGGAATGTCGAAGATGACACGCCTCGAACATCGCGAAAAATGACATCTTTTGTGACTCTGGCCGTGATTGTTGTTATCGCAGGAGCGTTATTTACAACAAATCTTCTTCCACGTTTAGGTGGACATACATCAATTGAAGATCCTAATGTGCCTTTGTCGGATGCTCCGTATTTGGACAAAATTGAAGTTGTGCAGGTTATCAGGGATATGATTCCAGGAGATGTTATCACGCCTGATGATATCCAGAGTACAACTATCAGCTCTGAATCATTCTCTCAAATCACCTTGAGCGGAGTCAATATTTATAAGTGGGACCGCTGTGATCAACTTTTGAATAAGTACATCACGTCTTATGTTCCTGCTGGACAGTATCTGGCATATGATAAGGTATCTTCCACAGTGACCCTCCCGGCCAATCCGTGGACAACGGCAAAGGACGGGTATATGCTTGTAAAGGTTCCCATCGATCCGACGGCGAAAGCGGATGCTCTTATGAACTTCGGCACAGTCATGAACATGGAAATCCAGAAGCAAACTGTCAGCCAAACACCTACAGGTGATGCAGATGGAGATAAAGCTGAGGTTGATGGTCTTGAACATACCACGACCGTTGAGCAAAGTGTTATCATCGATAAGTACACCATGGAAAACCTCGTGATTTGCGATATTTTGAATGCTGCCGGAGAAAGCCTCTACAATACATATAACGCTTATATGGGCATTCCTGCAGGCGAGCAATTCTATTATATCAGCAATGCGTTGTCAGAAAACGCTGAATTGGAAGAAACATTAACTCCCGAATATGTTTTGGTGAGTGTCACGGATGAGCAGGCACAGGCTTTGGGCGATTTGACCGGTTCCGGCATTGCAGTTCGGTTCTACCTTACAGAGGGCACAGGTGGCTCTGATGGCTTCATTGCAAATGCTCGCGCTATGAGATCTACAATTGATGAAGCGATTGCTTACAATGCGGAAAAGGTCGTACCGGCCGATGACGCAAATGTTGAGCCCATAGAGGAGTGATTGTATGGAACAACGTAACCGTTCCGAGCAACTTTCAAGCAATTCGTTTTATGAAGACCCTGACGAGGAGCTGTATGATGATATCGAAGAGAATGAAGAATCAGACATATCTCAGCTTTCATTGAAAGAACTTTTCTTCGTAATTCCTACGGGGCTGCAGAGTACAGTTGCAAAACAAGTGATTACTGCTATTGTCGTGTTATTTCTCAGCATTGCGCTGATCATCGTGTATAAGACACCTCAGTGCTTGATTGGAGTAATTGTTGCGGCGTGGCTTTTGTGGAACGCATTGTCAATCCTGTTGGATTTTCAAGCTGGGCAGATCAACGAAGATGCGTTGCTCTGCTGCTCAGTACAAGGTGGACTTAAAATTCAATCCAGAACACGCGTCGTTTTTCGGACACAGGATGAATTTCCGTCATATTACGAGTTTTTTATCCCAGGACGAAAAGCAACGATGTTCGTGGAAAATCATGTGTACCTATTGTATACAAGAGTCCAAGAGCCTAAGCGATTGATTGGATGGCAAGGGCTTTAATCGGAAAGTAGTGGGGCATCTGCTCCACTACTTTTTTATCGGATTTGACAGTTTTCAAAAATTGGGGTATAAAAGAACTACAAATAAAAAGTCAAAATACAACAACAAAGATAAAATCAATAAGAACCTCTTTTCTACTATTCGGTGGGGAAGGGGTGCTTTTTATATATACACCTAAAACCTAAGCCCTGAACTCCATAGGAGCAGGCAGTTAAGAAAAGGAGTAATTATGGAAAACATTATTTTCAGAGGAGACTATTTCTCCAAAACAGTCGGCTATGTCATCGACGGTAGACACTTTAAGAACCGTACCAAGGCAATGGTTTATTTGCAGAAACCCACAGTAGGTATGGACTCTTTTGAGGCAAACAGCTATCTGGATCGTTTGGTTCGTGTATTCTTGGATAAAACCAATCCTGACAAACCGCATACGATTGGGTGTTAAGCCATGGCAAATAATCCGTTGTTGAAGTCGTCCAGTGTTTGGGACTTACGTGGTTTGCCGCAACCGTTTTGCGACATGCCATCAAAGAAGAACAATAAGACGCTGATGGCTCCCGTGATTCGGGCGTTGCAGTGTCTTGCAACTGGTCTGGATGCCCCCTGCTCTTTAATTAGAGTGGGGGACAACGCCGGAGTATGGTATGCGGCTGAAATGAAGATCAGTGAGAAGGAAACACTCGTTTGTGATTTACAGAATGCTTCGCATAAACTTTCTGCGGCGATTGTGGGGAAAGAAACGCTGCAATATACCCCTGCGCCAGCCGTTGGCTACAAAGATGAGAAGGTAGATACATTGCCGTATTTCCTTCTTGCGATTGCTGTCCTACAGGAAATTGATGGAACATTTAACGATCTTGTCAACGACATGATTACAATGCTCTCCGTGGTAAATGCCGCTAACGCATCTGACATGGACGACGCATCCAAAGATAAGCTGTACGACATTTGCGATATGCTTTATCAGCGGCTTGAGCGCAGTAACGATCTCATCGGCTTATCCGCCGGAAATCCGGAGTTTTTGCGAAAGTCAACGGTAGAAAGTGGCGTGTACCGGGATGGAATCAAATTATGTGGCATAGCTCCTGTCTTGAAACTGGAAAATGCATCAAGCAAACATAGGACACAAATCACGACCTTTGGAGAAGCGAAAGAACTCTTTAAGGACTATGCAGAATCTTTGCAATGGACTGATGAAGAGGAAGTGCTCATTCCAAAGTTTCCCGATGATTTTCCTATTCTGAAGGAATCGGTTATGTTTGCGCAGTTTTTCGTTCAAACAAGAAACATGAGAAACCCTATGGTCAACTTCATGTGGCGTGGAATTACCTCTTACGGTAAGACTACAGGCGTCGAAATGATTGCCGCGTTATTGCATACGCCGTTGCTGAAGATGACCTGTGATTCTACAATGGAAACGCGCAATTTCCTTTCCGATTTTGTCCCGGACAATTCACCAGTGCCGGTGCAGCCGACTACCATGCCTACCGTTGAACAAATGTATCTCAACCCCTGTGGCTCATATGAACAGCTTACAGGGACATGGGATGATAATGCCACTGCGGAGATGTGTCTGTCGGCCTATACAGCGGTCATGATTGCGGCAGCGAATGTGGGGACAGCGAGATTTAAGCATGTCGAATCGAACTTTGTGAAGGCAATGTCTCGCGGTTACATTTGTGAGATCCAGGAATGCTCCAGAATCAAAGATCCCGGAGTCCTTGTTGGGTTGAACGAATATGATCGTCCCGGAGCAGTGATTCCTTTGGTAGACGGGTCATATACCCGACGGCATAAGAACGCCATCTGCATGTATACAGATAATGTGGGATATGCGTCCTGTCGGCCTTTGGACAATGCGGTTATCCGCAGATTCTCGTTTATTGAAGATTCATACGAGATGAGCAAAGCCGATGTTTTGAAACGAGTCAAGTACAACACGAGATTTGATGATAACGATTTGCTCAACAAAATGTATGATGTCTGGAAAGCAGTAGATGACTATTGCAAAAAGAACGAAATCACTGAGGGTTCTGTCTCTATGACGGAGCTTGAACGCTGGGTTCAGTGCGTACAGGTATCCCTGACGTTATCTGAGGGTCTTGAGAACGAGCTTTACGAAAACTGCGTAAAAGCTGTTGTTGCCAAGGCGACCAGTAACATTGATGAGCAAAACGATATTCGCCGTGCGATACTCGATATTCGACTGAAATAATCCAAATTAAAAAATTGTAAAATGAGGAGACGCAATGCGCCTCCTCATTTATTTCTAAGGAGGTGTAAGAATGCAACAAGAAATCATTGACCGGATGGTACGCAGAACCAGCCATGAGATCGAAGAAGAAATTTCGGATCAAGAACTGTTTGGTTCTATTGAATTTCGGAAGTATGTCCAAAATTTGGTCGATACGATCACAAATCGCGCCCGATACTCCACATCTGTGCATATTACCAATGTAGGGCCGCAGGGCTATGTTGCATATACCGACAACGATTCGATATGTTTGAATATCGAGAACTGTGTTTCGTCGATTTATAGCACTCAAATTTCGAGATTTAAGGCAATAATGGGAATTCTCTTTCATGAGATGGCTCACATCAATTACCTTGATTTTGACAATGAAAAGAAAGCTATGGAAGATATCGAGAGCGGGGTACTTTATGGCGATTTGCCAGTTTGTGCTACCCCTGATGAATCGGTAGCTTTGCAGGAAATTATTGATGTGCTATCGCAACGCCCAACATGGCGTGTTTTCTTCGGGCAACTCTATCATAAACTGTCAAATAGTATCTCTGATCCGCATGATGAAGCAAAGATGATTGCTGATAACGGTGGATTTATCGAAGAATGCATTTTGCGTGCGGCGCAAGCGCTGCATGCAACAACTCTTGCATTGGAAGATATGTGGTCTGAATCCGATGGGATTACAATGCAGATTATGACAAGCCTGATTTTGCAATACGCGAGATGGGGTTCTGTTATTGTGCTTGACCCGGATCAACAGCCTACGCCGTTGCCGTTGCAAGTGCTTGAGTCGTTTAAGTCGAGCTTGGATAAAGCCCGTCAAACAGACCATACGTGGGAGAAGTACACTGCGTTGAATGAAGTCGTGGTAAAGCTCTGGCCCTACATCAAGACCCATGTGCAAAACCCCATGGAAAATGCGCAAAAAGATGCCAATGGCGATGGAAGCGAATCTGACGGCAAAAGCATCGAGGATGGCTCAAATGACCAATCCGCTGGAAATTCTCAGGATGAAAGTTCTGGAGGATATTCCTCTGGCTCTATGAATGGGCAAGATTCCTCAACTCTTTCGCAGGCTACAGCAGAGGATGGTTCATCGGAATCCGAAATCGAGGACTCTAAAGGTTTGGATGGTTTAAGCAATACCACCAATCATGTTCCCGGATTACAGCAGACGTCATTAGACAGTTTGTTGCAGGCATTGTCCGAGGCTGAAAAGTCAGCCGGCAAAACACAGTCGCCACAGCATCGTCATTCTTCTCCTCAAGCGAGGCAGAATGACATGAGTGAGAATAAAACTGATAATAACGACGTGTCTGTGAATGATAACGCCAAAAGCGATTCGACTACGGAAACAGCGGACGGGTCATCGGAAATCCCTATGCAAAAACCCATGGAACTTCATGAAGATGTTGGGGATGCCGATTCTAAGGCTAACGGTCAACTGAAAAGTATTCAGGAGTCAATCGCAAATCGTATGGCTGAAGCGCAAATGGAACAGTCGTTGACGGATAAATTAACACAGGAAATTCAGGTAGTTGAGCAAAATCCAATCCACAAAAATATTCACATTCAAACAGAACGAATTTTGGATGTGAGTGCTCAGGATATTGAAAATTACAACCGCATGTTTTCTCCTGTGAAAATGTACTCCAAAACGATCCAGCGTGCTGTCGAAAATGCATTGCGTGAGTTGAAGGATGGCGGAATTACCCATCATCTGAACTTCGGAAATCGCTTAGAAGCTCGGAATACTTACCGGCCTGACCAGCGGTTCTATGCCAATCGGAAACAACCACAGGATTTGCCTGATATGGCAGTATGCATCCTTGTGGATCATTCTGGCTCAATGAAGGGCAACAGAATTAATGCGTCCATGCAAGCGGCAATGCTTTTATATGATTTTTGCGCAGGACTTCGGATTCCTGTTATGGTCTGCGGCCATAATGCAACATCGCTTAACAATTCCGTTGGATTTATCGTTTATACTGATTTTAATCGGGTCGGAAATAATGATAGATATCGGCTGGCAAAGATGAAAACGTCTGGTTGCAACCGTGATGGTACAGCGATTGAGATTGCTTCAAATTTGTTGTCAAAGAGGCCGGAAGAAGTCAAGCTGTTGTTTGTGATTTCCGATGGAAAGCCGAATCATAACGGGTATAGTGGTAATCAGGCAATTGAAGACATCAAATCGATTGTAAAAAAATACAAACGGCGTGGCGTTGAAACAATTGCTGCGGCCATTGGCCAGGACAAGGATTATATCCAAGCTATTTATGGCGAAACCTTTTTGGACATTGAGGACTTGGAAACATTACCAAAAGCAATGACTAAACTTGTCCGGAAACGAATTCTTGAGTGTCTTAAGTAATTTTTCAAAGCAGTGCGACCTTTTGGCCGCACTGCTTTTTCATAATTTGACAGTTCTTCGAAATTGGGGTATAAAAGAACCACAAATAAAAAGTCAAAATACACAACAAAGATAAAAACAACAAGAACCTCTTTCTCAGCCAAACGGCATGAAAGAGGTTCTTTTTATTATATACAACAACTTTTTAAGGAGGAATTATATGAGCAATTATCAAGGTGGGCAATCTCAATATGACCAGCCGTATTCAGATGTTATTGCAAAAGCAGCGGCAAAAAACAAATTTGTTGATTTCCGCAATGGTTTGGCAAAGTCCAATCCAGATGAATATGCAATGATGCACGGAATTGGAGGAGCGAAACATGCGCCTCGGTCTGTTATCAAAATGATGATTACCGATTATTCAATGGGCACGGGTGAAAACTCAAAGGTAGTTACCTATAACCTGGATCCGCATGTTATCTATGAGTGGCTTCGAGCCTGCGAAAAGAACTTTGGTCGAAGTGTCGGCGGGGCTGTCAGTTCGGTTCAGCCGGTTGATTTGTCTTTCGCTATTTCGATATGCGAGGCAATGCTTGCGGTAGAACCACTTCCGGCCAGTATGGACAATATGGTTTACAGACCGATTTCCGATGGAATGATCTATGATCTTATCAATGAACTACAGTCAATAGGGGGTTCGCAATCTGCAACACCTGTTCAAACGAGTTCGGCTGGGTATTTTGAATATACCTACCATGGGGACAAAGTAAATCCTTACAAAGAGCGAAACGGTTTATGCCATGTCCAAGTGATTGATGTCGCAAGACAGGAATACCGATCCAATGGCCAACTCAGTATGTACCCATGGTACATCAAAATTCAAAACTTCTGGTCTAAACCGGTACAAAAAGAAAACGGCACAAATACTTATGACCCCACAATCATTGAAAACAAGGTAGAAGCCTTTATCAATATTAGTGATGAAGAGTTCTTTAAGTGCTGTCTTCGCACTACCAGGTTCATAGAAATTTGGGAGTATGCAAATTGTACGGCAGAGGTAAAGCGTGTTATTGCTGAAAAAAATGCTCGTCGTATGCAGCGGGCATCGGGTGGTGAATAATTATTGATTTACTGATTATTGAAAGGGGAGAACAGAAAAATGGGCAAACCGCCTGCAAACTTTATTTGTAGCCTTGAAGACCTCAGCGATGTAATCACCGCTGTCGTTAATAGAGCTGTTGAGAAAGGCGCTACATCTACCACCAGTGGAAACTATTACATGGGCTACGAAGCTTTTAGTGATTTGATCACCGAGGAGGACTACCTTCACTACTTTGACCTCATTGTTTATGAGCTGCAGGGTAGGGAAGAACTCCTTGACCTTGAGGTGCTTTATGATAGCCATGAGCTGGATTGCAACTTCGGTCTGGATTATTGCCCGTCCTATCAGTTTTGTGAGGGTGATGAAGAAATCTTCGGATCATTTGAGGAGTGGGAGCAAACACCGACAAAGCCTGTGTCGCAACCATTGAGCATGCACCGCATGGCTTTGATTGGTGAGAATGCCGTCCAGATATTTCAAAAGTGGGCTAAAACCCCGATTGGAAAACTGTTTGGCTTTCTTGGCTTCGGTAAGAAAAATTCTGAATCAATTGAATTTGACCTGAATTCACATGAAAGGAGAAAACTTTTGAACCAACAAAAATCTGACCTCATGGTGAAAATTATCATTGATGATGGGATCATTTCCGGTGTCCTTTCTAATGGGCCGGTCAATGTAGAAATTGTTGATATAAACAGAGACTATGGGGATTATGAAGCTCTGCGAGCGTACAGCCATGAGCTTTACGACGATCCGAAGTTAAAATCAATTGAGTACTCCGTTGCTCATTTTTAACCCAATGAAAAGGAGGAAAACAAATGAACAAGCAAAGTCCAGATCGGTTAGACCGCGTTAAGACGAGCCAATATCGAGGTTGCCACTATGAGCCAAAGGAGGATTTGATTCGACTGACGCAGGAGGTTGGAGGAGCTAAGTCCGAAACCCTGTATCTTGAAGTTCGAAATCGTGTTCTGTGGTTCAATGAGTACCTGCATGAAACAAAGCAGAACGGCTATATTGATGACAGTGAGATTCGTTTCATTCCCGAAGCGAATATGCTGGTAGCAACTGCCACAGTATATATCAATGGCGAGATTGCCGGTCGTGCGTCTGTAGGACGTACACCTGACCCGAACGACCACCAGTTGGTCGCATCGATGTGTACGCAGGCAAAAGGCCGCGCTTTGTCAAATGCCGGTTTTGGCACCGTTGATTGCGGCGTACCTGAAAATGCTCCGCTTGCGGAAGCACCTGTGCCCGCCGGTAATGGAGCAGGCCTTGATGCACCTGAATCAGGCGACACTTCAGTTGATGCGCCAAAGAAGCGAGGTCGGAAGCCCAAGGCGGAACACCCGCCTGTAGAGCCGGCAGATACTCCGGCAACCGTCGCTACAGGCATTACCACACTGGAGGAAGCCCTAAACTATCAGATGCCATTCGGCCCATATAAGGGGCAGACAATGGGGATGCTGAGAGTTCAAAATCCGAACACCTTGCAGTTTTATGCGAGTGACGAATTCTCGAATGACAGATATCCGGAAATCCAGCAGGCTGCGAAAATCATTTGCAGCCAACCAGATTTCCCAGAATAAAACGGGCATTCTTCCTTTTGAACAGTAAAGGCAGGGCGTTTTAATAACACCCTGCCAAAAAGGAGGAAAACAAAATGAGAGATGATCTCAAAATTGAGGAAGTGGTTGACCTTTTGGGGTTGATCCGTAATCCAAAGTCTCTCAGTGATGCGACCTCCTTCAATGTGAGGTGCCCACTGTGTGACGATAAAAAATATCACTGCAACATTAACACCAGAAAAAATGTCTACCATTGTGTGAGGTGCTCTGGGGACAATAAAAACACCGGTGTTCTTGACTTGTACGGGCGGGTTAGATTTGGAACGCCCCACATTCCAGGTTCTACTGGGAATGGTAAGGAATTGATGAAAAAGCTCAAGGAAGAATTGGGTAAACCGGAAGTTGTGCAACGCTCATACGCAAGACAGATGGAGAAAAAGAAGGAATTCCATATTCCGGCCGCTAAAATTACAAGCGATGATAAACTCCATGAAGCCTATTCAGCGTTGTTGGACTTTACCCAATTTGCCTTGTCTGCTGAGCATCGAGATAATCTCCTTAACCGGGGGTTGGATTTGGCATCAATTATCCAAAACGAGTATCGCACTATCCCACAGTCCTTTGATTGGATCAATATGTATCCAGCCATGATTGAAATATGGGAGAAGGATAAGCTCGAAAAGGAAAAAGCCAGATTCCCTTCTTTGAAGCGGGTTAAGACAGAAGCGTGTATTGGTGGTATGATCGTCGCTGACTATTTGACGAGCAAGGGCATCGACCTGATGGGCGTGCCGGGTGCATACAAACTCAAAAAACACTGGATTTTCAATCTCCAGCCGGGGATGATTATCCCTACCAGAAACCGTGAGGGAATGATCGTATGTTTCCAGCTTCGGAAGGATACAGGCAAACTACGCTACATGACAATTAGTGCAAAAGACCTCCCGTATGGCGTAGTGGAAGGTATTTCCAGAGTTCATTTTCCTTTAGGGAATGTCGGCCCTGGCCCCGAAAGCGAAGTCTTTTTAACTGAAGGCCCGCTTAAGGCAGATGTTGCTTGCCATCTGTATAATCACCCAAGCTATTTCATTGCATTGCAGGGCGTAAACTCTACAAACGAGCTTCCGGAGATTCTCGAATTCCTGAAAGCATGTGATGTGAAGTACGTTTGCAATGCATTGGATATGGATCGCTTGTGCAATCATAATGTTGCGAAAGCCAGCAAGTCTATTGCAAAAAAAGTTAGAGCCGCTGGCCTTACTATGAAGCACCGTTTCTGGGATGCGGATTATGCATCTGAAAAATGGGCTTATTTGAAGTCTCTTTGTGACCAGTTTAATGTTTGGTATGACAACAGCAATCATAATGTGTTCGTACAAATCGGCCTCATGGCCGAGGCATTGACGGATGCTGGAGTACGACACAGCATCAAGACAGTTGATGGCAAAGAGGAAAAGGACTATTGGAACGATTCGACAAAAGGAATCGATGATTTTCTGAAATGGCAAAAAAATTGAAAAAACGGGGCGTTAATTTAACGCTCCGTTTTTGTATTTTCAGCAAAAAGATGTTCTAAATAGAACATCTTTGAAAATTATTGATTGCAACGCAAACAAAATACCATAAACACTGTATAGCGAAGGCTATACTCAAATTTTTTAAAAAAACTCTTTCTGAATCCGCTTAAAATAATTTCAATAATTTGACGATTTCACAAAAATAGGGTATAAATAAGCCGTGTATAAGCAATGGCGATTAAACTTGTTGTTTATGCATATGGCATGAAAGCACTTTGCCATGAAAATCTGTATCGGGTTGAACGATAAGTGATAGTGGTAAACCAATCATTCATTGCCCGTGATTCGTCGGGGTTTCCGATGGGTCAGTGATTCGAAAGGAGTTTTTTGATGAAAAAAACGATGAACCAAGTGGCTCTTTCTGAGCCTAAGTCTCCGCTGGTTGTGGCACAGGCACGTCCTGCTTGCCGTAGCTCGTTTGTTCGCGTCTTTGGCATGGTCATGGTTTTTGCTATGATGATGATGGTGCAGGTATTTGCCACCGGGCAACTTGAAACTGGTATTCAAACAGGTATGGGTCAAATCTACAAATTGATTCAGACCATTGTTATTCCAGTAGCAGCAGTTGTTCTTTCGTGGAATGCGTTTAAGGCATTTACGGGCGGACAAAAAGGCATGGAAGAGGCGAAGAAAAACATTTTCGCCTGTCTTGCGGTTATCGTTCTGGTGTTACTTGCGCCGGTGATTGTTACTACCGTCCAAGGATGGTTTTCCGGTGTGGGCGATGGTGGAATTTTTGGTAGTGGCGGAGGTAATTAATTTTACCTAATAGCTATGACCTGAAAAGAGTGCCCTTAAGCCCACTCTTTGGGGCACTCATGTAATTGGCATCATCTACGGCTAAAGTCCGGGACTTTACAGTGAAATTTGATAAAAGGAGGATTAAGATGCCCCAAAAATCTCATGTACGGTTTAGTTCAATAAGCCTAATTGCTCTAATAGTTGCATTTATTGCGGTGCTTATTATCCCGGTATATGCGAATGATCTTGCGAGCATTGGGAACAGTGTTGTTAACGGCATGGATGATATTTACAAGCTCATTCTTACCATCGTTTTGCCAGTTGCAGCCATTGTGGTCTGTGTCAATGCTCTCAAGATTTTTACTGGAACAAAAAAGGATGAGGCATTTAGAAATATCTTTGTTTGCCTTGCAGTAGTTGCAATCGTTATGTTTGCCCCAACCATCGTGCAGACAGTAGGCAGTTGGTTTGAGGGCGGTCTCGGTATTCAGGACCTAAAACCTGCAGGCGGTTATCGTTGATGGAAAATTCAGAGAAGCATCTATCACACAGAGTGCTTTAATTCCAACGCAAGATTGTATTGAAAAATGGGCTCTATTCTATATCAAATAGAACTCATTTTTAAATGCAATGTACTTACATAGGAGTTGACGAAGCTAATGGAAATATATAGCAAAAGAATTCAAAAATATGCGCTTATTCTTGCCATGCTGATTGCATTTGCTGTTGTGCTGATGCCTTGCGAATGTGTTGTTTATGCAGCTCCAACACCAACGCCAGCAGTTGAAGCTACCCCACATCCGCTCCTTGATGAAAGTAGAGCTGTTGACTTAGATACAACATATATTGCCCAAGTTAATAGTTTTTTGGGTCTTGCAAGAAATGTTGCTCTTTATATAGCTGCGGCCGGATTAGCATGGACAGCTTTTACAATGCTGTTCGGATCAGAAAAAGACGCATCCGCATCCAAGACAAAAATCAAATACATTTTGATAGCGATTGTTTGTTTGATCCTGTTGCCATACGTCATTCAATTCGGGCGGTCTTTATTCGGTGGAGCATATAGCCCGACGGTTCCCGGTGCAACACCGTAACAACTAATTTGAAAGGATATTTACCATGTTAGAAAATATTTTTTCATCAATATATAGTGCAATAGCAACAGGTTTGGACTGGGTTTTGATCAGATTCCTCGCATCTTTGGATATCAGTTTAGATGCTTTTTTGACGATGGTCCCATTTCTCGGGACATCGTATAAAATGTTCCAGACGCTTGGAGTAGGCATTGTGACTATTATTGCTGTGTACCAATTAATCAAATTTTTTGGCGGTAGTTTATCTGAAACCGGAGATACGCCAATCAACATTTTGATACGGTCCGCATTAGCTGCCGGCCTGGTCTATTTCGGCGGATATATTGTTGAATACATAATTGATTTCGCAAAAGTTCCTTATGATGCATTTCTTTTTACGAATGCATCCAGTCTTAGTGATTCAGGCATTCTTGGAGAGGGATTTTTTGAGAATATTGGAGAAGCCACCATATTGTATAGCATTGGTGGAGCGGGGGCCGGCCTTAGCCTCGGCGGCCTGCTGATTGCGCTTTTTGTCATTGTCATGATTGGATGGAACATCCTCAAACTGGCTCTCGAAATTGTTGAGAGATATGTAATGACATGCCTGCTGGCTTTTGTTGCGCCACTTCCGTTCGCCACGATTGGTTCAAAATCTACATCCGCAATTTTTTCAAAATGGCTTCAAATGCTCCTTGGCCAATGTATCATTATGACTTTAAGTGTTTGGTCCATGAAGCTGGTAATTTCTTCTCTTGCCGCAACGGTTTTGGCAGATGAAGCGTTCATAATTCATCTAATCATCGTTCTTGCAATCTGCAGAATTGGACAGCGTATTGATTCGTATATGCAAATGCTCGGAATCGGCGTTGCGACTACAAGCGGCAGTCTGTTGGATGAAATGGTCAGTACCGTTGGCACCTTTGACCGGCTCAGAGGTAGAGGGAAAGGCGGTGGCGGCGGTGATAGCGGCGGCCGAGGCGGTGTCCTTGGTGGAATTTCAGACAGCCGTGGCAATGTCCGTCCGGAAGCAGTTGGCTCTGGACTTATCGGTTCTGTGTTAACTGCAAGAAATTACGCAAAAGCAGCCAAAGCCCAAGGTGAATCTGTCGGTGGTCAAATCAGTGCTGCGAAGGATGGCGCTGTTAAGGGCTTTGGCTTGAGTAAGGGTGACAGGTCTCTGTTTACGGGGCGCGGATATAACGATCAGCAGACGCTGCCCACTTCAACAGATAAAGCTGGGCAAATTTTGCAGAGCGGCGATGGTAAGAGTGTTCTTGACGGGGTTGCTTCTGCAAACGGCGCAAGAATCAATGAAAAGACAGGGATGCTTGCAGGTCCTGCCGCTGCTGTTGGGTCAATGATGGCTGCAAACTTTAATAACCCGGATGCGCAGGAAACCCTTTCGGCAACTGCGAAAAAGGGATCTTCCGAGGCTGTCGAGCACGGATTGTTTGGCAACAACAATCGGCTTGGGTTCGATGAATCCTCTGGTGTGTCTCAGGCTGAGTCAGATCAGCTTGGTTCTGACATGATGTATTCAACTTTTAAGAGTAGCTTTGATGGGTTGAATGATAAGGTTGCTACTTGGGAGGGTATGTCCGATTCTGAAAAGGCGGCACACCCGGAGATGCAACCAACTCCCGCTGAACAGAACCTTTATGCAGCGGGTCAAGCCATGGAAACAACTGCTATGGATTCAACAGACGGTGATTCCGGACGCCTGCAAAACTTCTCTGCGGCTAATGTCGGAGAGTACAGGAAAATGGGTAGAGAAGCATCTGCCGACTTAGTGGATGCAGATGGACAAAAGGTTGCAAGCGTTAGCGCAGTTGACGCTGCCGCTTTCAACCGAATGGCCCCAGAAGAACAGTCTGGATATGTACCGATGCAATCAGCGACTGGTGCTTCTTACTATATGAAGGCGACACCTGTTGGACAGACTGAAAGAATCGATATGTCAGGACAACCGATTACATCGACTGCAGCACCGGCTCCAGCTTCTGCTGAAGCTCCCGTTGTACCTGCAACCGGCACGGCAACAGAAACTGTAACGCAACCGGCTGGTTCTGCAACCCAACCTGTTGGATCAGTTCAGGTTTCAGGAGAAGCAAAAACTGCAGAAGCACCAGCAACAACCGTAGTGACGAAGACTGAAGTTACTCAGGGCGCAAGACCTGCGCCAACGGTTGAAACCATTAAGGAGTATCATGCCGAAGATGCGCCCGCACCTCGCTCGGCACATGGTAGTCAGCAACCCAATCAAGGTTCAAAGAAACCACCGAAGGGCAAGAAACCCAAGTCATAAACAAATTAGGAGTCATGCGGGGTTTCGTATGGCTCCTAATCGTTTTATACGAAAGGAGTAGTTGTTTATGTCTGTTTTAGGGCAAGAAAATAGCATGGCCGATTCCGTGGGCAATGACGCAAAACAAGCGATAAACATGGGAAAAGAAGCGGCAAAAACGGCAAAAAATCTTGGTAAAGCAGCCACTCATGCCGCAACCGGTAATTTTGCTGGTGCCGCTGTGGATATATTGAAAGACCCGAAATTGATCGCAATGATCTTGATTCCAATTGTTCTGTTTTTCCTTGTTGTAGTGTGTTTCCTTTACGCTATCCCAACGGCCATATATGAGTCTATCGTTACTTTTACAGAAAACATTAAGGAACACTGGGAGGAAATATATTATTCAAACGAATATGGAGGTTCTTTCTTTTCCATCTTAATGAGTTCCATGGAGGTCGGGAAGGAGTTATTTGCAGATATAGCAGATGGTGTAAAAACAACACTTAATAAGTGTTGGAATGCAGCTAAGTCTCTTTTTGTCCCATCAGACAAGGACTCTGACCTCAATAAAATAGCTCACAACAACACTGATGAAGGCTCGGATTTTGACTTCGGAATTGTAACACAGGAAGCTGTAGAACGAGTGGCAGTGATTCGTAAATGTATTGCTGCCAATGAAAAGTATCGGATTCGTGCGGAACAAGTTCGAGATGGTGTAAAAAGTTGTAATTCAGACATAAGGGAGTATGTCCAAAAAACAATTAAAGCCCAGCTTGAAACCGGATCAGATTACAATATGCTACAAACTTACTTGTATATATCAACTCCAGGGTTGGTGGAAAATATTGTGCCAATGGGTACAGACAGCACAGGGGAAATAGGATCTGATGGCGTGCGGAAAACCAATAAAGAGATTATTTCATATTTAGAACAGTTGGCTGTAGATATTCAAAATGCGCCCTATAATTCCCGTGACGAAGCAAAAGAAAAATTTGATAAAGCCGTAAAAGATTATTTCCCAATGGTTAAGGAAGATGGCGGGAATAATTCTAATTCGATGATGATTTTGTCCTTATTGGCGACACAGCAAGGATCCTCTATTGAAGATATGCAAACATCTGACTTTATGCGTTATCTGGGGTATTACGAAGGTAACGTTAATAGCGGGAGAACAACTGAGTTTAATGTCGGCCATATTGATGACGACCCTATTATTGCAAAAGTTAAGACATGGAAAGGGACATTTATGCCTCAATATCTGATGGAGGAAATTAACTATTACCGCAATCAGAAGATGTACGCCGAATCACTTGGAATTTTGACTGACGATGAAGCAGAAGAATATGAAAACATAATCAATTCATATTCAGATTACGGAGCACCCTTGATTGATTTTTTGGTTGTATTGCAATTCCCGGACTTAGATTTGATAAAAGAGCCTTCCGAGAATCGGGTTGTGATTGAGACCCGTAATAATGAGGATCATCATCTAATTTATTTTAAATACAAAGACATCTACACAGACGAAGAAAATGGTGGCGCTATTGAACTTGAAGTCACGAAAGAATGGGATGATGATGGCACTCTTATAAGTGTTATTGTAACTCCCTCTATTCATTATTCAATTAGTCCTCGTGATGCGTCGTCTATCTTATCAATTATTGGAATTAAAGCTCCAGCGCAGGCAATTACCGACTCAGTTGTCAGTACATTTAATTATGCGCCTGGGCATGTATTCAATGATATTCCGGAAGAAGCAACATCTTTTAAAACATACGAATCCTACACGGCTTTCGGAACAAATACCAAGCAACATGAATTACAACAATCTGCGACAACGGATGATTTAGGCTTTAGAAGATACCGCTACAACGGTGAAGACTATTATATGGTCGCACTCGGCTCTCATTATATGGGCTACGAATGTGGTAAGCGTTTTGAAATTACTTTCACCGACAACAACACGGGCGAAATAAAAACAATTAAAGCTATTGCGGGTGATCAGAAAGCCGACCAGCATACAGACCCTGAAAACAAATATGCTGTTACAAATGGAGATGTTGTGGAATTCATCGTCGATGTAAATGCATTGGATCGCACAGCTAAAGGCATGGGCGATATGTCTTATGCAGGAAGCGTTATAGATGAAAACGGCAATTACGATTTTAGAGACGCCGTTTGCAATGGACGGGTTACTTCTATCAAGTACCTTGGAACAGTGTAAGGAGGGATTGCAATGGCCACATTCTTTAATACATTGAAAAAACGAGCGTTACAATCCATTTTTTCTCTGATTTTTATTATGATGCTGTTTTCTGCAATTTCGGCTCAGGCTTCTGCCGCCGGCGTAATTCAGAATGCATTTGATAAAGATCAAACCAAAACCTTTGCAAGTTATATGAATTATTGCGATTGGGATCTATCTCTTAACAATCAAGATGAATGGGTATCAAGTGTAACAGGAGATTCCATGCAATTGAGTTCCGAGCATCAGGCGGCACTATTTTCTCAATATACGGAATCGTGGAAAGCAACTAAAAGCTATTGTTATAACACGAAAACAATTTCTTTGGGTAATTATTCCGAGTCCGCAATGGGACTTGTTCAATTTGCATTGGATGAAGTTGGTTCAATCGGTTCCGTAGATTCACCTAAGCATTTTAATAAATATACAGATTTTTACAATGCCCATGATGCATGGTGTTGCATGTTTGTGTCTTATTGTGCTTCTCAAGTCGGGTTGACAGCAGATAACTGCGACTCGAATCATGTTGGTAACTTGAGATTGGATTGGACCACTGAGCATGGAATTATTCTTGAGAATGCACTGTGTCTAACAGAATTCAAGTATCTCACTGAAACAATGGGTTGCCCATATATACGCTCTCAGGATATGTGGGATGGAACAGGAGAATTTGAAGTTCAACCTGGCGACATTTTTGTTTGGTATGATGCGTCAGCACCAGGGCGTGGTACATCGCCTAACGCATACACGCATATTGGGATTATTGAGAAATTCGATAAGGAGTTGGGTCTTTTATTCACTATTGAAGGAAATACGATATCTGGGCAATGCGAACCAATAACAGATGACAGCGGAAATATCGTAAATTTCAACGGAAATAGGCTTACTTCTGCCAGAGGCGTCTGCAGGCATGCCTTTTGGAGAAATTATAGATATACAGGCTCTATTACCGCATACAATATGGGATTTATCGTCCGACCTCGATATGATTTGCTTTCGACAGCCTTAGTTGAAGGGAGTGAATCATCGTGAAAACAATGGACGAAAAAACGAAAAAATTTCTTAGAATTTTAGGCATTTCAGTTGTAGTTGCGTTGATTGGTGCGGTCTATTTATCCCTTGTTTTTGGCGCATTGATGAAAGGCTATGGCATTGTCACCAGTCCGGTTTCTTTAATTGGTTTTCTGGTTGAGCATGGATTCCCGAAGGGCATTTTTACATTCCTCATTGTTCTTATTGTTGGGTTCATTGCATTCATGTTCTATAAGACGATGCAGGAAGAAGATGGCATCGATATTATGGGCCGCAAGTTTAAAATGGCGCAAGATCGGCAAAGCTACGGCGACGCACACTTTGAGACGCCTGAAGAATATAAGAATGTTGCGGTCGTACAAAATGTAAAAGATGCTATGGGCACGATCCTTGGGCAGACGGATTTATCTGGGAAACATCTCATCAACTACAGAGTAGATGAGAAAAACCGAACAAACCAACACATTGCGGTTGTTGGTGCATCTGGTTCAGGTAAAACCTATACCTTCTCAAAACCGTTCTGTTTCCAAGTGGCCAAACGCAGGGAGTCTGTTATCATCACTGACCCAGATGGCGGGCTGTATCGAGACATGGCGGGATATTTTAAGGACCAGGGTTATGTTGTTCGGAGGTTCGATTTGGCGACTCTGAAGAAGTCCGACGGCTGGCATTGTCTCCGTTCAGTGTTGGATGCAGCCGACCCAGGCGTTGCGGCCCAGATGTTCGCTCAGACAGTCATTAACAATGTTATGGATGACCCGGACAGTATTTATGGCACAGGTCCGATGTCCTTGTTGAAGGCATTGATCCTGCGTGTATGCTTGGGGCATGACTATCCGCCGGAGAAGAAAACCATCGAGTCGGTCTATGAGTTGCTCCAGAATCCTGCAGGCGAAGAGTTCTTGGATGTTATGTTTGATGAGTCGGTTTTGACTGATGAAGAAAAGCCCTGCCTTGGCCCGTATTTATCTTTTAAGCAGGGTTCACCGAACTTGCGGGGCAACTTGATTGCAAACCTGTCTATTCAGCTCCAACTCTTCCAGAATAAGTTGGTTTGTGAAGTGCTTTCAACCGATGATATTGATTTGACCTTGCCAGCAACGCAACCATGCGCTTACTTTTGCCTGTTTCCAGATTCCCATGATACATATAAATTCATTGTGTCATTGTTTTTCTCTATGCTGTTTATTCGACTGATTGATTTCAGTGACCACGTGATAAACGGCCCTTGTCCGGTTCCGGTCAACTTCCTTTTGGATGAGTTCCCGTCTATCGGCAAGTTGCCGGACTTTGATAAGAAGATGGCCGTTATCAGAAAGCGGGCCATGAATGTCGTTATGATATTCCAGGACATCACTCAGCTTCAGAATTTGTATAGAACAACATGGACGACGCTTCTTTCAAACTGTTCGACGCTTCTCAGTTTGGGCATTAACGACCAATTTACTTCGGATCTTTTCACAAAGCGAATTGGCGACACAACGATTGAAGTACAAACAAAAAAAGAAAAAGAAACGGATTCGTTGTCTAAATTATTTGGCCCGAAATCGGATGACCGTTCTGTTGGTGAAGGCAGGCGTGCTCTACTTAGCCACGATGAATTGTTCAAGTTAGACCCAGATGATTCAATCATTATTTTCCAAGGGCACAACCCCATCCGTGCAAAAAAATATCCGTATGTAAATCACCCGGATGCAAAAAAACTTTGGCAAATCCTGCCTGATGACATCCCGGACATTACGGATCATGAGGGGAGAAAACGCTATCACGATATTGACCAGGCCAAAGTCGATGCGTATTTGGAAAAGCATCCTCTCAGTGAGGTAGACCGCCACTATGTTGTAGAGTATGAGCCCATGAAAGAAGGGTCTTTCTTGGAACTTCTTAAGGAAATCACTATTTTCATTCTTGGCAAATTCGTCCAAACAAAGCAGGATGCAGACTGGCGAGATGAAGTGGTGGACACAGAGGATGAATTCTCTGATGTAATTGATATAGATGCTGACGAAATTGAGTTCATCGAAACCGAGGACCAGTCGCAGGATGAATGCATTATTTCAGATCACACCGTAGGGAGCAGCTCCGTGTCTATGGATGATAAAGGAGTATCATCCTCTCCGAAAGAAATCTGTATTGATATTGGGGAAGTCGGTGATTGGAGCGTTTTAGCAGGGACGCTTGAAAAGCGAGTTGAGCCCTTGGATAAAGGGGTTATCACCAATTCGCATTTAATACATAACGAACTTCCAGTTACGAAGCATGGCATAAGCGATAGCCCGATGATTGCGCCTCCGACCACAAAGGGTTCATCCCAAAAAGAATCGGCCTCGGCTGGTATTATCATCAAGCCTCCGGCAAAAAAAATTGATCTATGATAGAAGACGGAAGCCATATGGTTTCCGTCTTTCCTTTATGTTGAAGCAATCTTCTAAATTTTTGACATCAAATACAAGATGTGGTATAATTAAACTACAGAAAGGAAAGGCAGGGTGATAAACAGAAAAGAGGAACTGAAATGAAAAGAGAAAATAAAGTTGAATATAACTGGTATCGACCTATTGATACCAATCACGAAATGGTCGCAGAAACTGTTGTGGGGGAGGCGGTTGAAACTCAAACCACATGGAAAAAGTGGCTTTGTGATGCGTTAAAGGAAATCTTGCTGGCATTACTGATTGCCTTCTTGTTTGTGCGCGTAATTTTCACAGTTACTTTCGTAAATGGGAATTCTATGTTCCCTACGCTGCACGATAGGGACTTCGTTGTTTTGCAGCACATTTGCTATACGCCAAATCGCGGAGATGTTATTGTCGCAAGGGCTGACGGTATGAATATCGTCAAGAGAGTGATTGGCATGCCCGGTGATGTTATCTATATTGATGAGGACACGGGCGTGATTTCCGTCAACGGAGAATTGCTCAATGAGGCTTATGTTGCCGACCTTAGGTGCAATATTAACGGCGATGTAATTGGGCAAACAATCACTGTTAGACCGGATCATGTATTCGTCATGGGTGATAACCGTGGGCACAGTGAAGATAGCCGTTTCAACGAAATCGGTCAAATCCCTTACAGCGATATTCGTGGTGGCTTGTTGTTTACATTACGCTTTGGCGACTGACCAGTTTTCAGATTATTGATCCCTTCCGATTATAGCGGAAGGGATTTCTTTTTTTGAATATAGCATAATTAAGGTATAAATAGCACAAACATATAAATTGCTTTATAAAAAATCACATAAAATCAATAAAATATTAAGGTTTAAGGACGATTTAGTATGTAATCGCCCTTTTTATTTTTGGCATTTTTTATTAAATGAGAATTGAAATTTGACGATTCCCCAATAATAAGGTATAAATAGAACAGTTTACGGCTGCGATTAAATTAAGCAAGAAAATTCCGGCAGAGCGTAAATGAGAATTTAAAAGGAGGGACTTGTCATGGCAAGGAAACCCAAAGAAAAAGAAGAAACCCCTGCGGATTCTATTGCTTTCGAGACCGATATGGAAGGTATTGATGAATCTATCTTAGATACCGAGCCTATCGAAATTGTGGAACCGATTGCGGAGGAAGAACCCGATGAAGAACCCGAGGAGGGAACTGCCAAGGTGGAAGTCGCTGAGGTGGAAGTCACTGAGCCCTCAGAAGCCGCTGATGAGGGTGATAGCGCTCCACAGGCGAAATTACCTAAGCGTAGCTCCGTAGCGGCCCAGAAGGAAGCTGAGCGCCGCCAGCGTAACATCCAGCGGCGCAATGATGAGGCAGAGCGTATTGCTCAAGCGGCTGCACGGCAAGAGTTCTATACGGGCATCAAGTCGTTGCAGGAAGCAGAACGCACACACCGTATTATAAACGGACAAATCATCTCAGTAGAGAGTGTATCTACTGAAGGAACGAACGCTTCCGCTCGTGTTGTCACGATGTTCGGTGTTCTGGTAGATGACCGTTTCAAGGTGCTTATCCCGTTTGAAGAATTCTTTAGAGACAACCCCATCGATATGAATACGGTTGACCTGAATTCTGGGGAAGGCTTGCGGAACTATCGCCGGCGTCAGCGGCAAATGGCTGAGAAGATGTACGGTATTGTTGTTCCAATCGTGATCACAAATGTTTTTGTGTCTGACATGGACGATTACAGCATTTCCGCTTCGCGTCGGTTGGCCTTGGAGATTTTGGAACGGCAGAATTATCTCCCGTCTCGCGGTGCGGAACCTCGTGTTCAGGAAGGGGATTTTGTTGATGCCGAAATCCTTTCTGTTGGGTTTTACAACTTGTTTGTTCATGTCAACGGCGTGGATACGAGTATTCCTCTGTGGGATTTGACCTTCCGGTATGTGCGGACGCTGGCCGAGTTCTATAGAGTTGGCGACAAAATTCCTGTGCAGATCCGCGAGATTACGACCAACAAAGATGGTCGTATCAAGATTCGTGTAAATGCAAGAGCGACGGAACTCCTCAAGGCGAAGCGGCAACAGCAAACTGGATTTATTTCTGTTGGTACACAAACCATCGGTGTGATCACAGCAATCAATCCGTCGAAGAAGAACCCCGGACGTGTGGTTGTCTTGGCATATCTTCCATACTTCAAAATGCCTGCGATCCTGACGTCTTTTGACCCCGGAACGCTTGCATTTAAGCCCAAAGCCGGCGACCAGATGCGGTTACATGTGCGTGGATTTACGGACAGTGGATTTGTTGTAGCATCGTGCCACGGCTTCCACAATGCATCCGGTCTGCTCGGTAGGGGATAAGTAAGGAGGCAGCAAAATGAGCGATAAAAGCGGAGATGTATTCAAGCAATATATCATCCCGGAAAACTTCATCGATTCCGGACGCATCTTTAACGGCATGTTTAAAACGAGAAATTTCATTGAGGGCGTTGTCCTTGGAACGGTTTTTGGGCTGATTGCATTTGCGTTGCCCATCTCTGATTTCTCTGTAAGACTTCCTTGCATTATCCTCATCTTTGCTACCATGTTTTTCATTGGATACCACGGGTACAACGAAGATCCGCTGTCAGAATCTGTCAAATACGTATACGAGTGGTACAAAACCAAGGGGGTCATTCTTTATAACGGCAACACACGCTTTTATGAAGAATCCCCCTTGGATGCGGCACTGGCAGAGGAGGACATACGCGACAAGATCGTTGATATTCTTGAAAAAAGACAGCTTGCTAAAATCGAGGCGGATAAGAATAAGCGCTTTGTTGAAGGTGTTGATTTTGAATTTGCTGATGATGAAGATCGGATGGCGAGAACGGTATCACCTAATTATCAGAAACAAACATCTGATGGCTTTGAAGATGATCTCGATATTGGCGAGGAGGATTTCGAAGAAATACTGTTGGCCGATTTTGATAACATAGCTGAACCAACAACGCTTGATGTAATTGAAGCAGCTCCAATTACTCCGGTTATTCCAACCATTGCAATTCCTGATTTACCTCGTCAAATTGATAAGCCAATGAAAGCTGATGCAGTGGAATCCGTCCCGAAGGTGAAAATGAGAAACGACCTAAAAGCACTTGATGAAGGAGACTTGTTCTGATGTTTAAGAAGAAAAAATCCACTTTGCAACAGATTCAAAGTGTCCAAAGTTTTTCACCTATCCGAGAGGTTCGAGACGGAATTATTTGCACGAAAGATGGCAGATATGTGAAGTTAATGGAGTTTTCATCTATCAACTTCGGGCTGAGATCTGCTGATGAACAAGTTGCCATTGTAAGCCAATTTGCGATGGCCTTAAGAACAATGCCGAACACAATGCATTTCAAGGTCGTATCGCGTAAGTCTGATGTATCAAAATTCTTGGACATCTTAGAGCAACATATCGCAATTGAAGACAATGACCGATGCAAAAAACTTCAGCAGGAACAGATGGCGTTGATTGAAAATGTGGGTAAGGAACGCGGCGTGAGCCGGAGGTTTTTCCTCTCATTTGAGTACGAAGAACCTCTCCAGCTCAAAAAGAAGCCCACCTTTAAGCAGATTGTGAATCAGCTTAATAATACAGCCGCGAGTATTCGTAATGCGCTCGAACTGTGCGGCAATGAATGCTTGTCCCCGGACGGAGACGACGAATATATCCTTGAGGCTCTGTACTCTATCATGTGCCGTTCGCAAAGCGAAGTTGAACCGTTTGAAGACCGTAAGTTGAAAGTCCTTGCTCGTTATGCGAGTCAAGAAGGGTACGATTTCAGCAAGACATATAATCTGCCTGTAAACGATTTGATTTGCCCCGCAATGATTGACACAAAGGCAAACTATAACTACATCGTTGTGGGGGGAGATAATGAGAGTGTTCCTCCTCTTTACTACACGTTTGCATATATTCCTGCAGATGCGTATCCCAAACGGTGCGTGGCTGGCTGGTTAAACCTTTTGATCAATATCGGAGAGGGTGTCGATGTAGACCTCTATTGTCACAAAGAGCCTCCGGAAATGGTTACGCAAAAGCTCCAATATAGCTTGCGATACAACAAGATCCGCGCAAAAGAAACGGATGATACCAGCAGTGACTATGACGAGTTGCTGGACACAATTGATTCGGGATATTATCTGAAACAAGGTCTTGCGAGCGGTGAGGACTTCTGTTATTTCGGCTGTATGTTGACGATCACAGCACACTCTTTGGATGAGTTAAACTACCGATATAGCGAGATCCGAAAGCATCTTATCAAGCGAGAGCTGTCCATAAAACGATGCTCATTCAAGATGCTGGAATCATTTAAGATGTCTCTGCCATTGACCTATTACGATAAGGGGATTTTCAAAAAGAGCCGACGAAACATTTTGTGCTCGCAGCTTGCCAGTATTTATCCGTTTGTTTCATATGAAATGTCGGATGAAAACGGTGTCCTTTTAGGAACCCAAGCAAATGGTTCTCTGGTCCTTTTGGACAACTTTGATGGTTCAAAATATTCCAATGCCAACATTTGTATCATGGGTTCGTCCGGCGCAGGAAAAACCTACCTGCTGCAATGTATGGCACTGAGATTTAGGGAAAAACAAACTCAAGTTTTCATCATTGCCCCGGATAAAGGGCATGAGTTCCGTCGTGCTTGCGATGCCATTGGGGGGCAGTTTATTAAGATTGCTCCCGGATCAAACCAAAATATCAATGTAATGGAAATCCGGAAAAAGGACGAAAGCAAAACGATTTTGTTGGACGGAGAAGGCGAGGTTTCGAACTCCATCTTGTCCGCAAAGATTCAAAGTCTCCACGCATTTTTCTCGCTCCTTATTCCAGATATTACATATGAGGAACGGCAAATCCTCGACGAAGCTCTGATGAAAACTTACCAGAACTTTGGAATTACGAACGATAACGAGTCGCTGAAACATCCTAAGGATAAAACGAAGTATCGCAAGATGCCTACCCTCGGAAACCTACACGAACAGCTTAAAAAAATGGGGGAACCGGCCTTACATCTCTATAACATTCTTGGTCGTTATGTATCCGGTTCAGCAGCATCTTTCAACCAACCGACGAATGTAAATCTGGATAACAAATATGTTGTTCTTGATGTATCGAGCTTAACGAAAGAGATGCTCCCAATGGGAATTTTCATTGCCCTGGACTATGTTTGGGATAAGGCCAGAGAGGACCGAACGGCAAAAAAAATCATCTTTATGGATGAGGGTTGGAAGTTGATTGGCCCCGGCGCGTCGCAAGAAGCCGCAGAGTTCGCATTGGAGGTCTTTAAGGTTATCCGTGGCTACGGTGGGTCGGCTGTTATAGCAACGCAGGATCTGAACGATTTCTTGGCCTTAGGTGATGGTAAATTTGGTAAAGCAATCATCAACAACTCAAAGACCAAAATCATTATGAAGGTTGAGCGCACAGAAGCGGAACGTCTTGCTGAGTCACTCGATCTTACGAGTATGGAAATTGACCAAATCACGAGGATGAGAAGGGGCAATGGCCTGCTGGTTGCAAACTCGAACCATGTGTTTATTGAGGTAAAAGCCTCAACAACAGAACATGGTCTTATCACGACAGATCGAAATGATCTGGCGAAAATGGCTGAATTGCGGGAAGAAAAAATCTGATAATCTTTTTTCCGCGCCGTTCACATAATGCGGGGATGTGATGAGTAAAGACCCTCATAGCCCCCGCATTATATCCCCGCAAAATTTAAATGATGGGAGGAAAAACTATGGAATTTGAATCAACGATAATGTGCATGCAGGACATTATTAACAATATGTGTACCCTTGGAGTTGACCAGCTCAAGTGGTTTTTCCGTAATGCAAACGATGCGTTCAATCTTGATTACTATATCCAAACACTTATTTCAAGTCCTCTTTATGACTTCAATAAAGTGAAAAATCGTATCTCTTATCACCTTGCGCCTAAGTACAAGGACAATGTTATTGATCGCTATATCCTTGCGTTTTGGGTGGTTGCATACTTCGGATACGAAGCTGTAAGGGAAGTTCAGCTTTTGAAATATCCGTCCCAAATTTTATTCATCACCGAAGATGATGATGAATTTCAAGAAGGTGAGAGCAAGAATGAAGTCTACGATGTGACCGTATGCACCACGGAAATGGAAGCCTCGGTAGCCTATCAAAACAGGCAACTTTATGCGATTGATGGAGTCAAGGACGAAGTGAATCATATCGCAATGGTAACAAACCACGATATAGGTAAGGCCGTGATGAAGTACGGATTCGACTGCTACTGCATGCTGGATGCCGATAAAATCCCTCAATGGTATCAATAAAATGCCTAACGAAACCGAAAAAATCGTTGCTGGAAATCTCAAAAATCGTCTTAAAAAAACGCTGTATCACATCAAAAAATGCGAAGCATTTTTACAAGAAGGAGTGGAACAAAGCGCATACCTCGAAGATGTATTAAGAGATTCACAGCATGGTACACATACAAGCAACAATGAAATCAACGAAATTCAATCATCAATTTCGCAATCAATGTTGGGGTTGCGTGGGCACTTTTTTAGAGCATATTGGACACTTTCTGAACCGGAAAATTTCGATGAGGCGCTTTCAAAACCAGATGCACTTCACTCGGATTTTCAGCAAAAAATTGCTCCGAATTTTGAGGTGAAAGCTGCCGTTAGAGACAATATTTTACTTATCAAATTGCCTTTGCTTTGGAGCCGTTATTGGTACAAAAGGAGTGGAAATTCTCCAGTAAAATCATCCGATTATTTGGAGTGGTTTGACCGCGAATTAGATTCGGCTTTGTATCAAATCGAAGAAAAATTGCCTTTGTTTTTGGAGCGGAATTTTACTTATCTACATGTTACTCCGGCAGGAAAATATGCTACGGATTCCGACAACTACGATACAAAACATGTCACTGATGTCATCGCGAATCATTTGGTCGGGACTGATCATCCGTCTTATAACAGCTTCTTTTATGCGAGCATGCAAGAAGGTTTGTTGTCTCCGGGAACCTATGTGGCAATCACTCAAGGCGTCAGAATTGTCCCTCAAATGGACAAAATCATATCGCTGATAATGAGCGAATTTTAGTTCCTTTTTGAGTAATTTTCAAATCTCGCAAAACGGAACTGAAAAATGGCTGTTGCGATAGATTTTTTCGTGGTTTTGCTCGCCGAGTTGCGGTTGCCCACAGATTCGTACCACAAAAACATACCCAAAGAGGTGATAAAAATGATAGTCCCTCTTGATGACCGAGTTCAATCAATCGGTAGTAAGAGGCTTAAATCATATAATGATGTTCTTGACAAGATTTTCATTGCAGGGGCGGTAAATAAAAATGCTTTGTTTAATCCATCAATTTCGCAAAGACAAATCAATGGCATTATTAACACTGCGTTAGAAAATGGCCATATTGATGAACGTATCTATATCGAATACTACGGAAAGATTAAACGCAAACATCGCTATTATTCCATCACGGCTGCAGGAGTGAATTTTCTTTCGAAACAAAAGACGAAATCTTGGTATCGGTATTTACCGTCGAACTTGAACTATATTTCCAATTTGCATCCTTCAAGAAAGCAAAATGAATTTGCGTTTGATACACGCTGCGGTAACACATTGATATTTGCGATAATGATGGGGGCGCATATTTCGGATTATCCATTCACTGGAGTAATCCATCCGACAGCCGATGACTTTCTCGAAGGGTTTGTTCCTGCACCGGAAATGTCAGACGAAGAATATCGGTGGTGGGAGACGCTCGACAGCCAAGGCGAAAATAGCGTAATTGATGATGAAGTTATTACTCCAGAATACATTGACTTGCTGGCCGATGAAGATAGTCAGAGTTATCCAGACAATTGGGATGATGAACTCTTTACGTGGGAACCTACGTCGGGAACCTCAGCAGAAGAGACTGCGAAGCCAAAAGCGAAGCGTGCAAATAGTTACAGAGAGATAAAATCGCTATTTTATCACGAACTTATTTCAAACGGGAGAGGAATAGATGAATTACTTACTACCGAACATAAAAATCTTTTCTTCTTTGCTTCCAAAGAAATGAGAAACATTCTTCTGAATAGTGGAATAGGTAAGTATTCAGATTTCAAATACAGCCAGTTTACAGGAATCTTAGTGTCAGAACAAATGAGTATGATCGTATATCATGCGCATCATGATGGAATAGGTTGGGCAGATAGGATTGAATCAACTGATATAAGAACAATGAGACAATTCAGTGTGAAATTTAGTCCCATTGATAATGTCCGAAGAAACAACATCCACGGATCTATTCTCATCTATGACAAAAAGAACTTTGCCGACATCGTGAACAATAATTTTGAGAAACGGAAAAAAGGTACAGTTCTTGGGAAATCATTTGATACTATGCACCTTATTCCTATCAGCGATTACGGAGTTCAACTTCTCCTCTGGATTATGATGAATTCTCCAGATAGCAAGAGAAGATACATCAATGCCACGGTTAATAAACTCTACCCAACATGGACCATCAATCTCTCAGTATATCATAAACTTTTTGCATTTAAGGACATGCATGATGTATTCATTTTTGATGGCACAGATTTCGATGCACGGAAAATGCAGTACATCAACAAAGAAAAAGAAAAAACGCCATCACTCTCTTTCAAGGTTCTATGTTTTGAATGGCAAGAGCCATACTACAAAGAACTGTGGCCGCAAGTAGAGTTGTGTTTCATTGATAAGGAATGAGTAATATCGTTCCCTGAAGGAATCCTTGGCAAAGCCAAGCTCGTTCTTGAGATGCGAAGCATCGAAACTCTATCAGTATTACATAATAAATCTATTTTCATGGGAATTATACTGCGAAGCCCGTGACTCAAGATAGAAATCAGAATGAATAGGAGGGCATCCTTTATGCGCGACAGTAGAATCTTCTACGGCGGCATTAAGCATATTCCATAGCAATCAATTCAGCATCACTACTAAACAAAATTCTCCACGGTCATTTGGATCGAAATATTTAAGCGAAAGAAAGGAGGATGGTGTTTATAAGAGCAGAAAACCTGCTTGAATAAATGCCAGAATCAAAAAAATGAAGAAAAAAATTTTATCTCTTCTGTTGACGGGTGTTCTTGCTGTATCCATGATGCTGCCGGCATCCGCAACAAACATCACAATTTCTGGATCCGGTGCTGGTTCTGAGTACAGTGCGTATCGCTTGCTGAACCTGACGATTTCTCTAAAAGATGAGAACTGTCACACTGGTGAGAACGCGAAACACAGTGACGATTGCTACAACTACAGCTATACGGTTAACCCCAAATACCGCGAAGCTCTGGTTGATGCCACTCATTTGAATACGAATTTGTCCGAAAACGAGCAGGATAAAGAAATTGTAAAGGCTATTTCGGAAATGTCCAGCAACAGTGACGAGATCCGGACTTTTGCAGATACGGTCTTTGCCAGCGTGAAGAATATGTCCGTAGATGCCGGCCCTGTTTCTTCGGAATTCACGAACGTAGCTCAAGGCTACTACCTGATTACCGAATCTAAAGTTGGCGCAGATCCCGACGCTGTCTCTCTGGTCATGCTGGATACTGCTGGAGACAATGATGTTGAGGTAACAACTAAAGAAGGTTTACCCACCATAACTAAGAAAATTAAGGATGGAGATAAACTGGTTGATGCCATCGATGTCAATAAAGGCGACACGGTAACATTTGTGCTGACATGCACGGTCCATCCAAATCTTGACGAATACGATCATTTCATTTGTTGTATTCATGATACAGCCGCCGAAGGAATTGAAATTGATCCGGATTCGGTGCGGGTAATGCTTGGAGATATTGATGTTACACCCGGATTTAGTATATCCACTGATACGGAAGACGGGTGCAGTCTTGAAATCGAAACATGGAGTTCACGCGCTGAAAATGGCGAGTGGGGGTATGGAGCACAATTCCCGACAGTTCCGATTTGGTCAAATGATGTGTTTACTGTTTCATATAATGCCACCCTGGGTGAAAGCTATACCACAGCCAAAACAGGCAACACAAATGCGGCATGTATTGAATTCCAAAACGATCCATATAATACCGCATCTACATCAAGAACACTTCTGGATAAAGTTGCTGTGTTCACCTACGAAGTTGTCGTGAATAAGACGGATAACGAAGGTAAAGCTCTTCCTGGCGCTTCCTTCCAAATCATTCCTATGCTTGATGGAGCATATGACAAAAATAACGCACTTACTCCTACTCTAAGCAATAATGGCACAACCTTCACCTTCAGTGGGTTGGATTCTGGAAAGTATAAGCTGGTTGAGACCGCAGCTCCCGATGGTTATACGAAAGCAGATGACGTAGAGTTTGAAATCGTTGCTACATATCCCGAAGAATCTGACGCTCCTGAACTGACTGCATTGGTAATCAAGGATGGGGACACAATCTTGTCTGATGGAGATGAAGCTGCCTTTTCCGTGTCTGTGGACGACGGTTCCATTTCTACCAGCGTTATCAACATCACCGGACACCGGATGCCTATCACCGGCGGTATGGGTACTTACCTGTTCTATGGCGGCGGCATTGCGATTCTGATCATCGGCATTGGAACTCTGGTTGTACTGCGGAAACGCAACAGCAACACGGAAACTGTCGATGATAGCACCGAAGAGTAATCCTTAATCTCCGCTTATGCACTTCTGCAACATGGCGTGTGTGAGCGGAGCAATCATAAAGAGCGGGAACCCCGCTCAACCACCACAGCATATTCGTTAGATGAACGTGGAGAATTTTGTTTAGTAGTGAGTTATAACAAAAATCAATGCAGCGACTCCAGCAAAAAACATTTAGTGATGGTTTTATGGAGGTAAACATGAAACAAAAGAAAAATACCACCATCATGTATATCGTCTTGGTTTTAATTATGCTGGTTGGTATCGGCCTTATGCTGTATCCAACCATCGCAAACTGGTACAACGAAACCCATGCTACCAAAGCAATCGCTACATATCAGAATACCCTGTCCGATATGTCAAAGGAACAAACGCATGAAATGTTTATTAAGGCACAGGAATATAACGAATCTCTACTTAAGAAGGTAGACCGATTTTCCATGAGTAATTCTGAATTAGCTCAATACAACTCAATCCTTGATGTCACGGATACCGGAATTATGGCATACATAGAAATACCAAAAATCACTGTAGCAATGCCAATCTACCATGGCACAGAGGAAACAACACTGTCAGTGGCAATTGGTCATTTGGAGGGAACCTCACTACCAGTCGGTGGAGCGGGAACCCATACTGCGCTGTCCGGACATAGAGGCTTGCCGTCAGCGAAGCTGTTCACTAACTTAGATCAGCTTGAGATAGGAGACCAATTCTTTATTCATGTTTTGGATCAAACACACACTTATCAAATTGATCAGATTGAAACGGTACTCCCATACGACTATGACTTGTTGCGTATTGATCCAGACAATGACTATTGTACGTTAATTACCTGTACGCCATACGGCGTCAATTCCCACCGACTTTTGGTACGCGGTGTGCGTATCGCTACTGTGGGCGGCACAGAAACGGATGGTGAAAATGCTATCAACAATATCCCCAATGCAGACGCAAAGATTGTCGTCGGCACATGGAACGCTTTGACAATCGTTATTTGGGCAACCATGGCACTTGTGATTGTAGGAATGGTATTTCTATTGCTTCTGATAAAAAGAAAAACAAGGGGGGTGAAATGATATGCACATCCAAAAAATTCTGAATTCAATCATTTCAATTGCATTGGGCATATCTATTCTGTCTCCTGCGGTATTCGCCGTAGATGTTCAGGAGTCAAACCATATGTGCGATATTTCCGTCCTTGACATGATTGATGACCAGCCTATTCCGGACGTGGAATTTCAAATCTACCGGGTAGCGGACTATCACGATGGGGTATTCTCGTGGGTGCCCCCGTATGATGAATACTCTGTCACCCTTGATATGGATGATAAAACGACAATGAGCAATCTGGCAGAGACCCTGTACCCATACATACGGAGGGATAATATTCAAGCAACAGCTACGAAAAAAACAGGGGAGGACGGAACTGCACGGTTCACATCGCTCCAGACAGGGATATACCTTATAACATCTACCAGCCATTCCAAAGGCGGGTATCGGTATCAAACTATCCCAGTCATTGTTCTTCTTCCACATCTCCTCGCTGATCAGACACTCTCTTATTCAGTCGATACAGAAGTAAAACATACAGCAGCCATCATCCCTTCGGACTCCTCCACACCTACAACAATAAGTAGACACGCGCTGAAAATATGGGATGACGACGATTACGAAGAAGCTCGGCCAAGTGCAATTTCTGTGCAATTGCTGAAAGATGGTGTTATTTACGACACAGCTACGCTCTCAGAGCATAATGGCTGGAGAACAACATGGTCGAGGCTCGACGCATCCGCCGAGTGGACGGTGATCGAACCCAATGTCCCAGACAACTACACTGTGTCCATGAGACAGGAGGGCGTCACCTTCGTCATTACCAACTCCTACCTTACAGAGCTGGATGATGAGGAAGTGCCTACATCGGAAAAGCCGATTGATATTGAGGATGACAAACTGCCACAAACAGGGCAGCCTATTGTCCCAATTATCAGTCTCGCAGTAGCAGGTACAGCGTTTGCCGTGCTGGGCGTGTACCTACGTCGGAAGGACGGGGCAAATATCGATGAATAATAAAAAACTCGGAAACCTATGTTCTGCCATAGGGTTTATTCTGCTTCTGATTGCGCTGTGTGCCGCAATATGGACAACCTATAACAACATCATGGCCGGGAAATCAGCGAGTAATGCAGTAGATGTTGTCACCCAGGAGATCTTAGAGCATTTGTCGCTCTGGGAAGATGCAGACCTGCCAGTGTATCCGGATTACCTCCTAAATGAGCAAATGGACATGCCCACGATAGCGGTAGAAGAACTGGATTACATCGGCATCCTCAGTATCCATGAATTAAACCTTGAGCTTCCAGTCATCAACGATTGGAGCTACCCCCACTTGAAAAAAGCGCCTTGCCGATATGTGGGCTCCATTTACGACAATAATTGCATCATCGCCGCCCACAACTACTCCAGGCATTTTGGAAAAATCAATCAACTGGATATTGGCAGTCTACTCACGTTCACCGATATGGATGGGAATGTTTTTACCTATGAAGTGAGTGAGAAGGAAACACTCGGCGGTACAGATGTGCAAGAAATGATATCCGGTGATTGGGATTTGACCCTATTTACCTGCACTTTGGGCGGGAAAACCCGTGTCACGGTCAGGTGTGACCTTGTGGAGGCCCCCTTGAAGCAAGCATGAAATATGAAAGTCTTAATATGTGGTGAATCAGAAGTTTACTCACCGGAAAGGAATATTCCATGGATAATTTAAAATCAGTACTGCAAAACAATAATGAGCCAGGTTCAACAACAATTGCGACAGATAAGTATATGGGAGATAAAGATGAATTGGAATTGCTTCAAGATAGAGTAAAAGCATATTTCATTGCTCAAGACTTATCTACAATCATGCAGTATACATTTTTCGATGATTATGACCTTACAAATTTAAATGATTTTATTTTAAGAATGTTTGAAGCAAGATATATGTCGCCTGTGTGGTCTGCTATTCTGCGGGAATCATTAAATGAGCCGGAAAATAATAGGAAAGTACAAGCGATGATAAATGATAGTGTTGTTGAGCTGGCCACAATTGCAATGTCTATGGAAGTTTTATTCCCCGAGATCAATGAATCGGCCCTATCCGTTGCACGCAATTTCTTGTTCGCTTACGGTGAATTTTTGTTATCTATTAGAAGTTTTCAGGGTATTGGAAACTCACTCCTTTCAGATTGTTGCCTCAAACAGCAACAAACAGACGTTATTAGAGAAACCAACTATCCTAAATTGGTAAGTTACCCAGCAATTCAAACCCCGCTTGATGTCTTAAGAGAACTTTATGACACCTTCAAAAAGTGTGGTTTGCTTTATCTAATGGAAGATTCTTTAATCAAGGAAACTCTCTGATTTTTACATAATCTTGTAGGAAGGATGTGGTTCGAATGAAAACAAAGAGAACTCATTCAATGAAACACAAAATTATGGCAGGAATGCTCGTAGCTTTGAGTATGCTTAGTGTAGTGCAACCGGCATTAGCGCGTGAACCCATCTGTGGTATAGAGCCGCATAAGCATACCAAGTCATGCTATGAGCAATTAGTATGGACGGAATTAGCATGTCCACTTGATGAATCTATTCCCCACGAACATTCGGCTGCCTGTTACATAGATGAGCAAATCCTGGTATGCGAGCGCACAGAAGAAGCGGATGCCCATGAGCATTCTGATGAGTGCTATGCCATGGAACTTACGCAGTCCGAAGAACCTATCTGTGGGTTGGAAGAACACAGTCATAATATGGCTTGTTTTGGGATGATGCGTGCGTCATCTGCATATGTGTATAATCTCACATGGGAACATAAGGTAATTGGGGCAGAAAATCTTAAGGTCACTTTTCAAATTACGGTAGATGATCAAACCGAGAAGGATGACGTATTCTCAATTATAGGCTCTGGTACGGCATCATTTCCACTCACTATCACGTCTGTTGGCACACATGAGATTGAAATTCTCGTTTCTGACGACTCTGATACTGATCCAAACATCATGCTGGATGAGCGTATTTTGAAGATTACGTTGAATGTGACGGAGTCGTCTGGAAATTACAGCATCGAAAAAACAATTGACGGGTTTTATCTGAATGGCGTAAAAACCGGCGAGCAGGATGCATTCGTCACAAAATGTAAAGCTCCTACTGTATGGTCTGATGAGACAATTGCCAAAGCAAACGAAATCATGGCAGATATGTCTTTGGAAGAAAAAGTTGGACAAATGTTCCTGGTCCACTATCCGGGTGATGGCTCTGGATCCATCACGCAGGCCAATGCTGTGATTGATGAATGGCATCCTGGCGGATTCCTGTGTTTCGCAGCAATGTTTAACGGAGCTACCCCTACAACCGTGCAGAATAAAACATCTGCAGCACAGTCGTATTCTAAGATACCAATGCTTTTTACAATTGATGAAGAAGGTGGAAAGGTCGTTCGGGCTTCTCAGTATACGGCGTTTAGAAGTACAAAATTTCAAGCTCCGCAAGAGGTCGCTGCCGGCGGTATTGACGCTGTGCAGGCAGATGCTGCGGATAAAGCAAATTTCCTGCTGAACCTCGGGTTCAATGTGAACCATGCGCCCGTGGCGGATGTGTCTGGCTCATCCGGATATATCTACGCCCGTACATACGGTGGGAACGGCTTATATAACAGTCAGTTCGTTGCGGCTGCGGTCGAAGGTCATGAGACGGCCGGCGTTGCAACTACAATGAAGCATTTTCCCGGTTATGGCGGGACAGGCTCCAATACGCATAACGGCTTTGCTGTAAACGATTTGAGCCTTGGTGAATTTGAGTACAACGACCTGTTACCATTCTATGCCGGTATGCACGCCGGCGGCAAGGCGGTAATGGTCACACATAATATAATCAATGCTATTGACAGTGACGCCCCGGCGTCCCTGTCCAAGCCGGTCATTGACTATCTCCGAAACAAAATGGGCTTTGATGGATTGGTAATGACAGACGACCTGAATATGGCGGCGGTCACGCAGTATTGCGGTGGAGACGCATCTAAATCCGCCCTGTATGCAATCAAAGCTGGCGTTGATATGCCAATGACCCCAATTCCAGAGCAAACGATTCCCGTAGTGTTGTCTGCTGTAAATTCTGGAGAGATCCCTGTTTCTCAAATTGAGGATAGTTGCCGGAGAGTCCTTTGCTGGAAAATTGAAACAGGCATTATCAATGAGGATATCGGGGGAGACGATCCGGTTCCGCCGCCTCCGGTTGAGGAAGTCGAAGCAGTATGGACAAAATCCGGTGAAGAGTCTAAGTCCGGCTCTTTTGAGAGTATGTGGGCTTATGCTACTACAAACGGCGGTACAATCACCTTGATGGTTGATGTGGACACAACGGGAGATAAGGCAATTTCTACCGAGAATGTGACATTGAACCTCAATGGTCATAAACTCCATTTCACATCCGGCACAAATGGATTTATCATCAATAACAATAAAAAACTGACGATCAATGATACAGTTAACGGAGAACCAAATGCTCCCATCATTGACGAAACCGTTAGCCCGTCGATGAAAGAGAATGCGGCATATAACGCTGTCCGAAACGAGTTAGTCTATCACACGTACCAGGATGACGGCAAAACCCTTGTTCGGCATGATGTGAATTTTGACTCCTGCGGTCAGATCACCGGCGCGAATACCGGCATTATGATTGAGGTGAGTAAAGGCACATTCACCATGAATGGCGGCGTGCTGAGCCATAAGGTGCGCGCCGTAGAAACAATTACTAACGCATCCAATGTTATCAATATCAATGGCGGTGCTATCGTAAATTGCGGCACAGCGCAGGGCGGTACGACCGTCAATGGCTCCGGCATTGGTGTATATGGCGGCGGAACGGTAAATATCAATGGCGGCTATATTGCGGGTTGCTCTGCAACCACCAGAGGTGCGGCCATCTATGTTGATACGGGCAAGGGTAAAGTCAATATGAATGGCGGCGTTATTGCGGCCAACAGTATTGGCACGAACGGGGGAGCAATCTACCTCAATACTGCTGGCGTATTTACTATGACAGGTGGCACGCTGGCCAGCAATCAGTCCGGGTCAAATGGCGGCGCTGTCTATGGCATCAATGCAGCAGTCCATATCAGTGGCGGACTCATCTCTGATAACCAGTCAGGAAACGGTGGAGGCATCTTCCAATATGGAGAAAGTTCTATTATTGAGGTAACTGGTGGTAAATTCACCGGGAATAGGGCAACTTCAGAGGGCGGCGCAATTGGTCACGGAGCCGGAGCCACGAACGGTAAGTCGTTGAGTGTCAGCAATGCCCTGTTTGCGGGCAATACGGCGGCAAAAAACGGCGGTGCTATATTGGCCGGCAATGTTACAACGGTCTCTATTTCAGATAGTGAATTCCATATCAATTCCGCTGCACTGGGTGGGGCAGTGAATTTATCTGGTGTGACAACTGCTACCCTAAAAACAGTGAATATCACAAACAATACTGCGACATCTGCCGGAGCGGGTGTGTATTATGATGGAACAACCCTGAATTTGCAGGACAAAATCGTCATCCGTAATAACATGGTCAACAATGCCGCCAATAATCTGTATCTGCCGGATGGGAAATCTGTTGTGCTGACAGGCTTAATCTCTGCGGGCTCAGACGTTGGTGTATACAGTGCGTCAACACCGACGACCACAAATAGTGTGACGATTGCTACTGCATCAAATATGAACTGGGCGCAGAATGCTGCGGGCCTTTTCCGCTCAGACAGGGAAGAATACCATTTTGAGGCCAGTGACAATAATGTCGTACTAAAGATCGGTGCGGAGAATAATCAGGACGAGATTCAATATGATAGCGTGCTGTTTCAATATTATGCCAGCATACCTCGTTTTTCAGAAACAGGTGCTGCCAGTCGCAGACTGGAGGTGATTGATACAACGGGAGGCGTTATGCCAACAAATGGTGTCTACCCACAGGTTCGCTACCTATATCTGAATGAAGATGGTTCAGTAAAAATGGAGCCCGAATTGATCCCCGTTTACAGTTCGAAAGATGTTACTGATACGGATTTCTATGACATTTCTGCATTGAATAAATTCATGAATATGGAAGGTTACTATCAGGTTGATGAAATATGGGTAGCAACATCTGGTAAAAAAGCAGCCTCACTTGAACGAACTGATTGGACGGTTTATGATTTTAATGAACGCGTGACTTTCACTACAGGTGCGGAAAATGAAGATTCTCAACAGATTCACATTGAGCCGGGGTACACGGTTAGATTTGTTGCGTCGGCCCAGTCTGGAGAAAGCGATGCTGCGGCTGTGTTTTACGACTATGACATTTCAGACGGCTTGATTTATGCAAGTAATGCAGATGCCGTAGGACAGCAGAATGGCGTGCCTGTAACCGAGCAACCTGCATGGGATTCACAGAAAAAGACGCAATATATGTCTACTTACCATCAGGGGATTAACTCTGACGAAAACTATGACGACCTCAGCAAAGCAAAACTCGGTTTCGGCAATGCCAACATGGGCACAGGAAGAGACACAGAAAAAATTGATAATGTTACTTTTAATACGGCGAACCGCAACACAAACAACTTTAACCTGTGTTCGTTTGGTATTGTTACGGGATTGGATGAAAATGGCCACCTGATTTACAATACAAAAATTTCTGCTCCAAACTTGTTTAACGAGGGAGATGCTGTTGGTAAGACCACGATCCTTGATAAAAAACTCGGCTTTATCCGGCAGGGTGAGGTCTATACTTTCAATTCTATTTCAGGCACTTCTCTGGATAATCTCGCAGTATTTGGGCATCCCGGAAGCTACACAAATATATGGACAAATAATTTCTGGCCATTAGACGAAATGGGAACTTTCGGTGCTGAGGGTCACGACATTAAGTTCGGCGGGTCAACCCTTGCAAATTATCGAAAATATGCAACCTATGATACCAACAATGCAATCAAAGATGGCAATGCCGCTGCTGCCGATGCCGGGGTAGACCATAACGGATACTTCGGTATGCAGTTTGCAATGGAATTCGAGTTGGAAGAAGATTATATCGGTCCAATGGAGTATGTATTCTTTGGCGACGACGATATGTGGGTATTTCTGGATGGTAAACTGATTTGCGATGTAGGCGGTGTCCATAAGTCTGCCGGCTCCTATACTAATTTGTGGGATTACATTGAACATGGCACCACAGGACAGCATGAATTACAGTTCTTTTTCACCGAACGCGGTGCTTCCGGGTCCACCTGTTGGATGCAATTTAGTATTCCTCATATGAACCCCGTTACTGAAGATGTTGTGACTTTTCCTGGCAGTCTGCGCATTGAAAAAACTGTTGAGGGCATCGAAACAAGCCAGGAGTTTGAATTTGATTTGGAATTCAACTTTACCGATGTGGCCGATGTCCTCGTTCCAGATGAATTCAAATACACTGGATCTAAAATGGGTACACTCAAATCCGGAGATACCATCAAATTGGCTGACGGAGAGTATATCCTGATCCAAGGGTTGCCTGAGGGTACGCAGTATACAGTAACCGAACACAATTCAATGCACTTTGTTATGACCAGCACGGATACAACGGGTGTGATTGGCAGAAATCAGTCTACAGCCAGCTTCGTTAATAAGTACCAAGGCCTTGGTACATTGCATATAAGCAAAACAGTTAACTGGCTACGTCAAAGCGGGGATGCGTTATTTGCATTCAAAATTCAATTGTACGATGCAAAAGGGACAGAATCCTCTGCAGAATTCTCGTATACAGGAAGTAAGTCGGGGACTTTGTCCTCTGGTGATGTCATTTACTTGACTGATGGTGCTTATATCGACATCTTCGACATCCCAGACACTATTTCGTACAGGATAACAGAATTGGCAACGGAAGGCTTTGTGGCAGAGCAAAAAGTCTTTGAAGGCATGATTGCTAATGGACAAGTCTCCGAAGCAACATTCGTGAATAATCAAGTACTGCTACATCAGTTACCATTATCCGGCGGTAATGGGGCAAACATATATTGGATGCTCGGTGGATGTACTACAGTATTTGCTCCCTTCATGATAATTCTGTTCATGAAACTCAAAAGAATTAGGCACTGACAATCTTTCTCACGGCTAAAGTCGGGAGTCTTTCTGGACTTTTGGAAAACCCACCTTTTCTTTGAAGAGGTGGGTTTTGTGCATTTTTTCAAAAACAACCATTCTGAATAATAGATAAAATATTGTATAAATAGCACTTTTGAATAAACCGTAAAATATCGAGAAATACAGACTTTTTACTTTACTTTCGTTGATTTGCCAATTGACGATTTCCCATAAATATGGTATAATTAGCACAAAGAAAAGGAGGGCGCACGTTAACAGATGTTTTTGATGTCAGAAACCGAGTTCAACCGATTGCCTGCAGGAAATAAGTTGCACGACGACGCCGGACGTCGGGCACTCATTCTGAAAGGTGATGTTTATATAGAGGGAATGGACTTCATGATAGCCAAGAGTGAACCTGTGAAAATATGTCGCTGCCAGGATTGTAGGGATTTGTCGTTTATTGGTGTGTCCGGCTTGTGCATAGAATGCGCTGAAAGATTAGGTATCCCATTTTATGATGATGCAAATGCGGAGAATATGGTTTCCAGAACCAAACGCGGAAAAAACAATTACAAGCGAATGACGAATCAAAAGGTGTCTCCGTTTCCATATAACCTTGTATGTGACATTTTTGGTGAAGAAATTACTCCTGAAATGTTCACGATGGAGAAAGATCAATTGAAAGGTTTATATACGGCTATGGAGCAGAATCTTTCAAAACGGGATATGGATATCGTATTGATGAGGTATCGCGATAAGATGTCTTATGATGCAATTGGTGAGAAATATATACTGTCAAAACAGCGCATTGGACAGATCATAGATAAGGCACTGGTTGACGTCGCAAAAAACCATGGATTGGACCATATCATGCTCAGTCAATCAAACCCTGCAGTTGAGATTTGTCAGTTGACAGATGCTGATATCATGGCAATGCCTTTGGAATTTTGCTGCATGACAGAATGGGTGAGAAATCGCCTGCATAACTCAGAAATCTATACAGTAGGGGAGTTATGCGAAGCCATGGCATCCGGGAAACTCCTGGAAATTAAACATTTTGGTGCTACATGTATTCAGGAATGCATGACTCTCGTAATTAACGCACTGACTCAGCAGATATACTCAGCAGAGAATTCTGCAGAAACTGCAAGACCGCAGCCTCACTTAGTGGGTCACGCATTGAATACGATTGGCCGGCGGAAAAAGTCTGCGCAAGCTACATCTGTTGGTTCGTAAACTTCGCGCAAACAAAAATTGGCGATAGAACATAACTACAATCATTGCAGAAGATGAGGGTTCCCTAATTGCGGTAATCATGTTTCTCCAATTCCCTGAATCTTCCAATGTTCTAAACAGAAAGGAAATTATAATTATGGACAATAATATTCAGCTTTACCAAATCGCATATGACACTTGTGACTATACCAAGTGTGAGTACAACAGACAGTGCTCCTGCGCATATAGTGCGTTCTTCGGTTGCAAGAGGCCCTGCAAAAAGACCGGTAGCTCATGTGATTTCTCCGGTGCGGAGGATGCGTCTCTGTTTGAAAAAGAAGATCGGCGAGTCGGCAGACCCGCAAGAGTACATGCTCCTGCATGAATATAGGAAGGAGAGGCTTATGCAAATAGTAATAATAGTGGTTGGATTCATTTTGCTGAGTATCGGGGCTTACAATTTCGTACCCTTTGATGAACCAACCACACTAAATAAGATATTGTCAAATTTTGTTTTTATTGGAATGTTGGTAATAGTTATAGGATGCCTTTATGTCAATATTCCTGCTGGTCATACTGGAGTCATCACTCGTTCAAAATTCACAATACCAAGCACACACATAACAACAGGTGAGGTAGTAGGTACAGGAAATTATTTTAATATCCCATTTTATCGTGAATTTGTTGATGTAAATAACCAGCCGCAATCTGTAATTTTTAATCAAAGAGTATCTGGGACAACCACCGAAAACATAAAGGTGTCGACCTTAGACAGTTCTGTTGTTATCTTCCAAATACCATCAGAACACTCTGTTCAAGTATGCACGATTACCAAAAATATGAAAAAATTGATTCCCAAAAATTACGTGAGTTCTGCGGTTAATTTAGCGATATCTGAATTATCTTTGGAAGAAGCAATTAAAAAGGATCCTATAGAGGATTTGGCGGTTGAGAAATTAAATATTGAGCTTGCCAAATTATACGGTGAGGGTGCTGTAATTGTTTCTGCTATCGATCTTGGGCAAATTGAGGTTTTTCGATAAGTAAGCCTAATCGAATGTGGCTGTTTTTGCATTTAGAAAGGAACATATATGGAAAAATTCTATATTGTGCAAGCAAACTCTCGACTATTTCGTGATTACTGGACATGGCAAAATTCTATCAACAGCAACTGCACAATTGTCAGGCAGTTCTGTGAAGAACACGGGATCGAAAGCACTCAGTTTTCTCTCGGTTGTTTGCAGTTGGGAATTGTCCCTACAAAGCAAGACAAAGAAAAATTCGGAAAGCAATTGGCAGTATGTCGGGATGGTCAATATGGCATTCGGTTCTTTAAAAAGAACTCAACCATCGGGAAAGCATGGGCAGCCATTGCGAAAGAAAAAATTCACCATAGCAATAAGCCTATGCCAGGATTTTATAACAAAACAAATTGTGCGCTTTCAACCAGGTTGTTTGATTACAACAACAAACTGTATTGCTCTATTACGGGCGAAACTGTTGATATGCCGGACGATATATTCACTGAAATTAAGGGCAGTGAATTTTATAGGGTATTAGAAAAAACTGAGGAAGAAGAAGCCTTATTGTTAGGAGAATAAATGAATCTATTGCAAAAGATCTTCGGGAATGCTCCTGTAGAACTGAATAAAAAAGACATGTTGGCCGAATTCTTGAAAACAACACCGGAAGCTCTGAACCAGTTCGAGCGCTCGTATGCCGCTCATGTATTGAGTAAAGACCCAGAGGGCTTCTTTCAGACAAACTCCCGGCAGGCCGCCGCTCAACGCCAGATTATCGATTATCAAAGCAAAGGCGAGGGCGCGAATGCACCTATGGGTGATGTTGACATGGAGTATGTTGAGCAAATCAAACAACGCATCGTTGATGAACTGCTTGCTCAAACAAAACTGTATGTCTTTGATGGCCGATTTGGGTCGGTACAGGAGTTGCCGGCACTGCCAGAGGACACACAGATGGTGACAAATGAGGAGCTGAAAAAGATTTCTCCCCATCTGAGACCGGAATTAACAGGTAATTTGATGAAAGTTGATATACCGGATATGTCAGCAGAGGCGGTTCTATGGCATCTGTTCGAGTTTGTAAATGCAAAAACGGATGACCTGAAAGTACAAAACTACCATCAATTTCGGCAGGGCTTGGACATCCTTGACCTCGATGAAATCACCTACGAGATCATCGGAACGAACCAAAACTCTATGGGAATATGGCTGCCCAAATTGGTAGAGGCTGTTCAGGGAACAAAGTTCTTTAAAATTCCCAAGACCGCGATTGCCAAAGTGCCTCTGACTTTGTTGCAATTGACCCGGCAGGAATATATGGGACTCACGCCGAGCACCATCGACATTGTTGACCGTTGGGCGTTCCAGGCATTCCGATTGGACGAAACGAAAGAGTACTTCATCAAAACAGGCACTTACTCTTCCAAATTCGATTTCCGTAATGCAAGGGTCGCTGGAGCGAAGGAAGTTCGTGAGCTGGGAGAATATCTCCTCTACATCCACTTTCAAGCCTTGCAGATGGCCAGTTCGTTCATGAATCCCCGCATTTACGGTGCATCTACGACGAACGAGTGGGTCGTGCGGGAGTACATTCCCGACAAAGAAAACAACCCCTGCATCTACAAGGGACTGCCACTGCACACGGAATATCGCGTGTTTGTGGACTGTGATACTGACCAGGTGATCGGCGTCGCACCATACTGGGAACCGGAAGGAATGCTGAAACGGTTCGGACATGAGCTGGATGCTGACAGCCCTCATAACATCCATGATTACATCATCTACAAGGCGCATGAGGACACCTTGATGGAACGCTTCTACGCACATGTGGAAACGGTAAAGGAACGCATCCAAGAGTTTCTGCCGTATCTGGATTTGCAGGGGCAGTGGTCTATTGATGTGATGCAAAATGGTGATGAGTTCTGGTTGATCGACATGGCCCTCGCTGCCGGCAGTACATTTTTTCCGGAATATGTGCCGGATGAACTGAAGTGCAAACCCGCTCCGGGGTGGTTGCCCGGAATGCCTCCGGCGTTTAACGAGGTGTATTTGCCGGCATCGGTATCGCAGATGCTGCAAGGGCTTACTAATGGTTCTGATAATAGAGCTGGAGAGGAACAAGATGCTTGAGAAAAATGTGAAAAAGCAAGAAGCAAAACGAAGCCGGGGACACTGGACGTGTCCCCGGCCCGTGACGCAGGTTGTGCCAAATAAAAAGGCATATAATCGGAAACGTGAGAAGCAAAGGAGACATAATGGGAGCATGTAAGATCTGCGGTGGGCAAACTAAATGGAGTGACAGACGTCAAGGAGAGTATTGTCCAGTTTGTGATAAAGTAAGTGGTCGCCCTACATCAAAAACTGTTAAATTACCATGCCAAATTGGGGATGAAGTATGGTTTGTAAAGTCCTATAAGGGAAACTATGTCCCCAAACGGGGCATCGTGAGTGAAATGCGCTTTACGAACGATATGGACCTGATCATCACAGTAAAGTCACTTGGTCGCGGAAAGTGGAATGAGCGGGTGTTTGCCACTCGTATCGAAGCTTTTGCAGGGGCAATTCAACTGGGGCAGGAATGAAGCAAATCGAATATCGAGGAATAATGTATCCCTCTCTGTCAGCCTGTTGTAAAGCATTAGACATCAGTTATGATTCAGTTCTTACTTATAAAAAAAGGACGGGTTGTACCACAGAAGATGCTATAGATCACTTTGCACAGGATAAAGAGCAAGGGAAAGTAAAGTATATAGTAGAAGCAATCACCTATAAAGAAATTGAATACCCACATCTGAATGCCTGTTGTAAAGCATTGGGTATCTGTAATAGTTCAGTTCGTGATTATCGAAGAAGATCAGGTTGCACTACAGAGGAAGCTGTCGATTACTTTGTTCAACGCAAAGAGCAGGGAAAGACACGGAATGTAGAAGCAGTCACCTATAAAGGGACTCAATACCACTCGCTGTCAGCCTGTTGCAAAGCATTGGGGATCAATAGTCGTTCAGTTCGTACTTATCGAACCCGAACCGGCTGTACTACAGAAGAAGCCATAGATCATTATGTGCAGCGCAAAGAACAGGAAAAAATACGTCGTGTAGAGGCAATCACCTATCATGGTATAGAATACCACTCGCTGCCAGCCTGTTGCAAAGCATTGGGTATAAATAATGATTCAGTTCGTATGTATTGCAGAAGAACCGGCTGTATTACTGAAGAAGCCATAGGCCACTTTGTGCAACGCAAAGAGCAAGGAAAAATACGTCGTGTAGAGGCAATCACCTATCATGGTATAGAATACCCCTCTCTGAAAGCCTGTTGTGAAGTATTAGAAATCAATTATGGTTCAGTTCGTATTTATCGAACCCGAACCGGCTGTACTACAGAAGAAGCCATAGATCATCATGTGCAGATCAAAGAACAGGGAAAGGCGCGGAATGTAGAAACAGTCACCTATAAAGGAGCTAAATACCGCTCTCTGAAAACCTGTTGTAAAGTATTGGGAATCAATCCCAGTTCAATTTATCATTATCGAAAAAGGACCGGCTGTACTATAGAAGAAGCCATAGATTACTTACTCCAGCCCAGAAATATCAAATTCGCCTACAACCATCGCGTCACGGGAGAACCCTATTATGAGTGCCGGTGCCCAAAATGTCAACGATATCTGTTTGTAAGCCAATCGATGTTAGAGGATTTCACCCATAGCGAAGATTTCTGCAAACGGCAGGAAAACCCATACAAAAAATGAAGGAGCATTATACATATGAAAGCAAATAAGCAGGATGTAATTGAACTGAGGCAACAAGAAACTTATACAGACATGTTGAAGTGTTTGTCTCGAAGCCATATGTGTAATGTTGTTCGCCCTACTGGATTTGGTAAAACATTTCTATTCGCAAAGTACTTGGCAGCACACCCTGAAGGAAAAACATTGTATGTTTATGACGTTATTTCCGCAAAAGAAAATTTCATTGCGAGTTATAATCCTCAAAATGTTGACTTCATCTCGTACTATAGGCTTAGTATAGAAAATACGGCGAAGGAAACCGCACTTGATATTATAAATGGAGGATACAGAACAGTTATCTTTGATGAGTCTCACTTGATGGGTGGGAATAACATCGCACATCTGTTGAAAAACATTATCCCGGAATTGCTGAAAAACGGCACTAATATTATCGGCGGCACGGCTACTCCCAGACGCTCAGATGATGTGGACGTCACGGAAACGTTCTTCAATGGAATTTCCACATATGAATACTCTCTGGCTGATGCAATTTATGATGGAATTATTGAAAATCCCGTATACTCTCAAATGGTTTATGATATGAACCAATTGGAAAAAGCTAAGAAAAAATGCAAAAACAGCGCCCGTGCTTTACAGCAGTTAAAGCAATTGGAATATGTCTATGCAAAACGGCACGGAGAAGCTGAAATCTATCGTAGCACCGTTGTAGACACATTTGGGGAAGTGCCTCAATCAATGAAATTTATCGTGTTCTATCCGACAATTCAAAGTATGAAGGATAACGTTCGGCAACTTAGAAATGAATTTGAGGCAGCATTTCCTGAACGAAAGATTATTGTTATTCCATTTTCCAGCGATCCTGAGCATACGGATAATTATGATGATGTGTTCAACAAAGAAGTTTTGGCTGGAGAAATCCATCTGATTACAGCGGTTGATATTCTGAATCAAAGCTATCATTCGGATGACCTCACCGGCATCATTATGAATCGCTCAACTATGTCCAATGTGTTGTTTGCTCAACAATTAGGTCGTTGTCTAAGCGTAAAAAACAACCGTAGATCTATTATTTTTGATAATGTAGCGAATTGTATTAAATACTCTGAAGGCATCAAGCCGGAGGATATTCAAAAAAATGTTGGCCGGATCTTTGGTGATTTCCATTATCCCGATGGATATAATAAGGATTTTGATCTATTGGATGTGTATGTTCATTCCGAAAATCGTGATATTAGTGAATGGCAGCACAGGCTTAAAGCCGCTGATGGATCGTTGCCGGTAGCTGTAGCGAATATTTCCAATCACGATAAATTACTCGCAAAAGCCACTCAACAAATTGTGGAATCTGCAAATATATCAGATGAAGCGATTCAAAAGGCAATTGACTTTTATAATTCTCTTTTCCCAACATTAAAATTTGTTGAAAACAAATCAAAAATTCCTGCATGGCTTCTATTAAGTGTTATGGAAAATCGCCCCGTTTTGGATGTTATGCAAGAAATCGAAGGACAAGAGCGCACAACTGAAGACGTGGAGCTTATTGAGCGTAATTGATACGCCCCTCTTCTAAAGTCTGGGGCTTTACGGCGTAGTTTGGTAAAGTCAAAGTTTTGTATCGCAAGCAGAGACATCATTAGTCGGCAGCAATGTCGGCTATAGCTCATTGTGCTATGGTCGCACGGTTAGAAGAATCCGTCAGGAAACCCCACGGTCTTTGACCGTGGGTGTGTCAAAATTGTGCCTAACATGCCACATAGGTGAAAATAATTTGTGGTTCTGCTGGATCGCAAGCTCGCTCCTTCAGGTGCAAGTTTGTGTCAGGACACTATAGGAGAAAAAATGCCGAAACAACCAATTACATATAACAGTGAACGATATCCATCCATTAAAGACTGTTGTGAAACACTGAAAATCAATTGTCATTCAGTTCGTAATTATCGAAACCGTACAGGTTGCACTACAATCGAAGCTATAAATTACTTTGTTCAACTTAAAGAGCAGGGGAAACAGCGTCGCGTAGGGGCTTTCACCTATAAAGGCAAAGAATACCCATCTTTGAAAGCCTGTTGTGAAGCATTAGAAATCTGTAGAGATTCAGTTCGTTATTACCAAAAAAGAACTGGTTGCACAACAATCGAAGCCATAGATTATCTCCATACACCGCGAAACACAGGCAAAGCACAACATGCCGAGACTTTCACCTATAACGGCATTGAATATTCATCCATCAGAGCATGTTGCGAAGCATTAGAAATCAAAAAAGGTTCAGTTTATGGTTATATACACAAAACGAACTGTACCACAATCGAAGCCATAGACCACTATGTTAAACTCAAAGAGCAGGGAAAACAACATCGTGTTGGAACTGTTACCTATAAAAGCATCGAATACCCCTCTCTGTTAGCCTGTTGTAAAGCATTAGGAATCTCTGAGGGGTCAGTTCGTGAGTATCGCAAAAGGACAGCTTGCACTACAATCGAAGCTATAGACCATTTCGTTGAACGCAAAGAGCAGGACGAAATACGAAGTGTAGAAACAGTCACATATGAAGGAATTGAATATCTATCTCTGAAAAACTGTTGCAAGGCATTGGGCATCTGTGATGATTCGGTTCGTAATTATCGAAAAAGGACAGGCTGTACCACAGAAGAAGCCATAGACTACTTCCTCCGGCCAAGAAACATCCAGTTTGCTTACAACCACCGCATTACTGGAGAACTCTATTATGAGTGCAGGTGCCCACAGTGTAAACGGTATCTGTTTATCGGTCAGTCAATGCTGGAAAATTTCACTCATAGCGAGGATTTCTGTAAACGGCAGGAAAATCCGTATAGGAGAAAAGAAAATGGCTAATCCTGAAAAATACACGATTTTGGCTATCGCTTTCCTGACGAAACAGAAAACGAAGCTCTTTTGGCCTCTATTATGCACGAAAATATAAAAGGTGAAATAAATAATGAAACAGAAAGATAATTCAAAGCTCTTTCGCATCCCTATCTTAATTTATGTGGTCGTGATCATCCTTACCGCTACAGATCTTGTCATGGCTCTGCTTGGCAAACGCACCATCACGACATTTGGGTTTTGTGCAGCCTGTACCAACAACATTGTTCTGTCTATTGGTGCAATCGTGGTATTGCTGTTGTTGCGAAAACATTTCCGTTTAGAGAGCAGCTCCGAGCTTGAACTCGAATATCCACGGTTGTGGGTACGCGCAGGGGTTGATTTACTGGCAACAGAGGATGAAAAAGCCATCATTGCAAGTGGCAATGAAGCTGAAATATTGCGAGTAATTGCGCAGATTATAGAAGAAAAACGATTTGTTGCGATTTCTTCATCTTACACGAACGAGGATTCTACGGAGCTTGCATTTGCCTTTAAGCAACAATCAAGGAAAGAGACAGAATCATCAAGTCACCTGCCGCCTAACTGAAACCGGCAACACAAAGTGCCTGTGAATGAAAGAGAAAATCCGCGAAAAACAGACTCATTTCTCTTCCAATTTGACAGTTCTACGAAATTAGGGTATAAAGGAACTATAAATAAAAAGTCAAAATACATAACAAAGATAAAAACAACAAGAACCCCTTTTCGGCCAAATGGCAGTGAGAGGGGTTTCTTTTTATATACACCTCAATCATAAGACCTGAACCGAACTCGGCAGGCAGAAAAAAGAAAGGAGTATTATCAAATGCAAACAAGGCAAACCAATTCCAAACTCATGCTGATCCTTCAAACTATGGATGATGAGTATGGGAAGCTCTACGAAAATCCGCAAAGCCTTTACGAACATTGTCAGGAAATCGACCTGTTTGACAAACTCATGCTGGAAAACGCTGACTTCCAGGCAATGTGCAATGAGCTGGCTGCGGCCAGAGGAGACTTTATCTCCAGTGACCGGGAAGTAGTAGCACTGATGCTGGCTTTGGAGCAGAATGGCATTTTTACAGAAACGAAAGGAACCATCACATGGGTACACTGAAAATGCTCAAGGGCTCTGGTTGCATTGCAACCACGGCAGAGGATGCTATCAATATCCTTTACACTGGAGAATACCATCGGGTTGTCCTTTACTCGTCTCAAGAAGCGGTTTTAAGGAAACTCTGTAACCAGGTATACACTGAAATCCGAAGTCGGAATGCAAAAATCCCAGATGTGGATGACCAGATGTTACCTGTAGAGCCGTATTTCTGGGATGACATTGACGGTTGCCTTGCGGTAAAGTGTGCGGAAATCAGCATGGGGCGCTTTGCCGACTGCGCAGGAGCCCTGTATTTGTTCTCACAACCAAAGTATGACTGTCTTTCTGATCCGAATGCGCGAAAGCCTCTGAGTAAAAAAGCAATGTCATCACTGTGGCTAATAGGGACTATGATGACCGATGCAAATTAACACCGACGAACAGACCGACAACAAACGTAAGACCTGAACTCATTGTGAGAAGGCAGAAAAGGAGAAAAATATGACTTTAATGGAAGCTATCGGCGTCAAATGTGACGTAGACGTCAAAACCGGACGGAAGCTGGAACACCGCGAAGTCTATCAAAGAGCGATTGAATATCTTGGTGGGCTGAACGAGGTTGCCAAATATGTTCCGTTCTCTATAGATGAGTTACGAGTAAAAATGAAAAAAGATGCCCTGTTTAACCAAAGCCGAGATAGACTGCTGTGGGACATGGCATCCGGCTTTACCATTACGCGAAAGCACGAAGCTATTCCTAATGGTGACGGGCTTTGGCATTTGTACCGCCAACACGGAATCAATTCCGCAAGCAACTCACAAGGTGTCTGTATCTTGAAAGAGGCAGCAAGGGAGCTTTTGGAACAAGCAGAGAAGGAGAAAAATCAATGAAAAGGCTAAACAAGAATTTCCCGAATTCGGAGTTGAATATCAAACTCCGGCGGATGTATGCGTTTAAGAAAGCGGCAAACAACACGATCAAAGATGAGGCGCTTAAGAGAGAGGTTCTGCACTACTGCGACAAACAGATCAATCTCTACTGGCGGCGTTGTTTCATGGGCTGCCGTGGGTATTCGTCATCCAGCCATAGTTGAAGACCGCTAAAGACTCGTCATTGGGAGTCGCCCTATCGGGGCTGACAATGCCACAAACCGTTTATTAAGGAGATGTATCGAATGGATGTCAAAAGAAAACATCGTTATGGAGAATGCACATTGAATGCTATTGAAAGGAGAAATGAAAATGATTGTGTCAAAATCTTTGAATGATTTCCGGGCATGGCTTGGTTCGGACTCCTCCCTTCAATTTATGCTGAAAAGAAGCCAGCCTCGGTATGAAGAGACATTTGCACATATGCAGGTAAATGACAAGTTTGATTACCTGTTCGTTGTAAGGGCCCCGAGTTTCCCCGGATATGATGACGATCAACACGGGATTTGTCGGTATGCTGGTCTTTATAGCCGGCGTGACAGAAAGGTATACGATATGCCGTGGTATCTGCAAACGGAGTTGTCTCGTGTTGGAGATATTTCTGGGTTTGTAGATATGGAAACACATTCCAGAGAAAGAGTGGAAACAGAAATCGGAGAGACAGTCGTGGCTTTGATCGACAACGACCGAACGCGTTTTGAAATCGATCAAACACCGCCTACAAAACAGTTCGATGAAGAGACGATTGCATTCGAAGCAATGAAACTCTTTATGGGAAATAAGGAGCTTGTGACTTCTGTTCCGATGCGTTGCAATTATAGGCTTTCCTATTCTTTGAACACAAATGAATGGTTCGAGTACCTGGATAATAGAAATGTATTTCTGCGAGAAAAAGCGACGGAATACATTGAAACCAATAAGAAGCAGATTCCCGATCAGTTCGCGTTCAATGATCGGGTATGGAAAAAATACCAAGAAATTGCCGCAGACCCGGAATGGAGTGTTGTAAAGGCGCTTAAATTTGCGGTAGAAGAATCACAAGCAAAGACTGTAAATGTCACCTTCAGGAAAAAAGCTGTGAATGCTGTATGCGATGACGATGTGGTCACAGAGACTTTTAAAGTCAACGCCACAGCCTTTACGATTTACGGAAAATACCGTACTACGCTGCAATTTGAACTTCATCCGTACTATTACATGACCAAGGCTGAATACGAACGGTTTGTTCGGGTTTATGACGACCATGAGCGTTATGGTGAGCATAAAGTACGCATGGACGAAATTGCTCTCGTCACATACAGAGGCAAAACGCTTTACCGTAAATAAAATTGAAACAACATGGGCAGCTTATGGTCTGCCCATGTTGTAAAAAAGGGAAGGAGTAAATCAAAATGATCACATCAAAATCTTTGGATGATTTCTGGGCATGGCTCAAGTCAGACTCATCGGAACAGTTCACGCTGGAAAACGCTAAATCCGGCAAAACAATCGCGTTTGCTCATATTCAGGCAAATGACAAATTCAAGTACCTGCTCTTAGTTCAAGAGCCAAATTCCATTGAATGTGGCAAGGGCAAGGAATTTATCCGATGTGTAGGTATTTATTGTAGGCAGGATAATCGCCTATATGTGATGCCGTGTGACGTGAGGCATTTTATCATGGACTGCGATGAGAATGTTTCCGGCATTATAGATGAGAGCGGTTATTCCGCACATGGAATGCAGGCCCAAATCGCGCAAACTGTTGTAGATTTGATTGCTGGTGATCGAACTCGTTTTGGAATCGACCAAGCAAAACCGGCAGCAAAAAAATTCAACCAGAATAACATCGTTAGAGATGCGGCTAACCTGTTTTTGAAAAACGAAGGCATCTTGACCGCTATTCCACTGCCGCGACCCGATGATGATGTAAACATTGAGGGGTTGACCATGCAAGATTGGTTTTCATATATGGCTGATAAGCAGACATATTTGAACCAAAAAGCGATGGAATACATCAGCAGCCACAAGGAATCTCTTCACAGCCAATTTCAATACATGGATTTGGTGTGGGAAGTGTATCAAAAAATCGCTTCAGACCCCACAAATCAGTGGAACATCATTAAGCAAATCATGTCTGTTGTTGAGAAATCGCAGGCTAAGACCGTAAACGTCTACATTCAGAAAAATGATCTGAACGGAAGCAAAGTTTCAAAGGCTTTTAAGGTCCAAGCCCAAGCGTTTCACCTTTCTGATAACTATGGTGCTCATCCGCCGTTGTTTGACCTTCATCAGTACATTTCTAACCCATTAGAGTATAGAGAGTTTACTGATCTTTTCGGTTGCGGCATGACGGACCTATGTTCTGCGGATGAAATCGTTCGTATCACATACGGGAAGAAAGCTCTGTATGAGAGGAGACAGACGATATGACAAAATCCGATTTCTTAGTTGGACAGGTCGTATATCTGGAACCCACGGGTAACAACATTCGGCTAAACAACGCAGATCTTCGTACAGCGACAGTCAAAGAAGTCAAATCTAAGTATGTTTATGTGGACATCAACACATTCTTGGAACCGTTTGAAATACAAACCGGTCTGAGTAAGCCCAATAACAACAATGCGGGATGGAAACTGTGGCTGTCGAGAGAAGATTTTGAGCGGCAAAAACTGAGTGATTCCCGAATATTTGAAATCCGGCGGTTTTTTCATCATGGCCTAAATCAACTAAATCAACTGACGCATGAGGATATCGACAAAATCTATGAGATTTTGTTCGGAAAGGAGAAATTACATGGGGAAGAAAATCCCTAAATATGTCAAGGATCACATGCACCGTATAGTGTTTCACGCGCAGCGACTTGGCGAAGAGGTGATAGCCGTAGAAGACTGGCTTGAAAGTCACGGATACGATATCGAAACTCTTCGCTTGGGTGGCAATGGTGTTGGATTCGGCGGAAGTGGTTGTTCTCTGGAAGAACTGGAGTATGGCAACGATGTTGTCGATGAACTGTGTGAGGCATTGGAATCAATGGAAGTCTAAAAAACAGAAAAGGAGAATTGAAAACCATGCAGAACGATGCAAGATTTTTCTATCGAGTAACTGAAACCAATGTTGATGGTTTCGGCGGTGAGGCCACTGAATTTGTGTCCTTCAATAAGGAATTGGACGATAAAGACTATGATGAATTTCAGACGGCTCTTAACCGAGCAAAAGATAAAGATCTCGATACATCAGACATGATCGAACTCGCTCTTGGCTTCTTTGGCAAATACGATGGAGAAATTTGTGTTGCACCTTATGTAGGTGCGTTTGAGTTTTAAGGAGGAATAAGTAATGAATATAATTGTCAGTATGGAAGATGTCGTTGGTGTGATTCGCTCGTTTTGCGAAATCAATGATGATGACACAAATGCGCTATTGCTTGCAGTTGGCGGACAACTATTGGATATATCTTCGGATGAAATGGCTGAATTGGTCTGTGCAGACTAAGCAAAATTCTGATTGCATTTCAGCAGAAATTCTGCTAAGATGGAGCCAAATGAGAGGTGAACTCGAAAGATGCCTGAAATAACACGGTTCTATGGAATTGTCATCAAAATGTTCTTCAAACCAAGAGAACATGAGCCAAGTCACATTCATGCGCTGTATGGCGAATGCGTTGGTGTATTTGATTTGCAGACATTTGAGATGACTGAGGGGGACCTTCCCAAGAAAGCTCAGGAACTCGTGAAAGAATGGATGCGGGAAAATCAGACCCAGCTTCTTAACATGTGGACAACACAAAAGCTGGAAAAACTTCCGCCTCTGCAATAAGGAGATGTACTCTATGTTGCCAAGAATCAAAAATGTGAAACCCTTATCAGATTTCCGCCTTAGCGTAGTATTTGATGATGGAAAATCTGTTGTCTATGATGTCATGGATGACATAAAACAGATTGACAGTTATCGTGACTTGCTTTTGATTCATGGGCTGTTTGCTCAAGTGAAACTTGACCCAAGTCGAACATGCATATCGTGGAATGACCGTATTGATCTTCCGAGCGACACAATATACGAGTACGGAATACCCATTTAAAACATTTTGGAAACTCCCCCGGCTCATGCTGGGGGAGTTTTTGGTAATTTGACAATTCCCTGAAATTAAGGTATAAAAGAACCACAAATAAAAAGTCACAATACACAACAAAGATAACAACAATAAGAACCTCTTTTCGTCCATCTGGCAGGGAAGGGGGGCTTTTTTTATATATCAATTCGTAAGCCCTGAACCCTTTGCGGCAGGCGGAAAAGGAAGGGAAAATAATGATTACCATGAACGCAAAAATGGGAAACGAAACAGAAGAGTTGATGCTTGACGAAATGTATCTCCAAATGGAAGTAGAATTACCCAAAGTAAACAGATTCCCGGCTAATCCCAAATTGAAAGGGTGGTACTGGGAGGAATCTGAAGGGTATGGAATCCTTTATGACAACAAGGGTAAACCACATTTCGAATATGATATGAATAGCTACAATGGTTGTGCATATTTGTGCGAGTATCGAGAAACAAAAACGGGTATCTGGAAAAATTTCATTGGAACGATGGGGGAATTCTATCGTTACGCTGAAAAAATAGCCATGGAAGAAATCGCTGGAAAGGAGAAATCGGAATGAAAAACTATGAAAATGGATCAATAGCTCTTTTATGCACAATGCTTAACTGTGGAACTCTCGACCTAAATATGCTGGATGATGTCCAGTATGAATGGAATGAAGTTCTTGAGCAGATGGATTGGCCCAGGGACGGTCTTGATTTCAATGATGTACTGAGAGCCGTCGTGGACCTTGGTATCATTGGGATCAAAGACTGGATTATGACAAGAATCCGGACTTTAAATGTGTCTGCATATCAAGATGCAGATACTGCAAAAGAATTGGATATGCTTCATTCTCTTGATCCAGACGAAGATATCTACGCATCGTTTAATCTGCAGGATACGCATATCTGGTTTAACTCACATAAGGATATCTATCTGGAATATTTGGGTGAAGCCTTGGAAGAGTTTGAATCGAATACCGGCCTAAGTATCAACCAGTATTGAGGAGTAAAAGCATGAAGAGAAATTATCGATATTTTGCTGGCGACGATACAACCAGAGAAACTGTAGACTTTGATCTCTACAAGGGATCTCAGGATGAGACGACCTGCGTTGTGGATGTGCCTACGCTTATGAAAGGTCGGAGAGTATTTCCGTGCGGGAACGGCGATGACCATATGCTTACAAACTACCAGGAAGCTGAGATTTATAGGCTGGTTCGAGCAAAACGCAACGAACTCGTCTTTCCAAAATTTATTGGCTTTCTGCGCGATTTGGCTCCGTATGTCGTGGTTGTTGGAACATATGCCCGCAACGAGGCAAACTTAGACAGCGGCATTCAATGCTACCTTCGCTGCCGGCCGCGTGCGGAGGTTGATCCCGAAGCGGCAGTGAACAATGGAACCTATATGCCGGAAGTCCTTGAACTGATTGACCAGTATGGCCTCGAATCAAGTAGCATCGTTGGCGGGTACATCGCAGTGAATTGCCAAGAGGGAATACCCCGTATGGTTGAGATTTCTTCTCACCACCGTATTCCCTACAATGAATCTGTTTTTGAACAGGAAATCTTCGGAGTACCGTTCCTGTGTGCGCGGGATGATAGAACCGTAAGCGCTTCTGAGTGCTATGAGTACATGGAATGGGACGATGCGGTTTCTGATGTGGTAATCAAAAACCCGCTGCCGAAATATGCGGAAGCATAACAACAGTCGGTGTACTCCTATAGAAGTACACCGGCAAACCGACAAAAAACAGAAAAGGAGAATGAATCCAATGACAATCAAGGATTTGATTCTGAAAGCCAAAGAAATGGCGCTGAAAGAGAACGAGTTTGAGGATATCGTGGACCAGCTTCTTATCGAATATCAAATGTTCGATCCAAAAAGCGAAATGGAACTACATAATCCGAAATTCACAGTCAAGGCAAGCACCAGTCATGGAGCCAGTGAAGGTATTTATGCAGTACTGAACATTGAAGGCTGGGTTAACCCAAACACAACGATCAATGATCGTGTGCTCACAATTAAGACCTTGCGAGACGATAAAATGTCGTTTTTCGCAATGGGTCGGTATGCAAATCTGCTGGCGTACTGCGCCAACGAATTTGTCCGCGAAAACATAGATTTGTTTCTGTAACACAAAACAAGCTACCTTCGGGTAGCTTGTTTTTCTTCCAATTTGACAGTTCTCTGAAATTAGGGTATAAAAGAACTGCAAATAAAAAGTCAAAATACACAATAAAGATAAAAACAACAAGAACCCCTTTTCGGCCATCAGGCAGTGAAAGGGGTTTCTTTTTATATAAAGCAATTTGTAAGACCTGAACCACATTGTGGCAGGCGGAAAAGGAGGAAAGATATGGTCACAACGAATCACCATGCCTTGCCTATTGCTGTGCTGAAGTTCCTTCACCCAGAGGGTATCATCGAGACTGTTCCGTTTGAGACGGCTGAGGCGACTATTGAGGCAATCAACTACGCACTGGACAATGGTATGACCAGCGAGACGATTGTCCCCTATATCCGTATCGGTGAACGAGCGCTTTGGGATACCATTTTTGCGGCATTCAAGGCACGAGACCCTGTTGTTTACGACATCTATTGTCTGGATGCTGAGAACATCGACACCATCATGGGCGACACAACCATCGTTGTTGGCTCTACGCAACCAATGCCCGGACAGTAAAAAATTAAAAAGGAGAGAAAAATTATGAGTTTGACACTGAATACCCAGAAAAAAGCGAAGGAAATCGCAAGCAGACTGTATAACGAGAACCAAATCACCCGAGAAGAGTACGGATTTTTGCTGAAAAGCATGGAGTTCTACACTCTCGATGACCAGAATGAAGCGCTGGAAGAACTGTGGAGTGATTTTGGAGATGTTCCGATGGATCCGGATACCGAGAAAATAGAGGCTGATTTCATGCACTTCCCCCACGGTACAGACCGTGAAACCATCTGGCACTGGTTTGATGAACGGTACAGTGCGGGCGTTACAAGCCTGCTTTACGGCTACGATGGTGTTGATCGCACTGCTGAATTGGCGCAGCTTTGTGCAATGAAGCAACTTTGTGTTCCGTGCGACCAAAGCACATGCGTGTATAACCATAACGGCGAGTGCAGGTATGCGCTGGTACACGCGAAAGCACCAGAGTTGAATAGGGAAATCAGCGTTTGCAAGTCCAATGCTCCGTTACGGGCATTCATTGTAGAAGAAGTGCCTTTCCGACTCAAGACAATGTTTGAAATAGACGAGGACGATATCACCGACGAATTGATAGATGAGATCGTAAATGAGTTGAGTGAAAACTCCGATGACATGTTCGATTATGATTCCCTCGATAACATGATCGCCGGAATCCTGAAAAAACACGGCATCGAGTGCTGCTAAAAAGGGGAGAGATATGACAACGGAGAAGATTCTCACCGTTGCTGACCTTGACTCTTTGCTACCCCACTACACTGTCCTTAATCAAAAGGGCAGTGTACTCGGAAGAAAGCATACAAGGCTTAGTGACGAGAGCTATCGGTCTGTGTATTTGAAACCTCACTACAATAAACGCGGGCTTCACGTAAAGGACGGTGGGAGTGAGTACAAAAACACTCCACCGTGGTTTAAGTTGCAGGTAACTAAGATAGCAAATAGTAACGAGGGCCTTACGCTCTATGTTGCTTAAAAGTATGTTAAAGGAGACTAAAAATATGTCAAACACAAAATATATCCCCGGCGGCATCGTAGAATTGGCAGGCATTAAGTTCGTTGTGCTCGACGACCTGACCCCAGAAAGAAGCAGTGAAGAAGAACACAACCTGTTCATCTTGACATGGGAATCTCAGGGGCAAAGTGTTTTCGGGGAAACGAACAACTATGCTGGAAGCGAGCTGAGAAAAAAAGTGGATGCTTGGAGCAAGCACTTATGCGGAACGCTGAACCAAATATATGGTAGCGAACGTCCCCGTATCGTGAACCGCAAACTTGATTTGACGACGTTTGATGGCAATGAAAACTATGGCGACATTTTAAATGTTACCCCGCTTGCTGCACCTCTGACGCTGGATGAGATGCGGAAATATGCCAAGATTATTCCAAATCCCGATGAAGCCTTCTGGCTGGCTACCGGTTGGGGTGGGCCGAAGCATTTCGGCTCCGCAGACGTGTTGTACGTGAGTCCCGATGGCAGCTTGAGCAGCAACTTCTGCTCCAGTCCGTATGGAATCCGTCCGGCAATAATTGTTCCTTCGTCGCTTTTGGAAAAGCGTGGCAAGAAAAATGAGACAAAATCAACAGACATCAGCAGTTTCAGCACAGAGGAACTTCTGGCTGAATTGAGTAGACGAACGAAAAATTGAAGGAGACGAAAAATATGTCAAACACAAAGTGTATCCCCGGCGACATTGTGAAGTTAGCCGGCATTGAGTTCGTGGTGCTGGATGATATGACCCCGGAAAACGAAGATGAACAAGTGCTGCTCATCTTAGCTCTCAAATCTCAGGGTATTAGCAAATTCGGTACAGGGAACAGCTACATCAACAGCGACTTGGAAAGTAGTATCATGCAATGGCTTGGCAAACTGGCACAGAATTTAGACAAGGAACATGGTATTCAACGAGTCGGACTCGTTCCGCGATGCATTGACCTGACTACACTAAATGGCTATAAAGGCTATGGCGTTGGCCATGTGGTTGCTGCGCCTCTGACGTTGGATGAAGTTCGGAAATATGCAGATATCATTCCGAACTCAGATGCATCATACTGGCTTGCAACTGGATATGCTGGACCACATCAGTCTCAGCATGGCAGTGTGCTGGTAGTGTCTAATAATGGTTTTGTGTCCGATGTTCGTTGCTACCAGCCGTGTGGCATGCGCCCTGCTTTGGTTGCGCCTTCTTCGCTGTTGAAAAAGAGCAATGACGTGGATGAGGCAAAAACGGCGGACCTCAGTGGTTTCACCACAGAGGAACTTCTGACCGAACTGAGTAGACGAACGAAAAATTAAAGGAGACGAAGAATATGTCAAATACAAGGTATATCCCCGGCGACATTGTGAAGCTGGGCGACATTGAGTTCGTGGTGCTGGATGATATGACCCCGGAAAACGAAGATGAACAAGTACTGTTCATTTTGGCACTGAAATCTCAGAGGGTAGCCCAATTTCGCCGTGATACAAATGCTTATAGCCCTGGCAATGTCAACGACTATACTACGAGCAATTTGAAAGATGCCGTAAATGAGTGGTATTGCAAATTGCTTGAACGCCTCAATTGTGAAGAAAAACATCAAGTTTTTATAAGATCAAGAGAGGTTGATTTGACCACATTGGATGGCTATCAGAAGTATGGTTCTCTACACCTATATGCTGCGCCTCTGACATTGGATGAGGCTCGGAAATATGCCAAGATCATTCCTAACCCGGATAAAGCCTGCTGGCTGGCTACTGGATGGGGAGGACCAGAGCATTTTGGCTGCTCGTGTGCATTGTATATTGACACCGCTGGTAGCTGGAATTACGACTACTGCTACAACTCGCATGGCATCCGTCCTGCTATGGTCGTTTCTTCTTGCATTTTTGACAAAGAAAAACCTGATCTGGGGGCTTTCACCTCAAGGGAATTGATGGAAGAGCTGATCAGGCGGAATGAATTAAACATTTAAAAATAAGGAGGTCAATAGCAATGTCTGCGGCTAATCAGCAGCAGACATTGCAAAAAATAATGAGTACAAAAATTTTTGATGCGTGGCGTATCCCTACGCAGTCCATTTCGGAGTTGGTTAGAATTGGTCAGACCGTCAGAGACTTCTGTGTCAAGCCGCTGGCTGAGGAAATCTCAGGAGCTATTATTCGGTCCGGTTGGAATACAGAAGCTATCAGCATTCTGCAACAATCACCCAATGCAACGGGTGTATTGTCTACCATTCCAAGGACTTTGATCTCAGTGTTCCAGAGACATTTGCTAAGCCCCACGTGGATAGCGACTGTTGAGGTTAAAGAGGATATGAAAAACGCATTGTTCACCCAGCTTTGGCGGGCAGAGTTTTCTCTGAGTAGTGAAGAACGGGAAGCAATGGAAAGCCTCTTAATCGAAATCTACGAGCAACTGAGCTTAAATGGTAATCCGACCCTTACTTTCATGGAAGGGGATAATGGTAGTACCTATGTCAAGGGATTTCAGCTTACTGACGCGGCCAGACGGTTTCTGGATGAAAAATTCCAGCGGTTTGAATACACCGACCAATGTGAGATGTGGCCTTCTGCCTTTGATGAAGAAGTACGGGAAAAGTGGAATCATGCCGAATCATATGAGGCTGCTGATAAAATTCTTTCACAGGCACAGGCAGAACGCGGCGCATATTGGGACGCTGTTTTCGAACTTGGATCAAAATGGTCCGATGTTGGATTATCTTTCAACTGCGGAACCGACTTCGGTGTTACCGGTTTGTCCTATGTTGGGAAAAAAATCATGGAAAACCTCATTGGCCGGAAGGTAAATGATGAAGCTAAATGAAGGAGAAAACAGTATGGCAAACAAAAATGAGAAGAAACCTTTATTTCTGATCGTCGGCAAATCCGGTAGTGGAAAAAGCACGGTGGTAAACGCTTTCTGCGAGCGTTACGGCTACACCTCGGTGGAGTCTTACACAGACCGGCCGAAACGCTCGGAGGATGAGCGTGGTCACATTTTCCTTACCCCGGAGGAGTTCGATGAGCTTGAGGGCTTCTTGGCTTACACGGAGTTTGATGGCCATCGTTACGGCACAACAAAAGATCAGGTCGATAACGCCGATTTCTACATTATTGACCCAGCGGGCGTCCGTTTTATGCGGGAACACTACGATGAGGATCGTAAACTGGTAGAAGTACTTATTGATGTTGACGAACCGACATTAAGAAATCGTATGCTTGCGCGTGGAGATCTCATTGAAAAGGTCAACTCGCGGATTGAACACGACGAAATCGCATTTTCTGCATACGTTAGTGATTATGTAATTTTCAACTATGACAGCATAGACGTGGCGATCAGCAATTTGAAGAATATTGTTGACAGCAGTACCAACATTGGCTCTGACCATCCCACTGACGTGAGCGAGTTCACAAACGCAACCGACATTCGCTCCAAAAACGATGAGGAGCTTGCGGAGGTCTTTACCAGCAGGGTGATAGTCAATAATGTCCTTACAGACCTTTGGATTTCGGTACATGTAGGCGTTCCGTTTGAGACTAAGGAACAGGCTATCGCGGAAGAACTGAAGTGGCTGAAACAGAAAAAGGAGTGAGTGAAATTAAAATCAAAATCGATGCAGAGTTTTACACAGATGGAGATTTTAGGTTCGACAATTTGGATAGCCTGATTGACATTCACAGCTCTTTGTATGCTGGAGCAAGTGTGCAATATAGGGCATCTCAGAATTATGCTGAGCAGACAATTCATATCGAGTTCTCTGCTGCGGGGAACGACAACCCTTGCCTGTGGGCTATGAAAGATTTGCTGGAAAGTTTGGTGTGCAATTTCCGCACACATTATTGCTTTCTTGTGAAGGAAATGTATGACTTCCTCATTACAGCAAGGGACAATATGTTGCGAGATATGAAGGACATTTGTTGGTGCGATACTATTGGAGGAAACTACGAGGGTACACACATATCAATCACAAAACATTAAAAGGAGAAGAAATGAAAACAAACTACGCAACCAATATTATTTGGGACTGTGACGGAGACGCCGTTAGCCTTCCGACTGAAATCAGGCTGCCGGACGGCATGGTAGATGAGAAGGAAATTTCCGACTTCATTTCCAATGTGACCGGCTACCAACATAGAGGATTCTGCGTTGTGGTAAGAGACGAAGGCGCTAACATTCCTCATATGATCGAAAATATCCAGAAGGTATTGCGTTCAGAAGAGGAATATTGCAATGATCTCCAAAAATCCCTCATTGACCGGGTAAAAGCCAGTACCGTAGAGGAACTGGCACATGGACGACTGGATGGGATTCTCAACGACATCGGGCGTAGCGTAGAAAAGATGCGTGGCCTTAGAGAGCAAATCGAGGTACTGGAACTGGTTCTGAGCAAGGCGTAAGTTTCTTCCAATTTGACACTTCGCCCCAAATAGGGTATAAAAGAACCACAAATAAAAAGTCAAAAATACAACAACAAAGATAAAAACAACAAGAACCCCTTTCCCGCCGATAGGCAGCGATGGGGGTTCTTTTTATATACATCAAATTTATAAGGCCTGAACCACATTGTGGCAGGCGGAAAAGGAGTAAAAATTATGAGAGAAAGAGACCTCAAAATTGCGGAACAGTGCGGAATCTTAGAGCGATGCAAAGCGTTCGAGGCCGAATTGCTCAACATTCCGGATATTGTGCTGGATAAGTTTGATAACGGTGTGCCGTTTGACCTGTCTGGATTCCTTAGTGACATCTATCATGTGATCATTGTGCCTAAGTACGACATCCGTGCAAGCAGAGAGGACTACTGGACGGCACGGGAGCGGTTGCTTAACAGTATTGTTGAATTGGCGGCGAAATACGATTTGTATCGCACTGATGACCGTATCGAAGACCACGGCGAGCACTATTACATCGTGTTCCGCTGCGGAAAAACTTGGCGAAAAGATCTTGCCGGAAATTAAAAGAAAAAAGGAGAGAAAAAATTATTCGTCGAAGAAGGAACCACTTGAACAGTACGCAAAGGAGTAAAGAAAAATGTTTTATGTACCCGGAACTGAAAACATGATCCGTTGGATGATGGAAAGCATAGACAACCAAATCAAAGCGGAAAATTCTTGTGGTAGCAAAAGCGTGCGCCGCAAAATACGGAAATTCGCCGTCCAAATCCGCAACAAAGGAAAAGGAGTGTTGAAATGAATAATACGCAGAGAAAGTATGAGAAGTCTAAGCTCCAGTGGATGCTCGACCACGACTATACACTGGCAGATCTCATGCGGGAACTTACTGAACTCCAGTTCGCAGACCCAGAGGATAGTGCCCAAATATCCATGCCTGTTTCCGAACTATTTGCACAGTGGGAAAACGACGTGGGCTTTGGCTCCGAAATTTGGCCATGCTTCAAAGAATGGATAGACGAGCAGAAAGTGACCATCGTGATCAGAAACGTCAATGGCGACCGGATAACACTCACCTATGATACATGGGATGATTGTTCCATGAAAGTTTGCTACGACATCAGCGATACAGAAGATATCATTCTCACTGTCTGCACTGGGAACACGCTGGTATATAACCAGACGGACTCGACCGACAAAATTAGTGTGGAAGACCTGATGTGGTTTTTCGCTTAAATCGGGAGGCTACATATGGAAAACAATGTAACTGACCTCAGAACGATGGGAAGTAGGTAAATGAAAAAATGAGTACATTACACGAAAATGTGTTTGGCGAATGCTCTTGCGGCGGCGCATTAGCCCCGGAGTATTTCATTGAGCACGAAACCGTTATGCAGTGCGGTGTTCAGGTAGAAACAGGGCGCACAAGACGTGCCGTTTCTCACCTGACCTGCGTGAATTGCTTGAAAAACTACTGTGTGGACGATTCTTGTGATCAACCGTGGCATAACTAAAAACGAAGGGAGAAAACAACAATGAATCGCATACCAGAGCCTCTGCTCGAAGCGTCGGAAAATGTGGTCGTTACCGGCTGTGATTGCTGTGGCGAAATGCAGGCTAATTTGACAGCAAATGAAAATCTCAGTTTCTTTGACTTGATGGGCAACAGCCCGGATGAAGAAGAGACGCTTGCAGATACAATTTGCACAGTCGGCCCTTTTTACGATGATTATCGCTACATTAAAAATGAGTACCCGCACCATGTTGTGCTTATAAAACTCAACGACGGATACTTCTCTTTTGAGGGAGATGCGCTGATCATCAAAAATCTGCTGCAAATCAAAGTGTCCGAAAGAAAGCCTCATCCTTATGGAAAGCCGATTAAAGTCTGCTTTCTCCCAATCGAGTCTTTCGATGAGCAGTTTTCCACTATTGTGGATGCTGGAATTGCAGTCATACTGGCAAACCACATTCCTGGAGGAGGGTATGACACTTTGGTGGTAGGCACAAGGTCTTAATTAAATAAGTCTGAAAAAAGGAGGCCTTTATTTGAAACTGAGACTGTTTGTTGACATGGATGGCACTTTAGCCGAATGGAGACAAACCCTAAAATTTGAAGAACTCTATGAGCCTGGATATTTTGCGTGCTTATGTCCGAATGAGCCGGTGTTAGCCGCAGTCAAAGATCTGCTGACTATGGATGTTTGCGAGGGTTACATCTGCTCATGTTATCTGGAAAATAGTCAATTTGCCAAGAGCGAAAAGCTGGAATGGCTCAGAGACTATTTGCCGGAAGTATCGCAGGATCATATCCTTCTGGTTCCGGACGGCAGTTCTAAAGCGAACTATATTCCTGACGGGATAAAGCCAACGGACATCCTGTTGGATGACTACTCTCGTAATCTGCATGAATGGGTTGCGGCCGGAGGCGTTGGGTTGAAGCTGATGAACGGCATCAACGGTACACGCGGCACATGGAAGGGTCCAATAGTGCATATGAACAAAGATGACATCATCAATGCTATCACAAAACTAATTCGTTAAAAAGGAGAAAAAATATGGGATACGATTCACAACACAATTTGACAATCACTTGTAATCCGGGCATCCACTGCACAGTTGTGCAGGAGCTCGTAGAAGAACTTGGAAAGATGAACGTCTTCCAGACGATTGAAGACTTGGGCATCAGTCCCCACGACAATCGATATCACCTATTCGCATGTACAGACTGGATTCATTGGTATGATTCCGAGGAGGACTTACAGATTTTGTCTGCTAAGTTCCCTGAAGTTCTGCTTGAGGAAACCGGGCAGGGGGAGAACTACGATGATGCATGGACTACATATTTCAAGGGTGGTCGGTACATGGCCGATGCACAAGAAGTGGTAATCCATCCGTTTGATGAGACAAAACTCAAAGGTGAGCCGCCGAAAGACCTCAATAAGAAGTACTCTTGTCAGGCGGGTTGACACTCCCCACGGCTAAAGTCGTGGGTTTTACGGCGTAGTTTTATAAAAAGAGATTACGACGAATTCGGGAAATTTCTATCCCAATATCTATACTAAGTAACAAGCAGCCTTCGGGCTGCTTGTTGTATGGCTGAATTTGACACTTCGCCGAAAATAGGGTATAAAAGAAACACAAATAAAAAGTCAAAAATACACAACGAAGATAAAAATAACAGGAACTCCTTTTTTGCTTAATTGGCGGTGAAAGGGGTTCTTTTTTTCATAGATTCAAATCTGTAAGACCTGAACTCATTGCAGCAGGCGTGATGAAAGGAGTAAAATGAAAAGCGTAGTCTCTTATCCCGACAGAGGACGTTTCGGGAACAATAAGTATCGGGGAAATTGCTCTGGCCGATTGATCGAAGACTTGATTGATCAGTACAACATCCAGTACATGTCCGATTACATGGTGGGTGGCGGCACAACAGAAGATGTGTGCAACACTCATAATGTTGGAGGGATGTATATGGATTTGAATCGAGGTTTTGACCTGATGACTATGGATATTCCTGACCGACCCGAAAACATCTTCTGGCATCCGCCCTATGGAGGAATGATTATTTATTCCGACCAGATGTATAAGGCACAGGACATCATTGACCAATATGGATTTGACCCCAGGGTGAATGATTTGTCCCGTGCAAAAGACTGGGATGATTTTGTCAAGAAGATGAACTTCTGTATGCTCAAGCAGTTCACTGCGCTGGAGCGTGGTGGTCGGATGTTTGTTCTCATGGGGGATTGGAAGCAACGTGGACGCCTGTATTCTATGCTGGCGGATATTGCGAAACCTGGAACCCTTGAACAGATCATCGTCAAGATGGAACATAACTGCGTGTCGGACAGAAAAACCTATGCACGGCAGAATTTCGTTCCTATCTGCCACGAGTATGTCATGGTCGTAAGAAAAGACAATGCTCTAATCATCCCTGTTGCATTGACCCGAAAAACGAGCATGGATGTTCGTGACTCGAAAAATGCTACTTGGCGGGATGTTATTGCATCGGTCATGGAAGAAACTGGCACCCCGATGGGGTATGATGACATTCTTCATTCGCTGGATGGTCACAAAAAATGTGAATCTAACAATCATCTAAGGGATAAAGTCAGACAAACCCTACATATGTATCCCATCTTCCGTGAAATGGGAAAAGGCGTATGGGCGCTGGCCAGCTAAGGAAATGAGTTGTGCCCGGCATGAAAGAGAGCGAACAAAAATGTCGGAATTGAGAGGAAAGGAGAAAATGTTTTGAGTAAGAAGTACAAGTCTCTAAGGTCTCAAGGTAGGACCATTGGTAAGCTGTATATCCATGCTTTAGGTGATGTGGTCACGTTTAGACAAGGCGAGGAAGCTGATTTTGTTTCCGAGTTACGTGGGTGTCTAAATGATTTTGGCCCTAACGGAGTGAGCTATAAAGTACGTAATAATTGCTGGGATCTCTCATATGATCTTGCCTGTGTTTATGCAAATATATTTGGCTATGGACCGGGTGATGAAGGCTTTCCCACTAAAGACGAATTTATTGCCCAACGCAAAGAAAAGATGGAAAAGGGGAGAGTAAATGAAAATCAACTATGATAGCTTGGTTCTTGAGGTAACACGCAAATGCAATATGTGTTGTGCTCACTGCTTAAGAGGTGAGCCGGAGTGCAAGGATATGTCCCACGATGTAATTAATGCCGCACTCAAAAATGTTGAGCGTATTAATAACATCACTTTTAGCGGTGGTGAACCCACGCTTAACCTCGATGCAATCCGATACACACTGCAGCGGTGCAAGGAACTCGATATTTCAGTGTATTCTTTCTATATCGTGACGAATGGTAAGGATGTGCCGGAGGAATTTCTTTTGCTGTGTCTGCAATGGTACGCCTATTGCATTAAATGCGGGGGAGAACTCGAACTCTGCGGCGTTGCGCTGTCTGACGATGAATTCCATGAAGCGATTCCCTATGAAAATAGAGAATTGCTGTCTGGAATGGCCTTTTTTAGACCTGAAGATAAGCATATAGACTGGGAGAAAACCCCTTTGATCAACCAAGGTAGAGCAAGTGCCTTGGATTGGTTCCGCTATTCGATTATCCGCGAGAATTCATGGAAGGCTGAATTGGATGACGATAGTTTGACTATCTGTGAAGGCACAATGTATGTCAATGTGGAGGGAGACC
>JAAGKN010000635.1_pt1 | contig 93040 bp, 117 predicted proteins | sample 6206371 | NCBI WGS metagenome assembly JAAGKN01 (sample SAMN11533720, study PRJNA540317) | gut metagenome | isolation source: fecal pellets from male and female animal of same cohort | host: Peromyscus leucopus | place: USA:CA | collected 2017 | reverse complement strand
AATGGTGAATGGAAAATCGTAGCTAAAGTGTATGATACATTGTCATTTGATAAATAAGATGAGATTGAGATGAGAGGGGGACTCTGTTTGCTTGGGTTCGAATTTCTTGAAAGGCTTTTTTCTGTGTCTTTTAGGGCATTAATGTTATGGCTCGAAATCTTGAGGACAACTTATGAATATCGTCGAATTGATAAAAAGTATGGAAAATTTCAAGAGATGAAGCAGATTTCGGCAAAGAAACTAAGAAATACTTTGCTTTTCAGCTTCGGCATAAATAGCGGACTGAGAATTGCAGATATCCTCTCTCTCGATGTCAAAGACGTAAAAGGCAAAGACTACATAGAACTTCGAGAAAAGAAAACCAATAAGTATAAGAAATTCCCAATTAATGAGAACCTGAAAGTTGAAATTGAGGAATTTATAAAAGATAAATCCGACGACATCCCACTATTTTATACCCAAAAACATTACAGATTAGATAGAGCCCAAGCCTATCGAATCATAAACAAAGCCGCCCGAATGGTCGGGGGTAAAGGACGAATATGAACACATACCTTACGCAAAACTTTCGGCTACCACTTTTACCAACAATACGACGATATTGTAATGCTTCAAAAAATCTTCAATCACTCCACCCCCTCCATCACCCTCCGCTATATCGGAATTGAGCAAGAAGATATTGATGAGGTGTATAGGAATTTTTATTTGTAATAATTATTTTAACTACATTTTGTAGTAATATTGTTTTATGGATAAAACTCTTGAAAAATTTTTAGAAAAAGATAATTGCTTTTTTATTCATTATGCAAGTGATGGGTTTTATAACGGTTCAAAAAGAAGAAAAACGAGAACAAGCTCTTAAAGTTGCTCAAATGCGAGAACAAACCTTTAAAGATATTGCAGAACATAACCGTAGAATACTTCAAAAAAGAGAAGATGCCATTGAGCGTTATTCTGAAGAGCAAGAAGAAGAGTTCGTGTTCTTCGATTCAGAACATCCTTTATTGTCGCTATTTGCAAGTTGGTTTGGAAATAGGAAATAAAGGCTTCTGCCGATTTTAGTCTTGCAATCTATATTTGCACGAGTATGAATTCTGTAGAAGCATTGAATTTAACCAGGTAAGATAGTATTCATTTGATGAACTGTTCGGAATTTTCGAACGATTAAACATCTTTCAATTTGGTCTTATTATAAACATGAGAAACAGTCTCTCTAATTTTGGATTTGCATAAATTAAATAACTTAAAAATGGCATCTTGAGTAATCTAAACTCCTAATTGATCATGTTCATGATATAATTAAATAATAAAGGGGAATTGAGTCGGGAATATGAAAACAGATTATCATGCTAAATATTTTTCATATGATTTAACAAAAAAGTGTGCCGCAGATACTATTGAAAAATTTGTAAGTACACTTTCTGATGCTCAAGTTCAATTAAATCCACATCAAATAGATGCTGCATTATTTGCTTTTAAATCACCTTTTTCAAAAGGTGCAATCCTTGCGGATGAAGTAGGTCTTGGGAAAACAATTGAAGCTGGTATAGTCATTTCTCAATATTGGGCAGAACGTAAGAAAAAGATTCTTATAATAATGCCTTCTTCTTTAAGAAAGCAATGGCAACAAGAATTAGAAGATAAATTTTTCTTAAAATCTGTAATCTTAGAGGCAAAAACTTTTAATAATGAAATAAAAAGTGGTAATTTAAATCCTTTTGAACAGAACTCGATAATTATATGTTCGTATAATTTTGCTCGTAATAAAGCACCATATATTAAAGCGATAAATTGGGATTTAGTTGTTATCGATGAAGCCCATAGACTTAGAAACGTATACAAACCTTCAAACAAAATTTCAAATGCGATAAAAGAAGCTATTCAAGACAAAAATAAAATTTTATTAACGGCTACGCCCCTTCAAAACTCATTGCTTGAATTATATGGGCTTGTTAGTATAATTGATGATTATACTTTTGGTGATTTACTAAGCTTCAAAGCTCAATATTGCAGAAACGGTCAACAAGTTGATTATCAAGAATTAAAAGAACGTATTTCTCCTATATGTCAAAGAACATTAAGAAAACAGGTTCTGGAATATATTAAGTACACTAAAAGGATTGCCATCACCGAAAAATTCTCACCAACAAAGGAAGAGCATGAACTATACCTTGGCATAAGTAATTATTTATTAAGAGAACGTTTATATGCATTACCAAAAAGCCAAAGAAAGCTCATGACTTTAATTTTAAGAAGATTATTAGCATCTTCAACTTACGCAATCTCTGATACCCTTGGAGGTTTGGCAGCCAAATTACAAGGTTTGATCGATAATAATAAGCTCCCAAAAGATATTGAGGAGCAAGAATTGCAAGATAATATCGAAAATTATGAAGAAATCAAGGACGATTGGCTTGATCTTGAAGAAGATGACGAAGAATCTGAAGAAAAGGAAAAAGAATATTATTCTCCTGAAGAAATAGAAGATATAAAAGAAGAACAAAAATTATTACAACATTTCTATCAATTGTCGAAATTGATAGAAAAAAATGCTAAAGGTGAAAAACTCCTTACTGCTTTGAATAAAGGATTTGCAAAAAACGCTAAGAACGGTGGGAATAAAAAAGCTCTTATTTTTACAGAATCAATAAGAACGCAAAATTATATTAAGAAAATTCTTGATACGACTGAATATAAGGATAAAGTTGTTTTATTTAACGGTTCAAATAACGACGAGAAGTCAAAAGAGATTTATCAAAAATGGTGCGAAAAATATAAAGGAACTGACAAAATTTCAGGTTCAAAAACAGCTGATAAGAGAGCCGCAATCGTAGAATATTTTAAAAATGAAGCGGAAATAATGATTGCAACAGAAGCTGCTGCTGAAGGTATAAACTTGCAGTTTTGTTCATTACTTGTAAATTACGATTTACCTTGGAATCCTCAACGAATTGAACAAAGAATTGGAAGATGTCATCGTTATGGTCAAAAAAATGATGTTGTTGTTGTTAATTTCTTAAATACGAAAAATGCGGCTGATATGCGTGTGTTTGAATTATTAGATGAAAAATTCAAATTGTTTGATGGTGTTTTTGGGGCAAGTGATGAAGTATTAGGTGCAATTGGTTCAGGTATAGATTTCGAAAAAAGAATTGCCGAGATATTGCAAACTTGTAGAACGGAAGACGAAATTAATAATTCATTTGCCGAATTAAGAAAATCCCTTGAATCTGATATCGACGAAAAAATGCTTGATACACGAAAAAAACTTCTTGAAAATTTTGATGTTGATGTTGCTAAAAAATTAAAAATAAGCAAAGATAAAACAGAACATTGTTTGAATCAATTTGAAAAAGAGTTATGGAATTTAACAAAGTATTATTTATCTAACTATGCAACTTTTGATGATAATAACTTATATTTTATGTTGGATAAAAATCCATTCCCTCAATTAAACATAAATAATGGACCCTACAAAATAGGGAAAAATATTGAAGACGCTAATACATATCGTGTTGGACACCCTTTGGCGCAGAATATAATAAATGAATGTAAGAATAAGCATCTACCTGTTAAGGAACTTGTGTTTAACTATACAAACGATAAAACTCATAAAATTTCTATATTAACAGATTTAGTTGGAAAATCCGGATGGTTAATTCTTAAAAATATAACGGTATCTTCTTTGGATGATGAAAATTACTTAATGTTTGCAGGTTATCAAGACAATGGGGATTCTATTGACCATGAACAATGTGAGAAGATGTTTGTACTTGATGTTGATTCAATGAATGATGTAGTTACATCACTTGAACAAGATAAACTTAATTCTGATATAGAAACACAAAAAGCAAGTTTGTTTGACATAATTTCTGAAAGAAACGTTAAATTCTTTGATGAAGAAATGACTAAACTTGATAAATGGGCAGAAGATAGAAAAAATAGTTTAGAAATAGCTCTAAAACAACTTGATAAAGATATTAAGACCTTAAAAACAGAATCAAAGAAAGTAATGAAACTTGAAGAAAAACTTAATGCTCAGAAAGAAATAAAAGAGATGGAAGCCAAGCGTAATAAAATGCGTAAAGAACTTTTTGACTCTCAAGACTTAGTTGATAAACAAAAAGAAAAACTTATTGAAGCAACAGAAGCAAGGCTAACTCAAAAAGTAAAAGAGGAAGAATTATTTTTAATTCGTTGGAGGATTTTATAGTGGAATATTCTATTGACGATTTGTTAAAATCACCATTTGAAAAGATCAAAAGAATTAATGAAGAAGGCTATGAATATTGGTCTGCAAGAGATTTATCAAAGCTGTTAGGATATACGGAATATAGAAAGTTTCAAAATCCGATAAATAAAGCTGTTGAGGCATGCATAAATAGTGGAGAACAAGCTTATAACCATTTCGCCCATGCGAGCGATATGGTTGAAATTGGTTCCGGTGCTGAACGAGAAGTTGATGATGTAAGACTATCAAGGTTTGCCGCATATTTAGTTGTTCAAAACTCGGATCCTGCTAAGGAATTAGTAGCTCTTGGACAAGCGTATTTTGCAATAAAAACTAGAGAAAAAGAGTTGATTGAAGAAGATGAAAAAAGACTCATCCAATCAGAAGAAAACTCCAAAAGATTATTGCTTAGAGAACAAATGAGAGAACATAATAAACAATTGGCAGATGCAGCAAAAAATGCTGGGATTAAGGAACCTATGGATTATGCAATCTTCCAAAACTATGGATATAAAGGTCTATATGGAGGTTTATCTCGTCAAGATATTCATAATAGAAAGGGGCTAAAGAAAAGTCAAGATATACTTGATCATATGGGGAGTACTGAACTTGCTGCAAATCTATTCCGAGCAACTCAAACTGAAGAAAAATTAAGACGGGAGAATATTAAAGGAAAGGCAAAAGCCAACCAGACACATTATGAAGTTGGGAAAAAAGTCAGAGAAACTATTAAAGATTTGGGCGGAACTATGCTAGAAGATTTACCAACAGTTGAAAGCATAAAAAAATTAGAACAGCAAAAGAAAAAAGAATTAGAGGACAAAAATGGATAAATGCCAAATAACATTAACTATAATTAATATTATTGCAGTGATACTTTCTCCGATTGTAGCACTACTAATTTCAAACAAAATACAAACAGACAAAGCTAAGCGACAAGAAAAGCTTCAAATACTAAAAGTTTTAATGACACAACGTTTTTCTGTAAAAAACATCGAGCATGTTAATGCATTAAATTTGATAGACGTTGTTTTTATAGATTGTAGAGATGTAAGAGCTGCATATAAAAACTTATATACGGTTTATGCTAGCAAATTTGATAGAAATAATGAAAATGAAGTAAAAGATTATTCAGATAAAGTAAAGAAAGCTGAAACGAAACTAATAGAATCAATTATCAATGATTTGGGATATAAAGATAAAATAACGTGGGATGCAATCCAGGAACCATATACACCACAATGGCTTTATGATGAAATTATAACAAGAACTGATATAAATAATGCACAGGCTTCTCTTGCTAATTTTATAAAAACATTAACCCCTTCAAACAATAAAACAACTCAGGCTGAAACTCAGCAAAAAACAAATGAGGGTAATGCAAATGAACAATAAAAAACAAAAACTGGAACTAACTTGGATAGGGAAAGATAAAGAAATAAATCTTGAACCGAGGATTTTGGTGGAAGTGCCTGCAAAATCTTATGGAGATAAAGATACTGAAAATATGCTTATTCATGGGGATAATTTGCTTGCTCTAAAAGCACTTGAGCAAGATTATGCAGGGAAAATTAAATGTATTTACATAGATCCTCCTTATAATACTGGAAAAGCATTTGATCATTATGATGATAATGTTGAACATTCAACTTGGTTATCATTAATGAAAAAACGAATAGAGTGTTTGAGAAATTTATTGTCTGAAAACGGCTTCTTTTGTTGTCAAATCGATGATTCGGAAGGATATTATTTAAAAATTTTATTAGATGAAATTTTCGGAAGAGATAATTATTTAACAACTTTTTATATTCAGGTTAGGTACCCAAACAAAACGCTTGCGGAAGATAGTGACTATCAAAAAGTTATAGAACAGTGTCACATATACGCTAAATCTAAATTCTTGGCAAATGTAAATCGACCTACTGTTGAATATGATATTAATAAATTCGAATGGGTGATAGAAGAAAAAGAGCCAGGTAAAGAAATCTTTTTGGGAAATAAAAAAGTAGTTATATTTTTACAAAATCAGTATGAAATAAAAAAGGTCAAACCATCATTAACTGCATTAAAAGAAACATGGGCTACAGGTTCTTTATCAAGAGTTAAAGCGAGCGCGGGTGAATTTTTTGAATTATATTTATCAAACAGAAAAAGCATTGACGGTTTGGGCAGTTTATATAAAGTATATGGCATTGGAGAAGATGGTTTAGGGTATAGATATATAAGTGGTCCCAAAAAAGAGACAGCCAATAAGGGTAAATTTTATTCTGGCATTCCTTTAAAAAGAATAGAGGAATTAAAACAAGGAAGAAGTTTAAAATATCTACCTGTTAGTAATTTTTATGATTTTGCAGGTGCTTTTGGCAACTGCCGCCTCGAGGGGAATGCTGACTTTAAGGGGGGTAAAAAACCTGAAATACTCTTGGAAACTTTGCTAAAATATTTTTCAAGCAAAGGAGATTTTGTTTTGGACTCTTTCTTAGGCTCAGGAACAACTGCTGCTGTTGCTCATAAAATGGGTAGAAAGTGGATTGGTATTGAACTTGGGGATCATTGTTATACACATTGTGAGCCAAGATTGCATCAAGTTGTAGATGGTACAGACCAAGGCGGTATTTCAAAATCTGTTGAATGGAAAGGCGGAGGCGGTTATAAGTTCTATGAATTAGCTCCATCATTACTTAAAAAAGATGAATTTGATAATTGGGTTATCGACCCAAGATATGATGCCGAAATGTTAGCTGAAGCTATGGCAAAGCATGAGGGTTATAAATTTTCACCTGATGAAAATAACGTTTATAAACAAGGATTTTCAACAGAAAAAGACTTTATATTCACAACAACTCAGTTTTTATCACATGAATTATTAAATCAAATTCACAATAAGCTTGAAACTAGTGAAAGTTTACTTATATGTGCAACTCATTTTGAAGAAGGTGTTGGAAGTGCGTATTCAAACATAAACATCAAGAAAATCCCTCAAATACTCCTAAACTGTTGTGAATTCGGCAAGCTTGAATACAATCTTAACATCACAGACGAACCACAAGAAGACAACTATGAAGACTTGGAGGAAGAAGAATAAATGGCAGGAGTAGATCAATTAACAATTTCTTTAAATCAACTTTTTGGCTGGTCTACTGCTATTTCTTGCTTTGTAGCTATTGGGGTTTGTGCATTATGGTCGATTGGGTTTAACAGAATAAAAGAAGGTCAGAAAGCTGAATTTCAGCAACAAATTGAAAATCAAAAAGCAGAATTTTCAAAACAATTAGAGAATTTAAAAGCAAAAAATGAAAAAATAAATTATATAACAAAAACTCAATTTGATGCAGAATTTAAGATATATCAAGAATTATCAAAAATTGGTTTTGAGGCAATCGTTTCTTTGTCATATATAACTAAAGAATTTCATTTAGAAAATTATGAAGAAGATTATAATTCTAAATCATATATTACATCTACAGAAAAAATCAATGATTTTGCAGAGCAAATTTTTAAATATGCCCCATTTATAAAGGAAAAATTATATGACAAATACATTGGTTTATCAACAAAGATTACTGAATTAAATAAAAATGTAAAAATTCAAAAAGATGGAACTATTGCAAATAAAGAAAATTTGGTTAAAGAAGCAAATCAAATTATTAAAATTCATAGTTGTTTAGTAAAAGAATTAAGGATTTATCTTCAATCTTTAAGAATAATCGAGGACTATAATGAACAAAACAGTTAATGAAATAAAAAATAGATTAAGTTTAAGAAAGCCGCAGGCTGAAAGTTTGGAAATTCTTTCTGAAATTGCAGATGTTTTGGATTTAAAAAAGAATGTGGATTTAACAACTGCTAAAGAAAAAATAAAAGAACTTGGTACTAAGTTTGACGAGGTTAGAAAATTTTCTGAATTTGAAAGAGAGTTTCCTAATATTTGTTTTTCTCTAGCCACTGGTGTGGGTAAAACTCGTCTTATGGGTGCTTTTATTGCTTATTTACACATAGAAAAGAAAATAAACAACTTTTTTGTTCTTGCACCAAACTTAACAATCTATAATAAGCTTATTGATGACCTCGGAAACCCAAGTAGCCCGAAGTATGTTTTTAGAGGTATTTCTCAATTTGCCCTTAGTCAGCCTCAAATTATTACAGGAGATAACTACAATAAACACCAAAATATAGTTACAAATATTACTAATACTCTATTTAAAAGGGTAAGAATTAACATTTTTAATATTTCTAAAATTAACTCTGAATCCCGCGGTGGCAAAGAGCCTTTGATGAAAAGATTGTCCGAATATCTCGGAGAATCATATTTTGAATACTTGGTAGGTTTGCCTGATTTAGTTTTATTAATGGATGAATCTCACCATTATCGAGCTGATGCAGGAATGAGGGTAATTAACGAGTTAAACCCTGTTTTAGGACTTGAACTTACTGCCACTCCCCAAATTGAGAAAGGAAACAGAACACAAAAGTTTCAAAATGTTGTGTATGAATATTCTTTAGCTAAAGCGATGAATGACGGTTTTGTTAAAGAACCTGCTGTTGCTACAAGAAAGAACTTTGATCCAAAACAACTTTCAGTTGAAGAATTAGACATTTTAAAACTTGAAGATGGGGTTAAAATCCACGAAGACACAAAAATTTATCTCGATGTTTATTCAAGAACTAATAATAAAAAATTAGTAAAACCTTTTGTTCTGGTTGTTGCTAAAGATACTACTCATGCCGAATGGCTTGAATCTCATATTAAATCAGATGAGTTCTTCAAAGGTTATTACAAAGATAAGGTTATACAAATTCATTCTCAGCAGAAGGGAGCTGAAAAGGATGAAAACATTGCAAGACTTCTTACTTTAGAAGACCCGAATAATAAGATAGAGATAGTAATTCATGTTAATATGTTAAAAGAAGGATGGGATGTTACAAACTTATACACCATTATTCCTCTTAGAACAGCAACTTCAACAACCCTAAGAGAACAAACAATTGGTCGTGGCTTGCGTTTGCCTTATGGAGAGAGAACTGGTAATCCAAAAGTGGATAAATTAACAATTATCGCTCATGATAAATTCCAAGAAATCATTGAAGAAGCTCAAAAAGAAGGCTCTATCATTAAAAAAGAAAATATTATTGAAATAGAAGAATCCGAATTAAATCAAAAGAAAGAAGTTGTTACAACAGTTTCAAAAATTGAACAAGAATTTATTGAAGAAGAAAAAAGAATTGAACAGATTATAGACAAAGTTGAAAGACAAAATGCAACAGTCAACTTAGAAGCCAATAAAGCTATTAACAATGCTATTTATGATGTTGCAAAACGTGGTAAAAACATTGCTTCTATGGTTAAAGAAGAAATTATTAAAGTAGCTGTTAAAAATTCTATTTCTAGCATAGAAAAGAAAACTCAGCTTGGCTTGTTTGATAATTCTGAAAAAGAATTATTGGAAGCTAAAATCAAAGAAAACGTAGAAGAACAGATTAAGAAAATTCAAAATAACATTATCGAAATTCCAAGAATCATGGTAATACCTGCCAATACGAAGGTTTGGTTTGAAGATTTTGACTTAGATACAAAAAACCTTAACTATCAGCCAGTATCAGAAGAAATCAAAAGAACTACATTAAGAGAACTTGAAACCGATGTTATTTATGGTTCAGGTACATATGTTAATGATAGGTTAGACAATATTATTGTAAACGAACTTATTAATATTCCTGAAGTAAACTATGATACAACAGCAAGACTTTTATTCAAACTTGCAAGACAAGTTATTGAGAAATTACAAAGCTACTTAGATGAAGAAGAGGTTAAAAATGTTGTACAGTACAGGAAAAAGAATATTACAGAGTTTATCAAACCTCAGCTTATGGAACATTTTAGAAAAGAGGTTGTAAGATACGAAACTCCTGATGTAAGAGGCTTAACGCCAATTGTAAGATGGAATACAACTAAATTTGCTCAAGATGAAGTTTATGATTTCAGAGCTACTATAGAACCCGCAAGCCGAATAAGAACATTATTGTTTACTGGGTTTAAGAAGTCTTGTCATAATGAATATCCTTTTGATTCTAAAACGGAAAAAGATTTCTCTATTGTTCTTGAAGATGATAATAATGTAATTAAGTGGTTACGCCCTGCACCTAATCAATTTAACATAACTTGGAATAACAACAAGTCCAATTATGAACCTGATTTTGTAGTAGAAACAGTAGATGCAATCTATTTAGTAGAAACTAAAAAAGAAAAAGATATACCGACAGAAGAAGTTCAACAAAAAGCAAGTGCTGCATATACTTATTGTCAAAATGCAACCGAATTTACAACAAATAATGGCGGCAGACAATGGAAATATCTATTGTTACCGCATAATTCGGTTTCAATAAGTAATGATTTTAATTATTTTGCAAGACAATATGAGTATAGAGAGTAATGGGTATATATGGTTACTACAAAATACACAACAGAAGTTTTTTAGATGATAAATTAAATAGAAAAGAAATTGCACCGCATTTTAGATAATTCTGTTAATATACTCTACAGCACTTGAGAGTGTGATTTTACGATTCTCTGATAATTCCATTACTTTTTGAACTGTTTGTAAAATTTGAAATACTTGATTTTATTCTCACTTCGAGTGATGAATACGACACCTGAAAATAAAAGGAGGTCGTAGATGGAAAAGGTCGGATTAAATATTACTCAGAAAGAATTTAAGCAGTTGAGCAAATGGGCAGAGAATATTTATAACACCGTTGTTGTTATAGATTACTTTATTGCAAGCCAACCAGAGATTGAAGAATGCTACAATCTTGCTCCGGTCGTAAAACACCTAAGACAGGACGCAGATTTATTGAATGCGTTCTTTATTGACCACGAAGAAGAACTTGAAAAATAATCTGCGTTTAAATCTTATTCAAATACCGTTCAAAAGGTGTTCAAAAAATATTTGTGTCGGAATGATACGATTTGAGGCACATACAGTTGATGTTTCTTGATAAAAAAGTGATTAATTGTGTAGCTTGAAAGGAGCATAATATGACTGAAAAATTAGATTTATTATTTGGGACAAAGATTTTAAACCGTCAAACAAATGAAATCGGATTACTAATCAAAACTTGGAAAAACGAATTCGCAGATGGAAGCATTTGGTTTGCAACCTGTGTTGATACAAAAGGGAAACGTTATCACATTGAACTTGATGAAATAGTGCCAATGGAGAAGGTTAATGATTCTGAAGAATAAACTAACCAGAGAAACCTTAGAAATAACTTATCCGGAATTCAGAAAAAAGTTTGCTAAAGAAATTCAAGACGCGTTTGAAAGCTACTGTAAAACCCAGTTAAACAAATATTCATATGATCACAAAGACGAAAAATCAATGGAATTCAATTTCTACTTTGAATTAGCTTGGAACTATAATCACTTTGGAGATTCTAATTGGTATATTGAAAGAATTAATTAAACTAATTTAATGGTAAATATACTTTTTTCAATGGTAAAAGAGTTTTACCTTCTGCGGAAAATTTATCATAATGCAATGATAATAAATTAGCTAGATCATCAATATCAATTAATTTCAATGGTGTATTTGATCGTTCGGCTTCATACCTAGCCTCTTTTGTATATCCACCGGTGCTAACATATAGACATTTATCATTAGTTTGTCTGCCGCCAATAAATGTTCTGATTTCCTGAGCTCCCATTTGTCCTTTTCGATGTTTTACTTCTACAAAAATTCGAGGGTCTTCCAGTCCTAAACCATCTTTTGATGCGAAAATATCCACTCCTCGATCAGCTCCCTTTTTTGTTCTTTCTGCAATATAACCCATTGCATTTAATATTTCTTTAAATAATTCTTCCATTTGTTCTGGATCAAGGCTTTGTATAGCATCTTTCAAATTTTCTTTAGCATTTTCAATGAGCATTCTTGAATTTTCTGTATTTTCTTCTTTTATTTCAATAGAATCTTTTTGAGGTTGCTCTTTTTGGTTTAGTAGATCTAATATTTCTTTTTCTTGATCTTTTCTTAGTTGAAATATCGTTAAAGTTGAGCCAAGAGAGTTTTTAGTATCATTTGATAATGAGTCTCTTGATATTTTTTGTTTATCCCAATGTACTTTTCTTGTATGTGGACAATTATTGATTTCAGATTTGAATAAATAGTCTCCAGTTATTTTACCAATATAGTATATTCGAGAATAAGGATCATAGGTTAAAACATAATCACCAATAGCAATCTTATTAATAAAACTATTTATTATTCCTGCCCAAGTTGGAATACTTTTTGCTTTATCGGGATATTGTTTCAAAAGAGCGGATTTTATAGCTTGTAAATCTTTTCCTTTTAAATTTTCATCTGGCAACCAATTTAACCCTACTACATGTTCAGTTAAGAACTGCTCAATATATTCACCATTATTGCTTCTTACAACCCATAATTTATCCATACGCTACTCCTTTTTTCATAGAGTAACATAAAAATATAGCAAATGATACTCTGTTGAAAATGGGTGATGCGTGTTCAATTTCTAGAAACATTAAATATTTGAAAAAGCAGGAGTAGCAGAACACAGAAGGGCTCCTGAATAAATCGAAAATAACTACTTGAGAGGAGGTTGCTTGATAAGCTTGCAGGCCACAAAATAAAAGAACCAAGTTTTGCTTGGTTCTTTTATTTAGCAAGGGAGAGACTCGAACTCTCGACCTCTCGGGTATGAGCCGTTTTTTGAGCTTCTTTGAAGTTCTTTTAATTTCTTATAAACCCTTTATTTACAATGATTTTAGTTATATTAAGAAATTAGAAGAAATTAAAAGAAATTATAGCCAAGTGGGGAAATAGTGGGGAAGAAATTACGACCCGTGCGGTCGGGGTTTAGTATAAATTACTTAAACAGTCTATAGCTCGTTTTTTATTTTCAGGTACGGGGTGCGCATATCTCATGGTAGTTTGTATATTACTATGTCCTAAAATTTCTTGAACTACGATTAAGTCCGCCCCGGATTCCACCATGCGCGTTGCTACGGTATGCCTTAAATCATGAAATCGAAAATTTTTAATATTAGCCTTTTTCAATACACTTGAAAAGGCTTTTTTTATATCTACATACGGTTTATTAGTAGTAGCGTTAATAAAAACATATTCACTATTAGATGTTGCCAAAATTTCTTTTAATAAAACATCTAAGCGCGGCGATATTGGAATTTTACGCGCTTTACCAGACTTTGATTTTAAGACTTCTATAAAACCATTACTAAAATCAATTTGCGACCACTTTAGACTAAATATTTCACCGCGTCGCATACCCGTTTGTAAGGCGCAAATTACTAAAGGCTTTAAATGTATATATGGATATTCTAAACTACCGTTAGAATTTATTGTAGACGCTTCAATAGCTTTAAATAATTCTTTTTCTTCTTCAATAGTTAAAAATCTTATTTTAAAATTTTCTTCCCGTAATTGTTTAACAGACCGGCATGGGTTATTATCTATTAAGCCATTATCAATACATAGATTAAATAATTTGCTCAACATCTCAATATGGCGGTTAATAGTAGAATTTGCACGCGTTTTTTCTATTTCTAATTCTTTATAAATATATTTTTTTCTATCTCCATTTTTATTATAATTAGGGTTATTTATTTTTATTTTGCGCGTTGTCTTGTATGATTTTAAGTATATTTTAAAGTCTTCAATTTTTGCCGGCGTTATAGCTTCAAGTGGCGTGTTTTTGCCCCAAAATTCTAATACTTTGCCGATATAATAAACATCACTTTTATAACTTAATTTGTTACCCTTTGAATATTTTGTAAATAAGTCTATACCATCTTGTAATTTTATTGATTTTTTAGCTTTTGCATAGTTTAAATCACCGCGCATTATTTCAGTCATTATAACGGCTTCCGCTTTTAATGCGCTTTTTTCGTCCGTTGCAGTAGAACAGCGGCGCTCATATCTAACGCCGTCTATTTGGAATCTACAATACCACCTATTACCCTTTTTTCTTACCGTCATAAATTACCTTTAAGATTTTTATATTTTTTATATGGCATATATTTAACATCTTCCCAGCGTTGTTCTTTTAAATGTCTTCTTATATCCCAAATTCCTTGATTTTGCGGGTATGTTTTACAGTCCATAAGCGTATCACCGTTTAAATCTTTAAATTTGCAAGTAAAGCCCATATTATAAGACACCATGGGCTTACTTTGTAATAAATATTGCGCGTTGAATTCCCCAACATTTACGTTATAAATATTGTTCGTATCATCTTTAAGGCGATAAGAATACCCCGTAGACGACACAAATTTATCAAAATCAGATTTAACTGTATTTATATCCCTATCTAAAAATACTACTTGTTTTGTGCAACCGCATAATAAAAATAACATTGGTAAAACTAATAAAATTTTAAATTTTTTCATGCTAACTCCTATTTTTTATACTTCCGAACGCATTAGGCCTACAATTTTACCGATAATTTGGAAGTTATCGGCGGCGGTCGCTTCAATATAGCGCGTTTGGTATTCTTTGTTATCTGATTTAACTACAATTTGGTCTAAGTTTAATACAAGCCTTTTAATAAAAATTTGGTCGTTAAATCTAAAAATATATACTTTGTTATCCGTTATTTGTTCACCGTTCCAATGTTCGACTATTAAACGGTCTTTATCCAATATATGAGGTTGCATGGAATCACCGGAAGCATTTACGACGGAATACGTTTTAAAACCGGAATAACTTAGAATAATATTTTTTGGCACTTGTATAATTTTTGTTGATTCCGAAAATACAAACGACCCCGACCCGCAAGACCCGTACACGTCTTCATAATATGCCATGTCTACCGTTGCTTCATTTTCTTCAACTATTGCCGGCATGGCTTCTTCTTTTATATCGTCAACAATAAGGCGGTTTTGTTTTGCTAATAGTTTGTTAATTACTTTATGCGCGCCGTTAATATTAAGGTGCGTAATAATTTTTCTTGTTTCTTCTAATGTGGCTTCACTTCCATTTTTCATGCGCAAACTAATATTAGCCTTAGTTGTTCCTAACGCTTTAGCAAAGTCAACTTGTGTAATTTTAGTTGTTGTTAGGGTCTGTAATTCGGTTTGTAATTCTTTAATAGTAAACATTTTGGCCGCCTTTTTAAAATTTTTTCAAGAAAGTTAAATAAACTACTTGACATAAAGTTAAATGTGTATTAAACTTATAGTCAAAAGTAAAACAGTTTATTAAATTATTGATTACATATTAACACAAAAACGCGAAAAGTGTAAAAAATTGCGCTTTATATCGTGCTACTTTGTGTTGAAAAGAAAGAGGTAAAAATGAGCGTAGAAAGAAACAAAGTCATGGTTAATGTGGGTATTCCTTTTAACTTATTGCATTGGGTAGATTCGCACCGCGGCAATACTTCCCGTTCTAATTATTTGGGTGAAATTATTTTACCCGTAATTCATGAGCGTATGGAAGCAGAAAATAAGGAAAATTACAAAAATGGAACTATTAACAATTAAAGAAGTTATGGCCATGTTTCATTTAACCAAACGTAAAACTATAGATAATTGGCTATATAGTGGAACACTACCGCGTAATCTTACGGTTAGAATTGGCCGGCATGTATTTTTTATAAAAGACAAATTAGAAGAATTTATAAAAAATACTTATGAACAACAGCTAACAAATGTTTAAAAAGTATTGGAGTTCAAAAAATGAAGAAGAAGAATTTTTTAAAAAGTGTATGCCCGTTTGAAGTGTTAGAAAAAAGAGTAACATGGGGCGAATTTATCGTATTAAACATTAAAGGCCTTTTTGGGGCGCTTATATTGTTTGTATATTACATTGGCTTTATTGCCCTTGCTGATATTGTGGGGGTTGCCGGTTAATGGGTGTTGAAGTTAAAACAAAAAATGGCTACGTAAAAATTGCTAATAATTTGTTTGATAACATCTTCATTAGAGATTTTACCAAGCGCGAATTACAAGTAATTTTACTTATTATTCGTTTGTCTTATGGTTTTAACCGCAAATACGCGATTATTGAGCCTAAAGCCCGTATATGCTTATTAGGAATACAAGCGCCAAATATTGATAGGACGTTAGACCGTCTATTAGATAAAAAAATAATTTTATCACATGGCAATAATGTATATTCACTTAATAAGCATTACGACCAATGGGAAATTAAAATAAATAAATATTTTAATTGCGAAAAATATACAAATTTAAAGGCGTTGCAATTTAAAAAAGATGTTATCACAGAGATAACAAAAAATGATAATGAATATTATCAAGACGATAATAACGACAATATGGGGGATATTATCACCACGATAACACCATGTAATCAAGAAGATAATAATAACATTATCAACGAGATAACACCCATATTATCACCACGATTACAAAATAGCGTAAATAGTTATCAAGACGATAATACTACTATTATCACCCCGATAATAAAAACGCAAAAAACATTATCACCACGATTACAAGAGCAACCCAAAAACACCGACGGCAACGGCAATACAACCCAACCTAAAGACATTATTAAAGACAATATAAAGACATCTTTAAATACATGTATAAAGGAAGAAACACAAACAAATAGTAAAAAGTTTGACCCATATTTTAATAATCCTTTTGTAGAAAAATTTAAAAAAGAATACGAAAGAATTTTTAATAAGCCAAGGTGTTATTTAAACAATTTTCAAATTAACAAAATTATTGAAATTTGCGCCGAAGCTCCCGAATTTTTAGAAAAAATGCCGGAAATTTTAGAAAAAATGAAAAAAATAAAATTTTCGCAAGGGTCGACAAGCCTTAAATGGCTTTTAGAATCCGGAAATTGGGCGGGCATATTGAACGGCGATTACGACAAATATATACAGGAAGACGCCCCCGAAGATTCGGATGAGTGGGACATGGGCATACCAATAGTTAATTAAAAGGGTTAAAAATGGAATCAGTAAGAGAAAACGACATACAAAAAATAGGCGATATTTCAAACAATAACGCCGATTCAAAAATAGAAACTTGCAAATATTGCGGCAAGCCTTACAAATGGCACGAACATAAAATATTTACGGGGACAGATAGAGAACGTACCATGCGTATGCAAGTCCCTACGTGTAATTGTATTGAAGAAAATGAACGCCGTAAAAAAGAAGCGACTGAAGCACAATACAAAAAAGAAAGATTAAACAAACTTTTTGAAAATTCGCTAATAACGCCATATTTTCAAAAAAAGACTTTTGAAAATTTAAAACAAAAAGCCAAAGAATACGGCAATGAAGCAGAATTAAAGCTATTGTTTGAATATTCGCAAAAATTTAAAAAAGGCCAAAGAAGCAACGGTATTTACCTATTAGGAAAACCCGGAACGGGTAAAACTTCCATGGCGGCCGCAGTTTGTAACGAACTTTTGGGACGCGGTTTTAATTGCTTATTTATTACTTTTTCGGCCTTAATGGAAAAATTTACAAAATATAGTTATGACAATAACGGCGATATACTACCGCTTTTAATGTGGTTAGTAAAATTTGATTTTATCGTATTGGACGATATAGGACGCGAAAACTACACCGACCGCCGTAAAGAAATTGCATACCGAATTATAGATATGATTTTAAATTACGAAGTACCGGCGGCGCTTACCGCTAATCCGGAAATGATTAAACGGTTAAAAGGTATTGACGATTGGGGCGCAATGTTAGACCGGTTTAAGGATATTTGCGCTATGCAAATAGTCTTTAAGGGCGAATCGTTAAGGGGGCGCAAGTGGTTATAGATTTAAAAACATATCGAGAAAACAAAGAAATAATTAAAACTTTCAATGTGCTAAATAATTTTTTTAAAAAAGAGTTCCCCGAAAAATCATGGGGTTGGGTAGGTGTAACGGCGCTTTTATATAGCCAATTAGCCTTAGAAAACTATTTAGCAACGGAAACGGTACACGCAGAACTAAAGCCGGCTTTAAAGGCTATTTTATGGCAGTACCTAAATATAGTAAGTACAACGGAAAAAGGAAAGGAAGACCGGCATGAGTGATATTAACAATATTTTTGTTAGCGGAAGAATCGGCACAGACCCAAAATTAAAATACTTTGAAAGCGGCGCAGTAATGTGCGAATTATCCGTAGGGGTCGGCCGTTGGAATAAGCAAAAAGAAGCCGAAGACACTACATGGGTAAATTGTAAGGTTTGGGGCAAAAAAGCCGAATTTGTAGGCGAATACATTAAAAAGGGCGATTACGCTTTTATCTCCGGCAGTCTACAAAAAGACATATACGAAGATTCGGCCGGCCGAAAATGTGCAAATAGTTACATATTGGTAGAAGAAATAAAAACTCAAAAGAAGCAAGAAAAACAAAACCCATAGCGGGGAAAGCGGAATAGATGAACATAGAAGCATTTTTAGAGGATAAGAGAATAGAACAAATAGTAAATACGCGATTAAGCGACAGGGAATTAGAAGTATTACGCCGCTTATCGCAAGGTTACGACGTAATCGAAATTGCAAAAAAATTAAAAATATCGCGCAATACTGTAAAGGTTTATTTGTCTAATCTATCCCAAAAAATAAGTATTCCTACTTCAAATACAAATTTTAGGGTTGCAATGTGCATATTTTACAACCGATTCAAAGAGGATTTAGAGCAATGGAAGAAAAAATAATAGTCAACGGGCATGAATATACCGTATACATTACAGAAAACGAACAACTAGCGCGCGAAATATGCGCCCAAAGTTTTAACGGTTATTCGTTAAAACACGCTACAAGCGGTTATATGACAAAATTTTATAAAGTTTTTGGCAATGACAAAAAAGAAATAGGCCAACTTTATTACGACCCGGACACACATAAATACCATTTATTCAAGTATTTAAACCCTAAAATACACGTTATGAAAAAGACCGGCGAAGTAGGGGTAAATGGCGCGATATACGCAAAATTACGCGTAGGCGATTATATACATTTTACGATTGGTAAGAAAAAATACAAAATACGCGTAGAAAAAGCGGCCAAAGTTGGTAATTATAAAAACTTCGCCATAACTGGCTATAATTCCGAATTGCAATTTTTTATACCAATGTCGGAATTAACAGAGATTGAAAGCAAAAAGAAAACTACAAGAGTAACTAAAAGGAAGCGCGCATGATAGATGTAAGCAGAATTACAAATAAAATATTTTGCGCAAAAGCCGAAAAGTTGTTAAAACTTCTTCCCGACAAATGCGTAGATTTAGCCTTAATTGACCCTTGCTATGGTATAGACTATTGCGGCCAATTAAAAAGAAAATTAGGCGGCAAAAAGTTAGGCATAACTAAGTATAATTGGAACGATTACGGCGCGGCAGATAAAACGTGGGATAAAGAACGCACAAATCCGGACACCATAAAAGAAGTTATACGCGTTTCAAAAAATCAAATAATATGGGGCGGTAATTATTTTGCGGATATTTTACCGGCGCGTCAATGTTGGCTAGTTTGGAATAAAGGGCAACGGGCTTTTAGTTTAGCCGACGGCGAATTAGCGTGGACATCATACGACAAAGCCATGCGCATATTTGATTATTCAAGAAGCCAATATAACGCCGATGAAGTAAAAAAAATACACCCGACACAAAAACCTGTAAAACTTTTTGAATGGTGTTTAGATAAAGCAAAATTAAAACCTGGTGCGGTTGTTTTAGACTGCTTTTGCGGGTCGGCAACTACGGCTATAGCTTGCGAAAACAAAGGCTTTAAATATGTTTGCTTAGACGAAGACCCGGACATGATAATAAAAGCCAAAGAACGGTTAGAAGAATACAAGCGCCAAATGAAACTTTTTACGGCTGAAGAAGTGGTAGCGGCGCAAATGAAATTTATAGAGGTGGAAGAATGAAACAAGATGCAGTTATATGCGATATAGACGGGTGTTTATTAGATACCGCACATATTCACAAAGATATAAAAGAAATAGGCTTAGAGGGCTTGGACAAGTGGCGCTATTTTGAAATGTACGCCAACGACATAGACGTAAAATTTAATCATAATTTGGGCGGTTTATTGGAGAGTTTAGCCCGTAACGGTTACGAAATAATTTTTAGTACCGCCCGAAACGAAAATATAAGACGCCAAACAATACTTAAATTAAAAAGTAATCTTGATTGCGAATTTAAGTTATACATGCGCGCTTCTAATGATATAAGCCCGGCATGTGAAGTTAAAAAGAAACATCTAAAGCAGATTCAAGAAGAATACGCCGTAGAAATGGCAATAGACGACGAAGACGCTAACTTAGATATGTTTAGCAAACACGGTTTATTTGTAATGAAAGCAATATAAAGAAAGCGAGGTAGACATGAAAGTAAATTTAGGTAAGGTAATGCCCTTTAGAGGTAAACAGACCGAAAACAAAGTAGAATTTTTGCGCGAAAGATATACGCGCGAAGAACAGGCAAAAGACAAGGTAGACCCCGGCGTAAATATTCCTTACTTTTTGCGCGTAGAAAGCAAAATAAACGAAGTTATAAACGCCGGCATGGTTGAATCAGAGTACAACAAGTATAAAAAAGAGGTGTAAAAATGGCAAAAAACACGAAGAAAAAGGCAAAATTTAAAGAAGTAACTTTTACTATTAACAAAAACAAGTTTAAAGAGTTATTGGCGCTTGTTTTGAAACATAACCTAAGTTATAGTACGTGCGGCGATAATATTTTAAATGGCGTAAAAATGAATGTAAAAGGGAATATTTTAACCCTTGTAGCAACCGACGGTAATACGCTATTAGAACTTGAAAACGAATTAAGTGAAAGCGTAACAAATGAAGCAGAAGCGGTATTAGTTGGGGTGCATTTAGAAAAATTGGCGCTTAAAAAAGATTATTATGCACAACGGCGTAGTTTGGGTGTATTTGACGTTTTGGAAATAACCATAAAAGAAGAATCAACCATAATAAACGACGTTAGAAATCAAATTAAATACAATATACCACATTATACGGGTGGAGAATATCCGGATTATAAAAAGTTTTTCCCGGAAAACGCAGAAAAGAACGAAGACTATATAAAAGTTGGTGTAAATATGGCTTTATTGTCGAAATTAGGCGGTTTAACTCAACGCGGCGTGCCGTCAGTAATTGCAGTAAATAAGAATCCGAAAGCGGCCATAATAGTTAAATCAAATTATAACGGAATAAAATCAAGGTCTATTATAATGCCTTGCGTAATCAGAGAGTAGCCCCGGCATGGTGTTGGGTTTTACGTTCGGGCAAGTTATAGGCGCGCTTGTTTGGGCTTATATTGCGGGGTTTATATCCGCTTGCGTCTTATTGGTAGTAGCAGAATCAAAAAAAGGAAAATAACATGCGTGGAAAAATAGCAAAACAAATTAGAAAAGGTTGTAAAAACAAAGGTTTAACTAAAAACGATTATAAGGCCAATAAAAAGACCTATAGCACTTTAGGAATTGAGATTAAACAAGAAATTAGAAAGGCAATGAAGAAAGCGGGGAACAATGATTAAGGCGACCGAAGCAAGAGCGCAAAGCGCAGAAAATAAAGCCAAGAACGCAGTAAAAGATGTTGAAGGAAATATAAAAAAGGCCATTTTAAAAGGCAAATGCGAAGCTACTTTTTTATGTGCATACGACCTAATAGAGCCTTTAACGGAATTATTGAACGGCGCGGGGTATAAAGTTACCCCCGTCCAAGGTGGCATAAAGATTTATTGGGGGTAAAAGTGAATATTACATTAAAACAATATTTAAAAACTTGCAGTAAAGACGCTTTATATAAGTTATTCGACGACGTTATAGCGGAAATGAACAGACGCAAAGAACAAGAAAAAAAGGAAGAACAGGCATGCAATGGCAATTTTACGACCGAAGAATAGACCGCAAAACTAAAAAATTACCAAGTAGCTACTACATTAAATGTAATGTATGCGGCGAAGTTATTAAAGTTTATGCTTGGTCATTTGCCGGAAGTGGTAAAAAATGCCCGAAATGCGGAACGGTACATAGTTATAGTCAAATTTTTAGAGGATAAAATAAAATGCCTAAAGATGAATCATATAGAATACGTTGCATAGATTGCAAACGCGGCGTAAATGGTAATCAAGATTGCGGGGCGGGTTGGCACAATATAGACCCTAATAGCGCTTGTTATTTGGGGGAAGCCTTGCCCGATTCCGACCCCAAAAAAGGAAAAGTTTATAGAAAATTCCCCGGCGATAAATTTTATCAAAGGACAACAGGCGGAACAACGCAAATACATAAAGCCCGCAAAGAACATACATGCGACTTTTGCGGGTGCAAAATACGCGTAGGTAGTGAATATTTAGCAACTTTTATAAATAACCCGGATAACATTATAAGCGGTAAAAGATTTTTAAAAAGTTGCATGAATTGTAACGCTTGCATAATTGCAATATGCGGCGATTAAAGGACGGTAAACAATGGCAAAAAAGATTTTTATAATAGATACGGAAAAAGTAGAAAAACACTTTAATAAAGGGCAAATATTAGCCTATTCAAAGGAATTAAAAATATCAGACGTAGGGGCGTTAGCGTATTTGTACTTCTATAATTTTGTAAGCATATCGCCAAACGACCTTAAAACCGATTGCGGCCGCCCCATGTATCGAGAATTTGCGCATGGTTTAAATAAAATGCTATCGGAATTTGGCGCAGACGATACAAAAGACGCGGAAAAGATTTTAGAAGAATTAGAAAAAACGCAAAGACAATACGACGATGTGGTAGAACAAAACCGCAATTTACAAGCGGAATTAACGCCATTTAAACAAAGTTATTTTAAGGGCTTAGACACTAATATAATAGCGGAATTGGCTAAAAAGTCTATAAGGATAACCGCGTATAATATCGAAGCCGAAGACCTTATAGAATGTATCTACAAAACAATAGGTAACGCCGGCGAAGCGAACGCGTTAAGAATCATAAAACAAGCAATAGAAAAATATAGGGGGCAAAATGCAAGCAGATAAAAAGACGGAATTATACAGACAGGCATGGCAAAAGTTCGGCGCTACTTCTCAATGCGTCGTAGCTATGGAAGAATGTAGTGAACTAATTAAAGAATTATCTAAGGCAATACGCGGCAAAGCAAACGGCGTACATATTGCCGAAGAAATAGCGGACGTAGAAATAATGTTAGAACAAATAAAGCTACATTTTTCTATAGCGGCAGTTGTAGAGGGCATAAAAGAAGAAAAATTAACCCGTTTAGAAAAAAGGTTAGACGATTAGGGGGGCAAAATGATAGAAGTTTTAACAAGTATAAAATTAGGCATAATATTTATAAATCTTATTTTGGGCGCGGTTGCAATGTTTTTAATTTACGGTGTGATTAGCCTAATAATATCAGATATACAAGGAAGATTTTAGGAGATAGCGAGGGCAAAATGGCTGAAGAAAAATTAGAAAATTGGGAAGAAAAAGCGTGGGAAGAATTAAGAAAAACCGACGAAGAAACGCTAAAAAATTTAAAAGATAGTGAAGCGTTATTTGACAATATGGTATATTATACAATTCCCAAAACTGAATTAGACGAAGTTGTAGCGATAGTATCGCGCGACCCCGATACTTTAATAATAGATGTCTTATTCTCTGAATATGACGCAGAGTTAATCGAAGATTATATAGAGAATTTGGGCGACAAAAGCCCTACGGGTACTTTTATAATTAAGTTTTGGGGTAGAGATGAACGGGCAAGCTATGAATACGACGAATGGGACTTTATAACGTCTGTAAATTATGAAATAGAAAAATTAAGTTTTTATAATTTTGAAAAAGCACTAAAGCAAATTAACCGCATTAAAGAAGTTAATAGACAAATTTTGCAAAAAGTACATAGTTTGCAAGGGTGTATAGAAAAAGGCAACCGAGCGGGTATCATATATTGCTTAGCAGATATAAAAAAGATTTTATACAAAGAATTAGATGAGGTGCAATAACCGGCATGAATAACGATTTAATATTAAGGGCTTGGGATAAAAAAGCCCGTAAAATGCGCGAAGTTGATAGCGTTGCTTTTCATAGCACTAAAAGCGTAGGCGATTGCAGTAATAGCAGATTACCAAAAGTAGTTAATTTATGGGGGTTTAATATAATAACCCAACAAGACATGATAATACACAGAGAAATTAAAGATGTAGAATTAATGAAATATGCGGGCATTGAAGATATAAGCGATATTAGAATTTTTGCGGGCGATATTATAAAAACAAAATACGGCGATATTGGAATTGTTGAATATTCTACCCATTTTTTAGAATGGCGGATAGTATTTTATCATGGCCGCGAGCATTTAATAAAATACAGAGAATACGGCGTATCAATATTTGATTTTATATACCCCAAAATACAGTTAAAAGTTATTGGTAATAAATACGAAAATGACATAGAAAGGGATTTTAAGAAAGGAACACCGGCATGAAAAAGGAACAAAATTTAGATATTCCGCACTATTGTAAAAATTGCGGACGGTGTAAAGATAAAACACCCATGGAAGTATATAAAACTTTAAAAGTTGTACGTAATACCGGTTGGACGCATGATATTTATTGCGAAGAACTAAAAAGAATCGTTTACGGAATGTAGGGGGTTAACATGGGCAACAAATTACTAAAATATTTGAATAATCAAATAATAATATGGGAAAATATCTACGGCGATATTTATAATGTATTGTATAATCCGGACGGAACGCAAAAACAAAAAGAAATTAACAACAAGTATTTATATGCGTCATTAAGAAATGCGCAAGGTATAATGCAAGTTTTAAAGAAAATTAAAAGAAACCGATTTAACGATATTAAAAAATTAGAAAAAAGACGTTACAAAATAGAAGATTATAGAGGATAACATGGGAAGTTGTAATTTTAATGCGGATATTGCAAAATACCCGCTTTTCTTTTTTGATTTATTCGACCGGACATTAAAACCGATTCCCGCCGGCATGGTGCAAAGTGTAGCAGACTACAACCATGCACAATATCAACTACACCACTTTATAGAAAAACAAATACGTAAAAACAACCCCGAATACTACGCCCGCGTTGAATATTTACAAAAACTTATATTAGTCCCGGCGCAAATGAATTACGACGCGTCGAGCGGTATGAGTGAAGAAAATTTTTTAAAAAATTGGGGAATAGAAAAATACAAAATAATCTTTATGAAAGATAAATATAGCGCGGGTTTTTACGATTAAACTAATTCACTTGAAGTAATTTAATCGGAATATTGTTTTAATTTTTAATTTTGTTAGTATGGGAATGGGTTTTAGTTGCCCCGAATATCCTTTAAAGGTTTTTGCAATGTGCAATATAATTTATTCGGGAATCGCTAAAAGATAAGGGGCGTACTATGCTTTATTGTTGCGGTTGCTATTTTAAAGAAGAAAGACAATTACAATTATACGACAATGTGGACTACAAAGACCGCGTTTTATATTTTGGTAAATGCCCGAAATGCGGCGCACTAAAAACTTACGTAAAGCAACGCAGAATATCAGACGGTAAATATAGCGAACGCAAACCAAAGAATAGTAAAGACGTTGCGCGCTTTATCAGACGTTATGAGCAAGAAGCCTACTACGAAACACCGGACTTGAAAGTAAAATACGGGTCGGCCGGTAATATGGGTTGGAATTATGTAGACGCTTCTAAAAGTCTTTGGGTAAAAGATTTTAACAATGTGCGACAGTTTAAAGTTAATAAAGAATATCAAGTAGTCGGGTAATGAACTTTACATGTTCAAACAAAGAATATTTAAAAAACATTTTAGGCGACATATTAAGGCAATATAAAGACGGCGCAATATACCGTATATCATACGAAGAAGTTAAGCAAGAAAAAACTTTAAAACAACTTGGTTTTATATTCGGCGGGTTGATAAAAGCGCTTATAAGATTTTTTAGTAATTTGGGTTATAACTACGAAGCATACATGCTAAAAGATTGGTTATATACCGAATGCGGGTTAGAAGAACATTTAACGCTACCGAACGGGCAAGACGTAACGTATTTAAAAACATTATCAGCAATGACAAAAGCGGAAGCGGCGGAATTTATAGAAAACATTATAGCGTTTATAGATTCGTCCCCGATATTTGAAGACTTTGTATTACCGCCCGAATTACGCTATAGTTGGACGCATAACGTAGATAAAGAAAAGTTAGCAGTTATCAAAGCGGCCGACATAAATAACTTTGATTCAAGCTACTTACTACATCAAAGTAAATTAACTTGTATTAAATGCGGCGCGCGCGGCGGTATGGTTTACCATTTAAAAGAACTTTACACAAAAGACTATTTAACCTTGCCGTTATGTGCTAAGTGTTACGACGACGTAAACACCCGCGGCGAATCATATTTACAAGACGATATTAAAAGCGTATTGAACGGGCTAAACCTTAAAGAATTTTGTTTATTGGCGTATTTTTATTATCGTAAAACATTATCTTAAAAACTTCTTCTTAAATAGAACTCCTATACACAAAGGGACACCGCCCCACGTAGTTTGGGGCGGCTTCATTATGAAAAAATTATAAGGGTTAAAGAATGTAAAAGTAGAAAAACAGCTAAAACTCAATAAAATCAAGGGTTTGAGCGGGTCAAGGTACTTCCCCGACCCCCTACCCAAAGCGGGTGAGCAAATGCGCGGGCTTTTTTTAGATATATGTTAAAATGTTCGTTTCGCTTTTCGCTTTTGTTTTCAAAGTCTTGTTAAAATTGGGCTTTTGGCTATATGAGGTTAAAAAACTATGTTTCGTTTTACGTTCAAAACTCCGATAAATAAACGCTACGGGGGTTTCGCTTGGCTAATGTAGAATCAAAAACCAAACTTGAATTATTGGCCGACATTTTAGGGCTTACACCCCGCCGAATACAACAATTAGCCGACGACGGCATAATACCAAAACCAAGTAAGCCGGGTGCGTATGATATTCCCGCTTGCGTTCAAAACTATTATTACAACGAATTTATAGGCAATGAAGACAGCGAATTAGACGGGAAGCACGAAAGAGCGCGCAAAGCGAAAGCGGAAGCCGATAGAATCGAATTTGATTTAGAAATCAAACAAGGTAAATATGTAGAAACGGAATTAGTAGAACATATATTAACGGGAATTATAAGTAATTGTAGGGCTAAACTATTAGCACTTCCGCGAAAGTTAGCGCCGACCGTTTCAACCGCACAAAGTCCCAACGAAGTCGAAGAAATTTTAACGGACGGTATAAACGAAGCGTTAGACGAATTAGTAAAGCCGGTTTTTGATGATTCAGCAATTACAAGAGATAACGAAAATACGGGCGATAGTTAAAAAGGCTTTTAAGATTTGGAAAAGCCCGCCAAAATTAACAATATCGCAATGGGCAGACGAAAAACGCTATCTAAGTCCCGAAGCGTCGGCAGAGCCGGGTAAATATAAAACCGACCGTGCAGAATATCAACGCGGCATAATGGACGCTTTTAGCGACCCTTTAACTGAACTAATTGTAGTTATGTCGTCGGCGCAAGTCGGCAAAACAGAAATTTTAAACAATATTGTAGGGTATTACATAGACCAAGACCCAAGCACTATTTTAAATTTGCAACCAACTTTAGAAATGGCGCAAACTTGGTCTAAAGACCGTTTAGCGCCTATGGTTAGAGATAACCCATGCTTGACGGATAAGGTTACAGAATCAAAAACAAGAGATAGTAAAAATACTATCTTACATAAGTTATTCCCCGGCGGCCATATTACTGTAGTCGGTGCAAATTCTCCGGCCGGTCTTGCGTCCCGGCCTATACGTATCGTATTATGCGACGAAGTAGACCGTTATCCCGTAAGTGCGGGGGCAGAGGGCGACCCGGTAAACCTTGCGTTTAAACGTACTACTACATATTGGAACAAGAAAAAGGGTTTATTTAGTACGCCAACCGTTAAAGGTGTTAGCAGAATAGAAAAAGCCTTTGAAGAAACCGACCAAAGATATTTTTACATACCTTGCCCGCATTGCGGCGAATATCAACGCTTAATATGGGGGCAAGTTAAATACGACAAAGAAGACGTTAAAAGCGCATATTATGAATGCGCCCATTGCGGCGGGCATTTATCGGACGGCGACAGAGTACGTGCAATTCGTCATGGCGAATGGCGAGCGACAAAGCCATTTAAAGGTAAAGCCGGTTTTCACTTAAACGAGTTTTACAGCCCTTGGCGTAAGTTGGCCGATATTGTACAAGACTTTTTAGACGCAAAAGACGACCCGGCTAAGTTAAAAACTTGGGTTAATACTTGTTTGGGCGAAACTTGGGAAGACGCCGGCGAAGTCGTAGAAGCGTCCGACTTGGAAAAGCGTACGGAAGATTATACAGTAATCCCAAAAGGCGGGCTAATTCTTACGGCGGGCGTTGATACACAAGACGATAGACTAGAAGTTGAAATAACCGCGTGGGGTAAGGGCGAAGAATCATGGCTAATTGATTATGTCAGATTATACGGCGACCCCGACCAACCGGAAGTATGGGAACAATTAGACGATATTTTAGCAAGCGACTACTTACACGAATCGGGCGCACGTCTGAATATATCGGCTATGTGTATAGATTCCGGCGGACACAAAACGCAAGCGGTGTATGAATACGGCCGCAAACGATATTTACAAAAAGTATATGTCGTAAAAGGCGTAGGCGGCGAAAATATACCAATAGTCGGCGCACAAAGTAAAGTAAAATGCGGAAAATCTAAAAGAACGGTTAAACTATTCCCGGTTGGTGTAGACCAAGCCAAAGGAACAATTTACGGCCGTTTACGCATAGATACGTTCGGGTCGGGTTATATGCACTTCCCGCGTAAATGCGATAGAAACTATTTTGACAGTTTAACCGCTGAAAAGTTGCAAACTAAGTATAATAAGGGTTTTGCTAAAAGAATTTGGACGAAAATACGCGCAAGAAACGAAGCACTAGACTGTAGGGTATATTCTTACGCGGCGTTAAAAATTCTTAACCCAAACTTTGATAGAATCGGGGACAAATTGGCAGATAACGCAATAAAAAACAAATTACAACTTATTAAAGCAAAATTGGCCAATAAGGACGTAAACGCGACTGAAGCAACCGCCGAAACTACTAAAGAAAGTTTGGCAGTAAAAACGCACAAAAGACGCAAAGTTAAAGTTAATAACAATTACGCTACAAATTGGCGACGAGGTTAAACAATGGCAGAAGAAGAAAACATAAACGGCACACCGGAAAAGGTTACGCACGCCGAAAAGATGTTACAGGCAATAGAAGCAGTTTTAGAGGGACGGGCAACCGACGAATATAAAAGCCTAAAAATCAATAACCGCGAAATTACTAAACATAGTTTTGACGAGTTGCGCAGACTACGCGAATATTACCGCGCAGAATTAACAAGAATTAAGGCGCGTAGACGTAAGACATTTAAAAGTATTGGATATAAATTTTAATGGGTATTTTAGACTTTTTTAAGAAAAATAAACCGCAAGGGCAGAAAGCCAATTACGTAACAGTTAGACCGCAAAACTACGCGGCGGCGCAAAACAGTAATTTAACTTTTTCTTGGTCGAATTATAAATACACTTCCGACCAAATTATAAAAAAGTATTTTACAAAACTTGTAGCCCGTTCATGTGAACAATGCATGAATAACCCTTACGCTACGCGTTATTTGTCGTTATTGGAAAATAACGTAATCGGCGAAAACGGTATAATGTTACAAGCGCAAGCAAAAGACAACAACGGAACATTAGACAGCGCGGCCAATGAAGCGCAAGAAGCGGCGTGGAAAGAATGGGGACGCGCTAAAAATTGCGACATAACCGGCAAATTAAACTTTATAGCAATGCAAAAGCTAATATTAAAAACCGTTGCTAGAGAGGGTGAAGCGTTAGTAAGAATTGTTAAAGGTGCAAACGCCGGTAATTGGGGTTTTGGGTTGCAACTTATCGACACCCGCCGTTTAGATGTAAACTATAACAAAGACTTAAATAACGGGCATGTTATTAGATTCGGTATTGAGTTTAACGAATACGGCAAACCGCTAAAATATCATATTAAAAAGTATGACGAAGATTTATACGGACAAACTATAAGCGGTGGTCGTTATTATGAAATTCCGGCTGAAGAAATTATACATGCTTTTATTCCGCAATATGTAGACCAAAAAAGGGGCTTGCCTTGGTTTTCTACAACGCTTTTACGTATGAATATGTTAAACGGTTTTGAAGAAGCGGCAGTAGAACACGCAAGGGCGGGTGCTTGTCAAATGGGCTTTATTACAAACAATGACCCGGAAGCATACGAAGACGACGAAGAATTAGGGGACTTGGATATAGAAGCAACCCCGGCAAGTTTTCAAGTATTGCCGGCAGGTTTTGATGTTAAAAAATTTGACCCCGCATATCCTAACGGGGAATTTGATACATTTACTAAAGCAATGTTACGCGGTGTTGCCGTTGGTTTAAATTCCGGCTATTCCGATATTAGCGGCGATTTATCAAGTGTTAATTTTTCTTCATTGCGCCAAGGTATTTTAGACACCCGCGAAGTTTGGAAAGGCATACAAGAATGGTTTAAATCAACCGTTACCGAACGAATACATGAAGAATGGTTAAAATATTCGTTATTAGCTTCTAAAATTCCTTGCAAAGGTGGCTATTTAAAGCCGGAACGTATCGACAAGTATAGAGATGTTACATGGACTATGCGCCGTTGGTCTTGGGTTGACCCGGTTAAAGATACAAACGCGGCCGCGTCGGCAGTTGCTAATGGCTTCCGTTCACGTTCCGACGTTATAAGAGAGCAAGGACGCGACCCGGAAGAAGTCTGGGCGGAAGTCGAAAAGGAAAACAAAGCATTAAGAAGTAAAAACATTTTAGTAAAAAATGAGGTAATAAAAGATGTTGGCGACGAAGACGACGAAACCGAAACAAAAAACAAGTAAAATTTTTGCTAGTATTGATAATTCAACTACTAACGATAATAAGAGTTTTTGGAAGTTTAAAAATTATTTAAACAAAGAAAACAAAAAAGAAGCCGAATTACTTTTATATGGCGTAATCGGTGACGACGGTTTTTGGGACGAAGTTACAAGTAAGCAATTTGCCGAAGAATTAAAAGCGGTTGAAGACGCCGTAAAAATAAATGTACGTATAAATAGCCCCGGCGGCGATGTGTTCGCGGGACAGGCGATTTATTCAATGTTAAAGCGTTGTAAATCGGAAGTTATCGTATATATTGACGGTTTGGCGGCTTCCATTGCTTCTATTGTGGCTATGGCGGGCGATAAAATCATAATGCCGAAAAATGCCATGATGATGATACATAAGCCATGGACATATACGGCCGGCAATGCAAACGACATGAGAGAGCAAGCCGACACTTTGGACAAAGTAGAAGAATCATTAGTAGCGGTTTATGTTGATAAAACCGGATTAGACGCGGAAGAAATTAAAACACTATTAGCAGATGAAACATGGCTAACAGCTTCCGACGCATTAGAAAAAGGCTTTATAGATGAAATCGAAGAAGCCGAACTAAAAGCCCAAATTATTAACGATAATTTGGAAATTAACGGACAAACTTTTAGCATAAAAAATTACAAAAAGTTTAATGCTTCTTGGTACAAACAAGGAACTAAGGGCGCTAAAGTCGTGGAAGACCAAGCGGAAACAACACCAAAAAGCAAAAAAGATATTAGTACAAACAACAAAAATTATGAAAGGAAAACAAACATGAATTTAAAAGCAAGATGTTTAAGTTTAGGACTTGACTACGACGCATTAGTAAGCGCCGGAATGACAGACGAAGCAATTAAAGCAATGTGCGACAAAGTGGAAAACGGAGACAAAGCGGCAGTAGACGCAAAGGCTGAAAAAGAAAGAGTAAGTGCAATTATTAAATTAGGTGAAGAATACAACGCAAAAGACCAAGCGTTAAAATTCGTTGCAGAAAATAAAAGCGTAGACCAATTTAAAGACGAGTTGTTAAAAGCAAATAACAATCAAAACCAACCGCCAATTAAAAATAATTTTGGCGTAGGTTTAACAGTTGAAGAAGCACAAAGTTTTAGTTTTACAAACCTTATTAACGCATTAGCAAACCCAAGCGACCAAGAAGCGCGAAAAAGGGCTGAAAATGAATTTAAGATGTGCGAAAAAGCAGCGGAAAAATACGGCGTTAAAAACAAAGGTTTAGTAATTCCGGTTGAAGCGTTGGTAGTACCGAGAAATGCAACAGTAGATACATCAAGTGCGGGCGCATTGATTCCTACAACTCTAAAAACTGATTCATTTATTGATATGTTGTGTAAAAAATGCGTAATTTTGAGATTGGCAAGACAGCTTAACGGCCTTGTAGGTAATATCGACATACCTAAACAAACCGCAGGTACTAGCGGCTACTGGGTAGGCGAAGACGAAGCCGCTGAAACAACTAACGCGTCTTTTGGCACATTACAGTTAAGAATGAAGACCGTAAGCGCAAATACTTACATTACAAGAACTATGCTTAAACAATCAAGCATGGATATTGAACAACTTGTAAGGGAAGATTTAGCGTTAGCATTAGCGCTTAAACTTGATGAAGCAGCATTCTACGGTACAGGAACAACAAACCAACCAAAAGGACTTAAAAATATTACTGGTATAAATTCTAAAGAATTTGCAGGAGATAATGCTACTTTTGGCGAATTGGTAGACATGGAAACCGAAATAAGCAAGGATAACGCAGACGCAGACGGAATGGCTTATGTTGTACCGGCAACCGCACGCGGACATTTTAAACAAAATTTAAAATTCCCTAATAGCACAAATGCGGGCGGTACAATTTGGGAAGACGGTAACAACCTTAACGGATATAAAGCCGAAGTTACAAACGTAATTAAAGACGGCGACATATTCATGGGTAATTTTGCGGACTATATCGTAGGATTATTCGGTGGTATTGAACTTTTGGTAGACCCATATACTAATTCTACTAAAGGTGGAATCAGAATTACAGTATTCCAAGATGTAGATTTTGGCCCACGTCATGAAGCATCATTTTGCTATGGGACGAAAGCGACCGCGTAACTTTGATTTGTAAAATATAAAAAAGCGCTACCGTAAAATCGGTAGCGCTTTTTATTAAACGTAGCAGAATTAAAAGAAAAGGAATTAACCATGGCATTAGTAAAAATACAATTAACAAGTAACGTACTAATTGAGGGTAAAAACGCAAGCCCTAATGATAAAAATAAAGGCGTCTACGAAGTTGAAAGAACTGTAGCTAATAATTTAATTGCTAGAAAACGCGCCATATTGTTTGGCGAAAAAGTAGAAACACCGACACCGCCCGCCGGTAATAATAAACCGGAATTTGATATAGACGCTTTAAAAGCTCTTGCGGATAAATTAAGTATTAAATATAACCCGCAAATAGGCGGCGAAAAACTAAACAAAAAAATATTAACCGAACTTCAACCAAAGGCTGAAGAATTAAAGATAGATATTACAGAATTAGACGCATTAAAGGCTTATAACGTAATCACCGCCGCAGATGTTAGAAAAGACAACACTAAAGCTGAAGACGTCGTAGACGAAATTACGGAAGAAGAATTAAGAGAAATTGCGCAAGCGGCAGAAATTGAACTACCGGAAGAAGCAACATTAGAAGAATTAAAAGCGGTTGTTAAAGAAGCGTTGGAAGACTACGCAAGCGAATGTAAATTAGAAGCCGTAGAAAATGAAACCATTAAAGGAACATGGGAAAGAATAAAAGCGAAATTAAAAGATAATGACAATTAGCGACGATTTACAATTATACGTTAAGACTTTCGGCAAAGCGTTAATATTTACGCTTGCCGACGGGTCTACGTTAAATAAAAACAGTAAAGGGCAACCGATACGGGGCATTTTTGACAATGCGTATTTTTTGCAAGAAATAGGCGACATGGACTTAGATAACACCCAACCGCGTATAACTTGCGTAGAAGCGGACGTAGCGAAGGTAAAAAAAGAAGATACCGTAAGAATTGACGAAATTTTATACGATATTACAGGAAAACCACAACCGGACGGCACGGGCATGTGTGTAATTCCGCTATGTCTACATGGGAAGATGTAATAAATGTTTGAAGCGCGAATAGATAATAACCAATTAAACAACCTTACAAAAGAATTAGAATTAACCGAACGCCAAATAAATAATATAGCCGTTAGGGTCTTTAAGGCAAGCGCTAAAGATTTTTCTAATAAGGTTATTAAACGCGCAAATACTGAACAAAAAATATCCAAAAAGAAGTTAAAACAACGTATTAAACAATTCGTAATTAATGATTTAAAAATAAAGATTTTTAACGGGTTTTACCGCGTAGGTATTACAAATTGGGCGGCGCGGCAATTAGGCAAGGTTAAAGCCGGCCGAAAAAGAAAAACCGGCGGACGCAAGGGGGTAATATACGGCGCGCCCGGTGCAAAAAGATTTAGGGAAGACGCTTTTATAATCACTTCAAAGCGTAAAGACGGTAGCGACGGCGGCAAAGTTGCATTTAAAAGATTAGGCCGGGGGCGTTTACCTATAGTAAAACAAGTTGACGACATAGACGACGTAATAACGCCTATTTTGGAATCAGAAATAGAAAACTTTTATACTATTTTTGCTTCCCGATTTAACAAAGAGTACATAAAACATATTAAGTAGGGTAAAAAATGGAAAATAAAGCCGGTTTTGATAGCTTAATGGATAAAATTATAGACGCATTTAAAGCAAAATACCCTAATTATACCATTGGCGACTACGAAGACGTGGATGAGGGCGAGGGCGTCGACACTCCCGCAATGTTTATACAATTAGCGAATTTTGACGGCGCAGAATCACCAATAAAAGAACTTTTTAGGGCGGCTTGCACGTTTAGGGTGTATATATGCGAAAGTTTTAAAGGTAAAGCAAAACGACGCGTACGCAATACGGCTTTAGATGTAGCAAAATTTATACAAGGTAACGCGTGGGACGATAAAAACACATTTAACAATGCGCGTTTTACTTATGCTTCCGAAGATGAATTTAACGAAAAAATAACATCTTGCGAAGTTTGGTTAGTTGAGTGGGAACAACAAGTATATATAAAGTAGCAAACCATGAAAGGAAAAAAGAACAATGACAACAACATCAGAAAAAACCATTACTTTAGGTATTAGAGATTTAAAAATTTCTCCATTGATTAAAGACGATTCTACAGGCGTAGAATACGGCGCGCCGGTAGACGTTCCGGGCGTAAAAGAATTACAAATTACTACTATTGAAGACGAAAAAGAATTAACCGGCGACGGTGTAATTTTAGACACTTACAACAAGAAAAAAGGCTATGACGTTACATTTAAAAACGCACAATTTAGCCAAGAAGTCATGGACATTATTAACGGGTCTACAACAACTTCTAAGGGCGAAGACGGTAGCAAAGTTTATACAACACCGGACACTCCGGACAATAAACCGGGCTATTTTGCTTTAGAATTTGCGCCGGAACGTAGCGTAGGCGAAAAAGACTATCATAGGGTATTATTTAAGGTTAGCGGAAGTTATCAAGAAGAATACGCTGAAGAAGATTACATGGTATGTAATTTTACCGGCAAAGGCGTAGCAAGAACTTATGATAAGCAATTTGGCGAAAGAAGACTACATGAAACTTTGGCCGATATTGTACAAATTCCAGTAGTTACGGCTAATAATGCCTAATTATGATTTTGGGGTAATATAGGGGCTTGTTTAGCCCCTTTTCTTATTGCCCGCGTTTTAAAACAAGTTGCAACATATAAAGGAAAAAGGACATGGATAATTTAACATCAACAGGCTTTACGGCTAAAATTTTAGGTAAAAAATATAATATAAAATTCCAAATTAGGAATTTTATAGCATTAAAAAAGCGCTTTAATGTTGAAACGCACGAACTAATAGAAAAAGTATTAAACGGCGACGAAGAAGCTATAATACGCATGATTTGGTGCGGAACTTTAATTTTTGATGATTTTGACATAGAAGACCCAACAAAAATTAAAGAAGAAATCGACATAAAGCGCTTATATTGTATGGAAACATCAGAATTGCGCGAAATTGGCTTAGAAATTACAAAAGGTCTATTAGAATCTATGCCGAAAACAACCGCAAAAAAAAAGAAGATTCCGGCCGGCATGGTGGAAACTCTGAAAAAGATAAAAGCGATTCTAAAAATCAAATAGACCCGGCTGTATTGTTATATATTATTGTTTCGGTAATGGGTTTTAGCGCTGAATTTTTCTATAAATCGGAATATAGAAGAATTTACGCGGTTATTGAAGCCCGCAACGAATATTATAACAAAACAGGAACACCGGCAAGGCCGGACAATGAAGCAAAAGCATACGAACAGTTAGACAAATTTTTAGGTTAAAATGGCAAAAAGAAAATTAGACATATTTTTAGGCATGGACAATGCCGAATTAAAGACAAAGTTAAACGAATCTAGTAACCTATTAAATAACTTTAAAACAACAATAGGGGGCGTGCTAGGCGGTGCGGCTTTAGGTCTATCCATAAAAAGCGTTGGCGATTTTGCTATAAATGCGTCTAAGAGTTTTGAGCAAGCGCAAATATCTTTTAGTCGTATGCTTCAAAGTGAAAAACAAGGCCAAAAGCTGATAAACGATATTCAAGACTTGGCAAATAAAACGCCTATGACTTCCGAAAGTTTAAACAATAACGCCCGTTTATTGTTGAATTTTAACGCGGTAGCAGATAACGAAGTAATACCAACCTTAAAAATGTTAGGCGATATTACAGGCGGCGACGAACAACGCATGAATAGTTTAACGCTTGCTTTTGCACAAAGCGCAAGCGCCGGCCGTCTTATGGGGCAAGATTTGTTACAAATGATTAACGCCGGCTTTAACCCGCTACAAGTAATGTCAGAAAAAACCGGCAAAAGTATAGCCCAATTAAAAGACGACATGAGCAAGGGCAAAATAGGTACGGACATGGTAATACAAGCGTTTAAAGACGCTACCGAAGCCGGCGGAAAATTCTACGGAATGATGGAAGCCCAAAGTAAAAGTAAAGCGGGCTTGGAAGCAACAAAGGCCGATAGCTTGGAAATTTTAGCCCGTACTATTACAGATTCCGCAATGCCGGCATTAAAAGAATTTGACCAAGCGCAAATAGATATTATCAATAATATGACTACGGCCGTAAAAAAAATACAAGAATGGGCAAGCGTAAATCATCAAACAACAAACGCTATTACAAACGGCGCTTTAGCATTAACAACGGTAGTATTGGGCTATAAAAGTTTAGAAGCGGTAATAAAAACCGTTTCAACCGTACACATGCAAGCCGTAAGCGCAATTAAAGCTATGGAAGCGGCGGAATTAGAAGCGGCATACGCGGCAAAAGTAGCGCAAGCGGCTGAAGTTGCATTATATCAAGCAAGATTAAGCGGCAACGCAGCGGCAATAAAAGAATGCTTGGCGGTAAGAGCTTCAACAGCGGAAAAAGCAGCAGAAACCGCGGCAACTGCTAAGGCAACGCAAGCAACCGTATTACATTATGCGGCAACCGGTAATTTTACAAAGGCGTTACAACTTGCAATAGTTCAAGTTCGCGCGTTTACCGTTTCATTGCTTGCCAATCCATTAACATGGGTAGCGGTAGCGTTAGCGGGAGTAACGGCGGCTGTATTTGCTTATAAAAACGAATTGGAAGCAACTAGCAAGGCTTTAGACGATATTAACGCCAAGCATGAACAGTTGATACAAACAACCGACGAAGAAATACAAACCGTAAACAGGTTAGTAGGCGTTAAAAAACGTAGTGTAGCCCAAGAAGAAGAATTAAATAAAGCTATTGACAATTTAGTACAAAAATACCCGGAAATTTTTAAAAATTACGATACTGAAATTTTAAAATTACAGGGTATAAATAACGAACTTGCAAAACGTATTTATTTAATGGGTGTTGCTGAAACAAAAGAAAAGTTATTAAAGGAAAAAGCCAAAACAGATAAAAAGGTAGAAGACCAACACCGCGCCTATATAATGAATAACCAAATAAGCGCGGCAAGATACGGCACGCCAATAGATACAGACTTAAACAACCGTAAGGGGGTAAAAAAACAGGTACAAAAAGACCAAGACCGAATTAACAAGCAATTAAAAGAGTTGGAAGACTTAGAAAAGAAAATACTAAACAATGAAGTTAGTTTAGGGGGGAAAGACGAAACAAGTCGCAGTAGTCGGCCAACTTCTACGGCTTCTACAAGTGAATCAGATAAAAACAAAGCGGCAAGAGCAGCAGAAAAAGCCCGCAAAGAAGCAATAGCATTAAAAGAAGCGCAAATAGACGCGGAATTACTACGAGTTCGTAAAAATTCCGAAGAAGAATACCAATTAGAACTAAAGAAAATTGACGCTAAAATAGCATTGGAGAAAGTCGGCACGGCAAAATATCAACAGGCCTTAAACGAACGTACTAAACTAATGCAAGCACACCAAGAAGAATTAGCACAAATTGAGTTAGACGCGTATAACAATAAAGCAAAATTGGACGAAATACGCATAGAACGCGACAAAATGCTATTAGAAGCCGAAAATGAAAAAGGGGGCGTAAGTAACGAAGAATATTATAAAAGGCTACAAGAGTTTGAAGACCAAAAATATAATATCGCCTTAGAAGGTTTAAACCGCCAAGCGGAACTATATAAAAACGACGTGCGCAAGGTGGAAGAAATCAACTACGAAAAGTTGGTACTAGAAGCAAACTACCAAAACGAAAAATTAAAACTAACAACAGAAGCCATGAAAACAGAAACGCAAACATGGCGTAATTTGTTTGGCGAAGTTGGTAGCGCTTTTAATGACACTTTAAGCGATTTTCTAAGCGGGAATCAAACATTAAAAGATAGCTTTTTAGGAATATTTGACGATATTAAACGTTCTTTTGCTAAAATGGTGGCTAATATGTTGGCAGAGCAAGCAAAATTAGCAGTAGTAAAAAGCGTTACAGCGGCGGCCGGCATGGGCGGTTGGGTCGGAACAGCAGCAAACTTTATTAAAGGCTTTTTTGCAGACGGCGGCATAGTTCCCGGAACATATAACCAAGCCATGCCGATTGTAGCCCATGGGTCTGAAATGGTATTAAACCCGCTTCAACAAAAGAACTTATGGAACTTGATAGCAAGCGGACAGAATGCAACCGCAAAACCTACGCAGAATACAAGCAACGGGCAACCCGTAATAGTAAATAATATTACGCCGGTGTTTCAAAGTTTAGACCCGGCACAGGGGCAAAAACTATTTAATAATTGGATGAAACAAAGCGGCATACCGTTAGTACGCGATAGTATTAAAAATAATAACTATCAAATGCGCGATATTGTTAGAGGCGTCTAGTAATATCCAAATTGCCGTTAGCGTCGTAAAACTGATTATTAAGCCAATGGCCTAAAAGATTCTTTTTGCTATCAAATAAAAAAGATTCTTTTTCAGATACTACAAGATTTATATTTAATAATTTGCCTTGTATATCGTAAGCCATTGTTTTATACGGGTAAGTCCCGTTAAAGTTGCTAACTTCATATTTTAAGATAGTACCCGCCGGGGAATAGTAATATTTTTTGGCGGGTGTATCGTCATATTGAACGCCGTAAAATGATAATTTGCCGTTTTTTTCGTAAAACGGGATTATTTTACGCGGGCGTTTGAAGTCGTCATGGGTAACACCTTGGCGGATATTAACCAAAACATTTACGTAATAGTTTGGGTCGTAGCGTTCTTCTAAAAATTCGCTTTTAGCTATTTTTAGTTCGGTATTTTTAAAAGCAACGATACGCGCAGAATCTACCGTATATTCTACGGACGCTTCTAAAGTTAAGGCGTTAGCCGGCATGCTAACCAAAAGAAGCAGAGCCAACGCGGCCAAAGTTTTTTTAATCTTAGCAAGGTCGATTTTTTTAGCTCGGCTGAAGATTATAAAATCTTTTTCGGTATCGCTTAAACGTACCGTATGGCTTAATTTTTCTTTTTGCGGTTTTGGTGGTCTTCCCGCATTTATTCTAGCGCCGCCGCTTGTCATATTAATCCCCTTTATTCGTTTACTTCTACTACTGATGTTTTTACGTGGCTATATGTTCTTATATCACTTGGTACAAAAGAACGATTTTTAATAATTTCTTTTGCTTCTTTTTTTGAATTAGCCTTAACTTCAACAGTACCGCTAAAAGTAACATCTACATAAACTTGATAATTTTTCATTTTAACCGCCTTTCTTGCGTTTATTACATTGTATTTATATTATAGCGTATGTATTTGATTTTTGCAACATAATTCAAATGAATGTATGAATTTTGTTACAAAAATCATACAAAGCCCGATAAGGAACGTTTTAACTATGTCAGATACTAAGAATATAGACTATTTAATATTTGATATGCCGTATAAAGAAGCATATACGGCTAAAATCGAATTTGATACACAAATAAACGAAAAACAAAAAGGCCATGAACAGCGTTACCCAAAATGGACTTACCCAAAAAGAACTTTTACATTAAAGTTTGATAAAGATTTTAGCGACCGCCAAAAGTTAGAAGATTTTTACATAAATGTTATGATGATGGGTGGTAAATTTTTATGGACTTGGGAAGAATCAAAGGGCGGCAACGGTAAGCAATATTTATGCAGTTTTGAAAGTGATAGTTTTAAACAAAATATTAAAGATTTTGGTTTTACCGATTGCGAATTATCTTTTATTTGTATTGATAATAACCCCATTGAAGCGGTAGATGATTTTTATTTTTACCACAAAGCAGAATGTGAAACGTCTATAGACTTCTATAGAATAATGGATAAAGTTTTTACGGCTTCTAATACAAGTAAGGTTTATTGGGATAGTCCTAAAAAGAAATGGACTTTAAGACTAGAAAAAGACCCGGAAACACGTAAACAAATAGAGAAGTTTTTTATAGCGAAGCGTGGCCGCTTCCGTTCGTTTAATTGGACTTGGTTAAAATCAAGAGGGGGCGACGGTAATACATACCATGTAAGATTTGATACGGATAGTTTACAACTTGATGTAGATGCGTTAGGATATGCGACGTTTGATATTCAGTTAGTTGAAGTATTCCCAAATTCTAACCCGCTTTTAGAGGTTGAAAAAGACGAAATAATACCGCGTAAATTGCTTGAATTGGATATAGCGGGCGGTGGTGTTTATATTTTAGACAATGAAACATTAAATACATTGGCTTATGGCGGTAAAGAATTTATCGGCGCGCCATTATCTCATGACGAAATTAAAAAAGATGATAATAGCAGTGTTTCAAAGTTAAATATATCGTTATCAAATGTTGGTTTAGGCATATCAAGTATTATTGGAACACGCGGCGACGTTATTACAAACGCCCCGGCCGTATTAACTTTAGTATTTTTAGATGTAAATACAAATGAGTTAATACCGAATATTCAACAAATTTTATACGCCGGAAAATGTAACAATTTGGCTTTAGATTATGAAAGCGCGTCTATAGATATTGAAACGCCTTTAGGTGGTTATGAAAAGCAATGCCCCGCAATGAAATACCGTGCGACTTGCCAAGTACGACGCTTTAAAGACTGTAGGTGCGGTTATAAAGGAAGCGCAACAACATGCGATAGAACGTTTACAAGGTGCAAGGAGTTAGGAAACCAAGAAAATTTTAGGGGCTTCCCGACAATGTACCAAGAATTAGTTATAAAGGTATAAAGTTATGGAAAATTTTACAAAATTACTACATGAGGTTGGAAGACCTTACGAAATGTTTAACGACGACGGAACGTATCAGGGTTGTTTTTATCCGGTGCAATTTTTGTACCCCGACAAACCGCGCTATAAATTGCGTTCAAATGACGACGACAAAAACTATAACTACGGCCTTGCAAAGTTAAAGCAACATTGCGAAGAAATAAGCGTAGAAGAATTGCAAAAAGGCGATATTATAGCAACGCGATTTAATGACGAACTACATGTAGCGGTTTTCTATGAGTTCGACAAAATAATACACGTATTTAGAGGGCATACACTACAAATTAGTAGATTAAAGATTTTTAGAAACAAGGTTAGATGTTTTAGGGTGGTATAATGGCAGTATTTACAGCGATAGCGGCGGCGATTACTTCCGCGTTTTTTGCAGTTGCCGGCGCAATGGGCGCGACATTAGCAACCGCGGGGCTTGCTTTAGCGGGGACAATAGTAGGATATGTAGGCGCGGCCGTAATATACGGCGGTGTTGCCTTAGCGTTATCGTCCGTAGCGGGCAAAGTCGGAAAACGGGGCGGAAGCTACGGTGACAGTTCGGCAACTTACGGCAACCCGGTATTACAAACCCAAACTAACCAAGATTTACCAATACCACTTTTATATGGTACGGTTAAATTAGGCGGTAATAGAATTTGGCAAGACGACGACGTAAGCAAGAATATTAAACGTATTGTAGGTTTTGCAGAGGGTGAAATTACAGACTTTACCGACGTCAGATTAAACGACATCAAACAAGCCGACTTAAAAGGGATTAGCGTAAATAAATATTTGGGTACTGCAACGCAAGTTGTAGACGGTATAGTAGGCGGAAGCAACCAAGCAGAACGCGCGGCAAAAGTAGGAAGTTTGCGCAATGTTGCATACTTAGCCATAAATGTACCAAAAGGCGACAAAATAGACGCTAACTATAACTTAACGTCAATAGTTAAAGGGCGTAAAATAAGGGTTTATACAACCCCTACAAAATATACGGTAAAATATTCAGAAAACCCGGCATGGGTTATGTTTGATTTTTTAACTTCCTATAACGGCTTGGGGCTATGTTTAAATAATAACGGTACAATAAACGAATCTTTAGTAGCGCAATTATTCGATATGTATAGTTTTATCGAATCGGCAGCATATTGCGACGAAGAAGTAACTACAAACGGGAAGAAGTCCCCGCGTTTTACTTTTAATATGATATTTGACAGTCAAACAAGCGCGCGCGACTTATTAGACGAAATATATAGAAGTTGTCGGGGTGGTTTATTTACCAAAAACGGCAAATTACAATTTAAAATAGACAAACCCGAGCCAGTAAGCAAAATTTTTACGGCTGAAGATATAGTAAAAGGGTCGGAAACTTTTAACACAATACCGACTGAAGAACACTACGACATATTAAAGTTAGTTTATATAAGTCCGGAACACGAATGGCAAAAAGTAGAAGCGTTTGCGGAAATACCAAACTACCGTGACGGCGTACCCATTGAACATGCGGTAAATTGCTATAGTGTTACGAACTTCCAACAGGCAAGCCGGCTTGCTTGGTATTATGTAAACTCTAAAATTTTATGCCCGTATTTTGGCAGTTTTAAAACCGATTATAGGGCGTATGATTTAGAAGTAGGCGACGTAATCCAATTTGACAGCCTTTTAATGGGTTTAAGAAGTTATCAAGCTAAGGTTGCAAGCGTTGTAGACGACGGCGCGGGAACTTTTACCGTAAATTGGCGTACTTATGACGAAAGATTATACAATGATACGTTAGGAAGCAAAGAACCGCGCGTATTAGTGTCTACTTTGTCGGATATGTACGCATATCCGGAAGACGTAAAAAACTTTAACGTAGTCCAACAAGATAACTTTTTTAACTTTACATGGAGTTATAACCAAGACCCAAGTAATTTATACGAAATTCGTATGGGCGATACTTGGGAATCGGGTAGGGTTATAGGGTCGAATTTAAAAGCTAATACTTTTGATTATAAGATATTAACGGCCGGTACGTATAGATTTTGGATAAAAGCATATACAAGCTATCAGTATTCAAAAAACCCTACATTAGACGTTATAAACATAAACGCAATACCAAATATAGACGAAATTATAAACTTTGATTTAATAGCAACGGCGCAAGGCGAATACGTTAATACGTATAAATACCAAAATACGATTAAATTAGCCCCGTTATCTAGTGAAAACAAAGTATATAATATTTTAGGCAATATGGCCGGCGATTTTGACGGCATGAAATTTTACAACGGGTTTTTAAAATTTGCGCCAGAAGAATCTATATTATGGCATAAAGACGGCGAAACATGGGGAAGTGAAGACGGCTACTATAAGACGGACGGGGCGTGGGGTGCAAAACCTTACGAGAACGGAATATATACAAGCCAAATTTACGACATAGAAGCGCTTACAAGTAATTCCGTTTCGTTTGATTCTCATTATACGGCGGTTGAAGAAAACGCAAGCGTAAAATTTGAATGGCGCAGGTCAGAAGACGGCCAAGGGTGGACAAAATGGGAAGATATTACGCCCGGCGGATATAAATATAGATTTTTCCAAGTCCGTATTACGGTAAATTCTACAAGTCAAGTTTTGATAGATAAATGCGAACTTGATATAGAATTTAAAATACTTTGGAACTCAACCCCGGACAAATGGCGAGAGGGCGACAACCAATATTACCAAAACGGCGGTATTTGGGGCGCGCTAACTAAGGCTATCGGAACATATACAAGCCAAGTTTACGACATTGGCTTACTATATGAGTGTTTAGTGTCGTTTGATTCTCAATATACATCATTGGATGAACAAGCGGACGTTAATATATATTGGCAATACTCTAAAGACGGCGTTAATTGGTCGGAATGGCTAATAATGAATAATGGTACTTATGAATTTAAGTATTTTAGAGTAAGGGCGGAATTAAACGCGTATAACTCATTACAAACAATATTAACCCGCTTAAAAGTTCAAGTAGATGTTAAAGAAAAAACATACACTAAGCAAATTGAAGTGGTCGACCCGTCCGTAGGTTATACCGTAAATTATGAATTTGTTAAAAAACCGGCCATAGTCGCAACCGTAGCCGACAACATAGCAAAATATGCGGTAGTTGATGATAACGCTACAGACAACAAAAAGGCGGTAATTTACGTATATAGTAACGACGGACAATTAACGACCGCAAAAGTAAATTTAGTAATACAAGGATATTAGCAAGAAAGAGGGGTAAAAATGTATAAATTTACAGATAACGCCATGGAATCGGGCGTAGCTGTATGCGATACCGACATTACAAACGATAACTTTATGCACTTAAAATATAGCGATAAAAGCGATTTTATTTGCGAAGCGCCTAACGGGGTTTTGAGCTACGAAGAATTAACCATAACCGCGCAAAAGGGCATAAAAGTTGCGCTATCAAACGGCAAAGACAGCAACAAAGCATTAGCAAGTAAAGTTATAGAATTAGCCGACCCGGTAAATTTTGAAGTTACCGGCGAATTTTTAAACGCTTGCGTTTTTATTGATGAAAATAAAAACCTAATCATCAAAAAGAGAGAAGAAACGCATGACGAAGCAGTAACAACTGCAAGCGCAAGCGACGTTTATTTATATAATTCAAAGAAGAATTATTATTACGACGAAAACGGCCAAGCGGTTATAATTGGCGAACTTGGTAAAATAACAAGCGTAGTAGGTAATATTATTTCTTTAAATTCTAAGGAAGTTTTTAGGGCAACCGATTATAGAGAATTTGCAACCGCGCTTGAAAACGCAACAAATGAACTAAAAGCGGCGGGCGACGAACTCATAACAACCCGCACTATATTAAACCGACTTTATGACGGCGTAGACCTTACCGTAAAATTTGCGAATGAAATAGCAAACTTTAGCGACCCTTGGGCTTGGATAAAAGACCGTATTACAAAGGGTAACTTTAGCGGTTTGTATGTAGGTGATTATATTCCAATGACACTTAACGCCGGAACTGTAGCCGGCTATAGCATTTCAAAGCAAGATTTTAAATGCCAAATTGCGGGAATTAACACATACAAGAATTGCCAAGACCAAGAAGTAGGCAACCATATAGACTTTATTTCTAAAGAAGTTATAAACACGCCTATAAAATGGAATCCGTCAGACACAAACAACGGTACAAGTGCGGAAAACCACCCATGGCTTGCTAGTGCTTTATATGCAATATTAAACGGGGTTAATAATTATTCAACCGCGGCTTATGGCAATTTAGCACACGGCGCAAATGCAAATAACGCCGGAATTTATCAATTATTACCGCAAGCGTTAAGAAGCCAAATTATTAAAAAACGCGATTTGTTAGACAAAAGATACGATTCAAAAAGCGCTTTAACTTATTCTACATCTTGGGATTGGTTAGACGTTGGCTATTTATGGGTGCCAAAAGAAACCGAGGTTTACGGACAACAAGTTAGAAGTAATTTAGGCTACGCCCAAGGTTATTGGAATCCCGAAAATGGTTTAAGTGCGCCTTATCCGCTATTTATGGGACAAGCAAGAAACCGCGTTAAGCGCAATAGTTCTAATGCTCGTTGTTACTGGTGGCTTTTGTCCCCGGCGTCTAGCCACTCCACGAACGTGTGCAATGTCAACGCTCACGGTTATTGCCGACAGCACCTTAGCGACTTATGCGACGATTGGCGCGCCGGTCTGCTTCCGTATTGGCTAATCTTAATATCGTTTATCCGCCTACTTTATGTAGGCGGATATTTTAACACACAAAAGGGGTTATATGAGCAATGTATATTTAAGAATGAGGGGTAAAACCGACATACAATTTATAATGACGGCTTTAGAATTGCAAGCTGAAATTACAAAATATGTATGTCGTGAAAAATACGTACCTAAAAAATACCGTTTAATAATCGGTTTACCTTTAGTTCAAAAAATAGATGAAATGGTAGACAATATAACTTTTGCAAATTCAATTTTTCCGCAAACAGCGACAAAAGAAGATTTAGACAAAAGGCAGGAATACCAACAAAAAGCGATAGCAAATTGTTATCAAGTTCAAAATTTAATAGTAAAACTTGAATTATGTATTGATACGGTAACTATAAAAAGTTTGGAAAATATCATAGATTTATTATGTAAAGAACTACCGCTATTAAAAGCATGGAAAAAATCAGACAAAAACAAATTTTAGGTTATTTATTAAATGCTCGTTGTAACTGGTGGCTTTTGTCCCCGGCGTCTAACAACTCCACGAACGTGTGCAATGTCAACGCTAACGGTAATGCCAACAACAACTTAGCGACTAATGCGACGATTTACGCGCCGGTCTGATTCTATTTAGCCCGACTTAGTAACTTATTTAAGTGAAAACCGCGCAAATAATGGAAGGAATAAATAACCTTGGGGGTAAAACCTCTAAATAAGTGCCTTGATACAAACGGGCGAACGCCATGTAAATGTGCATAGCAAAATTATTTATACATTAGATTTTGTTTTATGCCCGCAAGTTTAGCAGATTTAACGAGTTAATGTATAGGGCTTGCCCTAACTTACTGTACGAGGTGCAAAATGTCAAGACGCCAAGCAAGATACGAAAGACGCAAGGCCAAAAGAGCGGAAAAACAGAAAAAGTATAAAAAGTATGATGATTTTGAAAAAGTAGCAAGTTTAGAATCTTTATATAAGGCCGCAAGAAAAGCCAGTAGGGGTGTTAAATGGAAAGCAAGTACGCAAAGGTATTTAATAAACATTCTTTTTAGAATCCATGAAACACGCAAACAACTTTTAGCTGAAAAGGATATAAGAAAAGGTTTTATATGTTTTGATATTAACGAACGCGGCAAAGTTAGGCATATTAAAAGCGTACATTTTAGCGAACGCGTAGTACAAAAATCTTTATGTACAAATGTTTTATACCCCATGTTTATGCGCAACTTAATTTACGATAATAGCGCAAGCCAAAAAGGCAAAGGGACATCTTTTGCACATGATAGAATTGAAAAATATTTAAGAAAGTATTACAAAAAGTACGGCAATAATGGCTATACCCTAACTATTGATTTCAAAAGCTATTTTGAAAATATACAACATAAACCGCTAATAGAACTTTATAAAAGAACCTTTACTGATAAAAAGTTGATAAATTTAGCTACATCATTTATTAAGGCTTTTGGCGACAAAGGATTAGGGCTTGGAAGTGAAACAAGCCAAATAAACGCGGTAGTATATCCGAATAGTATCGACCATTACATAAAAAACGTAGTAGAATTTTACAACCGTTATATGGACGATAGCCCCATAGTAGCGCCAAATAAAGAATTTTTAGAAGATTTATTAAAAGAACTAACAATAAAATATCAAGAATTAGGCATAATGTTAAACCCTAAAAAGACTTGCATAAAAGATATTAAGCACGGGTTTAAATTTTTAAAAACAAAATTTTATTTAGCAGATTCCGGCAAAATAATAAAAAAACCTTGCCGTAACTGCATAACTAGAGAACGGCAAAAACTCAAAAAGCAATTAAAGCTATACAAACAAGGAATTATAAGCGAAAAAGAAATAAAACAAAGTTTTATAAGTTGGTCGGGGTCTATGTTGCGCAGAAATGCAAAAAGAACAGTTTACGAAATGACAAAAGTATATAACCGAATTTATGAAAGGGGTTAAAATGAAAAACGTATATTTATTTAATGCAGAATCGGGCGAATATGCGGCAACCGCGCCGTATGATGACAAAAACCCGCTACCCGAAAACGGGACACTAATAGAAGTTCCGAAAGTTAAAAAAAATCAAGTAGCGGTTTTTGATAGGGTAAATAAAGTATGGACGGTTAAAAAAGATTATAGATTTACCCATAAAATGCTTGATACTAAAAACAACATTTTAGATATTGAAGATTTGGGCGATATTCCGGCAGATTATAAACTGATTACTTTAGAGCAGGCTGAAGCGTTAGAAAGACAAAAATATATAGAAAAATTGCATATTACAAAATATGATTTTTATACTAACTTTTGCGCCCCGGCCGGAATTAGTTACGATAATTTAATTAAAAAAGTTGAAGAATTAGGCATGAAACCGGCATGGGAATTATGCAACCACGTATATTATGGCATTATTAAACCGTTTTTTCAAGAATTGCCGATAGGTAAAACCGAAGCTGAAATAATAGCAATTTTTGAAGAAATCATGGCAAAAAGCGAAAGTTAATTAAATTTTGGTTGGGTTGGTTGGGTACTTATTCCGCGGCGCGCATTGCGGGGTAAGATTCGGGCGCAGGCAGTTTGGGCGCGGTCTTATTGGCCGCGTCTTTTTAAAAGCGTTTTATTTGGTACAAAATTAAAAAAGTGAGGGAAAAAATGGTAGTACATGTACATTTTAATACAGCGTTTAAAGATATGACAAAAGAGCAAATAACGCAATTTTGCGGGTTAAACGAATATGGGTTAGTAGGGTCGGCGATATTCGTAAAAAATAAAAGTTTAATGTCTAAAATTATATCTAAAGTTTGCGCCGGCAAGGCTCAAAGTAAAGATTTTGTACCCTCTCATATAGGGTCTTTAATTCTATGCGGCGGGCATGTGTATTTATTTGATATGAAACCGCCAAAACCAACATTAACAAGGTTGGACGAATATTTAGCAACTACAAAAGACGAATACATGTTAGTAATGCGCAATTTTGCACTTAATACCGAAAAATTTAGCCTTGATATTTTATCAAGAATAAATAACAAATACGGCTATTTGTCGGCGATACAATCGGCGTTTAAATGGTTATGGTATCCGTTGCGCGAACACTGTAGCGAAATTCATTTAAAAGCACTACAGGCACAAGGTTTATTTAAAAAATATAGCGCAAACGCAACGACGCCCGAAGACTTAAAAGAAATTCTATTACAATATGAAGAAGAATTAGGGGCGAAGTAATGACAGAAGTAAAAACAGATATAAATTTTATTCAAATGGCTAATGATATAGCAAAAATTAAACAAGCCGTATTAGGTAATGGTGTACCCGGTCTTTGTGAACGTGTTAAAGTATTGGAAGAATCACAAAAGCGCCAAGGTTGGGTAAATGGCTTTTGTTGCGGAATAGGGTTTGTTTTTGGTTGGGTGATAACGGTACTAACTAATTTTATAAAGGGGGGCTAATGGAATCAGAATTATTTAAAAAAGCCTTAAAATTTGTATTAGACCGCGAGGGCGGATATGTAAACAACCCGAACGACCGCGGCGGGGCTACAAATAAAGGCATAACACAAAATACGTATAATGCTTGGCTGAAGAAAAACGGCAAAGCGGCAAAAGACGTAAAAACGATAACGGACGCGGAAGTAAAAGCAATTTATTATAATAACTATTGGCTTGCGGCCGGTTGTCAGAAAATGACGCCCAAATTTGCCGTAATATGTTTTGATACGGCCGTAAATATGGGTGTAAGCCGTGTTAAGGAATTTTTAACAGCATGCCAATATACCGATATTGACGCTTATTTTATAGCACGAATACGTAAATATAATGAGTTCGCAAAAAATGCAAGTCAAAGGACATTTTTACATGGTTGGTTGAATCGTGTATATGCCTTGTATGACTTTATAATAACATTGTAAAATTTGCCTTTTCTTTGTGTTGCGACGAGAAAACCCGCGTTATGCGGGTTTTTTATTATAAATTCTTTTAATTACTTTTAATTGCTTATAATCCCAAGTGGGGAAATAGTGGGGAAAAATAAAAATAGCAAGGGCGAGAATCGAACTCGCAACCTCGCGGGTATGAGCCGCGCACTCTCACCAATTGAGCTACCTTGCCATTTTTTAAAACTTTATTTTATTGTCAAATTATATACCGACCTCTCGGGTATGAGCCGAACGCTCTAGCCAGCTGAGCTACCTTGCCTCATTTCCTTCGATTTCCCAACGACTAAACGCTGTAAATTTATCTTTACATAAAGATAAAAATTTTTCAAGTATTTTTTTACGGGATTTATATAGTAATTTCTACCAAGCTTTTTTTTAAGTTGTCATACTGAACTAATTTCAGCATCTATTATTATCAAGACCCTGAAACGAGTTCAGGGTGACATATTGTAGTATTTTGTAGAATTTGCTATATAAGTTTTTACAGGTTTAGTTTAGTCGGCTCAAAATCTATCTTTTTGCTGTTGTTTTAATTATATGCCAGCCAAATTTTGTGCCAACAGGGTCTGAGATTTGGCCGACTTTTTGTTCAAATGCAGTATCTGAAAATGCTGATACCATTTGCTTACGGTTGAAATAGCCTAAGTCCCCGCCGCGTTGTCCGGATGGGCATAGTGAATATTGCATTGCGGCATCTTCAAAGCTGATGTCACCCTTGATAATATCTTTTCTGATTTTAACTGCTTCCGGGCGGGTTTTTACCAAAATATGACTTGCTCTGACTTCGTGTACGTATTCAGGGTTGAAAAAGCTTGCAAATGAGCTTAGTCCTGCAAAAATTATTACAAATAATGCAAATAATCTTATTATTAATTTCATTGTTTCCTCCTATTAACTATATAAATATTAACCAAAAAATAAAATACTACAACTGGACAGATCGCAATACAAAGTAGTATCTGTAATTCCCCCAATAGACAATTATTGATATAAAATTATTATCTAAATCTGATGCCTCTAAAAATGTGTCAGGTATGGGTTTACGTTTTGAGCTGTCAAAGTGTTTCCCAACAAATTTCAAAGTTTTTTCTCTAATTTGTTGAATTTTTGTCAATTTGATTTGTGGCAAATTATTTTCATAAAATCCGTAAGGTACCATTTCTTTTTTGTAACAAGGTATGATGTATTTTACTTTTCCGGCTTCTTTAAATAACATAAACCAGTTTCCGTCGTGTTCTCTTGGGGTTAAAAGATAATACCCTGGGTCAATTTTTACACTCTTGAAAAATAATGGTGCTGTAAGTCTAAATAATGGATAAGGTGACCAAGTTGAGTACATCGTATCTTGGTATTCTCCGGGGTCTATATTGTGGATATATTTGAATTCCGGGACAGGCATGTCACGATACATTTGTTCAACGTCTATATCTTCTGAGTATTCATCATCAGTGATTTCTTGGGCATTAATGTCCTGTGGATAAGTTGTTTCAGCTTGGTCTGCCGTAACAGAACATACTGAAAATATTATAAATAATAAACTGATGATTAACTTTTTCATATAATGATTTTAATTCTTTTCAGCTAAAAATCAATCCTTCTGTTAATTGAGAATGTTTTATTTTAATTAAAATAATGTTAACATCGGCAATTATTGAGAAAACTTTGTTATAATAAAGTTATGGATAATATCGAAAAAAATTATGAAGATTTTATATCAACAGTGAGCCATGAGCTTCGAACTCCGCTAACTTCTATTCGCGGATTCTCTCAAACGATGTTAAGTTCTTGGGATAGGCTTGATGATGAAAGCAAAAAGAAGTTCATTAAAATTATGGAAGAACAATCAAACAGACTTATTCATCTTGTTGAAAATATGCTTTCTGTGACAAAATTACAAAGTTCAAACAATCATTTTATTTACAACGAAGTTAATATTAAATCTCCAATTGAGCAAGTAATTGCGCTTGTTAAGGCCCAATATCCATCGCATAAGTTTGAATTTGAATACAGAAATTCATTACCAAATATTTTTGTTGATAAAGATAAGTTTCAACAAATAATGACAAATTTGATAGAAAACAGTGCAAAATATTCTATAGAGAATTCGACTACAAAGATTACAACCGGTGTTGAAAAAGACAATGTTGTAATAAAAGTGATTAATTTTGGTTTGGGGATTGATGAAAAGGATTACGAAAAAATCTTCACTAAATTTGCAAGGATAGACAATCCTTTGACAAGGAAAGTTCAAGGCAGCGGATTAGGTTTATACATAACCAAAAATCTTACGGAAAAAATGGGCGGAGAAATCTCTGTTATTTCCCGACCGACTGAAAATCCAAAAGTTAGTGAAATCACATTTAAGCTTCTTTTACCAATCAAAACAATCGAAGAACAAGCGAGGATAAAATGCAATCAGTAACGCTTATCATTGATAAAAGATTAGAATTATCTACTAAGTATAAAAAATTATTAGAATCGGATTCAAATGCGGTAATTATTTCAAAAGATTTGATTAGTGCTATAAAACTTATTCAAGATAACGAGCCGGATTTAATAATAATATCTGATAGTTTTGATGATGATTTATCAGATTTTTGTAAACAAGTCCGAGCACTTACTTATAATATGCGTCCTGTAATTGTCGCACTTTCAAAATCAGCTGATTTTAATGATAGAATCAAGGTTTTAGAAAGCGGGGCAGATGATTTTCTATCAGAGCCGGTTAACACAGAAGAATTCAAGGTGAGAATGAATGCTCATTTACGCCGTGAATATGAATCTAACTTGGATTCTTCCCAAATTTTGCCGGGGAAAAACTACACGCTGCGTGCTGTGAAACGTAAACTCAATGATAAAAACAATTGGGCAATTTTATATATTACTATCGAGAATTTTGACAGTTACAAAGAAGCATATACTTCGCTGGCATCAGATAAATTGCACCAAACATACGGTGCTATAATTAAAGCTGCACTGGATTTAAACGACTTTTTCGGCTCGCTTAATGAAAATACTTTTATTGTGATTACTGACACAATAAAGGCTGAACGACTTGCCGGATTTTTGACATTTGCATTTGAATCAATTGCTCAAAAATTTTATGCTGAACATGATTTAGATCGAGGTTACTTAATTTTGCAAGGAGATGAATTTGCAGGGCGTCGTGCGAATTTTGTTCATACGACAATTAGTGTTGTAACAAATGAATTCACTAAATATAAAGACACCACACAAGTTTTGAATACCTTAGTGCAAATTCATAATATGGCTAATCTTCCAAATAAATCAAACTATCTTATGGAGCGTCCAAAAATTGAAGGTGTAAATTCTGTTTTTGAAAAGGAATATAATAACAATATTTTAATATTTGAAACCGATGAAGCATTAGGGCTTTTGCTGCATACGATTTTAAATCTGCAAGGATACCAAGCAAGAATAATCAATGAATATACGCTTCCGATTGATGATGAAGTTCCTGCGCTGATAATTATTGATGCAGGCGATTTGGAAAAGAAAAACGGTTTGAATTTATGTTATTCATTAAAACAAACCGAGAAATTTAAAAGTTCGAAAATTATTGCAACATCAATAATTCATGATAAAGAACTTGTACTAAACACAGGCGCAGATCTTTATCTTCCAAAACCTTATGAAATTCCTCAACTTATAAAATGGGTCGATAACTTTATAAAAGAATTTAATAATTAGCTTAAAATGTCTTCCAAAATTTCAGCATTGCGAGAGGCATTTTCAAGCTGTTGTTTTGAAACTCTGCGCATATAATTTCTCAAAGCTTCTCTGATAAGTTCACTTCTTGAACATTTTTCAGTATCAGCAAGCCCGTCAACTCTATTTAAAAATTCATCAGGCATAGTTACCAAAATTTTAGCCATGTCAACCCAACCTTTCTTGCTCAATATTATAGCATAGCAAAAATGTTTTTCAAGAACAGAATGTGGGGATTTATATATATTTGTTTATTAAATAAATTAAGTTTGTTATTGCAAGCGAAGCAATCCATAAAAATCGTGGATTGCCACGTCGAAACTTCGTTTCTCCTCGCAATGACAAAAACTAAAGAACTTGTCATTCTGAGGGCTTTAGCCCGAAAGAATCCAGCTTTTTGAAATATTTACAGTCTGATTTTTCTGTTGAAATTACACCTTACGCCATATTGTCATTAATATCTTTGCTTTTTAAAAATATCAATGTTAGAATACTCAAAGATATGATGAACAAAACTTTGATAATACATATTTCGATACTAAGTCTGATTATCGGCGGGGTTTTTGGCGTATTGGCACCGGTTCCGTATGTAGGGCTAATAATGTTGGGGGCTGTTTTATTATTATCAGCGCCGCTTGTTATGGTTTATATGATTATGGATGGGAAATATAATCTTTCATCTGTATCAGATAGTATTATTTTTGGCGCTTTGAGCGGTTTTTGTGCAAATCTGACGTTTACTTCAATTTATGCTTTAATAACTTGGATTTTAGCTGTTGGATTTAAAATCATGCCAAATATGTTTTTATCGTTTATGATAACAAATTCCAGTGCTTGGCTTTTGATAACATTTATTTTATTTATCGGAGTTTTGTGTGCTGTAACTAATGCTTTTGGTGCGTTGGGAACACATTATATTATTGAATTTATTAGAGATATTTATGAGAAAAAACATCCAAAACAATAAGGACAAAGAAAATGGCTGAATTTACATCAAAAATAAGAACAATAGAATGGATTGATACGTATTCAAGAATGGTTGATCAAACAAAGTTTCCTGAACATTTTGAGTATGTTGATATTACAAGCGGACAAGATATGTTTGATGCAATTAAAACTATGATTGTACGCGGAGCGCCGGCTATCGGGATTGCAGGTGCGCATGGGGTGGTTTTATACGCACAAGAGCTTCAAAAACAAGATTTGTCACGTGAAGAATTTGTGTCAAAACTTTTAAAAAAAGCTGATTATATGGCAAGCGCAAGACCAACTGCGGTTAATTTAATGTGGGCGGTTGAAAAACAAAAAGAAATTATCCGAAATTCAAATTCAGATATTGAGACTCTTATTGAAGAATTAAAAGAAAATGGCAAAAAATTAGAACTTGAAGACATAGAAATTAATAAAAAAATCGGTGATTATGGTGCAGAAGTTGTTCCAAAAGGTGCAACAATTTTAACTCATTGTAATGCGGGTGCATTGGCTACTGTTGGATATGGAACAGCATTAGGGGTTGTGCGTTCTGCATTCGCAAACGATTCATCAGTACAGGTTTTTGCAGATGAAACAAGACCTCGTCAACAAGGTGCAAGAATTACAACACTTGAACTTACTATGGATGGAATCCCTGTAACCTTAATTACTGATGGTATGTGCTCATATTTTATGAAAAAAGGTATGATTGATATGGTTTGTGTAGGTGCTGACAGAATTGCAGCAAACGGTGATGCGGCAAATAAAATCGGAACTTATACTGTTGCAATTGCTGCAAAATATCATAATATTCCATTTTATGTTGCGGCGCCTTTGTCTACAATTGATACAAGTATTAAATCAGGTGATGATATTGTTATTGAAGAACGTTCTCATGATGAAGTTACACATATTAATGGAAAACCAATTTGTGCGGAGGGTGTAAATATTATCAATCCGGGATTTGATGTAACTCCGCATGAACTTATTGCAGGTATTATTACTGAAAAAGGTATTTTGCGACCTGATTATAATAAATCAATCGCAGAAGCGTTCAAAAAATAAAGGAATTAAGATGATTAAAAAACTTATTTGTACATTGGCTGCAGGGCTTTTACTTGGCGGGGCAGTTGGGGTTTGCCAAAATATAGAAGCTGATTTTGCACCATATATGCGAAATATGCAAATGAAAATTAAATCTAATTGGGAGCCGCCAAAAGGTAGCGAAAGTAAACGTGTTGTACTTTTATATACCTTGGATGATAAAGGTAAAATCCTTAACTATAGTATTAAGAAGTCCTCTATGATTAAGGATGTAGATAAATCCGCAGTAAAAGCGTTGAAAAAATCAGCACCATTTGGTCCATTTCCTGAAGGTACTGCGCTTAAAACTGTAGATGTTCAATTTACGTTTGATTATAATGTGTTTGGACAAAATGTGAAAAAACAGATGAAAGGAGAAGAATAGGAATTATGAAAAAAGTATTATTATCAATTATTGCATTATCAATGTTAACATTAGGAATGCCGGCATTTGCTGACGGAACTCACGGAACTGACGGTGAAGTTTCAGGACGTTCAGTTGGAGCTGCTGCATTATCTCTTTTAATTTGGCCTGGTATTGGTCAAGCTGTAAATAAAAATACTAAAGAAAAAAATGTTACTCACGCTGTTTTAGGTTTAACAGGTGTATTTAGAATTTGGTCTTGTTATGACGCGCTTGTTGACAGAAAAGGCGGAGTTTGGAAAAATAGAATTTAGGTTATAAATGCGGGGCGGATTTTAAATCCGCCCCGCATTTATTATTATGAAGAACATAGTTACGTTAAATTATCATTGCGAGGACGAACGTAGTGAGGACGTGGCAATCCAGGGGTAAAATGGATTGCTTAGTTTACACTTGTGTTAAGATTCAATGTCTTTTACAAATTAATGAGATTGCGACGCTACGCTCGCAATGACGGTTTAATATCCCCGCCCCTTGAGGGAGGGGAAGTGAAGGGGAGGGGGGCAAAGTTGTACAATGTTGATATAATGAGATTGCGACGTCGAAACTCCGTTTCTCCTTGCAATGACCGGTTTTTGGCCATTCGTTCCTTTTACTAATGTCCTCGAGTGTAACAAATTGCAATCGCGATGGAGTCCACAGTATCGTCAAGCTTTGGCAAATTGTCTGTTCCAAGGCTTAATTTGACCATTTGTTCAACTTCTTTTTTACTTGCTCTGCCATAACCTGTTAGGATTTGTTTAACTTCCATCGGGGTGTATTCAAAAATAGGAATCCCGTATTTTTCAAGCACGGTTAAAATTACTCCTCTTGCGTGGGCAACCGGCATGACTGTTGTTTGGTTTCTGAAGAAAAATAGTTTTTCTATTGCGCAGACATCGGGTTTGTATTTTTCTACAAGGGAATTCATATCGTTAAAAATCTCTAAAAGTCTTGCGGATTCCCTGGTTCCTTTTTCTGTTTGGATTGAACCGGAATTAAGCAGTTCAATACTTTTTCCGTCGTATTCTACAATACTATAGCCGACTATTGCCATTCCCGGGTCTATGCCTAAAATCTTCATAGACGTATTTTAACAAAAATTTTATAAGATTACAATTTGTTATATAAATCCTATATTTTAGTATTAATACAAATGGAGAGCTTGCATTTTTTAATTTATAATCGTATTATTAAGTTAACTTTCATTAAGCGAGTGTTTTATTTTTATGTTGTTAGGGTAAAATTGATATATGGTTACACAAGAAAAATTATATTCAGATATTCCACCGACAAAGTTACGGAACAAGGAAGAAAAGTTCAAACCGGCAAAGACTAATAAATTTTGGTTAACAATTGCTAGTTTATTCTTTTTCAACATGCTTCAAAATAGGTTCTATGCATTTCGTTATACCGGGGTAGAAAACTATAACGAAAGAGAAAAAAATGTACCTACAATTCTTTTTGCTCCACATTGTAATTGGTGGGATGGAATTGTTTTGTATAATATTACTCATAGAATTTGTCATAAAGAAATTCGTTTGATGGTTGAGGAATTGAACAGATTTCCGTTGTTAAGACGCGGTGGTGCGTATTCTGTAAACAAAAAATCTGCTCAATCTGCAATGAAAGCACTTCAATATTCAGTTGATGTATTGGGTGATTTGAGAAATATTTTATGTATATTCCCGCAAGGGATAATTCGTCCGCCGCATTTTAGACCATATAAGTTTCAAACAGGTTTGACTTATATTGCGCAGAATGCTGTTAAAAAATACGGTAAAGTTAATTTAATTCCGGTCTCGATTGATTATTGCTTCTTAAGAGATAATCGTCCGGAAGTTATCGTAGATTTTGGTCAGAGAATAGAATTAACAGATGCTAATTTTGATAGAAAAGCTTATACTCAGTTCTTGGAAGCTAAATTAACAGAAACAAGTGATAATCAGTTCAGAAATATCTCTCAGGGTAATATGGATGATTACAAAATTCTGTTTAAACAACATTTGAAATGGTATCGAAGAATCGAACAAAGATTAAAACGAATTGACTTACCTGATGTTTCAGAGGTTTAGTTATAATAAAATTTGAGTTGCTAAGATTATTTTATGTCCGTCTGCGCGGTCTTCATTGTCGCAGAAAACATAGTTTAGCATAAGTTTTAGTGCTTGCCCTTTAATAAACCAATTTAAGCCTAAGGTGTATTCTCGTCGTTTGTCGTTAGTTGCATTTTTATTGGGGTCAAATTGGTCTATGCGTCCAAGGAGTTGAAGATGCGGGTTGAATTTCCATCCAATAGTTGCAGCGTAGCCGTAAGCTTCGTTGGCGCTAATCCCGTTGAATCCGCTGTATCCATCCGCCATACCGGCTTCAAAATTAGTCCATAATTTTTTGTGGTGATATGCCGCATAAACGCTTGCAACACTGTAATCAATTCTGTTATGTCCGCCATTGAAACCGCCGCCAAGTGTAACTTTTCCGTATTTTTTAGATTTTTCGCCAAGTGGTTTAATATTTATCCAGCCATTAAATTCAGTACCCGGAAGTCCACTTGTGATGTATCTACCGGAACTTCCGACTGAAAAATTGTAATCCACGTATTGGTAATTTCCAATAAGTTTTGCTGCCAAAGAGCGAGCTCCGCCGAAATTTCTTGCAATTTGAGAACGGGCAACGAATGGTAATGTATATGTGGATGCACCGCCTTCAACGCCTGTTTGAACCCTGGAATAACCGACTACAAGCTGATGATTAGGTATATTTGTATTTACCAAATATATGTCTGAAATCAGTTTATCAACGTAATTTGTTCCTTCTTGCGTAATAGGGCTTAATGCGATTTTAAATTTATGATTGGGGTTTTTAAATGATCCGTAAACCCCGATTTGGGTAACTAAATTGTCATAACTTGATGAATAATTTGGTGCCCATAAAGAGTTGATAGACCCTCTATATGCGCCATAGACATGTGTTTTGCTAAGCGGACCTTTTTGGTAATTGTGGGATAATTCGTTTTGAAATAAAAATGAAGGAATATCAGTTCTTGTAATTTTGCTATGATAAATTTTGCCGATGAGAGAATCTTCATCAATTTTTCCATCTCTATCTTCGTCAAAAATTTTAAACAATTCAAAATCTAACTCAGTGTTGTCATTGACACCGTCTTCTTGTTCATTATCATTCCAGAATTTTGTTAATCTTGTTGGTTTCACTGCTTGGGTTTCTAGTTCTGAATCGAGATTATTATTGAGTACGACTTCATTTTCCTGTACCACTTCGCGAAGTTCTTCAGTTATATCTTCTTTAGCGGGTACAGGATTTGCTAAAACCGACAATACGGTACAAATCAAAAGTAACTGATATAATTTTTTCATTTATGTAAATGATTATAACATATTTTTGTCTAAATTACAGTTTTAAGTTATGATGAAAATATGCAACAAGAAAGTAAAAAGTTTTCTAAATTTAAAAAGGTTTTAGGTGCTTTGGTTCATGATATTAGAGAAGCTGAACCAAAAATAACTATGACTCAACTTGCATATCAATATGAAATAAATAAAAGTACATTAAGCAGATTGGAAAAAGGATTGCTTGATAGTAGGATTTCTACGCTTTGGAAAGTTGCAGAAGCTCGTGGAATGAAGTTTTCTGAATTCGCATTACGCTTAGAAAAAGAACTCGGTCCGGATTTTTTGCTTATGGATGAATAATTACTTAAATAGTCGGGCAGATTGAAAATCTGCCCGACTATTTTTTTCATGTAAATGTTTATAACATGTTTCTGTTTAAATTACAGTTTTTTAGTTTTTTGTAGTATATTCATGGTATGCCGAATAAGATTAAGAATGAAAAACAAACTAAAATTAAAGCCCCGATTGTAGAAGCGCTTAAAACAGCTTATGACAATCCTACTTATCAGTTCCATATCCCTGGACATACCAAGGGGTTAGGTACGTTGCCTGATTTTAGAAAGCTTGTTGGTAAAAAAGCCTTGATGGTTGATACGACTGATGAATTTGATAATTTAGGTACTCTGACTCCGGCAACCGGTCCTATTAAGGAAGCCGAGGAGCTTGCGGCTCAAGCTTTTGGTGCAAAAAGAACCTTTTTTCTTCTTAACGGCTCAACTATTGGAAATCTTGCTATAGCAATGGGGTTAACCAAGCAAGGGCAAAAAGTTATTGTTAACAGAAATTGTCACCGCTCTGTTTTAACAGGATTGATTATTTCCGGAGCGGAACCGCTTTGGATTATTCCTGAAAAGTTCAATGACTGGGGGCTTTGGGGGAATATGGATGCCAAAGAAATTGAAAGATTATTAACAGAAAATGATGATGTTTCAATGGTTTGGATTACAAATCCGACTTATGAAGGTGTTGTTTCTGATATCAAATCAATTGCTGCTGTTTGTAAAAAATATAATGTTCCATTAATTGTTGATGAAGCTCATGGTTGTTTGTGGAATTTTAATGAAAAACTTCCTGAAACGTCATTAAAACTTGGTGCTGATATTGTTGTTCATTCTCTTCATAAAACTGGTGGCAGTATGAGCCAATCATCGATGCTTCATATTAGTGAAAATTCTTGTATTAGTGAAGCTGATGTGGAGCGTGCATTGATGCTTTTACATACAACAAGTCCGTCATTGATGTTGTTAGGCAGTCTTGATGCCGCGCGTGCTAATCTTCAAAGTGCTCGTGGGCAAAAGCAGCTTACTCGCGCAATCGCAAATGCTAAATTTTTACGTTCTGAAATAGATAAAATGAAAAACATTCATCAATTGAAATCAGGTTTTGGCTATAAAACAGATGTTACTAAAGTCTTTATAAAAGCTGACGGCTTATCAGGAAAACGCTTAGAATCAATTTTGGAAATAGATTTCGGTATAGAGGTTGAAAGTGCTTCAGATGAAGGTATTCTAATTCTTTGTAATATTGGTAATAAACGTTCAGATTTTGAATATCTTGTGAAATGTTTAAATAAAATTGATACTCATGATTACAAAGATATTTATTATTTGGAAAATAAAAAACACATGCCTATGCTTACTCCAATAATTAAAAAGAGTCTGCGAGATGCATATTTCTCTGAAAAAGAGATTATTCCAAAATCTGAGGCTGTCGGAAGATTATCAGGTGAAGTTGTTGCAGAATGTCCTCCCGGCATTTCGATTTTGTTACCTGGTGAATTGATTACAGAGGCACACCTTCCATATTTAGCGGATTATGATGTTATTGAGGTCTTGAAGTAATCTTCTGCAAAATAGTTGTCATTCTGAGCATAGCGAAGAATCTCATAAAAACCGTAGATTGCCACACCTTCACTACGTTCAGGTTCGCAATGACGGTTAAATATCCCCACCCCTGGTGGGCGGGGAAAAAGGGGCGGGGGTCAATGTTGAACAAGTTACGCATAAGTACTGAATTGCTACGTCCTCGCAATGACGTGAATATTGCAAAGTGGTCGTCATTACGAGCGAGTGAAACGAGCGTAGTAATCTCATTATGTCAATATTAAACAAAATTAAGTAATAATTTAATTTGTAATATATTACAAATTAATGAGATTGCGACGTCGCTAACTGTATCGGATTATTCGGGGTGTCGGAAAGTTCTCAGCTTCCCGACACCTTACGGGCTGGGCTCGCTATGCTCACTCGGCGCCCTACCGAAAATCCGACCTCGCAATGACATGCATCAATTATCCTACTTTATATTGTTAAGAAATGTAAAGGTTGTGTGCAATGTGCCTCAAACCCAGTTATAATGCTGTTTATGGTATGGTATGGGGGTTTTTACTTTCAGGCGCGCTCTTTTTACTATTAGTAAGGGTTTTACCCCAAATGCCTGTTTTTGTCCTGAAATCCGGGTTTGCACGCATAGTCGTTAAAATGTTAATATGTCAAAGTAATTGATTTTTTATACCAAGATGGCGGCAATGAATTTTGTCGCCTTTTCCTTTTCATTGTGTAAAGAAGGTGGCGCGGGTATATTTAAACCCGCGCCACTTAAAACTTTTAATAGTTATAATTAAACTAATTTAACTGTAACTGATTTTGGTTTTTGAGTATAAGAGATTTTATCTTCTCTAGATAACCAACCTAAACCCATGTAAGTAAAATTATCATCCAAATCCATATCTTTTCTTAATTTGTTGATAGTAACTTCGCCTTTATCAGAAAGGTAGTTGTAAATTTTACCAGCTGATTCGATGATTTGTACTTGCATTTCTTTTTGTTCTTTTTTGCTTGATGTAAACATTGTTTATGTCCTCCTTTAATCTATAAATTTATACTACTACTTTTTCAAAATTAATGGAATATTTGTTTTTAAAAATAGTATGAAGCTCATATATATCAGGCTTTTTGGAACTTAATATTTCTAAACTTTTTCAAATTATAATCAAAAAATTTACAAAAAAATTCATTAAAATGGAGTATTTTTTTTGTTATTTGGGTAATTTTTAAAAATATCACTAATTTCTTTAAAAAAATAGAAAAATTTTGTCAAAAATTTTTTAAAATTTCAAATGAAAATGCTTGTCCTACGAGATATACGAATGGATATCCCGGTTATAATTTTATTAAAATTTTGATGTATAATTATTCTATTATGAAAAAGAATATTATAATTTTTGATTTAGACGGAACATTGTTAAATACGTTAGATGATTTGGCGGATAGTACCAATTTTGCTTTAAAATATTTTGGATATCCGACAAGGACGATTGATGAGGTTCGTGGGTTTGTGGGTAATGGCGTTGCAAAACTTATTGAACGTGCTATCCCTGATGGAAAAGCGAACCCTGATTTTGAAAAATGTCTTGAACTATTTAAAACGAATTATGCTGAAAATATGTATAATAAAACTGCACCGTATGATGGTATTGTGAATATGTTAATTGCATTAAGGCAGCAAGGTTGTAAGCTTGCTGTGGTATCCAATAAATTTGATGCAGCTGTGAAAGAGTTGTGTGATAGGTATTTTAGGGGCTTGATTGATATTGCAGCCGGTGAAAATGAATCTAAAGGTATCAAAAAGAAACCTGCTCCGGATGCTGTTTTGTCAGTTGTAGACAGGCTTTGCGCTAAAATTGATGATTGTGTGTATATTGGGGATTCTGAGGTTGATATTATGACAGCTAAGAACTCTAAAATGCCTTGTATTAGTGTGGATTGGGGATTCAAATCCCGAGAATTCTTAATCGAACACGGTGCTGAGATAATTATATCTTCTGCTGAGGAATTATTAAAGTATTTGGGGTAAAATTGATAGATTCCGGGTCGAGCCCGGAATGACTATGATAAACTGTATTTATAGTATCACTCCCAGGTATTATTCTATTGACCAATTTTAAATTTTAATTGACATAATTATTATCGTTATAGAGGAGGATAATACTTATGTCATCAGCGATTAAAAATATTTCAGCACGTCAGATTTTGGATTCGCGCGGTAATCCGACGTTGGAAGTGTCTGTGGAATTAGCTTGTGGTGCAATTGGGGTTGCTTCGGTTCCATCTGGAGCTTCAACCGGGAAATATGAAGCTCTTGAGCTTCGTGATAATGGTACTGATTTTGACGGAAAAAGTGTTTTTAGGGCGGTTGAGAACGTTAATAAGATTATTGCTCCCGCGCTTATTGGAAAGAGTCCAAGACAAAGAGAATTTGATTATAAAATGATTGAAATGGACGGAACAGAAGATAAGAGTAATCTTGGTGCTAATGCGATTTTGGGGGTATCATTAGCTTGTGCAAGGGCTGCTGCTGCGTATTTTAATCTGCCGTTGTATCGTTATTTGGGTGGGTTAAATGCACATGTTTTGCCTGTTCCGATGATGAATATTTTAAATGGCGGAGTGCATGCTAATAATAACTTGGAATTTCAGGAGTTTATGATAGCACCTGTTGATGCGGCTACATTTAACCATGCTATACAAATGGGTGCAGAGATTTTTTATACGCTCAAGAAAATTCTAAAAAAACGAGGTTTATCAACTTCTGTTGGTGATGAAGGTGGGTTTGCGCCGGATTTATGTAAGAACGAAGATGCGATTGAATTAATTATTGAAGCTATAGAAAAATCAGGATATACAACTGATCAGGTGAAAATTTGTCTTGATGTTGCTTCAAGCGAATTTTACCAAAACGGACGATATGTTGTTGGCGGTAAGAGGTATCAGAGTACGGAATTTGTTGACTTTTTGGAAAGTTTAGTAAATGAATATCCGATAATCTCTATTGAAGATGGGATGGAGCAAGAAGACTTGGACGGTTGGGAACTTTTAACTAATCGTTTAGGTAAAAAGTGTCAACTTGTCGGGGATGATTTATTTGTGACAAATTTTGATCGTTTTTGGCATTGTGGAATCGAAAAAAATATTGCAAATGCCATTTTGATAAAACCAAACCAAATAGGAACGTTAACTGAAACTTTAGAGTGTATAGATGTTGCAAAAGTAAATGGGTATAAGACTATAATTTCGCATCGTTCGGGGGAAACAGATGATACATTTATTGCTGATTTAGCTGTCGGGATAAATTCCGGCTTGATAAAAACAGGGTCTTTATCGCGTGGTGAACGGGTTGCTAAATATAATCGTTTGCTAAAAATTGAACAGCAATTAGGTAGATTTGCTGAATATGGCATATTATTGGAGCGAAACGGAAATATCTGATTGTAGAAGAAATGTTATGCAAGAAATCAAAAAAGAGGCGGAGCCGAAGGCTCCGCCTCTTTTTTTGAGTATACTTTTACGCAGACAATGTAAAGATTTCGTAGATTTCTTCGTCTGATAGTTCTGTAATAATCTTTTCGCCTTCGTAAACCGCAAGGTCTGCAAGTTCTTTTTTAGACTTCAACATTTCGTCGATTTTTTCTTCAAAAGTTCCAAGCGTAATCATTCTGTGAACCATTACGTTCTTATCCTGACCGATACGGTAAGTTCTGTCTGTTGCCTGATCTTCAACCGCAGGGTTCCACCACAAGTCGTAGTGAATTACGTTTGTTGCGCTTGTAAGGTTCAAACCTGTACCACCGGCTTTCAATGATAGAATCATAACTTTTGCAATCTTTATCTGTTTGGAATTTTTCGATCAATTCTTCACGTTGAGCAACAGTTAAGCTTCCGTGGAAGAATAAAGGTTCAGTATTACATTCTTGAGAAATAACTTTGCACAAAATATCACCCATTTCTTTATATTGAGTAAAGATAAGAGTTTTTTCATCATTATCAATAATACTTTGAACAAGGTCAATACATTTTTCCATCTTACCTGACATTTCTCTGCCCATTTCACCTGATTTAAGAACTGATAAGGGTGGTTACAAATTTGTTTAAGCGCAGTAATAAGTTTGAAAATATTTCCGCGTCTGTTTATACCTGTAAATCCGCTAATTTTTGTCATCATTTCATTAAGAGTTTTTTCGTAAAGAACTGCTTGAGCTTTAGACAAGTAGCAGTATTCGTTGAGAACCATTTTTTCAGGTAGATCTGAAATTACGTGTTTGTCTGTTTTCAAACGTCTTAATACAAACGGAGAAATTGACATTCTAAGTTTATCTGCCCTTGAATGTTCTTTAAATCTTTCAATCGGAATTGCATAACTTTTTTGGAATTCTCTAAGAGAACCCAAATAACCTTTATTGATAAAGTCAAATATACTCCACAATTCTGTTAATCTGTTTTCTACAGGAGTACCTGTCATTGCAATTTTCACATCTGATTTTAACATCTTAATTGCAAGAGTTTGTGCAGTATCAGGGTTTTTGATATTTTGAGCTTCATCAACAATAATCATGCTCCAAGCATTTTTTTCAATTCTTCAACATCTATTCTCATAATCGCATAAGTTGTAAGAATTACATCATGATTAACATCAAGCTGTCTGTCTGCACCGTGATAAATTACTGCATCAACATCAGGTGCAAACAATTGTAATTCTTTCATCCAGTTACCCATCAAGGTTGTAGGACAAATTACAAGAACAGGTTTTTTAAGTTTGCCTTCTTCTTTCATTTTTAAGATTAAACTGATAACCTGAATTGTTTTACCCAACCCCATATCATCTGCCATACAAGCTCCAAAACCTTTTGAAACATTTGTCCATAACCATTTCAAACCAACTTCCTGATATGGTCGAAGTTCTCCTTGCAAACCTTTTGGCATGGTCATTTCTACAGGTTTTGTAAAGTCAGATAGTACTCTTGCAAATGCTGCATCATAGTCAAAATCATATTGATCCAATTGACCTGACAATGATGCATGGATAAGTTCCATTCTTGACATTGATTTAAGGTTTGATTTTGCAATTTGTTCAAAAATCTTTTTACTTTCTTCTTGATCAATAAGTACATATTTATTTTTATACTTAATTAAACCATTGTTTGTTTCAAGAAGTTTTTTATATTCTTCAATAGAAATTTTTTCGTTTCCAATAGCAATTTCATAAGAGAATTCTAAAATATCATCAAGAGAAATTTTTGAAGATGGAGTATTATTATTAATTAATTCTGCCAAATCCTCTGATCTTGAATCTTTAACTTTTGCATTGATTGAAGCACGAGGAATTACAATATTGTTAAGTTCTTCCGGCAATATAACTTCAATTTGTGCTTTTTGAAGATAATATGCAGTTTGAGTAATAATCTTATAAATTTCATTTAAATTCAAATCAAGATATAATTTATCTTCATCTTCAAAAAGTTCTTCAAGTTCAGGCATATAACGAAGTGCATAATTTAATTGTTTTTCTACAATTCTTGAAATATCACTGGCTTTTGCACCAAAAACTTCATCTTCTGTATAAAGTTTATCAATAAGAACATTTTCATCATTTTTTCTATCCTTGATATAAACTTTCAAACGAAAGACTTCATCTTCTTGTTTTTCAATTTTGAAGAACGGAATTACATCATATTTTCCAAGATAAAGTTCATCAAACCACTGTGCAAAACTTTCGGCTAAATCTTTACCTTTCAAAACTGCACGTTGTTCCAAATCTTTCAATAAGTATGTTCCGGATTTAACATCTTTAAAGCGGTACATTTTAATACCTAAAAATTTATAAATAACATAATTCAAATATGTATAAATAAATTCATAGACAAAATCTTTCGGCTTTTCCCCTTGAATGAATAAATCTTCAGGAATACATTCTTCAAACTGGTTGATAATTCTTGCCATTTTTTGATTATTAATAATCGGTTCATAAACAATTCTGAACATTTGCCCGTAACGTTTAACCGTCGGAATGAAATATAATTTTTCAATAAGTTTCATTACAAAGTAAGTTAACTTATTCAAATATATAAATGTCGGAGTTAAATCAGCAAGGTCAACAACATTCCCAAATCCGCCAAAATAATCCATTACCAAATCCCAAGCCATAAAATATCCGACTTTATCACCAAAACTTCTGATTTAAAGCGGAATAATGAACCTTTTGATTTCAAATAATATTGGAAATTATTTGTCGGAGTAACAAAAAATGAAAGATTAGAAGAACCTGTCCTGCTATTTACCCCTTTATTTATCAAATGAAAATGAGTGTTACGTGTCGGGGCATTAGGGCTTAAAAATACTCCTGCAAATTCATCTTCTATAATCTGATAAATCATACTCAGTGTATAGCGAAAATCTTTATTTTTAAAATTTTCAGGATTTTCACTCAAATTAAAAAACAATTCATCTACATTATTCTTTTTAAACGAAAAATCTATATCTAAATCTTCTATTTTGTTACTCATATTTTTCCTTATTAAAAAGTAAATAAGTTAATAAGATAATAAGTCAATAGGAGGCTTATTTACTTAAAAACTCATTTACTTATATACTATTTAATTAATGATTTACCTGTCATTTCTTTCGGTTGTTCAATTCCAAATAACTGTAATACAGTTGGGGCAACATCACATAATGCACCGGTTTCACGAAGTTCAGTACCTTGAGGAGCATTGATTAGAACAAACGGAACTTCATTTGTTGTGTGTGCAGTTTGCGGTTTGCCTGTTGATTCATCAACCATTGTTTCAGAGTTTCCGTGGTCTGCTGTTAGAAGCATTACAATACCTTGTTTTTTACAAGCATCAGCAATTTTTCCAACACATTCATCAACAACTTTACAAGCTTTTGTTGCAGCTTCAATAACACCTGTATGACCAACCATATCAGGGTTTGCAAAGTTAACCAAAATAAATTGATATTCAGGATTATCAATTGCTTTTAATACATTTTCACAAACTTCAGGAGCACTCATTTCAGGCTGCAAATCATAAGTTGCAACTTTTGGAGATGCAACAAGAACTCGTGTTTCATGAGGTTGCGGTTCATCAATTCCTCCGTTAAAGAAGAATGTAACGTGAGCATATTTTTCAGTTTCAGCAGTTCTGAACTGATTAATTCCGTTAGCTTCCAATACATCGCCCAAAATATTTACCAATCTTTCTTTAGGGAATGCAACAGGGAATGTGAAAGTTGCTTCATAACTTGTCATTGTTGTATATAGAATATTTTTCAATACTTTCTTTCTGTCAAAACCGTCAAAATCAGCAAATTAATAGCTTTAGTAATTTCTCTTGCTCTATCAGGACGATAGTTGAAGAAAATAATTGAATCGTTATCATGTATTCTTGACTCTTCACCGCCAATTACTGTTGGCAATACGAATTCATCAGTTTCACCTTTTTCGTAAGATGCTTTAACACCTTCGATAGCTGAAGAAGCATGTTCACCTTCGCCTAAGAATAGTGCGTTGTAACCTTTTTCAACTCTATCCCAGCGATTATCTCTGTCCATAATATAATAACGTCCGATAACAGTTGCAACAGGAGGTAAGATTGAATTTTTTCAATTCATCTTCAACAACTTGCAAGTATTCACAAGCACTTGAAGGAGGAGTATCACGACCATCCAAAAATGCGTGAACATAAACTTTTGTCAAACCGCATCTGCTGCCATTTTAATTAAGGCTAAAAGTGGTCTAATGATGAGTGAACTCCGCCTGTTGAAACAAGTCCGTAAATATGTAATGCTGAATTGTTTTTCTTAGCGTGTTCAATTGCATTTAAAAATCTTTCGTTTTTAAAGAAACTGCCATCTTTAATAGCATTATTGATTTTAGACAAATCTTGATAAACAATTCTACCTGCACCTAAATTCAAGTGACCAACTTCTGAATTACCCATTTGACCTTCAGGTAAACCTACATTTTCACCATCAGCTTTTATTTTTATAAATTTTTCTTCTTTTTCCAATCTTGGCACATTAACAGGATGTGCAAGTTTTGTTGCATCATATTTTTCAGAACCGGTTGAAATTCCCCAACCGTCCATAATACATAATAATACTCTTTTAGCCATATTTAGTCCCTTCTTTCTAACTATACGCTAGCAAAAGTTTACCCCGAACAGGGGGAAAAGTAAAGGGCTTTTCTATGTAATCGATTGCCACACTTAACCGGCTTGAGTGTGATAAGTATAATATATTTATGCGGGAGAATTAAGGAGAGGAGGCAGCTAAAATGACAGTATCTTTACAATTTTGACCTTGTTTCTATACAATACTCTATGTTTATTGTAAAATCAGGTTATGAATTTAGATAGCCAAATAGATAGCTTTTTATCGCCTGTAGCGAATAAAATTTCGGGATTAATTTTTTCTCACGTAACAATAAACGGAGTACGTGTGGAATTTTTGATTGTTTTATTAATGGTTGCTGCGTTGTATTTTACGTTCAGAACCAGATTTATTGGTTTTTGGGGATTCCGTCATGCTATTGATTTGATTACTAAAAAATATAAACACGATGATACGATTAAGCGTAAAAAACAAGGTGAAGTTTCATCTTTTCAAGCTCTAACGGCAACAATTTCGGCATCAGCCGGCATGGGCAATGTTGTTGGTTCTGCTTTGGCTGTATCTGTCGGAGGTCCAGGTGTTATTTTTTGGATGATGGTTGCCGGTATTTTTTCTATGGGGCTAAAGTTTGCAGAAGTTTTATTGGGTATTAAATTCAGGCAAATTAATAAAGACGGTTCATCATCAGGCGGGCCGATGTATTATATCATTAACGGGCTTAGAGCACCTTGGATTAAGCCATTTACTCCGTACCTTGCAAAAATTTATGCTATTTGCTGTGTATTTGCGATGATTGGTGGATGGAACCTGTTTCAAATTAATGCAATAACAACTCAAATTACAAATGTTACCGGATTGTTTACCGGTCAACGTTGGATTTTTGGTTTAATTGTCGCTGTGATTACTTATATAACTGTTATTGGCGGGATTAAATCTATCGGCAAATTCACATCAAAAGTTACCCCTGTAATGTGTAGTTTGTATGTATTTTCAGCGTTTGTAATTTGTTTGTTGAATATTCATCATGTACCTCATACGGTAGCGTTAATATTAAAAGAAGCGTTTAAGCCAAGTGCGGTTGCGGGCGGTGTTTTTGGGTGTATGCTTTGGGGATTTAGACGTGCAATGTTTGCAAATGAAGCCGGTTTAGGTACTGCACCGATTGCTTTTTCTGCAGTTAAAACAAGCAAACCTGTTGCTCAAGCATTTATTGCAATGTTACAACCGTTTGTTGATACGGTAATCGTAGGTGCTGCAACTGCATTTATAATCGTTGTTTCAGGCGCATACCTTAACACAACAGGAATTGAGGGGATTGAATTAACGTCAAAAGCTTTTGGAAGCGTTTGTCCGTTCTTCCCAATCTTCTTAACATTTATGGCAAGCTGTTTTGTACTATCTACAATGCTTTGCGGCTCTTATTACGGTACAAAAAGCTGGACATTCTTGTTTGGTGAATCCAAATTCACAACAAGAACTTTCCAAATAATTTATTGCTTATTTATAGTAATCGGTTCTGCTATGAACTTAAAAAGTGTAGTGAATTTATCTGATGCGTTCACTTTGTTTTTAGCTGTACCGAATTTGATTGCAGTATTTTTATTATCTGATATAATAATTAAAGAACTTAAACGCTATTGTAAAAAATACAATATCGGATTACTAAGAAACCAAGACTAATGAGGAGAAAATAGTTAATGATTAAGAAAGAATGTTTGGATATTGTTCAGGCAAAGTGCGAAAATTGTCAGGATTGTGTATTGGCAAAAACTCGTAATAACGTTGTTTTTTCTGATGGGAACCCTGAAACTGCAAAAATTGTTTTGATTGGAGAAGCTCCCGGTGAAACAGAAGATGAAACAGGTACACCGTTTGTCGGACGTGCAGGAAAACTTTTAAACCAATTTTTAGAAGAAGCAGGGATTTCCAGAAAAGATGATTTGTATATTATCAATACTGTAAAATGCAGACCTCCTGAAAACAGAGTTCCTACCGATGTTGAAAAAGCAATGTGCGAAAAATTCTTAACTGCACAAATTGATATTATGAATCCTAAAGCAATTATTTTCTGCGGTGCTACAGCTTTAAAATCTTTCCGAGATGAAAAGAAACTTCAAATTTCTAAAGTTCGCGGAAACTGGTTCAATGTAAACATCAACGGAAAACATATACGGCAATGGCTATTTTCCATCCGTCATATTTATTAAGAAACCACTCAATGGAAGAAGGGTCTCCTAGAAGATTAATGCAGCAAGATTTGGCTGTTATTAAATCTGAAATCCTTGGCGATTCAATGGTGTGTTCCTCCGAATCTCGCGTTCAGGAAATGGCAATGGTGTAGCCGCACAGATATTTCGTCATTGCGAGCGAATGAAATGAGCGTGGCAATCCATATAAAATAAAACTAAATAAGAGGAAATGGAGTGAATATCTCCAACTGCTGCCGCAGCCGTAATAGTCGGAATGCTCTAAAAGAAAACTTAGTATCTACGTGCAGTTTGGGTACAAGTGAGAAACTTTTGTAGTGTCCTCTTATTAAAAATAGGAGGACATTTTTAATGCCATCACCGGCAGCAATACATTCAAGAACAATGAAAGCAGGTACTTGCCCACACGGATTACCATTGGGTTCGTGCCCGATTTGTAACGGAACGGCGGGTGGTAATTCTACTACAAAACGCGATATCCCAAGAAATGTCGGTGAAATGTCTTATAATCAATGTGCGGCAATCGGGGCAATGCTTAAGGCGCAAAGACATGCAAAAGAACAGGCGAAAATTGCTCAGCAAAATCATATTCAGGCTCTTGTGGAGTTTTCAAAAAATATGGTGAATGTTCATCAAAGGTTAACAGATTTGATGGCGATGATTAGCAAAACTACTCCTGCAATTGTTGCACAACCGGTAAATTTTGTCTTGAATATTATCCAAAAATTTGTCATAACTCCTCTCCAAGATATGGGAAGGGTTTTTCATAACATTGTGCAAAAATTTGTTGATATATCAGATAAATTAGCGGCAATATATGGGGAACTGGAGGCGGCAATAAAAGAAAAAGTTTCAAAATTTGCAACTGCTTTTAAGAAAAAATTAAAGTCCATTTTCTTTATTTTTGGTGTAGATGAAACTGATGATGAAGAAAAAAAGATTGATGAAGCAAAACGAATATTTGATTTGAAAACTTTTGTTCATAAATTAGCTCAGAAATTAAAAAATGAGGATGAAAATGCACATTAATCCATTAAACGATGCAGAAAATTTAAGACAACAGCGGAATTTGACCACTTCGCAGCGCAGGAATAATCTTACGACTAAAGAAGGGGTGCTTGTTAATAACTTTGTAAAAGATGGACTTTGTGATACAAAAAATACCTATCTGATTTCTGATAGAATCGACATGCCGCAAGAATTATATACGGATTCAAAAATTGTCGATAAAAAACTTTTGCCACTCAGTGCGATTGCGCTTGGGGTAATGTCATCAATTGCGCTTGTTACAGGGTTTGCAAGGCATAGCGCGAAAGTTGCCAAAGATTTGCCAAAAGAAAAATGGCTTCCTGCAGTTACCAGAAACGTTCAGCTAAGCAAAGAAATGCATCAGCTTGTTTATCAATACGTTCAAAATCCAAATAGAAAAACTTTCATTGCTGGTGCAGGGGTTTTAACACTTTCTGCTATGGCATTTATGGGTAAAACTTTCTTTGATGGTTACAAAGATATCTGGGTTAAACGCAAAGAAGCAAATATTCAAAAGAATTTGCAAGAAAATCTTATCGCAGTCGAAACCCAATCTTTCTCAGGTAAAATCCAAATCATAAGAAGTATGCTTTCAAAATACGCACAGGATTTTGAAAAATATATAAAACCTGAAGGTGATAAAGTTTTGCCGAATTTCGGAAAAAATAAATATGTTCAGCATTTTACTTCAGAACCTCAAATTACTAATAATAAATCAGAAAAGAAGCATTCAAATATTGGGAACATAATACTTGGTCTTGGAACGGTTGGTGGAATTATCGGGCTTGGCTTGTTGTCTTTGAAAAATCTTTCAAAAAGTAAAACTTATTTAAAAGAGGGGGTTGAAAATACTAAAGTTTTGATTAAAAGGATTGTCGAAACAACTCCTGAAAAGCTTGATAAGGAAAGAGCAGATGTATTAGAGCACATGTTTATGTCTATTGATGATGGTGTTGAAGATTTAACAGGTTTTATAACCGAGCAGATTAATTTACTAAAATGGTCAAAAGAAGAAAAAGATAAATTTTTGCAAAAGGTTTTAACAAAATTAAAGACATCTACAACTAAAGCAAATCCTAACTATGCCGGGGACGGAACCCCTCGTCCGGCGTTCAATTCTTTTGTAGAGGATTACCGTGCATTTTTCTACAATTGGCTTTTAGATACTTCTAATCCTCAGTTTAAATATCTGTTTTACGGTATAACAGGTTTAACTGCAGCAAGTTACGGTGGAAAACTTGCTGGGGATGCTATAAAAGAAGTTCAGGTTAAAAAGATTAACGCACAAACTGAACTTGAGCTTCAAAAACGATTGGTTTCTACAGAACTAAGAAACTTTAAATCCAAAAAAGATTCAGCAATATTACCGCTTGTTGAAGAATTTTATAAACAGGTCGATAGCGGTAAGCGTTCAACTGATGAACTAAAAACTATGGTAGAAAACATACTGTTTGAGGTTAAAAACGGTCCGCCGTTTGTGTATTCGTAGTGGTAGATTTCGAAGGAAATATATATGATTCAACCGATACAAAATCAAAAAGTTTATATATGTAATTCTTGTCAGCTTCCGACACGTGAGCGGAATTATTGTGTTGTTGATAAAGAAGAAGTTGATTATTTTGTTAAACAAAAAGAGAATGCTCTGCCGTATTTAACAGATATTTTATCGAATTCAAATAATGAAGCCCAAGTGACTGAAACACTTTATATAATGGATAGAATGCTCGATGATGGAACAAAAGGGATTGATAAACTTTATCCTGTGTTTGCTCGATTTAATAATACAGATTCTCCAAATATTCAAACTTTTTTGGCTGGAATTTACCGTAAAACGCAGGTGCCTGATGCGTTTGGACCTTTAATTAATATGCTTATAAAAAATTCTATGCGACCTGCAAATCCAAATCAGTTATTTGACCCTAATGAAGAAATCGGTGGGGCGATTTTGAGTTATTTATCTAAACAGGGGTAAAGTGAATAAAAATTATTATATTGTACAATAATAGTCATCCTGAGGATTTATCCGAAGGATCTCAAAATAGAAAGAGATTCTTCGCTAGCGCTCAGAATGACCGCAAGCCTCTTATTCACCTATTAACTTATTAACTTTCAAAAGACTTGCCATACCTTCACAGCGATAGTCTTAGCAGTTTTTACGAATGAATTTGGAACGGGCATTTTGTACAATGTGCTTTTGGATGAAGTATTAAATTGTCTTCCAAATCGTACATTTTCGCAATTCTGGTATCTAAAGGTGCGCCGCATTTTGGACATTTTAATCCTCCGGCTCCGTTTAGGATAAGCTGTTTCAAGCTTTCTATAATTTCAGGCGAAACAATATCACTTGCTATATCTTTTTCAAGTTGTTTAATTTCGTGAGCTTCGCATTTTAGAACTTTTGCGATTGCTTGTCGGATTGTTACAGGCAAAAACAATTCTTTTCCTGCTTCAACTTCTTCAACAACTTCAACCGGAATGTTTGCTGCAACAGCCAAACCTTTTTGAGTTAGTCCTAATTCTTCGCGTTTTGTTTGAATAAATCTTGCTAATGTTTTCATAATTTCATAATAGCATAAATGGTGTAATTTTATAATTATTAAGAAATGTAACAGGGTGTAAATTGGCTGAAATATGTGATTTTATTGAGTTTTAAAAATTCATATAAAATTTTATCAGACGAATCATGCAATTTTTCAAAATAGAAATTGTTTATAAAAGTACATAGGGGAAAAAGATAGAAAGTACGAGGACAATTATGGCGATTTCAAGTATCGGTATGGCAAATTTTCCATTTTGGGGTTCATTGCCAATGGGTTATGCAAACTACGGTGGAGACACACAAATTTTTAATGTACCGGATTATGCAAATACAAATGTAAATATAGGATTCAACGCGCAAGCAATGGCAAGTTTAGCAGCACCGTTTGGAGGTTCTTATTTTGGTGCTCCGCAAATACAATTTCCGCCTGTAGAGGATGTGGTAAATAGTATTATGCAGCCGATTATGGCAAACTTGGCAAAAAATAATGTAAACTCCGTATCAGGAACTATAGCTGCAACAAAGCAAAAATTAAACTCAATGTTGCAAACAGAAGGCATATCCGATGAAGATAAGGAAAAAGTTAAAGCTTTATTAGAAAGATTAGATGAACAAGAAAAGAAACTAAAAGAGTTACAAAATGAAGACGGTTTGACAAATGATGAAATTTATGACCGCACTAAAGAAATTGAAAAAGCAATGCGAGATATTGCAGCTGATACAGCACAGTTGAAAATAACACCGCAAAGTACTAAGAAAAACGAACCACAAGGTGAAAATAAGGCAGAATCTGTTGAACAGGAACAAGCTCAACAGGCACAACAAACTCCGCAATCACAGCAAGCTCAACAAGCTCAACAAGTAGAGCAGACACCGATTCAAGAAAATCAAGGTGTTCAACCGGCTCAATCAGGATTCTTCGTTGATCCAATATATGCAGGTCAAAGAGCTGAAATGGAAGCTCAAATGCAGCAATATGTTGACCAACAAACCGGCGGTGTAAGAACTGCTGAATATATGGCTCAAGAATTCCGTGATGCGGTTAATTATACAAATTGGCTTGGAATTCCGGGAACTGATGATGAAAAATTCAATGCAATTTGTGGACAAATCAATAAAGATAACGTAATGGATTTAATGTTGGCATATAACAGATGTCAATCAACTGAAGACGGCGAATCATTTATGGAAGCATTTATGTACGACGCTGATGGTACGCAAAAACCAAAATATGGTAAACAAATTGCAAATGCGTTAAAAGAAAAAGCATTAGAAGTTGGCGTATACGATGAATGCAGAAAAGATTTTGCTGAAATCTATGACGAACTAGGTGATTTTTCAATCGATAATACTATCTACAAAAATTACGATAATATCATCGAAAAAATTGCAATCGCAATGGGCAAACCTGAAAATGCTCGTCCATACGAAAAATAGTGAAAAATTTTATATCTCCTCAATTATTAAGCATTAAATTAATAAGATATCCTTAAAGGTTAGGTATGTAGTGTAGAAATCATATCCCCGCAGAAATTGCGGGGCTTTTCTTTTTATATGTCATTACGAGCGAGAGAAACGAGCGTAGTAATCTCATAACGCTCAATTTGTACAATATTGAGATAATGAGATTGCGGTGTCAAGACCATATCGGATTATTCGGGTTGTCGGGAAGTTCTCAGCTTCCCTCCATCTTACGGGCTGGGTTCGCTATGCTCACTCGGCGCCCTACCGAAAATCCGTACTCGCAATGACGTAAATATTGCAAAGTGGTCGTCATTGCGAGGAGTGCTGTAAGGCACGACGTGGCAATCCAGGGGGCTACATGTGGTCGTGTTTATCCTATTCTTCAATATTAACTTTATTTTTCAAAAACTTTTATTGCACGTGGTAATATTCCCAAGCAATAAGAAATAGTTATTCCGTAATTTGTTATCGGAACACCTTTTTGTCCGGCAATAACAATTCTTGATAATACTTCACGCCTGTTTGTCATGCATGCTCCGCAATGGATTATAAGTGAATATTGGGAAATGTCAGGGAAATCGTGCCCTGAAAAATTTTTTATAATTAAATTTTTACCTGTTTTTTTGCGTAAAAGATTTGGGATTTTAACTCTTCCGATATCGTCGTCTATTGCGTGGTGGGTACAGCTTTCTAGAATTAAAACTCTGTCTCCGTCCTGTAATTTATCAATGACATTTGCGCCTTCTGCAAACGCTTTCAAATCACCTTTTAATCTTGCAAAAAGGATTGAAAACGAAGTCAAAGCAACATTTTCGGGTACAATTTCAGAAACAGTTTTAAATGCTTGAGAATCTGTGATAACAAGTGCCGGTGGTGTTTTTAGGCTGTCTAATGCGTCTTGTAGCTCATTTTCTTTAACAACAAGAGTTATGCAGTTATTGTCAAGTAGGTCACGTAATGTTTGGACTTGCGGCAGAATAATTCTTCCTTTTGGTGCTTCTTTATCGATTGGAATAACCAAAATTACAGTGCTTTTTTCTTTTACTAAATCACCGACAATCTGTGGTGAATTCACAAATTCATCAGGTAATAGTTTTACTAATGCTTTTTTAAAGTTTACGACAAGATTTTCATCGGTTTTTACTGATGTGGTAAGAATATTTTTGTATTCTAATTTTGTTTTTAAATCGCAGATATCAGTCTTATTTACAATGATAATGAATGGGATATTAAGCTCTTCAAACTTTTCTATTAAACCTTTTTCATATTCATCAATTCCGTTATAATCACAAACGATAACTCCAATATCTGTTCGATTAAGGATTTTCATTGTTTTCTCAATACGTTCATTGCCTAGAGCTGTTTTGTCATCAATTCCTGCTGTGTCTAAGAATGTAACAGGACCAATTGGCAGAAGCTCCATTGATTTTTCGACAACATCGGTCGTGGTTCCCGCAAGTTCTGAAACGATAGAAATATCTTGTCCTGTAATTCTATTAAGCAACGAGGATTTTCCGACATTAGTTTTACCGAAAATTCCGATATGTAAACGCATTGATTTTAAAGTTTTCACTGCTTTTCTCCAAAATTTATAACCTTAATCTATCATGAAAAAGACCGACCCCGAAAAGGTCGGTCTTTTAAAAGCTTTATCAGAATTAACCTCTGATACCTAATTTTTTAATCAATTCTCTGTATTCGTCAAGGTTTTGAGCTTTTACGTAAGCAAGTAATCTTTTTCTTTTACCTACCATCATCAAAAGACCTCTTTTTGTAGCAAAGTCTTTTTTGTTTGATTTTAAGTGTTCAGTTAATTCACTGATTTTTTTAGTCATCATAGCGATTTGAACTGCTGCTGACCCTGTGTCTTTTTCGGTTTTACCGAAATCTTTAACGATTTCTTGTTTGTTTTTCAAGTTAATTGACATATTAGTTATTCCTTTTCTTTGCTTTTAGAGCATATACCAAGCAGTTTTCTGTCCGCCTATTTATTTGCCCCTGTTGAGTGATTATTGGCGTAAGCACTCTACATGATGATAATAATATGCTCAAAATCAAAAATCAAGTCCTCGGCCGGACGGGGCATCATGCTACTAATTGCCTTGCACTTTGGCAGGTAAACGTGCTCCGCAGGGACGGCTCCGCCGTGGAATTGTTTAATGCGAGGCGGTCCTCGGCCGGACAGGGCATCATGCTACTATTAATATGTCAAAAATTTTGTCATTCTGAGGAAGCTTGCGACCGAAGAATCTCTTTGCTATATAAGTACCATTTATACAAATATTGAATAAAAGTTTTGTTTGTTATAGATTAAGCATGTGTAATATATTATACGTAAAAGAAGGAGAACTCAAATGAGTGAAAGAAAATTAGTTGGAACAAACGAAATGTTCAAAAAAGCATTAGCAGGCGGATACGCTATCGGTGCTTACAACGTTAACAACATGGAAATTTTACAAGGTATTGCAGAAGCTGCTGAAGAAACTCAATCACCTATTATTTTACAAGTTTCTGCAGGTGCTAGAAAATATGCTAACCAAACTTACTTAATCAAATTAGTTGAAGCTGCATTAGCTACAACTACAGTACCTATCGCTCTACACTTAGACCACGGTGCTGATTTTGAAATTTGTAAAGCTTGTATCGACGGTGGTTTCTCATCTGTTATGATTGACGGTTCTAGATTCTCATTCGAAGAAAATGTTGCTTTAACTAAAAAAGTTGTTGACTATGCTCACGAAAGAGGAGTTTCAGTTGAAGCTGAATTAGGTAAATTAGCAGGTATTGAAGACGATGTTAATGTTGATGCTAAAGATGCTAAATACACTAACGTTCAAGAAGCTGTTGAATTTGTTAAACAAACAGGTTGTGATTCATTAGCAATCGCTATCGGAACTTCACACGGTGCTTACAAATTCGCTGGCGAAGCTAAATTAGACTTCGAAAGATTAAAAGAAATTAAAGATGCATTAAAAGAAGCTGGTTTCGGTGATTACCCAATCGTTCTTCACGGTTCATCATCTGTTCCTGCTGAATTTGTTGCTAAATGTAATGAATTTGGTGGTAAATTACCAAACGCTCAAGGTGTTCCTGAAGATATGCTTAAATATGCTTCTCAACACGGTGTAGCTAAGATTAACATTGATACAGACTTACGTCTTGCAATGACTTCAACTATCAGAGAATTTTTCGTTGAACATCCTGAAAAATTCGACCCACGTGAATACATGGGACCTGGTAGAACTGCTGTTAAAGAAATGGTTATGCACAAAATGCGTGACGTTCTAGGTACAGCTGGTCACGCTCAAGACTAGTGTCCTCGGCCGGACTGAAAGTTCAAAAGAATCCCCTATCTAATATTAGATAGGGGATTCTTGTTTTACTATTTTTTACTTACAATATCCAACTTCGCGCATTTTGCCTTTGTATTCATAGCCCATATCAGCACAAGTATTACCTGATAATTTTCTGCCATTTATTGTAATGTATTTTTTGTAAGGGCAGCCTTGTGGGCGAACCTGGATTGTTGGCGGAATATATTTTTCTATATTTCCTCGTTTTACCAGTTTCTGAAAATGAGCTTGCATTGCTGCGTCATCTCGTTTTTCTGCTGCACGTAAGATATCCATTGCAATCGCATCTAATTCATCTCTGAGTGGGTCTGTTGCTTCTTTTGGTAATTCTGGAAGCTTTTTCACTGTTGTGGGGTAACCTGATTTTTTGAATGCAGAAGATGGAGTTGATGATGTTGCATCTTCCGGGGTACTATAACTTGGTGCTCCCGGCATGCTTATTTCTGCATATACAGATGTGCCAATAAAAGCCAAAGCCATCAATAAAACTATCTTTTTCATATAATCTCCTTTTTTATATTTATAACTATATCATATTTTTCAGATGTTGAAAAGCGTTTGTTCATGGTAAAATCAGGGTATAATAACTAAAAAGGGATATGACAAATGTTTGATAATTTAAGCGAAAAGTTACAAAATATAATTTCTAAAACACATTCACAGGAATTAACACAGGACAATATGCAAGATGCGCTGCGTGAAATCAGACGTGCTTTATTAGAAGCTGATGTTAACCTTCGTGTTGTTAAATCTTTTATTTCTTCAATAAAAGATAAAGCTGAGGGTGAAAACGTGTTGCAAGGAGTAAATCCTTCTCAGCAGCTTGTCAAGATTGTTCACGATGAATTGGTTGAACTTTTGGGTAATGAGTTAAAGCCGCTTGATTTATCAGGACATCCAAGCTTGATTATGATGTTAGGTTTGCAAGGTTCAGGGAAAACAACATCTTCTGCTAAACTTGCAGTGAAACTTAAAAAAGAGGGCAAAAATCCTTTACTAGTTGCTTGTGACGTATATAGACCGGCTGCAATTTCTCAGTTGAAGACTTTGGGGCAAGAAATTGGCTGTGAAGTTTTCAGTGTTGATGGTTCAACAGATGTTCAGAATATTGTTCAGCAAGCAATAAATTACTCAAAAGAAAAAGGTTTCAATGTTTTGATTCTTGATACTGCAGGACGTTTGCAGATTGATACTGAAATGATGGCAGAACTTTTGATTATTGACAGAGTATTCCAACCTCATGAAAAATTGCTTGTCATTGATGCTATGACAGGGCAAGAAGCTGTCCATGTTGCAGAAAATTTTGACGCACAAATTGGTCTTAACCGGTTTGATTTTGACAAAATTAGATGGGGATTCCCGTGGTGGTTCTGCGCTTTCTGTTGTTCATTGTACCGGAAAACCTATTAAATTAACCGGTACGGGTGAAAAATTAAACGCGCTTGAGGATTTCTATCCTGAGCGTATGGCGACAAGAATTTTAGGTATGGGTGATATTGTTTCACTTGTTGAGCGTGCGCAGGAAGTTTTTGATGAAAAAGAAGCTTTGAAAATGCAAGAGAAAATGGCAAAAGCTGAATTTTCTTTTAATGATTTTCTAAATATGCAGCGTCAAATGAAAATGTTTGGTTCAATGGATCAAATTTTGGGAATGTTGCCCGGGGTAAATCTTAAACAATCCGATAGGGAAAAGATTTCACACGCTACAGATACAGAATTTAAGAAAATTGAGGTTTTCATCCAAAGTATGACACCTGAGGAGCGAGAACATCCGGAACTTATGAATACAAGCCGCAAAAAACGTATTGCAAAAGGTTGTGGTATGGATATGCATACGGTTAATCAGTATGTTAAGCAGTTCGAACAAATGCGCCAAATGATGGGTGGAATGAATAAAATGCAAAAAATGTTTGGCGGATTTGGGAACGGAAACAAGGTTAATGAGAAAAAAGCGATGGTTAAAGCCATGAACGCTATGAAAATGATGAGAAAATTCAAGTAGCGTTGGTGTGAACTCAAACCTACATAATGTCATTACGAGCGAATGGAATGAGTGTAGTAATCTCAAAATGCACAAATTGCACAATATTGACTAATGAGATTGCCACGTCAAGGCGTTGCCTTTCCTCGCAATGACAAGAATTTTACAAAGAAGTCGTCTTTGCGAGCGAATGCGAAGCAATCCAGCTTTTTTAAGTTTAAATTGTTGGTGTGATTTTAAACCTACACAATGTCATTACGAGCGAATGGAATGAGTGTAGTAATCTCAAAATGCACAAATTGCACAATATTGACTAATGAGATTGCCACGTCAAGGCGTTGCCTTTCCTCGCAATGACGAGAATTTTACAAAGAAGTCGTCTTTGCGAGCGAATGCGAAGCAATCCAGCTTTTTTAAGTTTAAATTGTTGGTGTGAATTCAAACCTACATAATGTCATTACGAGCGAATGGAATGAGCGTAGTAATCTCATAATGCACAAATTGTACAATATTGACTAATGAGATTGCCACGTCAAGGCGTTGCCTTTCCTCGCAATGACAAGTTCTTTTAGAAAGACAAATTTTCACTTCCGTCAATTTCTTTTATACTATGGTTTTTAACAATTACGCTGTCTGATACGCAAGTATATACGTAATCTTCATCCAAAAATGCGCTGTAAATAGATTTTGGTTCTGCGCCAAGTTTTATTTCAGCTTCGTGAAATGTCCAAAATCTGTAAAAATCTTGTCTTGTCGGGTTTTTTATATTTCTGCCGTAGCGTTCGAGAATTTTTGTGTAATTTCTTGGATACATGTATTCAACATCAAGCCCGATGTTGCGGCTATTGAATGCAACCATTACGATATTGTTTGAATGTGAAATGCTGAAAAATAATTTGTCTGTATTTTTAAAATACGGTTTGTGGTTTTTTAAGATAATATCGTTATTTTCAAGATTGTAATATGTTTTTGCGACGTATTTTGTTAAAAATAATCCGCATAAGTGTTCAAGGTATTTTTCACGGCAGTGGTAAATTCTTCCGTCTGAGTATTTTTCCAACGAATTTATGTCTATAGAAGCTAAAAATTTATCTTTTTTTAAATAAAATACGTCCATAATTAATCCTATGAAATTACTGAATCAATCAGTGGTTTTGCTGCTTCTATAGCACTGGTTAGGACATTTGGATTTCTCCAAAAATCTTCTCGTTCAATCCATCTTTTGACAATTTTTCTGGCATAAGAGCCAACTGCAACTCCTGAATATTTTATAGAACACATTTTAGCAAGTTCTGTAGTTTTTGAGTTTGTTCCGCCTGAAAGCATTAGATATACCGGGAGTTTCGCATTTTGTACAATTTCGGCAGTTGCGACTGCTTGGAGTGTTGTTTTGTAATCATCGCTTCCGCCGCTCATAGGGAATCCGTCAGCCTGGATAATTGTTGTATAAGCTTTGCGGTCTTTTATCATCTCTGAAATTCTTTTTATAAGTGCTTCATCACTAAGTTTTCCGCGGCTTGTACAAATACTTAGCAAACCTTCATAATTGTTATTTATGTATTCCCATTTTGATTTGATTTCTTCTTCATTAAGTCCCATTGCGTGAAATTCAATACAATCAATTCCTTTTTCTACAATAGGAGGTAATACTTCTTCAAGATTTTTTTCTTCTGAAATATAAGAAATTGCCGCGCGAGAGCAAACTTTCCAACATCTGCCGCAACCTATACATTTGACTTTTTTAACTTTTGCATAATGTATTGCGCCTTGTGGGCAAACTGCTTCGCAAGAACCGCAATTTACACATCTATCGTAATCTATGACTGCTTTATTAACATGTGGGTCGTTTTTAATCCCTACACTTACCGCTAAGAATGCATCGTAAACCTTTGCCAAATCAAGAGCTTCTCTTGCGGCTTGTATAACTTCTTCGTTTGCTGATAAATCGAAAAATCTACACCCTGCGCTTGCGTAAACGTACACAAGTCGTTTAATTTCTTCAATATCTTCGTTTCCTGCGCCGCAAACCAATTTAAAACAATGATTTGTTTCCAGTAATTCTTTTAACATTATTTCACCATATAGTTATAAATAATTTCAGATGCGTGTACGATAAAGTCTTTTCCTGCAACAGAGTTATGAGGACGATTGGCTAAGATTACAACGATGTATTTTTTACCGTTTGGTGCAATTACAATACCTGCATCTCCAAGCATTTTGCCTATATCACCTGTTTTGTGTAAGAATACAGAACCCGCTCCAAGTCCGGCTTGGATAAGTCTGTTGTTATGAACGTGTCCCATATAATCAAAGATTTTTGCACGTGATTCTTCGCTTAGGAAATTACTATTTTCATCGATATTATATAGCATATCGGCCATATCTCTTGCTGTGGTATAGTTAGTTCCGGCTAAATCAGGCAGCCAGGTGTTAACTTTAGTGTTTTTTAATCCCCAGCTTCTTATAGATGAATTTACATCTGTCATTGAGCCGACTTTTGCCATAAGCATATTTGTTGCGGAATTGTCTGATTCTGTAATCATTTTTTCTGCAAGTTTATCGATTGTGTATTCGGAATTTGCTGCTTTGAATTGTAAGCTTCCGGAACCTTCTGTTCTAAAATATTCTGTTAATGGAATTGTATCATCAAGCGAAATTTGTCCGGCTTCGATTGATTTGAATACGTCAATAAGTACAGGAATTTTAATAATACTTGCAGTTGCGTAAATTTTTGAAGCGTTAATATCTACGTAATTTCCTGTTTCATAGTCCCAAACATAAATTGAAGGTTGAATTGTCGGGTATAATTCAGCTAAATTGGCAAGTTCTTGTTTAAGTACAGGCATATTTACATTTTCTTTAATCGGCATCATTTGAGCTGATTTTGAATTTGCACTGTAACTTATTAATCTTTCGCCCATTTCCCAAGAATTTGACAGGTAATTATTTACCGGAAATGCAATTTCTCTTAAATCTGTTTGGATTTCTTTATAAGGAGTCGGGGTGAAAAAGCCTTTAGATAGTTTGTTAAAAGAATATGGCATTGCGCCAAAAAACATTATTCCAAGAAGTGAAAGGGATACTAAAGCTTTTAAAGGGTTTCTCTTTTTAGCTTTATGTTTTTTGTGTCTTCTAATCGGGCGAGGCTGCTGAACATAACGAACTTCACCATAATGAGGAGTTCTGGTATTTGTATAACTATTTAGGCTGGAGCGGTAATACGATGGAGTTTGGTATCTTGATGAATACATTTCATCATCGTATTGTCTTGCTAATTTCGGCATTCCCGATTATTTCCTCCCTATTCTACTATTTTATACGAATAATTTTCTGCTGGCAAATTGTTAACTAAAATTGTTACTAATAATATTTGTCATTGTCATTTTTGGCAAATGTAAAAGAATCACCTTTTATTATGAGATCCTTCGGATAAATCCTCAGGATGACTTTTTCTGAGCGAATGCGAAGAATCTTTGTATGTGCATCTTTTCCCCTGCCTCTTAGTTCCTGCCCACCAGGGGTGGGGATATATAACTTTCATCTTAACAACATAAAGGGTTTGTAAACAAATGTAACAAATAAACTCTTTGCTGAAATCGTGTAATCTCAAAAAACTTTATATAAGAGAGAGAACTTTAAAAATAAGGAGATGAGATTATGGCATTTTTAGCATTAGCGGCTCAAAAGAGCGTGTTAAGTCTACAGAAAAACTTTTTACAACTTCAGTATTTATCAATTTCGAACCAAAACCAAGCAGCGGTTGCCCAAATGACAACTATTCAAAGAGAGTATTCTCAAATGAAAGATGAAAATGGTCAAACTCCTGATTATACTGAGGATGCGGATTACATTTATTTTGAAGAATTAAGTAACCAACTTGAAACAGAAAAAGATTCACTGGATTCACAGATGACAGCTATTGATAACGAATTATCAAGCTTGAAGACACTTGTAAACAACAGTATCAAGACAAGTTGTACATTGAACTTGATTGGTGGAAGCTAGTAACTAGCTTTTACGAAAACTTTTCAAAAAGTTCCACGGTGTTGAGCATAATGATGCAATTGTCATCGGGCCAACGCCACCCGGAACAGGTGTAATATATGATGCAACTTTTGAGGCACTGTCGAAATCTACGTCTCCTCGGGTTTTCCCGTTCGGCATCCTTAAATATTCCGACATCAACAACTACACAACCAGATTTTAACATTTTCCCTTCTATAATATTTTTCCCCACTGCAGAAATAAGAATATCAGCAGTTTTTGTTATTTGTTCAAGGTTTTTTGTTCTGCTGTGGCAAACTGTAACCGTTGCATTTTTGTTTAGCATCATTTGCGAAAGCGGTCTGCCTACGATATTTGAGCGGCCTATGATTACAACATGTTTGCCTTCGGTTTCTATTTTGTATTCTTCCAAAAGCAGTAAAATACCTTTTGGTGTACAAGGGTAAACCGTTGGTTCTTCTCCTGAAAAAAGTTTGCCAAAATTGTGCGGAGTGAATCCGTCAACATCTTTTTCCGGCTTAATTGCGTTCATTATATTTTCTTTGGAAATATGTTCAGGCAGTGGTAATTGAACCAATATTGCCGTTACGTTTTTATCATTATTTAGTTCGTTAATTTTATCAAGAAGTTCGGCTTCAGATACATTTGACGGATAATTTATAACCTGAGAATTTATACCAAGTTTTTCGGCAGTCTTTTTTTTGTTGTTTACGTAGATTTTGCTAGCCGGGTTTTCGCCTACCAAGATGACAACAAGAGTCGGCTTGACTGAAAATTTATCTACTTTCAGTTTTAACTCATCTAAAATCTTTTCTCTTAATTTTTTACCGTCAAGTATTGTTACCATAAATCTCCTATTGTTTAAATTGCGGCAGGTTTAGTCTGAAATAGAACTCTTTTATTGCATCTTGAATCTCTTTTGATTCTCTTGATAGAGCATTTTGTTCAAGATTTTCATCATAAGGGATTGTTCCTAAGATATCAATGTTGTATTTTCTTAAAAGTTCATAAACCGATGATAAATCTTTGTTTTGAACCTTATTAATTACAACTCCCAATTGGTTTCCAGCTGCGTATTTTGAACTAAATTCTTCAATCCGTTTTGCAAGATGGGCGGATTCTTCGCTTGGATTTGCAACAATGATTGTTGAGTCAATTTCTGTATCTACAAGTTGATTTAAGTATTTTAAATCGAATTCGCAATCAAAAATTACTATATCATAAGTGTTGATTAATTTATTCACAGAATCGTTGATAAGTTTTGTAACAGGGCATCTGCAATCTTTAGAGCCGACAAGCCAAGAAACAATTATATCTATGTTCTCATCAATTGGAACCAGGATATCTTCCATTGCCCATTCTATGTATTCCTGCTTTGTCATATCATCAGGAATTCCGGTTTTATATTCGTGCTTGCCGCTGCGAATCCCGTAAATTGTGTTTCTGATATCAAGCCCAAAAGTGTGTCCAAGTTCGCTTGATAAATCGTTGTCAAATAAAAGTATTGATTTTTCGGGGAACATTTCTTTGAATATGCCTAAAAAAGCTTTAACCAGTGTGGTTTTTCCGCTCCCGCTTTTTCCTGTAATTGCCAGTTTTACTGTCAAAATCTATTCCTTTCACGTGCTGTGTCTATTACAAGTTTCTCATTAACAATCCTTTTAGTCAAATGGTTTACAAACAGACCCAAATCTTGTCATTCCGGACTTGATTCGGAATTTTAAAATTTGGGTCTGTTTTTTAAATTTTATTGTTAGATGTTTTACTATTCAGCAACTTCTTCAGTTTCTTCAATAGATTCTTTAACAACTTCTGAAGCTGAAACTGCGATAGCTAATTCGCATTTAACTTTTGAAGTTAATTTGATTAGCATTGTGTAATCACCAACTTTGTTGATTGGAGCGTTCAAATGAAACAGTTTTTCTATCAACTTCGATACCAGCTTGAGCTTGTAATTCTTCAGTTAATTTTTTAGTAGTGATTGTACCGAATAATTTACCTGATTCACCAGCTTTAGCTGAAAGTGTCAAGTTCCGAATTCTTCGATTGCTTCTAGCTTTTTCTAAAGCTTCTTGCGTGTAATTTTTCTTGTTTAGCTTTAATTCTAGCGATATTTTTTTCTCTGTTTTCCAAAGCGCCTTCTGTAGCTACTTCTGCAACAGATTGAGGTAGTAAAAAGTTTCTTGCATAACCGTCTTTAACGTTAACGATATCGCCAGCTTCGCCTAAATTTTGAACTTCTTTTTTTAATATAACTTGCATTTTACAATTCTCCTTTGTATCTATATTTCTGCATGTAGCCCTAACATACAACAAAAATAACATTTTGTCGATAGTTTTTAAATTAATGTTACGTATTTATTCCTGGATTGCTTCGTCAAGACTATATCGGATTTTTCCCCTAAGAAAAAGGCGGCTATTGCCGCCTGTGTTTATCTAAACTATCTATCCTATATCTCTCTTCTCACAATTATTGTTCTATTGTAGAGATGTTCTCCACAAAGAATCGTTAAATTTGCTTTGGTTAGGAATTGTATCAGCTGACAAAGTTACATTGCTTGGAGCAAATACGAATACTAAATCCCCAACTTTTTTAGGGTTACCGTTTAATGCTTGTGATGCACCGCAAACAAAGTCAATAGTTCTTTGTGATTGTTCTTTATCTAACAAGTGAAGGTTAAAAACGATAGTTTTCTGTCTTTTCAAGTGTTGAACGATTGTGGCAGCATCTTCAAAAGAACGAGGTTCAATCACTACAACTTCATTACCGCCTCTGTTGATACTTGGGTGGTTAACTACTTTTGTTTCTTTTACTGCTGGTTGGAACGGAGTGTATTCAGGTTCTACAACTCTTACTGCACTTCCTTCTTCAACATAATCATATTCATCATCATATTCATCAGAGTCGTTCATATCTACAAAAGGATTTTCGCCGCGGAAACCATCCATAACGAAATCTACCACTTTTTTGAAACTGTCTGCTATTGCTGCCACCGATTTTTCCTCCGTCTGTTATTCAAATAATTTTCTACCTACCCTTAACATTGTCGAACCTGCTTGAGCGGCTATTTTGTAGTCCTGGCTCATTCCCATTGATATCTCTCTTAAATTCGCAGTTGAACTTTTCTTCTAACTCATTTCTTAATTTAACTATATCGGAAAACAGTTTTCTGATTTCATTTTCCTCTATCCCAAGCGGTGCCATGTTCATAAGCCCCTCGATTTTAATACCTTCAAGCGATCTGATATGTATAAAGCTCTCAAATACATCTTCTCTTGAGAATCCGAACTTTTGTTCTTCGTTTGCGTTATTCACTTGAATTAGGATTTTTTGTTTTTTACCTATTGCAAGTGCGTTTTCGCTTATGCTTTGTGCTAATTTCACTGAATCAACCGAGTGAATGTAGTCAAAGAATTTAACTGTTTGTTTTACTTTATTGGTTTGAAGATGTCCAATAAAGTGGAATGTTGAATTCTCTCTGACTTCTTGCGGCAGATTGGCAATTTTTGCACAGGCTTCAACTGTTCGTGATTCTCCAAAGTCGTGTAATCCTGCATTAAATGCTTCGATTATTGCTTCTTCGTCGAAATACTTTGTAACTGCAATTATTCTGGGTTTACAAGGTGCGATTTCTTCCTGTATTTGTAAAAGATTTTTCTTAACTGTTCTCTACATCATTCACCTCTACAAGAAAACAAGCTCTATACGTAGCTTAATTTAATTGTACTCTAACTTTTTACCTTGTCCAAATATTTATTTTGCTTAATCTTTTTATTTTTTCATATCGGCTGAAACCATGTCAGTGACATGATTTCGGCTGTATTGCTATTCTGTCTATATGCTTAATATTACTTAACAATAAGGCATGCCATTACCCCTCAAAGCTGTATTTTTATTAAAGGGCATGCTTTTTTTGTGCCTGCATCAATATTTAGATGTAGAGAGGGGAATTTTACAAAAAGTTACGAAAAATTTTTCTTTAATTTTTTGCCGCTTTTTTGTGATAGTATGTACACAAAGGACGCAGAAATAATGAATTTACATAACAATTTTGGAATCGCATTTTGCCTCACTATGTTAGCCGGTTTAACCACTGCAATTGGTGGTGCTATTGCATTTGTGACCAAAAAGAATAATCTGAAAGCTTTGTCTGTAGGTTTGGGTTTTTCTGCAGGTGTTATGATATTTATTTCACTTGTTGATATAATTCCTGGTTCTGAAAAACTTTTGATGGCAAATTTTCCAAGCATGTATAAATACATGGTTTTTGGCGGATTCATTTTAGGTATAATTATTTCCGTTTTGATTGACTATTTTCTTCCTGACCACGTTGATACGGAAGAACTTTTGCATCCGGATGACCCTGAAACTGCATCGCATAATCATTACAAACTTAAACGTGCTGGTTTTTTAACTGCAATTGCTATTTGTATACATAATTTTCCTGAGGGAATGGCAACATTTTTAACAACAACACAGGATATAACTTTGGGCTTGTCTGTGGCGTTTGCCATTGCTATTCATAATATTCCTGAAGGGATTGCTGTTGCTTTGCCGATATATCATGTTACCGGTAAAAAACGTTATGCAATGCTATATGCCGCATTATCAGGGATAACTGAACCTATCGGGGCACTTGTTGGGATGTTTATCTTTGGTTATTTTTTCCGCAGATTCTGGTTGGTTGTTTGATGGCAGCTGTTGCAGGGATTATGACATATATTTCATTTGATACTCTTTTACCGCTTGCAAAAGAATACGGTAATTGGCACTTGTCAATTATTGGTATTATGTCAGGAATTTTGTTTATTTGGCTAAGCTTGATTATGCTTGGCTAGGGTGTTGGGGTAAATAACATAATATTATTGTTATCCTGAGCGTAGCGAAGGATCTCATAATAGAAAGAGATTCTTCGGCTAAAGCCTCAGAATGACAGAGGTAAATATATCAATCCCCGCCCCTTGTGGGAGGGGAAGTGAAGGGGAGGGGGCAAAGTTGAACAATGTTGACATAATGAGATTGCGACGCTACGCTCGCAATGACAATAAATTTCTTATTCACTTATTCATTATTCACTAGATTGCTACGTCGGACTTTGTCCTCCTCGCAATGACAAATAAACTTCTTATTAGCCTATCCCCCTATTAACTTACTTAAAATTCGATACAAAAACCTGATTTGAGTATGTTGGTTCGTACTTTTTCATATCAAATGGTGTAATTCCGGATGATAGAAAATCATCATCGGCGCCTTTTGTATCCCCAAGTTTTAGTTTTGCAAATCCTCGTTCTGCGTAAAGTGACTTCAATTCTTGAGAATATTTTTCCGGATGGGCGCTAGCATAAGTTATTAGCGGATTATAAACTTCTACGGCTTTTTCGTATTCGCGCATCAGGTATAAGATATAAGCCTTGTCACTTGCGATATAGAATTGGTTTGTATAATCTTTTGGGTCGATTGAAGAGATTAAATCATCGTAATCCTGGATAATACTTTCTGTCATATTATGCTCTACTCCAAAGATAGACTTAATCCATAGAAGTTGTGAAGCTTGCAATACGGAAGTATCTTTTTTCGTTGCATATTCGTTAAACAAATCAATAGCATCACTTGGGGTTGCCAAAACTCTTTTTAGGTAAAGCAGATTGGCAAGTCTTATTGTGTCTTCTTCTTTAAATTTCTTTCCTGACAAGTTTAATACTGTTATATAATCTTCAAGTGCGCCTTCGTAGTCTTTTATTCTGAATTTTGCATAAGCGCGCATGTCGTATATTTTGGTATTTTTAGGATAAAGTGAAAAATATACCTTTGAAAGTCCGATTGCCTGCTTGAATTTAGAAGCTCGTCCAATATCAAGTTTTATTGCATATTTAATGAATAATGATGGGACAAAAAGTAAACTCAAAACAATTATTGTAGCCAAGATTTTAGAGAAAAATAATCTTGCAAATTCTTTGTATTTGGATTTTTTCAGGTAAGGTCGGAAGTCAATAAGTTCGTATTTCCCAAAGGTTCTTGTCAGATGTCTGCTATATATGCAAGATGCCCAAATTCTGCAACCGAAGATTATTCCAAGCCATAAAATCTCGAACCAAAAAACGCTTGCAAACGAGAATTTAATATGGATAAAAATCAGGTATAAAATCAATGGTGTTAAGATATAAACCCGTTTTAAGATTTTATCCAGCTTGAAGCGATATTCCAAGGTTTTTCCGGCATTTGCTTGAGGAA
>JAAGKN010000058.1_pt1 | contig 93161 bp, 83 predicted proteins | sample 6206371 | NCBI WGS metagenome assembly JAAGKN01 (sample SAMN11533720, study PRJNA540317) | gut metagenome | isolation source: fecal pellets from male and female animal of same cohort | host: Peromyscus leucopus | place: USA:CA | collected 2017 | reverse complement strand
CTCGAAACAGACATGCCTCATCGATGTGCAGCTCGGAGCTGACTCAGGCAAGGAAAGCGGCCATATCGGCTATCTGAACCCGGAATCACTTCAGCATATAACAGTCTGATGAAAGTAGGATGTACTAATTAGTTAATGCATTGCCCGTAGCATTCTATGGCATGCTTTCAAGCCGGCTTTTCCGTTACAATGGCACCCCATTGCGCCATCAAAGCCATTTGAAATCCTACTCATATTATACCACTTCCAATACGATAACTAATTTTTACATCCTACTTATTCTATTGAAATTGAGCATGGCCCACTCTATCAGCTGCTCCAACAAAGGCATAAGACTACGGCCGAGATCTGTCAGCGAATATTCTACCCGAGGAGGTATTTCCGCATATAATGTGCGCAACACCAGTCCATCTGCCTCAAGACTCTTAAGGGTATCAGTAAGGACCTTTGGCGATATATCAGGAATCGCCTTCCCAATAGCATTGAAACGGGTGGCTTCATTTTCTGCAAGGACACAGAGCACGAGCATTGCCCATTTACCGGAAAAGCGGGAAATGACATTTCTAACCGGGCATTCCGATATACATGTAAATTTTTTTAGATTTTCTTCTAACTTTAACGGCTTCATTTTCAAAAATAGTTACTTAGAGGTAAGTGCCTTACATTTTTGTAACGTCTTGTATTATTGATATTTTCGATTTATCTTTGCACTATCGAAATGAAAGTGACTTTCAATTGCAAAGGTAACGAATATTAACCAATAATCAAAATACAAGATATATGAGCGAAGTAAAAGTTTTGAACAAAGGTGAAAAATTTGCCCATGCCACAGTCGGCTCTCTCCACGGATTTGAGGGCAAGCAATTTGTAAAGGATGCCACCGGCGCCACCTCATGCGAGATCTCTTTCGGCTCACTCCCTACAGGAGCAGCTGTGCCATTCTTCCACAGCCACAAGGAAAATGAGGAGAATTACATTATCCTCAGCGGAGCGGGAAAGTTCCAGGTAAACGATGAAGTGTTTGACGTCTGTGAAGGCTCTGTGATTCGTGTTGCTACCAACTGCGATCGAAACCTCAAATGTTGTTCTGAGCAACCTTTGACCTATGTCTGCATACAGGCTAAAGATGGCTCTCTTGGAGGCTACACAATGACCGATGCCGAAATAACCGAGCGGGAAAATAAGCTCTAATTACAGCTGATCAGTTTTAACAACGGCTTTTTGATTTTTTTGAATCAAAAAGCCGTTATCTATATCATCCAACTCTACTGACAGAGTGTGCTCGCTGCTTCATTCAACTATTGTGTTTGTGATTATATTGTCTGGATTCATAGGCATTTGGTCGCAAAGTTCAAGATGCTTGACCATATGGAGAGTTCCCTGCTTATATTTCTGAAAATGCTCTGATGCGATATGAGATTTATACGCATCTTCAGAAGAGTATGTCTCCAGTATCGTAATCATACAAGGGTTTTCCTTGTCCTGCATGGCATACATGGTCAGTACTCCCGGTTCTGTGCGCAGGGATTTTGTCCCGACCTCCACCGCAAACCCCATATATTCATCAAGATATTGGGGATACACTTCGATTTTTGACAACCGGACTATACCGTCTGCAGTCATCGCCTCTTTTTCAACCATAATATCCGTACGATTACACGAAAACAAGCACATAATAATGCTGATAAGTAGAATAAACCGATTAGGTCTTTTTAGCATATTTCTTTTCAAAGAGAGCTAAATGTTCCTCGCCCCATTTGAGCATTGAGTCGATTATCGGCAAAAGGGATTTGCCCAGATCGGTAATCACATATTCCGAGCGTGGAGGCAACTCCGGATAAATGGTCTTTGCTACCAGTCCATCCTCCACCATCTCCTTCAGCTGGATGTCAAGCACACGTGGAGCGGCCTCCGGCAGACATTTGTGAATCTCGCTCGGACGCATAGCTTCGCCCGAACGCAATTCATCAAGGATACACGACTTCCATTTCGACTCTATCAGGCTCATTGTCAGCCTTAGCGGACAATCCAAGTCCACCGGTATTTTCTTTTCGTATGCCATTGCAAATATTTTCGTTTGATTCAGTCTGCAAAGTTAACAAATATTACTGATAATCAGAATACCGAAAAATTTTTCGGTATATGAAAAATTTTTCGGTACTTGACAAATAAAAAATACCATCGTAATTTTGCAGTCGTAAACAACTACTAAAAATCAACACAATATGAGAAGCGAAATCAAGGAATACGAAGCAGTGGCAAATGCCGCTGAGAAGTTTGTAAAGAGTGTGGCCGAGGGCAACAGCGAGTATGCAAAGGCTCTGTTTACCGATGATGCCGTATTGTTCGGCATACTCGACGGCACTTTGGAACATGGCTCAATCGAGCAGTTCTACCACAATGTGGACACCGTTGCCGCCGGTGAGAACTTCAAGGCACGCATTGATGTCCTTGCCGTAGAGGAAACCGTGGCCGTGGTCCGCGTGCTTGAAGAGGGCTGGGGAGGCCGCATCGACTTCACCGACTTCCTGCTCCTGCTCAAACTCAACGGTGAGTGGAAATGCGTGGCCAAAGCCTACAACCAGAACTCCGATACTATAAAGGCCAGCAACCACCGCATCGTTAACTCCAAATCTGATGCCTCAGCGCATGCCAATGCGCCCGACGGAATAATAAAGGCAATCGAATAAGTAAGTGTCAAGAATTAGTTTATATTATAATTTATTGATGTCGGGACATTTCCCGGGTTTACGAAGATGGAGTTATGGGGCTCCATAATAACTGATGAGTAAGGTCGGGAAATGTTCTGAAATCGGTGAAGAATAGTATAAACTAATTCCTGACACTTACTTACTACATAGAGGGTGGGCGCAAAGCTTCATCAGAGGTGGCAAAGAAAGGCTTTGCTGAAACTGCAACAATGTCATGGTATGAGGACGGGAAACTACAGAGCGTTCCTATTCAAGCCCTTTTTGACCTCTTTGACTCATGGAATCCGACTGAAGCATCCTATAAAATCGTAAAGTGTGACGTAGCTGATGATGTAGCTATGGTTGCGATAGATTCTCCATTCGGAAATGCTCGCTTTACCGACATGTTCACCCTTGTCAAAGACGGATATGATTGGAAAATAGTCAGCAAAGTATATCATACAAAATAGAAGTCAGACGATTTATCCGTCATATAATCAACAAGAGAAACGGTGCGAAATATAGAATCGCACCGTTTCTCTTGTGGAAATATGCGATGGCCTTAACCGTATATTCCGACGGCGTAAAAATCTCAACGATTTTTATTAACTTTGTGGTGCAAAATCAGATAAAAATCAGAGTAGAAGTAAACCAAGTGCCAAAGGTGAAATGATTGGCGACTGGCATGACACCGGCCGCTTGCTTAACTACTGATAATATATCTGTTAGTATAAAAATGATCAAGCAATCGCTAAAAGATTATATAGAATCCTATATTTTGCCGCTATATGATAACTTTGATGCGGCACATCAACGCAATCACGTTGAAATGGTAATAGAACAGAGTCTTGCAATTGCGTCAGGCATCGACGTTGATATTGATATGGCATACGCGATAGCTGCATATCATGACACCGGACTGACTAAAGACCGCAAGACTCATCATATCATATCCGGAAAAATAGTTCGTGAAGACAGAATGCTACACAAGTGGTTTAGCGAAGATCAGATTGAAGCAATGGCCCAGGCTTGCGAGGACCACCGTGCGTCATCCGATCATGAGCCAAGAAGCATATATGGTAAGATTGTGGCCGAGGCAGACAGATTCATAGATCCTGACACTATCATTCTCCGAACGGTGCAATATGGACTCGCCAACTACCCGGATCTTGACAAAAATGGTCATTGGCATCGTACCATATCACATCTTAAGGAAAAATATGCCGAAGGGGGTTACCTCAAGCTCTGGTTTGAAAACACTCCCAATACGTCACGGCTCAACTCCCTTCGCCAGATCATAAAGGATGAACAGCATCTCATGGAAAAATTCAACCGTATCTTTGACTCCCTTACCAATTGTCAATAAATCAACCATAAATAAACAATCTATGAATATGATTCTGAAATATTGCAGTACGTTTCTTATCGCTATTTCTCTGTGTTGTTGTTCAAATGCATCATCAACAACAGAAACGGTTAAGAATACCTCAGAGGAATCGATCACCCCGACAAACAACATAAGTGAAAACGACCGGACCTCCACAAAATTTGATGGTAGCTTCACATACACCAACGATGGATCAACGCTTCAGATTAATTTGTTGCCAGATGGTAGCTATCTCCTAAATATCAGTCTTTTCAGACTCGCAGGTTTTGATGATGCAACAGGTCATGCTGCAAACGACACTCTGTCATTTACCACTACCACCCCCGCAATGACTCCATTAAAGGGTGTGGTAGTGTGCAAAGGCGACACCGCAATTTTGACCTTTACGGAATCAACTTGGGAATATATCCCTGTCGGATCCACATACCAATTTGTGCGTGATCCGGAGGCCACCGTGCACACCCGTGAATTTCTGGTTGGCAAGACCTTTTCCGGATATGGCAATGGAGGCGGACTTGGCATTGAAGTAACCATCACTTTTGAGGATGATGGAATATGCCAATGCACTTCTGATTTTTATCAGGCATTCACACAACCTGTTACAATTAACGGTAGCTACTCCGTCAGTTACAATAATATAGTGGAGGTAATGTGCCGTCCTGATGGGTTTGAAGCTCCAATTTGCTGGTACTTTAATGTAAGTGACTACAATACCCAATTAAGTTTTAATGGTTCCGGCCCTGACGATGAAGGCTCTATAGTCAAGGATTGGTTAACCCTCAGATTGAAGTGATAAATACAAAAGCACAAACTATAATACTCAATAATAACGAGATGGAAGAACCAATACTAAACGAGCATAACAAGCAGGAATATCCCCCGATGCATTCAGCTGAGCATCTGCTGAATGGAGAAATGGCCCGGAGATACGGACATGGCCGTGCATTCAGTGCACATATTGAACGTAAAAAATCCAAGCTTGACTATCATCTGCCTAAAGCATTGACCGATGATGAAATCAGATCGCTTGAAGACTACATCAACAACATCGTCAAAGAAGACGTAGCAGTCACGGAAGAATACATCACACAATCCGAAGCTATGAATCGTTTTGACTTAAGCCGTTTGCCCGATGGAGCGTCAGACACGCTGAGAGTTGTTCATATCGGCAGTTATGACCAGTGTCTGTGTGCAGGATCTCACATCAAAAGCACAGGAGAGATAGGCTCTTTCCGGATAACAAGCAGTCGGTATGCCGATGGAGTGCAACGCCTCGTATTCAAGTTAGGTCAATAAATTATGTGGAAGCAAACAGAATTCACCCTCCGACCGCGCCGGAATGGATTCCATCTGATCACAGATGAAATAATGGCCAATCTTCCCGAACTCCCTGAAATCGGGCTGCTAAACATTTTCATAAAACATACATCGGCCGCCTTGACCATCAATGAGAATGCCGATCCGGATGTACGCACAGACATGAAGAATATCTTCGATCGCCTTGTGAAAACCCGCGAACCCTACTATCTTCACACCATGGAGGGCTATGACGATATGCCGGCGCATGCCAAAGCCTCCATAATCGGCCAGTCAGTTACAATACCTATCACCAACGGACGATTGAATCTCGGCACGTGGCAGGGAATTTACCTATGTGAGTTTCGCGACAACGGTGGTGCAAGACGGATTATAGCCACTATAACTGGAGAATAATGAACATTGAGGAGGTAAGAGAATATTGCCTGTCAAAGCCACATGCAACAGAAGACATGCCATTCGGGCCTGAATATGTAGTGTTTAGGATTGGAGGCAAGATATTCTGTTGCCTCGCACTTGTGCTTGGCAATGTGGCTCAGCTGAAATGGAATCCATCTGAGTTTGATGAGGTTATCGACAAATATCAATACGTCCGTCAAGCATGGCACTGGCACAAACGCCACATGATCCAGTTTGACCTTGACGAATCGCCTATTCCTGATGCCGTAGCCAAAGATTTGATAGACCGGGCATATTCATACGTCAGGCAGCGGTTACCGAAGAAAATCCAAGCCCAACTGCATGAAATAATCCACGGCATTATCGGATGATCCCCATGCTATTGGTTTCGTTCAAGCCAATCAGTCCGTACTTTATCAGGCAGATGTTTAACACTAAAATCTGAAAAAGTGACATTGAAGCCTTCTCCATCCGGGCAGGCAGCCATCATCCCGATCTTTACTGGATGATTTGCCTCCATCCATGCGTTGCGCATAAGGATATATTCGCGATCATCAAATGAGTAGAAAATCTCGATCGCATCAAGCCGTCGCACGGCCTTTATCCATATCTCTTTCACAGGCTCATCAAGGGATATCACGCTCCAGTCGGATGTGTGATGAGTCACTACAGTGCTGAGATTATACTTTCCGTCGACAAACTCTATTCCGGTCTTGATATAATTCTCATGGTCGATGCGGATCATCATGCCGGCTTGATCGAAACGCACCTTATAGTCGCCGGCCACTTTCACTTTAGCCTCAAACTCTCCTCCATATTCGGCATAATAGAAAGGCGCATCATCCACAGTGAAGCCATAGTGTGATATTCGCCAGTAGTCACTCTTTGGTGTCACATACATTGTTAGTTTACCATCTGCTACCGACCAATCTGCAGGCTCATTGAACCAATTCATCTTCTCCAGAGTCTGGGCTCCGCCACTGATAGATGCCGACATCAACATCGGCAACAGGATCATTTTCTTCTTGATATTCATAATTAAGAGTTTTTATAACCTTACAGGGATTACCCACAGCCACACTGTTGGCCGGAATATCCTTCACCACCACACTACCGGCACCGATGACACAATTGTCACCGATGGTCACACCGGGCAGCACGCATACATTGGCACCGATCCAGACATTATTGCCTACTATAATGGGGCGAGCATATTCAAGCCCTTTGTTACGCTCCATCGGATCTATTGGATGTCCGGCAGTATAGAATGCGCAATTCGGGCCTATGAAAACATTGTCACCAAATGTAACCGGCGCCTCGTCCAGTATCACAAGATTGAGATTGGCATAAAAATTTCTGCCGACAGAAATATTATATCCGTAGTCACAATAAAACGGCTGCTCTATAATGATATCTCCGACAATCTCTCCTAAAATAGTTCTAAGCTTACTTTCTCTGCCTTTAAGATCCCTGGGGCGCAGATTATTGTAGTCAAGACATTTTTCCTTGCACTCAATCCTTTCGGATATCAATGCAGGGTCATTGTTGGCATCATAAATCATGCCTTTAAGCATCTTCTCTTTTTCTGTCATATATTTTGAATAACCATTCTATTTAAATAACTTTGCAAAGTTAACAAGTTCCAAATTAGCATACAATGATCATAAATAACCATTTTGATGAAGACCGGAAATCATAAGGAGATCGACACCTTGCTACGCAGCCAGAATTTTGATGGCAACGCATCAACGCCTGATATGATTTACCGCTATGCCGAAGCTCTCACACTGATAGAAAAATGCACTGTAGTGGTAAGTGACCTGAAAGTCGGCACAAGTCGGATATTTCATGGCAAATTCTCTGAAACTCTCGGACTCAGAAGGCACGCGATTGAAAATTCAATCTGGGAAAAAGATATTATAAGCCACTTGTCAACCAGACAACAAGAGAAAAAATATTTAGCTGAATTACGTTTTTTCAATTTTCTGCGTCATGTTCCACCGGGCAGACGTGAGAACTATTACCTTGCAAGTCACCTGATATTAAACGCCAGTTCCGGTAGCAGCCTGGATGTGCTTCACCGGTTATACTACAGCTATGAGAAAGATTCTGATGTCATCAGATTCGGCATCTACATATATGAGCCTTTGGTGTTCGATATGCCGTCGGATAGCATTGCCATCGATTCACTATCCGGCAAATGGATTGAGTTATCATCCAAAATAGATGGTAACATTCTCAGTGTGCGGGAGAAGCAGGTCCTTTCGTTGATCGAAAAAGGATTTACGAGTCATGACATAGCTGCCCAACTTTGTATCAGCAAGAACACCGTGAGCCGTCACCGTCAGGAAATCCTCGCTAAATTACAAGTGAAAAACTCCACCGAAGCGTGTATAAGAGCAAAACAATTACATATAATATGACTGCCGGCGGGCTATTCTCTGTTACCGCCTACCATGGAATCAAACTACCTCTTAGCGAATCATTAATGATTTTTTCCAGATCTGCATCCGTCAGCAATGCGTCTTTAAATGGGTGGCAGGGATCAAAAACACGTGATGCATATCTCAGATCATTAAGAAAACTTAATTCATCCGGAGTCAGTGCATCAATAGCAGCACGCTGCTCAATCTCTGCTATTATGGCATTCAGTTTCCCGACAAGCACGTAACGCCTTGCCCTATCCATTATTCCGGCCAGATTCTGTCGCAACTCAGCCACACGCATCTCTCGGTTGCGGGCTTCCAACTGTTCCTGCTGTTTTATCTGAGCTTGCTTCTCACGTTCAAGTTCATGCCTACGGCATTCTTTTTCCCAATCCATCTGCCCGACAACAGAGTTCAACACCTTCATCACTATATTTGAGATCTTACTCTCCAGTTTGACGAAAGCAGTGTCGGCCACAGTAATAGCCTGATAAGAAAACACACCTCCGATATTGAATTTCAGCTGTCCGTTACGCACATATTCATATGTGGGATAACCAGTGGAATCTGCCGCAGCCTTACGGTTGTTGTGTTCTCGGGCAGATAACTTGACTTTATATCCATATGCATACACATATGTTGCCTCTGCATCTGTTTCAATCTTGAAGCCCAGTTTTTGAAATATGCTGACAAGAGAATCAAATATGGCCAACAAACGAGGCAGACACTCAGTTGAACAATCTACATCAAGCCAAGTGTAAGGAATAGATCGTGCCGGCAACTTGTCACGCTCGAGCCACGACAGCTGCTTAATTTTATGATGCTTAATCGTTTTGTCTATTAACGCCTTGTTATACCAATTACCATCACTTCTGACAGGATACATCTCCACAACACACTGCACTGTTGCCAACCACTCTGACTTATCGGAATTCAGGTCAATCTTAAAATCCCCACGTTGGGTCTTTCCCCGTTCACAGCCGATACTTGGATTATTACCCTTAGCTAACTTTCCCGTCTTTTTGCCATCGTTTTCCAATGTAATCAACTCAATATCAAGATCAGAGTCCTCATCCGGCAAAAGGTCACGGCTCACTTCCTTGCCAAATGCAAGTTTCGACCAATATGCCGATGACGGAGTCGGTATATTATGTTTAACACACTCAGCCTTAAGAACTGCTGCCGACACAGCCAACTCCTTAGCCGTTTTAGTCAACGACTGCATCCATATCTTTTCATACAGTTCTTTTCTTGAAACAGAGATCTTTCCCATAGTTTTTTCATGCAAAGATAACATTATACATGCATTATTTATGAAAAAAATTTCCATATAATTTGGATGATAATAAAAATCATTATAAATTTGCGGCGTCATACTTTAATAGTACACTAATAATTCAATATATACACCATGCTTGAAATCTCATCATTAAGCTATCAATACCCTAAAAGCTCCACCTCAGTGTTCAGTGGACTTGACCTGAAACTCCACCCCGGAGGGATCTATGGACTTCTTGGGAGCAACGGCGCCGGCAAAAGCACCCTGCTCTATCTGATGTGCGGATTGCTTAGGCCAAACACCGGTGACGTCATATTCAATGGAACCGATGTCTGCCGACGCCAGCCTGCCACCTTGGCCAGTATCTTCCTCGTGCCTGAGGACTTCGACCTGCCGGCCGTGACCGTTGAAGAATTTGTAAATGTCAACGCTCCATTCTATCCGAAGTTCAACCGCGAGGAGATGCGTCACTACCTGAGCCTGTTCAAGATCGACTCCCACCCTCACCTGGGCCGCATGTCGATGGGTCAGCGCAAAAAGGTGCTGATCTCATTTGCCATCGCATGCAACACAGATCTTCTGCTGATGGATGAACCGACAAATGGCCTTGACATTCCTGGCAAGAGCGACTTCCGCCGGGCTTTGATCGCCGCGATGTCAGACACACGCACTGTGGTCATCTCGACCCATCAGGTGCGTGATCTTGACCGGGTGCTTGACCATGTGCTCATTGCAGATTCAGGACGCATCACTCTCAACGCTCCGATCTCCACTCTTCAGCAACGCCTGTCATTCTCATTAGAATCAGCACCGGATGCAAACGCCCTTTTCTGCCAGCCTACCCTTGGAGGGTATTCCATTGTACGCCCACGTTTCTCAAACGATCCGACTGATGAAACAGACGTAGACCTCGAGTCGCTCTTTGAGCTGGCCATTAATCGCTCGGAAATGCTAAATTCACTTTTATCCTGACACCGACATGAATCAGACATTCAATTTCAGCAGATTTACATCTCTTCTCAAACGCTATCTGGTAGTCAACCGCAAACAACTGATTTTCCTTTATGGAGTAATGATCGGCATCACCATACTGGTGGCGGCAATCGTTGGAAACGCAGAGCGAGAGTCAGCACCGGAAGCATCATTTGGCGCCCTCCTTCTTGAGGAGCTTATATTTATGGGATTCATTTTGATGGGATTCTCGTGCATCATATCCTCCAACATGTTTTCATCACTCCAAAGCAAGACATCACGCATAACCACCCTGATGCTTCCCGCATCGTCTGCCGAAAAATACTGGGTACATTTTTCCGTTTATATCATAGGCTTTTATATCATGGCCATAATAGCCAGTGTGCTCAACGACATCACAATCAGTCTATGTTCAGGTCTGCCATTAGAGTTTTCAATGGTATACTTTCTAAGGGAATCAGACGTTGAACTTGTAGCGTTCTTTATCTTTTATCAAGCAGTATTCGCTCTTGGCAGTGTGATCTGGCCAAAACGCAGTTTTTTCAAGACATTTTTCGCACTGTTCCTGATCACCATTCTCAGTATATTCAACCATAGTCTGATATTGTCTTTGCTATATCCTATTTTGAATTACTTTTATATACTGATATTCTCACTCGCTGCCTTATGCTATGTGTTCGCATGGCTTAGATTCCGGAAAGTTCAAGTGATACAGAAATTCTTGTGAATCTGATATGGGAATAAAAGATACAAAACCTGTATACCTGCAACTTGCCGACAAACTGATGGATGCAATTGTCAGCGGCATGCTTGCTCCAGACTCACGAATCCCGTCAGTCAGAGAATTTGCCGCCTCAAATCAAGTCAACGTCAACACAGCCATGCGCTCGTTTGACTATCTGACTAACAAAGGGATAATCTATACAAAAAGAGGGATGGGTTACTTTGTTGAAGCCCAAGGACCCGAACGCGTGTCATCCTTGCGACAGGAAGAGTTTCTGATGCATGACATGGACTATTTCTTCAGAAAACTGCGATCATTCGACATGACCCCTGAACAACTGGCAAAACTCTACCAAGACTTCCTAAACCTATGATCACGCTTAAAGACATCAACAAAACATATCCGGGAGCAGCACCCCTGCATGTTCTCAAAGATATCAATCTCCACATTGAGCGTGGTGAATTGGTGTCGATCATGGGTGCTTCCGGATCCGGCAAGTCCACGTTGCTCAACATTCTTGGCATACTCGACGGTTATGACAGCGGAGATTATTGGCTGAACGGCACACTGATCAAAAATCTCAGCGAAAACAGAGGTGCTGAATTGCGCAACAGGCTGATAGGATTCGTGTTTCAGTCATTCAATCTTATCAGCTACAAAGATGCGGTCGACAATGTGGCGCTTCCACTATTTTATCAGGGGGTGTCACGTAAAAAACGCCGCATGCTCGCCATGGAGCAACTCGACAGGTTGGGGTTAGCCGACCGCGCACACCATCTGCCGGGAGAATTGTCGGGCGGACAGAAACAACGCGTGGCAATAGCCCGAAGCCTGATAACCCGTCCGTCTATAATTCTGGCTGACGAGCCGACAGGCGCGCTCGACAGTGTGACCTCACGCGAAGTGATGCAGATTTTCCGCGACCTTAACAGCAACGAGGGCATGACAATAGTAATCGTCACCCACGATCCCGGAGTCGGAGAGCAGACTAACAGAATCATACGCATTGCCGACGGACGAATCGAAAACCAACCTAATAATTGACCGCAGTGTTTGACCTGATCAGAGAAATATCCCAGACTTTGCGATGCAACAAGCTACGCACGTCACTAACAGGCGTGTCTGTAGCATGGGGAATTTTCATGCTTATAGTCCTTGTCGGCATGACCAAAGGTGTTATCAATGCATTTGAATATCAGGTAGCAGGCCAGGGCAGTAACACACTCAGAGTCTGGCAAGGTCTGACGAGCGAGCCATGGCATGGCTACAAAGAAGGCCGGTTCATAGATCTTCGTGTCGGAGACCTCAAGAAAGTGGCCAATGCCAACCCCAATCACATTGAAGATGTTTCTTCTTCCATCTATGGGGGCGGCACAATTTCCACCTCTACCGACTACACTACCGGCGGCTACTCCGGAGTCTACCCCTCAGAACTCGGACAGCGTGGATTCAAGATCGCAGCAGGCCGCTTCATCAATGACCGCGACCTGAAAGAGAAGCGTAAAGTCATGGTGCTTTCCACCAGAATGACCGAAGTGCTTTTTCCCGACCTGACCCCTGAAGAGATCATAGGCCGCCGGGTAGATTGCCAGGGCCTCGGCTGGACGGTGGTGGGTGTGTATGACACCCGCTGGGATCGAACGATCTACATTCCATTCACCACCGCTATGATGCTGAACGGCAACAGCGACCGCATCAATCAGATGACCGTTGTGATGCAAAATATAGATTCTGAACAAAAAGCTCTTGACACTGAAAACGATGTGCGCACAACACTCGCTTCAATCCACGACTTCAAGGCCGATGACAAGAGTGCTGTCTGGATATGGAACAGATACTCACAGTTCCTGCAGCAGCAGGAGGGCATGAACATTCTTAACATCACCATGTGGGTAATAGGTATTTTCACCCTCCTGAGCGGCATTGTCGGAGTGAGTAACATCATGTTTGTTTCTGTCCGGGAACGCACCCATGAGATAGGCATCAGACGTGCCATAGGAGCAAAACCGCGGAGCATACTCACTCAGATAGTGGTGGAATCGGTGGCGATCACCACCCTGTTCGGCTACATCGGAATCTTCATGGGCATAGGATTCACCGAGATCATAGCCACTCTTCTCGCAGATGTGGAATTTATACGCAATCCGCGCGTCGATATCTCGCTGGCACTCGAGGTCACGGCAGTGTTGATCGTTGCCGGAGCCATAGCCGGACTGTTTCCAGCACTCAAAGCACTTAAAGTAAAACCGGTAGAAGCACTTCGCGACGAATGAAGACAACACTATTCGACATAGAAAACTGGCGGGAAATCTCGGCCACCCTATCGCGCAACAAGACCAGGACTTTTCTCACTGCCTTCGGAATCTTCTGGGGCACAGCCATGCTTGCCATGCTTTTGGGTGGAGAAAGCGGACTTGAACAGAAATTAAAGAGTAATTTCGAGGGATTCGCCACCAATTGCGCCGTAATCGATGCAGGACGCAGATCCATGTCATATGAAGGATATAACAAGGGATCATATTGGCATCTTACATCTGATGATGCCGAGAGCATCCGACAAGCCATTCCTGAAATTGAAGCCTTAGCGGAGTCAGGCATCCAATCATCAGTCAGCATCACAGACGGAATCACATCGACAAGCGTCAGCGTACAAGGCGTTTCGCCTGAATTTCCTACCATATTTCTGCCTGTCATATATGAAGGGCGTTTCATCAACGAAACAGATGAAGCGTTGAGCCGGAAGATTTGTGTGATAGGCAAGCAGATAGCTGAAAAGATTTATGGCACGGAGTCACCTCTCGGCAAATTTCTGTCAGTAGGCGGCATCTATTACCGCATAGTCGGAGTGGCAGGTCAAACCGGTGAGGTGCAGATCGGAGGTAACAAGATCGATGAAATCGTCATAATGCCGATGTCAACTTTGCGCCGAACGTTCAACTGGGGTAACTACATCGACAATATAGTGTTCCTGGCCCGCGACGGTATATCGCCAACCTCACTGCGACCCCGCATTGAAAGGATCGTAGGGCGCCGACACCACATCAATCCCGATGATCATAATGCCATGTTTTTCTTCGATATCGCCGAGCAGTTCGAGATGGTCGACAAGCTCTTTGCCGGAGTGACCCTGCTTGCTATATTCGTGGGCATCAGCTCGCTTATAGCCGGTATCATCGGCGTGGGAAACATTATGTGGGTCATCGTGAAAGAGCGCACCAATGAAATAGGCATCCGGCGTGCCATAGGCGCCAAACCAGCCGACATAGTCAGCCAGATCCTTTCAGAAGGTATGGTGCTGACCTTCGTGGCCGGAATGGCCGGAATAGTCTTTGCCACAGCAACACTTGCCGTGGCGGCAGAACTCATCGGACCAGGCTTCCAGCTGCCATTCGCGACAGCTGTAGGAATTATGATCACATTCATGGTGCTTGGCACTCTCGCCGGAATCATCCCCGCACTCAAAGCGATGAAAATTAAACCTATTGAAGCAATTAATGACAAATAACAGCATATGAAAAAAGCTCTGAAAATCCTTGGCTGGTGCCTGATTGCAGCCCTGTTTGCAGGCACATTTATTTATCTCTATCTCAACTCGCAAAGCCACGACACGGTCTATCAGACCGTAAAGCCGACAGTTGAAACCCTGACCAAATCGACTTTGCTTACCGGCTCGATCGAGCCACGCGATGAAATCGCCATCAAACCACAGATTTCAGGAATCATATCCGAAATCATGGTTGAAGCTGGCGACAGGGTCCAGGAAGGTGATGTTGTGGCCCGTATCAAGGTTATCCCGGAAGAGGGTCAGCTGTCATCGGCTGAAAACAGAGTCAAAGTTGCCCGTCAGAATCTGACGCTGGCTAAAAGCAAGCATGAACGCACCTCACAGCTTTATGCTAAGAAATTTGTGAGCCGCGAGGAATTTGAAGAATCAGAAAACTCCCTCCGCAATTCAGAACTTGAACTTTCGGCCGCGCTTGACGCGCTCTCGATTGTGCGCGATGGTGTATCATCGACCAACGCCCAGCAGAGCAACACACTCGTACGTGCCACAATAACCGGACTTGTACTTGATGTGCCGGTCAAAGTCGGCTCATCAGTTATTCAGGCCAACACCTTCAATGATGGCACAACAATTGCGTCAGTTGCCGATATGAATGACCTCATTTTCCGCGGTAAAGTCGATGAAACTGATGTGGGCAAACTCACTCAGGGAATGCCTGTAGATATTACTATCGGTGCGCTCAGCGACATCTCCCTCTCTGCCACGATTGAATACATATCGCCAAAAGCCACAAGCGAAAACGGAGCCAACACATTTGAAATCAAAGCCGCCATTATCGTTCCCGACACTCTGACAGTGCGTTCAGGCTACAGTGCAAATGCATCTGTGATCCTGAATCGTGCTGACTCGGTAGTCGCAGTGCCCGAAGGCATAATTGAATTTGAAGGCGCAGACACGTATGTCTACGTACTCACAGACTCCGTTCCCTCACAGAAATTTGAGCGCCGCAAAATCACCACCGGCCTGTCCGATGGCATCTCCATCGAGATTAAAGAGGGTGTAGACACCACCATGATGCTCCGCGGCTACGAATTGAAATAAATCTTACAGAGATGATTTACAAGATTTTATTAGCGACAGCAGCTATAACATTGGCTTATACTCCGGCAATGGCCAGAGAATGGAGTCTTGACGAGTGCATCGAGCAGGCTGTCAACAACAATATAACCATCGAGCAACGCAAACTCGACTGCATCTCGGCAGAAAACACAGTCACTGAGGCCAAGGATAATTTCCTGCCTCAGGTAAGCGCATCAGCCTCACAGTCATGGAACTTCGGACGAGGTCTGACAGCCGACAACACGTATGCCAACCGCAACACATCATCATTCGGATGGAATGCCGGCCTGAACCTGCCCCTGTTTCAAGGCCTTCAGAATGTGAGGCAACTCGCATATGCCAAAGCAAATCTTAAAGCGGTGATCGAATCGTGTGAGTCGGCGAAAGATGACGTCACCCTCCGTGTGATAGCCCAATACCTTCAGATACTATACTGTGAAGAGATGGTAACCGTGGCACGCTCGCAATCCGACATGGCAGCATCAGTGCTCGAAAGTCAACAGGCAAGACTTGACCAAGGCAAAATCCCTGAGGCAGATCTGCTGGATTCACGTTCACAACTCGCACAGGCTCAGATGCAACTCACATCGGCCAATAACGATCTGATCCTGGCCAAGCTCGACATGGTGCAGATGCTCAGGCTCAGCGATGGTCCGGAAGAGTTTTCCGTTCGCCCGATAAATGATGCAGAGCCGATGTTAGACGATCCGAAAAACGTTTATGAGAGGGCTATGAGCATCAATCATAACATAGAAGCCATGCGTTCACGCATCAATCTGGCTTCGCACGCTGTCAAAGTAGCCCAGTCCGGATGGCTGCCAAGACTAAACTTCAATGCCGGTCTATCGAGCAATTACTACACACTTTCAGGCATCCGCTCAGAATCCTTCGGATCGCAGATGCGCCACAATTTCGCCAAATATGTCGGGCTGAGCCTTTCCGTACCTATATTTGACGCACTCTCTACCCGTAATTCAGTACGCAGGGCAAAAGTGCAGCAAAATGTGGCATCGCTTGATTTTGAATCAGCATCAGATGATCTTTACAAAACCATCAATCAGGCCTATTACCAAGCTGTTGGAGCCAGAGAACGACTGCGGTCTGCGTCTGCAGCCGCCGATGCGACTAAGGCAGCCATGGAGGCCATGTTGGAAAAATATTCATTAGGACGTGCCACGTCCACAGACTACGACACCGCAAGAACCGCATACATCAAGGCAGCCTCCGACAAACTACAGGCAAAATACGAACTACAATTACGTGCTCGCATATTGACGTTCTACGCTAACAATAACTCAACTCATTGACGCGTTTAATTGTTATATCATAAAAATACATTAATAACTAACATCCGTATTATTTATGAGAAGCAAAAGTCTGACATGGACTGGCGTCATAGTGCTTATTGTAGGCATTGCGCTGATCTTTCTTCGTTCAACCGCGATCGACATCATCGTGATGGTGTTGGGAGCGATGTTTCTGATGGCCGCAGCCATCAACCTGTACTTCATATTCAGCAGTACGAGAATATCGATCACGGACAATGGCAAGGCTGTGACCCGCAGCGGTGTATCGGTCGGCTCACTGCTCACGGCAATCGCGGCTGCCGCCCTTGGGCTGTGGATGCTACTTGATCCTGCATCTCTCAGTTCTCTGGTGGTTTACGTATTTGCCGGATTGTTGATCATTGCCGGTCTTTACCACATCTGCTTGCTTGCATTCGGATTCAAGCCGGTAAAATTCCCGTTCATATTCTATGTCTTGCCAATTCTTCTGGCTGTATCCGGAATTGTAATCCTGATAATCGGAGCCAATGCAACCAAGGACTACATCGTACTTATCACTGGCATAGCCATGATCGCCTATTCAGTATGCTGCTTCCTTGAAGTTGCGGGTTCATCAAGCTACTACAAACAAAAACAGATCACTGCATAGTATATTGCAACTAATTTCTAAGAGTATGTTTGGATTTAGCATGAATAAAATATTATGAAGGATTTTTAGTGGGATTTTCTATCGGGTTTGAGGAGCAATGGGGTTCCATTGTGACGAAAAAACGATAGAAAATACCGCAAAAGACTCTTAATAGTTGTTCAATGTTAAATTCAAACACTCTCAACATCGGGCTGAGTCATAAAATGGTCGGCCCGTTTTCTATGAAAAAAAGTATAATAGCCTTAGCAATTGGCACTTTCGCATTAGGCATAGCCGAATTTGGCATGATGGGCATGCTCGGAGATGTGGCCGACAGCATGCACGTCAACATTGTTCAAGCCGGTCATTTGATTTCCACATATTCACTTGGAGTTGCCATTGGATCACCTCTGCTTATCGTGTTGAGAAGAATGCCATTGAATAAACTCATGCTACTTCTCAGCGCAACAATCTTCGCAGGCAATCTGGCAGCGGCGTTGTCACCCACCTTCAGCATACTGCTGGCGGCACGCTTCATTGCCGGGCTGCCCCATGGCGCATTTTTCGGAGCAGGAGCAATAGTATGCTCACGGCTTGCCGACAAAGGGCATGGCGCCCAGGCTGTGGCTGTAATGGTAGGCGGCATGACTCTGGCAAATCTGGCAGGAGTGCCAATCGCGACGTTTCTAAGCAATACGTTCACCTGGCGCATCGCGCTCTCTGTCGTGGCGGCGATTGGCCTGCTATCATACGTGTGCATGCGCATGTGGGTCCCAGCCATACAACCTCTGCCGGACTCCGGACTGAAAGGTCAGTTCCGCTTTCTGAGCCATTGTGAGCCTTGGTTGATATACGCAGGAGTATTCTTCGGTCAGGCAAGCGTCTATTGCTGGCTAAGTTATATAGAACCTATAACGACCGATGTAACCGGATTCCCATCGGCAGACATGACCTGGATCATGATGCTTGCCGGACTTGGCATGGTTATAGGCAACATGGTTGCCGGAAAAATGGCCGACAGGTATTCGGCAGCTCTTGTTTCCGGAGTACTTGCCGCAGCCATGCTCGTCGTCATGCCATCACTTTATTTCTGTGCATCCATGAAAGTGCCGTCATTGGTGCTCGCATTCTGTGCCACAGCAGGCCTGTTTGGTATAGGAGGTCCGCTGCAATATCTGATCGTGCGCTATGCCAAAGGGGGAGAGATGCTCGGTGGAGCGGGCATACAGATAGCGTTCAACGTGTCGAACGCTATGTCGGCAGTTGTTGGAGGAGCAGCTATCCATCATGGGTTAGGCCTCGCATCGCCCGCTCTTGTCGGATTACCTTTCGCCGCAATCGGCGCCACAGCATTATTTATTCTCTACCACCGCATCAAATGAACATAATGAACTGTTCAGGAGTTTTACTTCTAAAACAGTTCATCTTATGTTAAAATATCTACTCCTTAGCGCAACCGCCGCTGCATGTACATTATCAGCTACAGGGCAAACCATCACAACTCCACGTGAGGCTTATGTCGACTCCATGAAACAAGTTCACCGCATAATCCAGTTCGGCGACTCATCGGCTACTGCCACGCCAAGTGAACGACGTGCGATGATAGACAATTTCTATGTCGACCAATTCCGGCAATTTGAGAATCCGTCGGCTCCATACTTCATGTTCATGAGCCGCGATGCCAGACTGGCTATGGGTATGGGAGGAACTGTGAGGCTGCGCGGATGGTATGACTGGGGAGGCAGCATGGATGGAGCGGCATTCTCACCATATCTGATACAAATGCATCCCGACCCTGCAGGCATCAGACAACTTGATGCCAATCCTGCCGGATCAAACATTTTCTTCCGCATGATAGGCCACCACTCCAAGATTGGAACATATCAGCTATATCTCGAAGCAGAATTCAGTGGAGGTTCCGGCTTTGAGTTTGCTCTGAAAAAAGCTTATGCAACAGTAGGCGATTGGACAGTCGGTTATGCATCGACAACATTTTCTGACCCTCAGGCACTTCCTCCATCGGTAGACGCCCAAGGCCCGAACAACAAGATGGATGCCACCGCTGTACTGGTGCGTTATATGCACACATTTAAAAACGGCCTTGTGCTTGCGGCATCAGTCGAAAACCCACTAAAACTCACCGCGATAACCACAGAAACCACATCAGCCACCAAAACATGGCTGCCAGATCTGGGTGTGTTCCTGCAGTATCAATGGGGCAACAACAATATGCAACACATACGTCTTAGTGCCGTTACCCGACAACTTACCTACCGGAATCTGATAACACACCATAACGAAAATAAAGTTGGCTGGGGTCTGCAACTGAGTTCTGTGGTCAACATATGCCGTCCGCTGACCCTGTATGCCACAGTAAATGGCGGACGCGGTATGGCCGGACTGGGAGGAGACTGGCTTATGAATAATTTCGACATGGTGGGCAAACCGGATTCACCCGGTGAACTTTACGCCCCCGGAGTGTTCGGCTACATGGCGGCACTACAGTATCATATCCGCCCGAATCTATTCACGGTGCTCACCTGGGGACAGGCACATTATTTCCAGAAAAAGGGTACTCCAGCCGATGATTACAAATATGGGCTATATGGAGCGGCCAACGTGTTCTACAACCTGACTCCTCGCGTTCAATTCGGACTTGGGTTCAATATCGGCAAGCGAGTGAACTATGGTGGAGAATCCCGCTGGGGACGAAGAGTATGTGCAGTCGCATCCTTCTCATTCTGAACAATAAGCAGGATTGCAAATCAGTTAATGTGTTGGCCGTAGCATCCTACTTATCAGAAAAAATATTTGCATTTGACCAACGATATTCGTAACTTTGTTGTCAGCGCTTGGCTTACCTGCGCTCCACTATTCACAAGGCAATGAACAAACTTGTCAGCACTACACTTTTAACCCTCAGCCTGTTTTCTCTCGGATGTTCATGTTCCGGGAGCACGTCAACCGATGAGTCCGTCAACAAGATTGATCGTGCCTTGGTTGACGGTAATATAAATAAAGCGCAGCATGAATGCGACCGTTTTTTCCGCGAACGTCCCAATCTGGATTCACTGTCGATCCAAGAACTCTGCCAGTTGGCTATAATAATGGCCAGTCTTGCGGATGACATTGAGGATAAACGTGACGAAAATGCAGCTCAAGCAGTAATATGCTATGGTGCAGCTCTGAAACGTGACTCTATGCAGACGGTGAAATACCTCAGATCACTCGACACGGAAGACTATCGCCATGTGTACATGCTCAACCAACTGCTTCGACCGATCTCCCATCGCGAAGATGGAGTAATCTATTCATCTGATGAGAACGAGTTGGATTCTATCCCATTTGATTCAATTCCCAATTAATAGATCATGGACTGGCAAGATGCCCTCAACTCACTGAAAGACACCATGCCCGAAGGCAATGACACTGACTCAGTGACCGAATCCCCGACACCACCCGCGGAATCACCTAAAAAAGGCCGGCTCGACATCTCTCTTGAGAAAAAAGGGCGAGCCGGAAAATGCGCCACTATCATCAGCGGATTTACAACAGAAACCGATGACGAGATTTCGGCAATTGCAGCAAAACTAAAAAGTGCATTAGGCACGGGCGGTTCTGCCCGTGGTGGAGAAATCTTGATTCAGGGAGATCGACGCGCCGATCTTGGACGAAAGCTCGCCGAAATGGGCTATAAATCGCGTAACGTGTAATATTCACCAGAAGTGATTTCCCGTTTCTGATGAAAAGACTTCAAATCCGCAAAGCTTCAGCCGGATCGGGCAAGACGTACCAACTGGCAAAGAACTTCATCTGTTATACTATAGGACACCGTGCTGATGACGGGCATTGGGTGCTCAACGGCCCTAATTCATCAAACTGCCACCGCCACATACTTGCTATAACCTTTACAAATAAGGCTACAGATGAAATGAAGCGCAGAATAGTCAAGGAACTGGCTATTCTGGCTAAAGCGCCATTAATGAAAGGTTTGAAGAGCAAATATCAGAAAGATCTGATGGCGGATTTCAACCTGACGGAAAGTGAGCTGCCGCAATTACAGAGAGCCGCCGGACAAGCACTACGCGATCTGCTGTTTGACTATGCGGAATTTAACGTCAGCACTATCGATGCTTTTTTTCAATCAGTGCTGCGCTCGTTTGCATTCGAGGCAGATCTGTCGGGCAACTATGAAGTGTCACTCGACAGTGACATGATCATAGAAAACGGTATAGCCGATACTTTCATGCAGGCTGTCAATGACAGCAATCCTGATACACGGCGATGGATGCAGGATTTCATGTCATCAAGCCTGAGAGATGGCAAATCATTCAATCTGCTCCATAAAACCGGCGAAATGCGCACTTCATTGCGCAAGTTCATTCAGGCTCTCACCGATGAGGACTTCCAACGCAAATCGGACGAAATAGAGAGCTTCATCAGAAGCCAAAGCAAGGGAAGCGGGAATCCGGTGGCAACGCTGCGCCAAAAACTGCTCACAGTTCTCGATGAGCTCAAGACCTCACTACCAGCCCTTGCTTCTGCGTTACTGTCTGACCCATACTCTGATGGTCTAAATAAGAAATCTGCTATAAAGTTTCTGGGAAATGTGGCGTCAGGGACGATCAACGCCACCCCGGCTGTGCTTGCAAAGGTCGACGAGCCGGAAAAGCTTTTTGTCAGTAGTGCGACACCTCCATCGCAAGCCTATCTACTCCAGCTGTCAGATCTGATCAGAGGTTGCATCAGCATGAACACCGTTGTCGAACTATTGAAGCAGATACATAGTTTCGGTCTGTTTGAAGCGATAACTGACAATATCAACAGGATTAAGGCCGACGCCAACACGATATTGCTTTCTGACACTAACACCCTGCTCAGGCGCATCATCAGCGACTCGCCCTCTCCATTCCTATACGAACGTACAGGATTGAAACTTCATCACTATCTGATCGATGAGTTTCAGGACACGTCACGCCTGCAATGGGAAATACTGAAACCTCTGGTGGTTGAAAGTGTGGCTACAGGCCACGACAATCTGATTATCGGAGATGTCAAGCAGTGCATCTACCGTTTCCGCAGCTCAGATCCCAAACTTCTCGGTTCAGACCTGCAACTTGATTCAGACCTTTCAGCCAATATCGAGGAGATCTATCAGGGCATCAACTACAGGAGTGCCAGTCATATAGTCAAGTTTAACTACGATCTGTTTCATAAACTCGGATTGGCTACCGGCAACAGCGGAATATATCCGGCAGAAACTGATCCGATACGCCAAGACGCGCCGTCAGGGTTTGTCAATCTTGCAGGACTTCCACCCGATGGTTTCACAAATGCTGCGTTCAACAGGATGTTCGATGAAATCTGCCGCCAGCTTGATCCGGACAATGGCAACTATCAACCTTCGGACATCGCCATACTCACTGACACCAACGATCAGGCATCGAGCATCATCAACTATCTTCTGGAACGTTTTGCCGACACACCGGGAATGGAGACTGTGCAGGTGATGGGTGATGAGTCATTGAAACTGACAGCTTCATCTGCCGTTCGACGTCTGATAGCTATGCTCGGGCAGTTAATTAGCACTCCGACACCGACATCTGTCAAAAACGACCAATACTCCAAGGTGACGCCGATGCAGTTGGATTGGCTCGCATCTGAGTTTGAAAGCCGCCGCACAGACTCGTCAAACGATCCTTACGCACAACTCACCGAGTTGATCGACGAATTTCACCAAAAGCTCGACAACAATGAGATTATCGAGAATGGGAAAAAACTGTCATCCGGATCACTGATAAATATCGTGGAATCTTTGATAGCTGACCTACCGGAATACCTGAGGGAAAAAGACAGCGTCTATATCTACGCTTTCATGGATCTGGTTACAGAGTTCTGCCAAACCAGTCAGACCGCCACGATACACTCATTCATTCAATGGTGGAAGCTATCCGGCAACAAATCGTGCATCACTTCATCGGCCGGAACTGAGGCTATACGCGTTATGACCATTCACAAAGCCAAAGGTCTGGAATTTGATTGCGTCCACATCCCACTGGTGACAGGCACTCTCGGCAAAGAGATCAGCATCAGATGGTATGACTGCGGCCATGGATCCAATAACGTCTTCACCCGGCTCGGCATCGAGGGGCCGGTGCCCCGCTATTTTCCACTACGGTCATCGACAGCGCTGTCCAACACGATGTTTGCCCCGACATACGAAACACTGCTTCGGGAAAGCGTGCTTGATGATCTTAATGCTCTTTACGTGGCGTTCACACGTCCGAAGCGGGAATTGACGGTCAGTGTATGCGGACGCCCGGTCAACAAAAAAAGTCCCGATAATCCATTGAACATTGATCTTCTTTTATGCAATGCCACTGGAGTGATGCGTTCCACCGATGGATCGTGGAACTATCAATCAGGGAGTCCAACAACGAAAATTCACGAAACTGAAAATAGCGACCCTGACATGCCGGCATATTGCCGTATGCCGTCATTTAACACCTGTCAGGGTAAACTGACAGAAATACTCTCGGAAATTACCGACGAGTAACTTAGAGCATGTTTGAATTTAACATTGAACATTCTCTTTTGAACAAATAGCGATGGATGCTGTTATTATTATGAACATCTATGCATCGCTTAACAATGATTCTCGTTTCAACTCCAATTCAGCGTCTGACGCTTGCCGCAGCTTTTTGCGCTGCGGCAGTGTCGGCCGACTCGCAGACATGCGCCCCTACCGAAGCATCAATGATTCCAGAACGCGCCATTGTGCTTACAGGCGACCCCAACATGATGCACAGCAGCATTATGGCCGTTTTATATGACAATCCGGAATTTGAGTTTCATGATCCATCAGATCCCCGCTTCCTGTTTCTTGACCGGAAAGGGAAAATCGCCCTTGGCATCGGAGGCTACGTCTATGCCTCGATGAGCTATGATTTCAATGGTGAAATTGATAACGCCCAGTTTATAAGTTACGATATTCCCGTACCGTTTGACCCGGCCAAGCGCAGCGGAATGCATTTCGACGCATCGCATTCCACTATATTCCTGCAACTTGCCGGCCATTCTGATAAATTCGGCACTTATTCAGCCTACGTTCAGACAAATTTCTCCGGAGGCAAAGGGGGTAGCCACGATCTGAAACTGAAACAAGCCTATGTGAAAGCCGGCAACGTGACTATCGGGTTGACAAGGAGCACATTTATAGATCCGGGCGGCCCACCTGACCTTGACACACAGGGACCAGGAGCACAACTTTCGAGAAAAAACATACTTGTGCGCTACTCCAAATCATTTGGGAAACACTGGCAAGCGGCAATTGGAGCAGAGAGCCCTACATCATCGACATATACAGTGAACGAGGGTCAACAGCAGGCAATCACGCAGCGAGTGCCCGACTTTCCGGCATATGTTCAATATGAATGGAGCAAAGGCTCCCACGTGCGCCTCTCCGGCCTACTCCGCACTCTGAGTTATCGTGACCTGATTGATAAAAGCAACCGATATGCCACAGGCTGGGGTGTGCAGTTGAGTGGAGTTTACAAAATACCGGTGACAAACCTCACCCTTTACGGACAACTTTTCTACGGACATGGCATCAGCACATACATCAACGACCTTGATGGAAATGGACTTGATCTTATCCCTTCCGCTACCAGAGCTGGCAAAATGACAGCACCAGGCGATTTAGGTTTCATTGCCGGACTAAAGTGGCAATTCTGCAAAAAGGCCTACGCAGCAACGTCATATGGCAACAACAGACTATATGGGCAAAATCACATGGCAGCCGATACATATAAAACGTCCTCAACCGTGGAGGCCCACGTGTTCTACACACTATTTTCTGACTGTCAGATCGGCCTGGAATATCTGCATGGCACACGTAAAAACATCAATGGACAGCATTCGCAAGCCAATCGGCTTATGGCAGCAGTAAAATACTCCTTTTAGAGCCCATTCAGAATATTATCAAACGAGCCGCCAATTGCACACTTTGCTACAAAGTGTGCAATTGGTTAAGATATTGTTAAATTGGTGTGATTTCAAAAATTTGTCTTAATTTTGCGGAAAAACAAACACCAAACAAAAAATTATCAAAATGGCAAAAATATTCGGCGCTGTGGAGATTGATTCAAACCGTTGCAAAGGATGTGATCTTTGCGTGGTTTCATGCCCCACATCCGTGCTGTCGCTCCACCCTAAAGAGGTCAACGACCGCGGCTATCACTTTGCGTTCACACTAAATCCGGAAAAATGTATCGGCTGCGGCTCATGTGCGGCAGTATGCCCTGATGCCTGCATCGAAGTGTATCGCGTGATCGACAAGAACGCCTGACAAATCTCTCTAACCGCTAACACAACTTACCCAAATATGGAAGAAGATGTAAGACTGATGAAGGGCAACGAAGCACTGGCTCATGCCGCCGTGCGCTACGGCGTGGATGGCTACTTCGGATATCCCATCACCCCACAGTCGGAAGTATTGGAAACCCTCGAAGAATTAATGCCATGGGAAACCACCGGCATGACAGTGTTGCAAGCCGAAAGTGAAGTTGCAGCAATCAACATGGTTTACGGTGGAGCTTCGTGCGGTCGCGCAGTGATGACCTCATCATCATCACCCGGTGTCAGCCTGAAACAGGAGGGCATAAGCTATATCGCCGCGGGCGAACTTCCCGCGCTGATCGTCAACGTGATGCGTGGTGGTCCGGGACTTGGCACAATCCAACCGTCACAAGCCGACTATTTCCAGGCCACCAAAGGAGGCGGCCATGGTGACTATCACCTGATTGTTCTGGCACCTAACTCCGTTCAGGAAATGGCTGACTTCGTTGGCCTTGGCTTCGATCTGGCCTTTAAATATCGCACACCCGCAATGATATTGGCAGATGGCGTGATCGGACAGATGATGGAGAAAGTGGTGTTGCCCCCTGTCCGTGCCCGTCGCACACAGGAGCAGATTATCGAACAGTGTCCTTGGGCAGTTACCGGCAAACGTGGGCGCAACCACAGAAATGTGTCGACCACCCTTGAACTCCAACCGACGGAAATGGAGAAAAACAACATCCGTCTCCGCAACACCTACGATGAAATTCAAGCCAATGAGGTGCGCTACGAGGAGTTCATGACCGAAGATGCCGACTATCTTATCATTGCGTTCGGTTGCACTTCCAGAATTTGTCGTAAGACGATTGAGAACGCTCGGGCAGAAGGCATCAAAGTGGGCATTTTGAGGCCCATTACCCTCTGGCCGTTCCCATCAGAAGCCATCGCCAGATTGTCACACCAAGTCAAAGGCATACTGGTAGCCGAGCTTAACAACGGCCAGATGATCGAAGACGTAAGACTGTCGCTTCCTTTAGGATCAACTGTCCCGGTCCGTCATTTCGGCCGCACCGGCGGCATCGTGCCCAACCCGCAGGAGGTTCTGGACTCTCTGCTAACACATTTTCCTGAAGCCAACAAACACTAATCAGCTGAGCCTTATGACCAAAGAAGATATCATAAAAGAAGAAAACAAGGTCTACAGCCGTCCACGTCTGCTGTTGGACGCCACAATGCACTATTGCCCGGGATGCTCACATGGAGTGGTTCACAAAATAGTTGCTGAAGTGCTGGAAGAACTCGGCATGGAGGACACGGCAATCGGCGTGGCCCCGGTGGGTTGTGCGGTGTTTGCCTACAACTACATAGACATTGACTGGATTGAAGCAGCTCATGGACGCGCTCCAGCAGTGGCCACAGCAGTGGCACGTCTGCAGCCCGACAATGTGGTGTTCACATACCAGGGCGACGGCGACCTCGCCGCCATAGGCACAGCCGAGACCATCCACGCCGCCAACCGCGGAGAGAACATAATGATCATATTCATCAACAACGGCATCTACGGCATGACCGGCGGACAGATGGCCCCCACCACCCTCGAGGGAATGAAGACATCCACCACCCCCTATGGCCGCAGGGCTGACATCAATGGCTTCCCGGTGAAAATAAGCGACATAGTAGCGCAACTTGATGGCACATGCTACGTTACCCGTCAGGCGGTACACACTCCCGCAGCAGTGCGTTCGGCACGCAAAGCAATCCGTCAGGCGCTCATAAACACCCGCGACAAACGCGGCACATCTTTCGTTGAAATCGTGTCGACATGCAGCAGCGGATGGAAACTATCGCCCGCGAAAGCCAACAAATGGATGGAAGAAAACATGTTTGCCAAGTATCCACTCGGTGACATCAAAAACATTGAAAAAGAAGAGAAATGAAACATGAAATCATCATAGCCGGATTTGGCGGACAGGGCGTTCTCTCCATGGGCAAGATCCTGGCGTATGCCGGACTTATGGAGGACCTCGAGGTGACATGGATGCCGGCCTATGGCCCTGAGCAGCGCGGCGGCACAGCAAATGTGACTGTGATTCTGAGCGACTCACCCATCTCTTCTCCGGTGCTCGACTCTTATGACACTGCCGTGATTCTCAACCAGCAGAGTCTTGACAAATTTGAGAGTCACGTAAAACCCGGAGGTCTGCTGATTTATGATCCCTATGGCATTCACCACAAACCCTCGCGCACCGATATCAGATGTGTGCCTATTGATGCCACAGAAGCATCAGTTGAAATGGGTAATGCTAAAGCATATAACATGATTCTGCTCGGTGCCCTGCTTAAACTTAGCCCGATGGTCAGCCCGGAAACGGTAATAACCGGTTTGAAAAAGACACTCCCGGAACGCCACCATCATCTCATTCCAATGAACAGGCAGGCCATTGACCGCGGTGCGGAAATCGCTTCAGAAGTTGCTAAATAAGATATGACTGACGCAGAAAAAAAGACACTCGCTACCGATCCTGACGGTTTGCTCACATATGAATTCATAGCCAATCATATAGGTCAACCTGAACTTGATCTGGAATGGTTGACTGACAACATGATCAAAGTGGATCAGAAAGGCCAGTTCACAGCAAGCGCGGCCCGCTATCTATCGGCAATCAACAATCAGGAATTCGGATCACAGATCGATCGACTCATTGCCGCTACTATCGAGAAGGACAGAGAGCATTCTTATCTTCCTGCCCTGATCAAAGGTATCTATGGTGAGGATTATCGCGAGCATGCCGAAGAACTGGCTGCCTCTGACAATAACTTCCGCCGTATTTACAAACGGCTCTACCCTACACATGCTATTTAAGAATGAAAAAATTATTATTATCGTTACTTCCGCTGCTCGGCCTCTTCTCATGCAGCGCCAAGACAGACGCAAAAAACGATCAAAACGACAACATGGCTGAAAAAACCACAGATTCTATCACAGGATCATCTGCCGCAGCACCTGCCGACAGTTCATCCGTCAAAGTCCTTGTGAAAACAACAGAAGGCGATTTTGAAGTGCTGCTCTATGGCGACACTCCTTTACACCGCGATAACTTCGTGAAACTTGCCAAGGAAGGCTATTATGATGGCACACTGTTTCACCGCGTGATCAATGAATTTATGGTTCAGGCAGGCGATCCGGACTCAAAGACAGCACGTCCCGGCCAGCAACTCGGCAGCGGAGGTCCCGGCTACCAGATTCCAGCAGAATTTGTTTACCCGAAACATTTCCACAAAGCCGGAGCTTTGGCAGCAGCCCGCACCGGCGATCAGATGAACCCCGAACGCCAGTCATCAGGCTCGCAATTCTACGTAGTGACCGGTAAGGTTTACACAAACAACGAACTCGATCAGATGGAGCGCCAGATGGTTCAACAGCAATTCTATTCACTGGCCAACCAACGCCGTGCCGACATCACCCGCATGCAACAGGCCAAAGATGAAGCCGGACTCAATGCGTTGCAGGAAGAACTCATCGCTCAGGCTGAACAACTGTCAAAGTTCACTCCGGAACAGCGTGAAGTCTACACTACCATCGGCGGCACTCCGTTCCTTGATGCACAATACACAGTGTATGGCGAGGTTATCTCCGGAATGGACACAATCAAGAAGATAGAAAAAGTAGAAACAGCGCCTGGAGATCGTCCCGTCAATGACGTGAAGATTATCTCCATGACCGTCGAAGAATGACAAAACCGCTAATCAGCATAATCATACCGTTTTACAATGTCGAGGCATACCTCAGGGCGTGCCTCGACTCTGTATTGCGGCAGACAGTAACTGATTTCGAATGCTTACTTATCGATGATAAATCTACTGATAAGTCGGCAAGTATTGCCGCATCATATTGCAGCACTGATTCCCGCTTAAGACTCATAAGCCTTGATAAGAACGGAGGACAATCCAAAGCACGCAACATCGGCCTCGATGAAGCAAAAGGCGAGTATCTGACTTTCATCGACAGTGACGACATAGTTCATCATAGTTTTCTGGAGCAGAATCTAAAACTGCTGACTCGCCACCATGCCGACATATGCATGACCGGGCTGACTTATCATGAACTTAAAGACTCCCCATCGTTGGATAGCAGTCCGATGCTGGTCAACGGCAAGCAGGCAATAAAATCATGCCTGTATCAATGTGATGGTTTCAATCCTTCGTTTTCCGGTAAACTATTCAGAAGCAAACTATTTCAATCAGGCATACGGTTCAAGGAAAACATAATATACGAGGATCTTGAACTAATGCCACGGGTTTGGGAACAGGCTGGGAAAATCGTTGCGGCGCCATCGCTGAAATTATATCACTACCGACAACGTCCCGGAAGCACCACCCACACCTACACACCGTCACGTCTGGACGTGTTGAAAGTGACGGAGAGCATCTGCGCCCGTTACTCGACGGATAAAGATATGAAACTTGCTGCAGATGACCGTCGACTCGCGGCAAATTTCAACATGTTCTTGCTTTTATCAGCCCATGGGGACCATAAATCAGATGACGCTCTCGATTGTTGGGCGCAAATTGTCAGACTCCGATGGCAATCACTGACGAATCCTAACGTTAGGATCAAAAACAAGATTGGCATACTTGCTTCCTATGTGCTTGGGCGGTACGGTTTTGCCAAAATCGGAAAAATGTGCTAACTTTGCAGCGAATTTAACCAATCCAAACAGGTACATTTTATTCCAATTCAACTTTTATTATGAGATTTTCAGGTGCAATTTCGTTCAGACCGAAATTATGGTCAGTGTTTGGCCATTATTCACCAAGCAAATTCAAGGATGATCTGATTGCCGGCATCGTGGTGGGCATCGTGGCCCTTCCTCTGGCAATCGCTTTTGCGATAGCTTCCGGAGTCAGTCCGACTATTGGTCTTATCACAGCGATCATTGGTGGTTTCATTGTGTCGGCCTTTGGCGGAAACTCGGTGCAGATCGGCGGCCCTACAGGTGCATTCATCGTGATAGTCTACGGCATTATCGGACAGTTCGGACTTGAAGGACTTGCAGTTGCCACACTAATGGCCGGCCTGATACTGGTGCTCATGGGCTTGTTCCACCTTGGCACCGTCATCAAGTTCATCCCGTATCCTATTGTGGTGGGTTTTACTGCCGGTATAGCCCTAACCATTTTCTCGACTCAGATGAATGACTTCTTCGGACTTGGTCTGAAAGATCTGCCCGGCGAATTTATCCCGAAATGGATAGTTTATTTTAAAAATTTCGGAAACATCGACTGGACCACTTTGGCCGTAGGAGCAGCATCACTTCTGATCATCATCCTTGCGCCGAAAGTATCGAAAAAGTTGCCAGGTGCTTTGCTTGCTATCCTGATAATGACTCCGGTAGTTTATTTCTTCGGTATTGAAGTCGAAACAATCGGTGCCAGATTTGGCAATCTGCCTACTGACATACCTACCCCACACGGCTTCACTCTTGACATGGCAACGATAAACACCCTGTTGCCATCAGCATTCACAATAGCCATTCTCGGAGCAATCGAATCATTACTTTCAGCTACAGTGGCCGATGGTGTCACCGGATCACGCACTGACTCCAACACAGAATTGATCGGACAAGGACTGGCAAATATCGTAGTGCCTATGTTTGGCGGTATCCCCGTGACCGGAGCGATCGCCCGCACGATGACCAACATCACAAACGGCGGACGCACCCCTATAGCCGGCATCATCCATGCATTGGTGCTTCTGGCTATCTTCCTGCTGCTGATGCCATTGATCAACCTGGTGCCTATGGCTTGTCTTGCCGCCGTGCTGATCGTAGTGTCCTACAACATGAGCGGATGGAGAACCGTCAGAGGTATTTTCAAGAATCCGAAAAGCGACATTTCCGTACTGTTAGTCACCTTCCTGCTCACCGTTATTTTCGACCTCACTATTGCAATAGAAATCGGTCTTCTGCTCGCAATCGTGCTCTTCCTCCGCCGAGTGATGGAAAATACGGAAATCAAAGTATATTCCAATCAGCTTGACGCCGCAGAAGGCACCGACCTCTCTACTCACGAAGTGCTTGACGTAGCTCCTGGTGTGGAAGTTTACGAAATCGATGGCCCATTCTTCTTCGGCGTAGCCAACAAGTTTGACGAGCTCATGCGCAGTTCTATGTCAGAAAAACCGACCGTCCGCATAATACGCATGCGTAAAGTTCCGTTTATAGATTCCACCGGCATCCATAATCTGGAGATTCTGGTTCGGTCCTCACAGGCTGAAAACATCCACGTTGTGCTCTCCGGCGTACGTCCGGAAGTGCGTGCGGTGCTCCACAATTCAGCCATCGATTCCCTGGTGGGATCCGACCACATCTGCAGCCACATCACTGAGGCTGTGGCTCTGGCTAATGAAATTGCCGCTGTCAACAACCGCTCATGAAAATAATAAGGCTCTCTTCTCTAATATTAATCCTTATACTGACTGCTGTCAGCGCACCGGCCCAGATAAATGTGGACCGGGCGCTGACAGTTGGTCGTAATGCCCTTTATTTTGAAGACTATATACTGGCTATCCAGTATTTCAATCAGGTTATAACCCTCAAACCAAATCTGGCTGAGCCATATCTGCTCAGAGCCATCGCCAAATATAATCTGGATGACTTTAACGGCGCGGAAACAGACGCGACAGAAGCGTTGAATCGCAACCCATTTCTGCCAGATGCCTGGGAGATAAGAGCGGTGACGCGCCAAAATCTCGGAAATGCCCTCGGAGCGATTGCCGACTATCAAGGCGCGCTTGAACAGCTGCCACTCAACCGACAGATGCTCTTCAATATGGCTATGGCACAGACCGAAGCAAAGTTATTCAATGCGGCCGATTCCACTTTCAACGTACTTCTTGACGAATATCCACGCTTTGACTTAGGTTACGTGGGACGTGCCCAATTCAACCTTGAGCGGGAGGATACAGTTGCAGCAAAGGCAGATCTTGACAAAGCGCTTCAAATCAACCCTAACGTTGCACAGGCCCTCGTTCTGCGATCGGTCATCACGATGCAGACCGGCGGCGACAAGGAGGCAGCTCTTGCCGATATGGATGAGGCTATAAAATTACAGCCTTCAAGACCATTGCTCCGAATCAACAGAGCAGTAATACGCTATCAACTCGACGATCTAAACGGCGCACTGGCCGATTTCGACTATGTGATCCAGACTGAGCCAATGAACGTGGTCGCATTGTATAACCGTGCACTCCTGCGTTCCGAACTAAATGACAATGACAAAGCCGTCGCTGATCTGACCAGAGTGATCAATCTCACACCAGATGATTACAGGGCAAGATTCAACAGAGCAGTTATACTCGCTGAAAAGAAAGACACCGAAGGAGCTTTGTCAGACATCAATGCAGTGATTGCAGCATATCCTGAAATGGAAAGCGCCTATAGTCTGCGCAGCCACATATACCATATAGCAGGGAAAGACAGTCAAGCCAGATCCGACGCCAAACGGGCCTTAGCTCTGGCCCAACGTCCGGTTGACAAATCGACAGATGACGACACATCATCATCACAACCACAACAAGGTGCTCCGGCTGACAAGCCGGAAACAGATGGAGAAGTGAGCGCACGCTTCACCACACTGCTGACTCTTGATGCTGATGAACAGACAACAACCGAGCAGAAATTCAACAACTCATCCATCAAGGGCAGAGTGCAGGACAGCTCTTTGAGCGTCAACATTCAGCCGATATATACCCTGTCGTACTATGTTGGTGGAAGCGCCGGTGACAACGGAATGATTGACAACAGCGTCTACGTACGTGAAATTGCAGACATTAACGCTTCACGGATGCTGCGCTTCGTCATACACGTGACCAACTCTCTTCCAACGTTCACCCGTCAGGATGACATAGACCGCCACTTTGAATCAATCCGCAACTACGGATCAGTGATCGCATCCGGTAATCCAAGAGCCATAGACTATTTCGGACGTGCGATGGATCACCTGACTGTTCATAATTATGAGCTTGCGATCGCAGATCTTGACCACACTCTTAAGATGACACCTGACTTCGCTCCCGCATGGTTCTTGAGATCGGTAGCCACTTATAGAGCCATGGAAGCACGTAAAGGCGAGATAACAATGGTTTCTGATGAGAACACGGAGCGCGAAATCAACACTCGCAATCAGTTGGCGATAAACCAGATTCTATCTGATCTTGACAAAGCTCTGGAATTATCACCAACGATGGCTCCTGCATGGTACAACCGAGGCACCATCCTGCTGATGCTTAATGATTATGCCGGTGCGATAGAGGCATTCAACAATGCCATCAAGCTTGACCCGCAACTGGGCGCCGCATGGTTCAACAGAGGTTATACCCACTTCTGTCTTGGCAATCGCAGCGCAGCTACTTCAGACATATCACGCGCCGGACAACTCGGCATTCATGCCGGTTACAGTCTGCTTAAACGCATGCAACGATAAATTACATATTGGATTGCAATAACAAAATGCGGCCGTCAGGTATTATACTTACCTTCGGCCGCATTCATTTTCACTCCATGTTTTCAGTATCGAAGAGATTCAGGCTTAAAGATTATTTCAAATAATGTGGGTGCTGATTCATAGATTGAATTAATTACCATGGACTGAATACATAGTTCAATCTATCGCTTGAACTTACTCTGCAAAAGTATATCAAATCCGCCCATCATGATTGCCAAAGCATAAAAATCGGTGTTGCAATTCGTAAAATTATCATTTTGTGTTAATTTTCAAAAATTGACAATTTGTAAATTGCAACTATCAATCAATTATTTAGCACGCGTGCGAGCTTGGCGCAATTTTAACATTTGACAGACCGATACTACCCAAGCCGGGATTCTATAATTGGAGATACGCGAGATTTTATGTAACTTTGCACTCGGTTTCCATAACACATATTATACAATAATTCCTATCTATGATTTCGATCAACAATCTCGGACAACAATTTGGCAAGCGGGTGCTTTTTCAAGATGTGAACATGAAATTCACCCCAGGCAACTGCTATGGTATTATCGGCGCCAACGGCGCAGGCAAATCTACCCTTATGCGAATACTCAGCGGTGAGTTGCAGCCAACACATGGCACCGTAACTCAAGGTCCGGGCGAGCGCATGAGCGTGCTCGAGCAGGATCACTTCAAGTTTGACGACTGCACCGTCATGGACACCGTGCTGCAGGGCCACACCGTGCTCTGGGACATCATGCAGGAGAAAGACGCCCTCTATGCCAAGCCAGATTTCAGCGATGCCGACGGCATCCGCGCCTCCGAACTTGAAGAGAAGTTTGCCGAACTCGAGGGATGGAATGCCGAAAGCGATGCCGCAGCCCTGCTGTCAGGCTTAGGAATCAAGGAGGACAAGCACTATATGCTCATGAAGGATATGAGCGGTAACGAGAAGGTGCGCGTGCTTCTGGCCAAGGCGCTGTTCGGCAATCCCGACAACCTGCTGCTCGACGAGCCTACCAACGACCTTGACCTCGAGACCGTGGCATGGCTTGAGGACTATCTGTCCAAGTTTGAGAACACCGTGCTCGTTGTGAGCCACGACCGCCACTTCCTTGACTCGGTCTGCACACATACGCTCGACATCGACTATAATAAAATGCACTTTTTGCCGGCAACTATTCGTTCTGGTATGAGTCATCGCAGCTCGCGCTTCGCCAGCAACAGCAACAGAACAAAAAAGCGGAAGAAAAGCGCAAAGAACTGCTTGAATTTATTCAGAGATTCTCGGCAAACGTCGCGAAGTCAAAACAGACCACTTCACGTAAAAAGATGCTCGAGAAACTCAACGTTGAAGAGATTCAGCCATCAAGCCGCCGCTACCCCGGAATCATCTTTACGCCTCAGCGCGAACCGGGCAACAAGATTCTCGAGGTTAAGGGGCTCAGCGCATCAGTTGATGGCGAAGTGCTCTTTTCAGATGTTAACTTCCAGATTGAGAAGGGCGACAAGGTGGCATTCCTTTCACACGATCCCAGAGCCATGACTGCACTGTTTGAAATCGTGACCGGAAACCGTAAACCTGACAGCGGCACGTTTGAATGGGGACAGACCATCACCACAGCATATCTTCCTCTTGACAATTCAAACTTCTTCAATACTGACCTTAACCTTGTTGACTGGCTTTGCCAGTTCAGCAATGACTCCAGCGAGATCTATCTCAAAGGATTCCTCGGCAAGATGCTGTTCTGCGGCGAAGAGGTGCTCAAAAAGGCTTCTGTGCTGTCAGGTGGCGAAAAAATGCGATGCATGATAGCCCGCATGATGCTGCGCGATGCCAATACTATGGTGCTCGACTCGCCCACCAACCACCTTGACCTTGAGTCTATCCAGGCGTTCAACAATACCCTGCAGGCATTCAAGGGCAACATCCTGATGAGCAGTCATGACCACGAGTTTATCCAGACCATCTGCAACCGCATCATCGAGCTCACGCCTAACGGCATCATTGACAAGATGATGGATTATGATGACTACATCACCGACGAACGCGTCCTGGCAGCCCGTGAACGACTCTATGCAAAGGCTTAAGGCTCTGGCCATCGAAGCGGGAAAACATGTCACTTCCATTGAAGCGATCACTGGATCAGGTTCAAACAGACGCTACTTCCGGCTCAGGATCGATGATGGCACCTCACTGATAGGTGTGGTAGGCACATGCAAGGCCGAAAACGATGCTTTTATCTATCTGTCGGACTATTTTTCAGCCCGCAATCTGCCGGTGCCGAAAGTGGTTGCCGTAAGTGAGGACAGAATGGTCTACCTACAACAGGATCTCGGCTCAGAGTCATTGCTTGACCATATCACAGACACGGCGCTCATTGGACAGTCCATCAGACTTTTGCCTCAATTCCAGATACTTGAAGCTATCGGACTTGACTTTTCACATTGTTATCCGGTAGCTGAAATGGATCGCAAATCTGTGATGTGGGATTTCAACTATTTCAAATATTCATTCCTGAAACTGACAGGAACAGAAATAGATGAACCTGCACTTGAAAACGAGTTTGAGCTGATGGCTGAAACGCTGCTCTCGGCTCGTCCATTGGGTTTCATGGTGCGTGACTTCCAAAGCCGCAACATAATGATCCACAACGGCTCACCTTGGCTCATAGACTTTCAAGGCGGTCGCCGTGGGCCAGTGCATTACGATGTGGCCTCATTCCTCTGGCAAACACGCGCTAACTTTTCCCAAAGCCTTCGCGATCAGATGATCTCCGAATACTGCATCGCAGCAGGCCTCAGTGAGTCAAGTTTCCGCCAGACGCTGCCTGATTTCGTAGCGTTCAGAATGATGCAAGTGCTCGGCGCCTATGGTTTCAGAGGGCTTTTTGAGAGAAAAGCCGCCTTCATGACTCAAATTCCCCCGGCATTGTCAGCATTGTCGACGTCACTCAATGAGCATAAGTATCCCTATCTCCATTCTTTAGTCAACGCATTAATAACCCGGCCAGAGTTCTCACCCCAATCTGATGACAAGTTCTCAGATGGAGTGCTTACGGTAGAAGTGTTGAGCTTCAGCTATCGCAAAGGCCTGCCGATTGACCGATCCGGCAATGGTGGCGGCTTTGTGTTTGACTGTCGTGCAATTCACAATCCCGGACGTTACGATCAATACAAGCAACTAACAGGAAGAGATCCGGAAGTCATTGACTTTCTCGAATCAAACGGAGAGATCACTGAATTTCTAACCCACTGCTATGCCTTGGTCGACAACGCGGTTGAACGCTATCTGAGCCGGGGATTCACACATCTGCAAGTGGCGTTCGGATGCACCGGAGGCCGTCACCGGTCGCTCTACAGTGCTGACCACATGGCCGAACACCTCAAGGCGAGATTCGGGAATGCTAAAATCAATATAACATTGACGCATCGCGAACAACCATCCTTGAAATGAAAGCATTGATTTTTGCAGCCGGACTTGGCACCCGACTGTATCCACTCACTGCATCTTGCCCCAAAGCGCTTGTTGAAGTAGCAGGGAAACCTATGCTTCAACATGTTATAGAAAATATAAAGAAGACCGGCATACATGATGTGGTGATCAATGTGCATCATTTCGCGGATCAGATTATCAGATTCGTTGCTGACAACAACAATTTCGGGCTGAACATCGCCATCAGCGATGAACGACAGAAGCTGCTTGAAACCGGTGGCGGTTTGCTTAAGGCCATACCTCTTCTTGGAGAATCGGATCAAATACTCATTCATAACGCTGACATTCTGACTGATCTCGACCTGAATCGGATCATAGCCGCCAACAATTCAGAGGCAACCTTACTGGTAGGCCAACGCAACTCATCCCGCCAACTCGTTTTTGACCGTAGCGACATGAAGCTGCGCGGTTGGGTCAACAAATCGACAGGCGCAACCAAACCAGCAACCCTATCCATCGATCCAGCCACAGACATTGAGATGTCGTTCAATGGCATACACATCTTCTCGCCTACTCTTTTTCCTGAATTGCAACGATATGCCGATTCGATTCAATCGGATGCATTTTCAATAACTCCGTTTTACATCCACAGCGTCCAGCACGGACATCAGATTTCCGGGATAAACCTTAATGGCTACCGTTGGTTTGACATCGGAAAGCCGGAATCCCTATCGGCAGCCCAACAATCATTCAGCCAACAACCCACGGCATAGGACACAGAAAGTCGCCTTAACCTTCTACTTTTGTTCCGCATTGAAGGAGGTACCTCTTTATATCTATGTGAAATGTCACGAGCGAGGGCGTTGCTGACGGCTATCTTTTTTTGAAAATTCTCCCTTCAGACATTGCAAACGTCCCGTACCTTTGCATCATCATGGTAAAGATAGACAACGCATTTTTTGAAGACAAGAGAGTGATGGCACTGACTGCCGAGTTTGGAGCCGCAGGAGTGTATGTGTTACTTAAGTTGATGTGCCGGCTTTTTGAGTCGCCTGAGGGTTACTGGATGCACTGGGATCTGGCTACACGCACACTGCTCGCTTCCGATTGCAAGATCACACTTTCGGAATTGGAGGAGATCATGGAACGCATGGGCCACTACAATCTCATTAACTGGCACAGGATGAGAAATCTCGGTATACTCTCATCGCGCTTCCTGCAAAGGGAGTTCATACGCCATTGCGGAGCGGCGCGTGCCTCGCGCACCAACTGGGATGAGCATCGCGATCTTCCTCTCGATGAACTCACTGAGCTTGGAGTGATTATTCCACAATCGGCCGACAAAGTGGATATTGCCGTGGGCGAGGTGGGAGAGCTACCGGAAGAGGTAGCAGCTCCTCTCAGAGCGGTCTACCAGCGTCAACGCGTCAGGAGCAAAGACCAATCCATGGCTTATTTCCGCAGGGTGAAGCGAAGCCGTACGCAACAGTCGGATTACAAAGGCCCATTGCTAACATAGAACAACAAGCAAAAAATAAGTAGCTAAACTTTGTGAGCTTAACTACTTACCTAATGTTGTCTTACCTGGATTCGAACCAAGACAGGCAGAACCAAAAACTGCAGTGCTACCATTACACCATAAGACAATCCTTATTGCCCAAGCAGATCAGCACGTGGATAATCGCCTAAAGCAGGGGCAAAGTTACGCAGTTTTTTTTAGATTTGCAAATTTTATTGTAAATTTGCGGTATGATTGTGGTCTACAGAATATATCAACTATTTATTTTCCTGCCGTTAGGATTGACAGCCACGGCAATAACAGCAGTAATCACGGCCTTTGGATGCGCACTGTTCGGAGGCCGTTGGTGGGGTTATTATCCGGCGATGGTATGGTCAAGAGTCATGAGCGCGCTGACCTTGGTCAAAGTGGAAGTAACGGGCCATGAGAATATCCGGAAAGATCAGGACTATGTGTTTGTGGCCAACCATCAGGGAGCATATGATATCTTTGCCGTCTACGGATACCTCAACCACAATTTCCGTTGGATGATGAAGCGCAGTCTTGAGAAGATCCCTCTGGTAGGCTGGGCTTGCAAACGCGCCGGACATATTTTTGTAGACACCACGGCCCATGGCATTGCCGCCACTATGAAAGCGGCAGAAAAGCAATTGGCTGACGGCATGAGCATTGTGGTGTTTCCGGAAGGTGCGCGAACATTGACCGGCCGGATGGGTCGGTTTAAACGCGGGGCCTACAATCTTGCCCAGGAATTTAAACTGCAGGTTGTGCCCGTGACAATCGACGGAGCGTTTGCCGTAATGCCAAGGACATCAAAAATTCCCCGCCCGGGCCACATCAAGCTTACAATCCACAAGCCTATAGATCCAGACAATCCATCAGTTATGGAGCTGAGCCGTGAGGCGATCGCGTCTGTATTGGCAGAGGAAAACAATATGAAATAATTTTTACAGATATCTGAACAATGAGAAAATGGCGTATTGAGGACAGCACTGAATTATACAACATCTCAGGCTGGGGGCTCAAATATTTCTCCATCAACGACAAAGGCCATGTCACCGTGACCCCACGCGAAGGCTGTGCGCCTGTTGACCTCAAGGAGGTGATGGATGAGTTGCAGGTGCGCGACATCGGCGCTCCCGTTTTGCTCCGTTTCCCCGATATTCTCGACAACCGGGTAGAGAAAATATCGCGATGCTTCAAGCAGGCGGCGGCAGACTATGACTATAAAGCCCAGAATTACATCATATATCCAATCAAGGTCAATCAGATCCGTGAAGTCGTGGAAGAAATTGTGAGCCATGGCAAAAAGTTCAACATCGGACTGGAGGCCGGCTCCAAGCCTGAACTTCACGCGGTCCTCGCCACAAATATCGATGAGAACGCGCTGATAGTGTGCAACGGATATAAAGATGAAACATATGTGGAGTTGGCTCTGCTTGCCCAGAAAATGGGACGCCAGATTTTTCTGGTTGTCGAAAAGCTGAACGAGCTGCGCATTATAGCCCGTATAGCCAGACGTCTGCAAATCACTCCGAACGTAGGCATCAGAATCAAGCTGTCGAGTTCCGGTTCAGGAAAATGGGAAGAGAGCGGAGGCGACCAAAGCAAATTCGGTCTTAATTCCAGCGAACTGCTTGAAGCAGTTGACTTCCTGGAGAAAAACAAGATGACCGACTGTCTGAAACTGATACACTTCCATATTGGCAGCCAGATCACTAAAATCCGCCGTATCAAGAATGCCCTCCGCGAGGCGATGCAGTTCTACGTGCAGCTGTCGCGTATGGGATTCAAGATCGAGTTCGTCGACATAGGCGGAGGTCTCGGGGTTGATTACGACGGCACACGCTCGTCGAGTGGCGAAATCTCGATGAACTACTCCATCCAGGAGTATGCCAATGACGCAGTGTGGCACTTGTCGACGTATGTGTGAAAAACGGAATCAAACAGCCCAACATCATCACCGAAAGCGGACGATCGCTGTCGGCCCATCATTCAGTCCTGGTGTTTGAGGTGTTGGAGTCCGCGTCGCTGCCTCGTTGGGATGATCGCGAGGAAATACCCTCCGATGACCATGAATTGGCACGTGAGCTATATTCTATCTGGGACAAGCTCGACGAGCAGAACCTGTTTGAGAGCTGGCACGATGCGTTGCAGATACGCGAGGAAGCCCTTGATCTGTTCAGCCTCGGACTTGCTCGACCTGCGCACACGCGCCCAGATCGAGAAGCTGTTCTGGAGCATAGCCCGCGAGGTGGGCGAAATGGCGGCATCGATGAAACATCCACCCGAGGAGTTGCGCAAGGTTGCCAAGATGATGCCCGACAAGTATTTCTGCAACTTCTCACTCTTCCAGTCGCTCCCTGACTCCTGGGCCATCGATCAGGTGTTCCCGATCATGCCAATAAGCCGACTTGACGAGAAGCCGACACGCCAGGCAACCATCCAGGATATGACTTGCGACAGCGATGGCAAAATCGCCCACTTCATCACATCTTCCGGCATGAGTTCATCTCTTCCGGTCCACCCATTGAAACCAGGAGAGCCATACTATATCGGAGTGTTCCTCGTGGGAGCCTATCAGGAGATCCTCGGTGACATGCACAACTTGTTTGGCGACACCAATGCCGTGCATATTGGTGTCTATAAAGACCGCTACGAGATAGACCAGATAATCGACGGCGAGACCGTGGCCGAAGTGCTCGACTACGTGCAGTTCAATCCGAAAAAGCTGGTAAGAAACGTAGAAACCTGGGTAACCGCGTCAATGAAAGCCGGCAAGATCAGCCCGGAAGAAGGACGTGAGTTCCTCAGCAACTATCGCTCCGGCCTCTACGGATATACGTATCTGGAAAAAGACTGATGCCACGCTACTTCATGCATCTTGCCTACCGTGGAATGCCGTTTCATGGCTGGCAGATCCAACCCGGAGAAATCACCGTACAGTCAGTGATCGAAGATGCTCTGGGCAAGGTGTTGCGTAGCCCTACCCCTATTGTTGGCGCAGGGCGCACCGATGCCGGAGTCAATGCGTCCATGATGGTGGCTCATTTCGATGCGCAGCAACCTCCGTCGGTCAGAGCATTGAATTCAATCTGCGGGAATGACATAGCTATCTATTCCGTGACAGAAGTGCATCCTGAAGCGCACGCCCGCTTTGATGCCACATCGCGCACGTATCACTATAAAACCCTGACTGAGAAGTCACCGTTTCACTATCCGCTGTCATGGCGTCCAGGTCATTCGCTTGACTTTGACGCCATGAACCGCGCAGCGGAAATCCTGCTTACGGTCAGCGACTTCACTTCTTTTGCAAAACTTCACTCTGATGCCAAGACCAACATCTGCCGCGTAACCCGTGCCGAATGGGTGCATGACCCGACAACAGGAGGAATGACATTCGTGATCACGGCAGACAGATTTCTCCGCAATATGGTAAGAGCGGTTGTCGGCACTCTGGTAGACGTCGGCCGGGGCAAACTCTGCGAAAGTGATGTCAAGGCTATCATTGAAGCGCGCGATCGGTGTGCGGCCGGGACCTCCATGCCACCGCAAGCCCTTTTCCTTGCGGAAGTTACCTATCCATATTGGCGTCCGCAATGAAACTCGCTGACATTCTCCCGGTTCTGACTGCATCACTGATATGCGCATCATGCAGCAGCAATCATCTTGAATCCCGGCTGATGGACTATATCGCGGATAAGGATGCCACGATAGGGATAGCGGTGATCACTGACAAAGCTGACACTATTGAAATAAACGGCAACCGGCGATTTCCAATGCTCAGTGTCTATAAGTTCCCGATTGCCATTGCGTTCTCGGACTATTGTCGTGACAACGGGATAAGTTTCAACGATTCATGCACGATATCCAAACAGGAGATCGAGCCTGACACATACAGCCCGATGTTGCAACTCTTCGGCCGTGACGATTCGCTGCGTGTGTCCTATCACGATCTGCTTACATATAGCCTGCAGCTGAGCGACAACAATGCTTCCGACATATTACTAAACAAGATCGGCGGGCCAGAGCGGGTAATGACATCCTTAGCTCATTACGGCTTGAATGATGCCATTAACATCTCGTCATCAGAAGCAGAGATGCATGAGGATAACGAGCTATGCTATGCCAATTCATCGACTCCGTTAGCCATAGCTACTCTCTTCGACAAGTATTCGACAGAAGCAAACGACTCCCTATCCCGGCAAATAAAGAGGATAATGGAAGGATGCCTGACCGGAGGTGACAGACTGGCCGGTCCGATAATCAGAACAGGAGCTACATTCGGTCATAAAACCGGCACAGGCTTTATGCTCCCCAACGGACGACTTATGGCCGTGAATGATGCCGGATATGTGATAACCAATGACGGACAACGGTATGCCATAGCCGTTTTGATCGAAAACTCAGGCTACGACATGGCGCAGACAGCCGCTATCATAGCTGACCTTTCAGCTATAATCACTGATAATCTGATCTCACATCAATAGACCTTAATCACAGTCTGGCTTCACAATAACAAGGCTGCGCCTCCATCGTAATGATGTGACGCAGCCTGAATGGTTGTTAGAATTTACTTTAAATTCCGAGATCTTTCTTAATAGCAGCAATCTTAGCTTTTGAAGCTTCAGTTGCGTTATCGTAATCGGCAGATGTAGCCATAGCGGCCTTTGCCTCGATATAGAATTTGATCTTAGGTTCAGTGCCGGAAGGACGGATAGACACCTTGGAGCCATCTTCAGTGAAATACTGAAGGACATTGCTGGTGGTGGGCATGTCCATCTTGCTGACACTGCCAGCCTTGACATCCGTGAGATTAAGATCTGCATAGTCCTTGATCACCGTCACGGGGCTTCCACCAAGAGTCTTCGGAGGATTTTCACGGAAGTTCTTCATCATGGCAACGATCTCTTCCGCACCGCTCTTGCCCGGACGAACCACAGAGATACCCTCTTCGCGGGAGAATCCGTTGGCCACGTAGATATCAGCAAGCATCTGGCCGAAATCCAGACCCTTCTCTTTTGCCCATGCACATGCTTCGGCCATGAGAGAAATCGCGCTGACTGCGTCTTTGTCGCGACAGAATGTCTCGGCAAGGAAACCATAGCTCTCCTCACCGCCACCAAGGTAGCGGGCTGTTTCCTCATTGTCGCGGATCACTGCCGCAATCCACTTGAATCCGGTGTAGCAGTCATACATCTTGATTCCGGCACGATCGGCTATCGACTTGATCGTCTCTGTGGTTACGATAGTCTTTACGATATATTCGTTGCCCTTGAGTCGACCGAGTTCCTTGTTGCGGGTGATGATGTAGTTGAGAAGGATCATCACGATCTGGTTGCCGTTGATCAGCACATATTCACCCTTGGCATCACGCATCACGCAGCCGATACGGTCTGCGTCGGGATCAGAAGCCATCACGATGTCAGCGTTGGTTTCCTTAGCTTTCGCAATAGCCATCGCCATTGCTGACGGAACTTCAGGATTGGGGGACTCTACGGTCGGGAAATTACCATCGGGCACGTCCTGTTCCGGAACATGGATAATGTTGGTGAATCCATAGTTGCGCAGAGATGCAGGAATGAGGTTGACACCGGTGCCATGGATCGGAGTGTAGACAATCTTCAGGTCGCTATATTTCTTCACCAGATCAGGGCTGAGCTGAAGACCCTTGATGGCGTCAAGGAACTTGCGGTCGATATCCTCACCGATAATCTCGATGAGATTCTTATCACCACCGAATTTGATGTCGGCAGGAGTAATGGATGCCACACGGTTCACGATGTTGACATCGTGAGGAGCGATAATCTGTGCACCATCGGCCCAATATGCCTTGTAGCCGTTATATTCCTTGGGGTTATGGCTGGCAGTGATGTTGACGCCGCTCTGGCAGCCAAGCTCGCGGATGGCAAATGACAATTCAGGAGTCGGGACGGAAAGAGTCAAACAGATAAACCTTGATGCCGTTGGCCGAGAAAACATCGGCGACAATTTCAGCAAATAGACGTGAATTATTGCGCACGTCATGACCTACAGCCACCTTGATCTGGGGAAGATCAGCAAATGCTTCCTTAAGATAGTTGGCCAGGCCCTGGGTAGCGGCTCCGACAGTATAACGGTTCATGCGGTTTGAGCCGACACCCATGATGCCGCGCAAACCACCTGTGCCAAATTCCAGATCTTTGTAGAATGACTCGATCAGTTCTGTCGGATCTTCGGCATCGAGCAGACGTTTCACCTCAGCACGGGTTTCAGAGTCATAGCTCTCACTCAGCCATTCTGTGGCTTTCGCGCGCACTGTGGCAAGCAGTTCTTTGTTATTATCCATAAATTTTCAGTTACGAGGGTGTTGTGTTGATATACTTTAAGCGCAAAGTTATGCAATATTGCTATAATATGCAATAGCTTCGGGAGCATTTACGTCAGTGTCACCTACAGAAAAAGCTTCTGCAAGCCACAAAAAGAGGAGCACCACGAGAACCACAACTCCAACCACTAACCAGATTTTTGAATTATTCGATGATTTCATATTTTCGCAGTTGATGTTTTAAGATTATACTCTTACAACAAATACAACCGCAAATAAGTTTTTCATCGGAAGTTACCAGCCGGGATTCTGCGTGAGATTGCGGTTACGCTCCATCTCCACCAGAGGAATAGGCCACATTTCATGTCGTTTCTGATACGTGCGGGTATACATCAGGTCGCCTAAAATATCTGTGGCGTCCTTAACCGAACTTTCCAATAGTCCCCACCTGCGCAGATCCCAATATCGCTGTCCCTCACCGGCAAGTTCAAAGGCGCGCTCACGTCTGATCCGTTCCGACATTTGCTCCTTGCCATCAACTGACAGCCATTCCGCCCCGGAATTTAACTCCGGCATGCCAACCCTCGAACGTATCTTATTGACCTCATCAACTGCTTTATCGGTGTAACCCGCTCTCATTATATGCCTCGGCAAGCATCAGTATCACATCGCCAAGACGTATAAGCGGAAATTCGTATGGTGTGCGGTTATACTCGCCCCAGTATCCGTCAAGGTTGCCTGTCGGAATCCATTTGCGCCAGAAATATGAATTCCAACCTTCTGAGTTGCGGATAAATGCCATTGCTTCCATCGGGGCTCCACCCTGTGGTCGGGTCGGCAAGCACAAACTGCTTGTCCATAGGCTTTGAACCGGCATCAGTGCCGAGATAATGAGAATAAGGCGTGATCACGTTGAGATTCAACCTTGGATCGCGCAGACGGTAAGCATCCATCACCTTGGTCGTATCGCAGTTGAGTGTGGATGTGACATAGTCAGCACCCTGATCGATTGCCACACTCAGATAGTCGCGTCGCACCTGCGACCCGCCTTCAGAAAAACCGGGAAAGAGATCATCCCAGGCAAAAGGCGACCCATCGAGATTTTCATACATGTCAACCAGCGTTGTCGATGGCACGATGTTGTTACCTGCGATCAGACGCATTGTGGATTTATTGCCGAAATATGACACTATGTCGAGAGCATAACCGCCAACATTGCCATCTATAGACTGTATGGAGAAAATCATCTCCTGGCTATGTCTGCCATTATACAGGCGAAAAAGGTCATTGTAGTCATCATGAAGCGCATAGCCGTAATCATCTGATATATTATAGACAATTTCCTCAAAATCAGCTATGGCATCGTCCCAGGCCCTATCATACAGATGCACTTTCCCCCGCAAAGCATAGGCGGCCCCCTTTGTAGCCCTTCCAAGATCCGAGTCAGGCCAACGCACCGGCAATTTCGCTATGGCATCATCGAGATCTTCAAGAATATGCCGGCGAAGCTCTTCTACGGTACATCGGGGAGCATTTAACGATGCAAACTGTTCGTTGATATTGCAAGATTCATCATAATAAGGCACCCCACCCCAGCAATTGAGCATTCTGAAATATGCCATTGCCCTTAAAAATTTTGCTTCTCCGGTAACGCGATCGATGGTCTGCTCACTGATAGGCATCTTGGCTACGTTTCGGATCACCGTATTAGCTCTATGCACCAATTCATAGAGATATTGCCAATGATTCTGCACTCCGGTACTGGCAGAGGAAAATGTGTTGCCACGCGACACGTCAGACCATGGTGTAGTGCCATCGGCCAGATCGCTACACATGTCAAAAGTAAATTCCATCCCGAAACACCATGGTTGTTTCATCGCATCATACATGCCGACTGCAGCCTGACGGGCATGCTCCTCAGTCTTCCAGAAACTTTGATCTGACATTTGATCTGACGGCAGGTAGTCAAGGCTCTCACAACCGGTAACAGCAATCGAGCCAATCAGTAGGTATATGATATTCAATCGTTTTTTCATTCCCATTATCTAATGATTAAAAAGTAATGTTTATGCCGACAGAATACTGACGGACAGACGGGTAGCCGACATTTGCGGCCACTTCAGGATCAAGTCCGGGAAAGTCGGTAATTGTAAATAGATTGTCTATGCTTGTATAAACCTTCAAACGCTCGACAAAGAATTTTCGGGTGATATTCTGCGGAATAGTGTAACCCAACTGAATGTTTTTACATCTCAGATAAGCGGCATTATGGACAAAAGCATCACTGGCTATATTATTCTTACCATTGGCGTTATTGCGCAGAATCGGATATTTGGAATCATAAGGGTTTTCCGGAGTCCACGAGTTATCGGTAATATCCTTGTTGAGCGACTGGCCCATAACAGTCACAAACCTGAAGGCCTGATTATTGTAATAAACAGGATTGTCACCTACACCTTGCAACATCAAGCTAAAATCCAGGCCCTTCCAGCTTACGCCGAAATGTGCCCCATACGTTAGCCTCGGAGTGGAGCCATGTCCAATCTCCACCCTATCGTCAGCATCCAATTTACCATCCCCATTGGCATCCCTGAACAGGAAATCACCAAGTTCCGGCCGCTGATATGTGGCAAAATAATCGGGATTGCCATCCACAAGAGATTGCACATAATCCAGATCGGCCTGATCACGCACTATGCGGTCCACCGTTATCAGATACAATTGATCAATCGGTTTGCCCTCCTGGGTCTTATATACACCGTTTATTGATGACACATCGCCCTGAAATTTGGTGACCTTGTTGTTAACGAAGCCAAGATTGAATCCGATATTGTAAGCCACCTGACCGATATTGTCATTCCAGTTCAGTTCCACTTCCAATCCGCGGTTATTCACTTCGCCGGCGTTTTGATTCGGCACTATGGTGGTGCCATGTTCAAGAGGTGCCGGCAAGGATATCAAAATCCCCTCTGTATTCTTGTCATACAGATCTATGCTGCCGCTCAAACGATTGCCAAACATCGCGAAATCGAGGCCAACATTAGACATATATGTCTTTTCCCATGAAAGATCCGGATTTGAAAGTATCTGTTGAGCGAATCCGCCGGCAATATTTCCGTTGAGGATATAGCCGGTAGTGGCAAACAGCGACTGATACATATAATAACTTGTTGTCGCATTATTACCGAGAGAGCCGTATGAACCCCTTATTTTCAAGTTATCGAGCCATGAAGAGGAGGCTGTCATGAACTTTTCCTGCGATATGCGCCATCCCACTGACACCGAAGGAAAATATCCCCAACGGTGTGAGGGTGCGAATTTCGATGAACCATCTGCACGTAGATTAGCTTCAACCAGATATTTGTTGTCCCAATTCAGATTGATTCGACCAAAATAGGAACGCATGGCCCATTCAGTATATGTGCCGTTGATTTCTCCATTGGTTGTGCCGGCGTTGACCCCTGTCAGCGAATCGTCTATAAGGTCATATTTGCGGAACATCTCCCATTCATATTTATCATATTCCTGACTTGCCCCGACAAGCAGCAAAGCATTAAGACGGGAGATCTTGAAATTATAGTCAGCTGTGATTTCCGATGAACGGAAGTTATCGGCATAATTGTATCGGCGTATGTAGGTGCGAACCGAGCCATCGCGCAGCAACACAGGCCCGTCAAAAGTAAACCTATACAGATTTCTGTCGGTCAGATGCTGTTCGACACGCCTGTCCCAATAATTATATGTAAATGCGCCGCGGATTCTCAATCCCTTCACAGGCTGCACAGAAGCATATATCTTAGCCACAACTCTTCTGGTCCTTGTCGGAAAATCATCCTTATAGAACCATTGGCGACGATAAGGATTGAAATTGCTTACATTCTCCTCTTCCGGATTCTGAATGCCGCCATAAAGACCAGTTGCAGGATCATAAAGTGTCATGCCAGGCACCGTGTTGAAAGCCCCTGATCCAAAGATGACATCACCTCCGGCACTCGCATTCTCCGATGACGGGTTGTTCAGATCTATGTAACCGAACAGATCAGTGCCTACACTAAGCCAGGGTTTGATTTTCACCTCCAGATTAGAGCGCAATTGATATCGCTTATAGTCAGTATAATAAATCATTCCTGGATTATTCACATACCCGAGAGTAATATTGTAGAGTACGTGGCTGCTACCTCCGGACACCGAAATGTTATGATTCTGCACTACGGAAGGATTCCTATAGATATGGTCCTGCCAGTCCGTATTAGGATATATGGTTGGATTTCTTCCTGCATCATTGCGCCATTCATCGATCTTTCCTTGAGAAAATCTGGGCGCTTGTCCATTGGCCACAAGTCCAGCATTTTGAAGTTCCATGAACGAGGCATAGTCAGTGACCAGGTTAAGTCGCTTTGCCACAGTTTCAAAAGAAACATTGCCACTATAGGTGAACCGTGGCGCGGAATCAACACCATGTTTGGTTGTGATCACAATCACTCCATTGGCCGCACGCGATCCATAGATAGCTGCCGAGGAAGCATCTTTCAACACCGAAATACTTTCAATATCCTGCGGATTGATGTCGCTGAGCGAGATACCTGTCATTCCGTCCACCACTACCAGCGGTGCGGCATCGTTCAGGGTTCCTTGACCTCTCACCCTTATGCTTTGTGATTCATAACCCGGAGTATTTCCGCCACTATTGGTCACCGACAGACCGGAGGCTACACCGGCAAGAGCATTGGCCACATTGGTCAGTGGCCTGTCAGTAATTGCCGCTGAACTGATTGACGACACCGAGCCGGTCATGTCAATTTTGCGCTGCAACGCATAACCTACCACTACAACCTCATCAAGTTTCTCTGATTCCGGATTCATGCGGATCGTCAAGTTCAAAGCATTATCGACTGAAACTTTAACCGAAACCGTTGCCGAGCCTACATAGGCCACTTTCAGCGAACTTGGGAGCGCAATACTATCAATCGCGAAGCGTCCGTCGACATCTGAAACCACTGCTTTGCTTGTGTTCCCTGCCGGTATGATTGTAGCTCCGATAACGGGTTCACCATCATTGTCAATCACAATACCAGCTATGTTAGACACGTTTGATGATGACTTACCGGAAGAGTAACTGCCAGGAGGAGATATTTGTGAGTGGACAGTCACACTTCCGGATAAAGTCATTACAGATAACAATAGCGTATGTAAAAATTTCATAATCGTTATAGTTTTTCACAAAAGTATAACGACTTATTTATTACGGAAAGGGTCTGTAAATAAACAACATGAATCTGATCACAAAGCGATCAGTTTTTCTGTATCACAAGATAGTTCGAGAGGCTCCAGAATCTTTCTGGATCAATTATACGCATTACTTTATTGTGGTTATCACCAGATATTTCGTAACATCCGTCAGGATGCGATGTCAGCACCTTCGCCTTCGAAGAACCGATCTCAATCTCATGCAGATCACGCTTATCGGCAGCAGAGAAGAAATCGCGGTCAAAGTCGCCTTGCATCAGTCGCGATTTGCGCAGAAAACCGGTTTCCAGAATCTGATGCTCCTTTAGTTCTGATTTCGATGCCACAACGTAGTAGCAAGTGTTTAACTCGTCCTCAAGCAGAGCGGATGTGCTCATGGCCCTATCGCGGTCAGAAGTAACAGTCTGCACCGTATTGTTTAAGGAATCCACTTCAGAACATAGTCCGGTTATCTGCTCCCTTGCCTGAACGAGTTGACGGCGCAGATCTGAGATTTCAGCATTTTGGGCATCAATCTGTTTGCGTAATGCGGTGACAACACCCTCAAGCTCCTCATTATATCGACCCGATTCCTGCATTTTTTCCTCAAGCTGTTCAAGTTTCTGCCTACGCTGATGCAATGCTCGCTCAAGGATCTGTATATCTTTTAAAATCACGGAACATGATGATGGATTATCATCTGGATTTGACGCCCTTAACGCCAAAAGATTCTCCAGATGACCAATTCGCTCCATGCCGGTCGATATCTCCTTGACAAGCAACAACAACTGATCGCGCTCAGCAAGGGCCTCAGCAAGTTCCTGTTTAGAAACTTCCATCAGGGACTGCTGGTCGTTTGCCGGCTCTTTCCCACCGCAAGAGGTAAAAAAAATCGGCAACGCAAAGTATATCGCAGCAATAAAGATCTGTTTCATATCCGGATGAATATAGATATTACAAAATTATCACTAAAATCCGAGATTTCTATAAAATGACGATAAATAACCAAAATGTGTCAATGAACGACCTGCCATTAACCGGATTTCTTCCTTAACTTTGCACAATGAAATCGATCCAAATTAAAATCAAATTACTTTCAGATCTTTTTTTCAGCATAATTTTTCTGCCCATCCTTGTCATTCTCGGACCGATCAAAGGATGGTTATTGCAATGGCCTGTATTCTTTATTATAGCATGTGCTTATATGTATGCGTGCTATTTTACAATCACAAGGATCAACATTCCCTCTCTGTTGATAGAAAGAAAATACAGGCGCATTATAGTGACAATGCTCTCATTGGTCGTAGTCAACTACCTGCTCTCCTGTTACCCTCTTCCCGACATGGAGTTCGTGATCCCCTCTCTAAGCGAATATCAGACTCAAGTGAGAAACTTCGGCGTAGCAATCACTCTATGGCTCATGTTTTCGCTCGTTATGGGCTACGCTCTGACCACAACATTTATCAACGAACTCTACGAGCAGCTTCTGCTTAAACGTAAGATAGAAGCACAGCGTGACAAAGCAGAATTGGCCATGTTCAAGGCTCAGATCAGTCCACATTTTCTCTTCAACACACTAAATTCTCTCTACAGTCTGGTTATAGGCACATCAGAAAAAGCGGAAACAGCCTTTATAAAATTTTCCGATATGCTGAAATACACATATATCATGATAGAGAAAGATCATGTGACACTGGCTGAGGAACTGGAATATATCAACAATTTCATCGATCTGCAGATGATTCGTGTCAACCAACACACCAAAGTTGAATGGCACCATGACGTTGACAACGAAATGGCATCAATACCTCCGATGCTTCTCATGACATTTGTTGAGAATGCCTTCAAATATGGATCATCGTGTATATCAGATTGCGTCATCAACATTTCACTGGAATTGCACAACGGGGAGCTGAGATTTCGCACTCACAACCGGATAATGAAGCATTCCGACGAGTTCAGACGAGAAGTACCTATTGGAATTGAAAACAGCCGCGCCCGACTGCAGGGCCTTTTCCCAGGAAAGCATTCCCTCACCACGGCCGAAATAGATGGCGATTTCACTCTTGATCTATCAATTATCATTTAGAGTATGTTTGAATTTAACTTTTTGCAATAATTTATTCATGCTAAAATACTCTTAGACATGGCTGACAATATTATAACTTGCATTGCTATTGATGATGAACCTCTTGCTCTGGAGGTTATACGTAAATTTTGTGCCAGAATCGGCGGCATCGACCTGTTGACGTTCACTGACCCCAATGAGGGGCTTGCTGTGATCCGTCAACAAAAACCGATGATAGCATTCCTTGACATTCAGATGGAAAATGTGAACGGACTTGAAATAGCTTCGCAACTTCCGGAGGAAACATGCTTTATTTTCACCACCGCGTTCCTTAACTATGCTCTTGAGGGTTTTAATCTCGATGCCGTCGACTACCTGCACAAACCTTTCGCATTCGAGCGATTCAAGACTGCATTCAACAAGGCACTCAGACGCATTGGGAACAGCCGCGATATTTCTATGACAGAACGTCGCACATTGACCGTCAAGCAAGAATATAATAATGTGGTGATTCCACTGTCGGAGATAGCATATATTGAAGCGATGGAAGGCTACGTAAAGATTTTTAGGGATAATGGAGTATGCACCATAACCCGCATGATACTCAAAAATATCGGGGAACAACTCCCAGCAGATAACTTTATCAGGATTCACCGCTCATTTATAGTATCGAAAACTAAGATCAAGTCTTTCAACAAAAAAGAGATCGAACTTACCAACGGCACTCTACTGCCTATCGGCCGACAATACGTGGCTTCCATTTCGCTATAATTCAAAAAAAACAGAAGTGCCGCCAACTCCTTTAGGAATAGCGGCACCTCCGATTTAAAGACTGGAATATAATGTCAGCGGCAGATCAGCTTATGGCTGCGTCCGTTGACTATCATAAGATACACACCAGATGTCAGATTCAAGTTGATGCTTCTGACCTCACCGGATTCAAGATCAAAATCACTGCTGTAGACACAAGCGCCTTGCAGAGAGTAGATCCCGACTTCATATAGTCCGGATGCATCAGCCCGCAAATTGATCACGTCGGTAAACGGATTGGGGTAAACCGACACTTCCGCACCAACACCTTCGATATCAACAATAGAGGTTGGATCATGCTTGACAACTACCGGTATATCGTAGGCCATTCCTTCGTGGATATCCTGCATGCACGGACCATAATTCCATTTCCATGCATTCTGATAAATCACACGGATACGGGTCTTACCTGCAGATGCATTGACCGGAACCTCGACCGGATGATCAATCTCAAGCACACGGTGATAGTTGGCAAGAACGCCATTGAAGTCAGCCTCACCATTGCGCAAACCATACAATGCTTCCTCGGTGAAGTCACTCAACCCTTGCCAATCGGAATAAATAATTGCATAGTTGTAACGAAGATCCTGATAAGCCTGAGTTGTTGAAGCGACACCGGCTTTAAATCCACGGAGATTCAACTCAAAAGATTTACCGGCAGTGACTTCAACGGCTGCGTCGAGCAGTTGGTAGACCGCGTCAGGAGTGGATGACCATTTTACATTAATGTCCTTGTCAGCCCCTGTTGTCGAAATAGATTCCAGATAGGCTTTGCCTTCGGAATGCATTGTTCCATCCGGCACAAAAGTCAGTTCGCCTTCACCAAGCGAGAGTTCGGGGGCCTCACCATCAATATTGACAATCAGGTCATAGGCCACACCTTCGTGGATACTCTGTGAGTAGGCACTATCCAATGTCTTCCAGGCATTCTGGAAAATCACACGGATACGGCCTTGCACGGCCTTGGCATCAGCCGGAATTGTGAATTGCTGAGTGAAATCCATGATCTCATCATAGTTGCCCACAGTCACGCCATCGAAACCTGAATCACGGTTTGTTTTGCCGATACGGGCAATTTCCTGGAAGGTACCTCGGCCGTTCCAATCGGCATAGATCACTGCAAATGTCCATCGGAGATCCTCGGCAGCAGGAGTGCGCGGAAGCGCATTAGCCTGGAAGCGCACAGAGAATGTCTGCCCGGGAGCAGCATCGATTGCCTGGGGCAACAGAGTATACAGTCCGGCTGGACATACACTTGAAGTATAGTTTACATTAGTGTCCGCACCAGTTGATGTGACGGATGTGAGATAGCGTAACTTCTGAGAGTGAGTGGTTCCTCCAGGCTGTGCATAAACATCGGATGATGCCCCACTGTCAACAGAAAATTCAAAATCATAGCTCAGTCCTGCTGATATAGGTCCATTGCCATCGGCAACATCCGATTTATCTATAATCATTCTGACACGATATTTCCCTTCAGATAATGATTCAGGCACATTGATGCTCCATTTACCAGATGAAACAGAAGCGATACGTTCGCCGGCAGAGAATGAGTAATCACGATCAAAATCAACAAAAAGTTGAACTTTGGCCGATGATGCATCTGCTCCGGCCAGTGTGGCAAGCACGTCCAATGTTGATCCGGAAGCTACGGAAACTGCAGATGTAATCAGAGTGTGTATTTGTTCAGGCGCGAAAGATGCCTCATAAGCAATATTACCTGAACGAGCACCTGTAGTGGTCAGATTCTTAATCCAGGCATTATCGGAGCGTGAACCTGAAGGAGCCACATAACCATCGCCCTTGGCAACATCCGGGGTGAAGCGCAACCGATAGCCCAATGTACCGTTAGAGGGAACACAATATTGAGAAAGGGTGCCGGTGTTCTGTCCACAAGAACCGTTACCGAGTCCGCGCTGAATGCGGTCAAAGTGCACGATCGTTTCGTCCCGCGGTTCCAGATCAAAGTCATGAGCGGCGTCCATCAGGTCTTTGTCAGTATAGTGAAGAGCACTGAAACCTACCTCACCCTCGCTCTCTACAAGTAGTGACGATCCTGCCTTGTTTGAGAAACGCACATAACGCATGCCCTGTCGGTTGCCCATCGTCTGAGGCTTGACATAGAGTTCATGCATATCGTTGACCGTTGTGTTGAACACACCGGCACGGGATCCGCTGCCTCGGTCTATATAGTTTGCCCACGGACCTAAGGCGTAGTATTCTATCTCCTCAAAGCCAGGCACCATGCTCATGGATAATCCAAGTCGGCGAATGTCACCACTCTGAGGTGCGAAGGTCACACCAACATCCATAGTTCCGTCAGCATAGACTGTATAACGGATTATGTATGAAGTGAGATCGCCCGTCATCATGGCCGACAGGGTAACATTATTGTCGCCTCTCGCCAGAGTAAGATCCGAACAGTTCACTGACGAAACCGTATTGGTGTAAGTGTCATTCTCAATCCATCTGTGATTATCAAACTTCAAGCCTTGAGAAGAGTAAATAAACTCTTTACCTTTATATGACATGGAGGTCATCACACCTTCTGAAGAGAAAACATAAACGAAATCCCTGCCACTGACAGTCACTACGCCGCCGGCGGTGCTCACTTCAACCTGACCTTCCACGTCAACCTGAGGCAATGCCGGCCTCTGCAGAACTGTAAATTGCATCGAAGCGAGAGCTGTGCCAGCCTCTACACCAGGCATGTCATTTTTCAAAACGAAATCGACATTGAGCATATATTCATGCCCCGGACGAATAAGCGAGGAGGAGTATGGAGTGGTAACACATATGGTTTCACCAGGCTTGGCACTCAGATTATTGACCACCCCATCGGCCACAGATTCGCCATCCTCAAGCAATGACCATCGCATGTTGAAGCGGTCAAGATTGAGGAAAGCATATGCATTGGTGACGTTCAGCGAGCGAGCCTCCGGCGAAAAGTCAGATGCCTTAATATACTGATATACACTTTTTACCTCGGCCAGTTTTGCATTAGGCTTGCGGTCAGGAGCCAGAATGCCATTTGAGCAGAAATTGCCCTGATGCGGGCCTGGGAAGTCTGATCCGGTGTAGTAACCCCGCTGATTGCCAGCTAACAGCTCAGAGGGCTTATAGATACCCTGATCGATCCAGTCCCAGATACATCCGCCGATTGTGCGCTGTGATGATTCAATGTAGTCCCAGTAATCCTTCAAATTGCCTATGGCATTGCCCATTGCATGGGCATACTCACAGATGAAATGAGGACGCTCATCTCCACTTTGATCCTGTTCTTTCAGCACATCCATGCCGGGATACATGCGGGAAGTCATATCGGTATATGTCCACTCTTTTTGTCCTTCATAATGAATCATACGTGGATCCAGCGAGCGGACTTTGTCATAGCATGCCTTGAAATTGATACCACATGCGCTCTCATTACCAAGACTCCAGAATATAACGGCAGGATGATTGCGATCACGGAGCACCATGCGTTCCTCTCGGTCAACGAATGCGCCCTCCCAAGTTGTGTCAGACGACAATTGAGTGGTGGCATGACATTCAAGATCAGCTTCATCCATACAATAAACACCAAAATAATCAAACATGGCATACATCTTGGCCGCATTTGGATAGTGGCTTGTACGGATCATGTTGATATTATTCTGTTTAAACAGCTTAACGTCGGTAAGCATCATATCGGTTGTCACCGCACGACCTACAACCGGATCGGTATCAGATCGGTTTACGCCCTTAAACAGCACTTTCTGACCATTGATATGCACAAAATTTCCTACCTGCTCAATGTGACGGAAGCCATACTTTGTAGCAAAAGCCTCAGTCTCACCGGTTGATTTATTGGAGAGTTCCACAAGGACAGTGTAGAGCACCGGAGTTTCCGCAGTCCACAGACTGAGCCCCGAAAGATCTCCTCCAAGGTCAACCTTTTCAGTTGATGAGGCAGCCACATTCAGAGTTGAAGATGTCCACGCAGCTTTTTCCTTTCCCTCCGGATCCAACAGACTGACTTTGGCCACGACCTCACTTGCAGAAGCGCTACGGTTGGCGATTTCGAGTGATGTATTGAAATGCCCGGATTTAAAATTATCAGAAGCGTTAAGATCAGAAGTGATATAATGATCGCGAACGAAAGTGCGCGGCACCGCGGTCAGGGTCACATCACGATAGATACCGCTCATTCTGAACATGTCCTGACACTCAAGATATGAACCGTCACTCCATCTGATAACCTGCACGCACACTCGGTTGGATCCTGACTGAAGCGCCGAAGTGATGTCAAATTCATGATCATTGTTAGCCCCCTGTGTGTAACCGATATATTGACCGTTTATCCAGAGGAAAGCCGCGGAGTAGATGCCACCGAAGTTGATAAACACCTGTTTGTCACCCCACGATGCCGGCAGATCGAAATCCCTGATATAAGTACCTACAGGATTTGCCTCATAGTTACCACGTGGCGAACCGATCATTGGAGGATTGGACACAAAAGGATTTTGCTCATTGCAGTAAATTGGAGAGCCATATCCTTGCATCTCCCAGTTAGAAGGCACAGAGATATCATCCCACGACGACACATTGAACGAAGGGTTGGTTGTAGCAGCCGTAGGACGCAGATTAGGATTAGCCACAAAATTGAACTTCCAAGTGCCGTTAAGACTCATGCGCAGATCGCTTTTGGGATCAACCCACGGGTAAGCAAAAAATTCCGTGTCGGCTTTCAATGCATCGACGGAACTGTATGGCACATACGTCGCATGTGCGGTTTCGCGGTTTTCCCCATACATTTTTTGGTTCTCCCAGTAGTTTGCACCTGTGATGGCGTTCTGGGAGTGGGCATTAAAACCGCTCGCCACGGCACAGAGTGTCGTGGCGAGTATGATTAGTTTTGGTGATTTCGTCATAATATTCTAAAAGGAGTATTACTTAAGAGCAACCTTGCGCGATTCGGTACGGCCGTTGGCATCAGTAGCGCTAACAAGCACCATGTTGCCACATTCGGCGGGCACCACTACTGCACAACCGCTGACAGCAGCTTCCAGACGGCCCTGAAGGTCGTAAACCTTCACGGCTGTCACATTGCTGCCAATCACGGTAACGGTGCGGCCTGATACACTGAAGTCCAGTTCGGAAACTTCGTCAGCAACGTCAACGATAGATACTTTTCCATCGAAATCGACGCGAACAACGTCACCGGGTTCAGTTGTCAAGGTCACAGTGTCGTCAACCGTGGTTTCAGGTGTGTACTGCTCGCCGTTCACATAGATCAAAGCATTTTTAAGCTCTGAGTTACGGATGGTAAGAGGCTGACCCTGATTGCTGGTGATCACCGCTTCCACAGGCTTGCGGTCTGCCCAAGAAAGATCAACAGTGAAATCGCCAATGGCCTTCAGTCCGGTAAATGTTACTTCTTTCCAACCAGTAGGCACAGCAGGGAAGAGGAAAAGTTCATCGTTCTGGCTCTGGAGGAACATCTCGGCCACACCAGCACATGATCCGAAGTTGCCATCGATCTGGAAGGGAGAGTGAGAGTCATACAGATTGTAGTAGATACCGCCGGCGGCCTGATTAGTGCCATAAGATGTTGAGTGGCGCAAAGCGGTGCGGAGGATATTGCGGGCGCGGTTACCATCGAGAAGACGGGCCCACAGATTTATCTTCCAACCCATGGACCAACCTGTTGAGGCGTCACCACGGAGTTTCATAGAGTTGACGGCCGGTTCATAGAACTCACTTTCGGGTGTGATCTGGCTGAAAGGATATACTGCCATCAGATGGCTCATGTGGCGATGACCATTTTCACCACTTGTGTATGAGCTACGCTTCCATTCACGAAGAAGGACATCGCCGCTTTGCACACCATTGCCTGTTCCCCAGTTGCCGGTATATGTTTCGGTAGAAAGACCTCTGTCGAGTTTCGAGAAACGGTCTTTGAGAACAGTGAGATCATTGTCCACGCCAAGAATCTCAGCTGCTTTGAGGGTATTTTCAAACAGATCATAAACCAATTGCTGGGCATGAGCAGTTCCATCTTCATTCGGGCCCTGTTCGGGAGAATATTCGTTAGGTGCAACGTAGGTTCCATCGGTGTCGAGTTTCAGACGTTCAAGCCAGAACTCAGTGGCACTCCACATGGTGGGGAAAGCCTTGGCAAGGAATTCCTTGTCGAGGGTATAGCGGTAGTGCTGCCACAGGTGTGTGCAATACCATGCATTTTCAATGGTGTAGTTGTGCATGAATGAGCCGACGCCACCGAAGATATTGTTTTCAGTGTAGCAAGTCCAGCCTTTGGTCTGACCTGAGTCCTTGGCATATTTCTGCCATTCGGTATGATTCATAGCCATGTTCATGATATAGTTCAGGAACGGCTCGTGCATCTCAGAAAGGTTGGTCGATTCAGCAGGCCAGTAGTTCATCTGCACATTGATGTTGGCATGGATATCGGCATTCCAGGGGGCAGAGTTGGTGTTATTCCATATACCCTGAAGGTTAGAGGGAAGATCTACGCCACGGGAAGAAGCGATTTCAAGGTAACGGCCATAGTTGAAGTAGAGTTCTTCAAGCATCACGTGTGTTGCAGTCATGGCCGAGCTATATTCATCGACAAGCTGATTGGTGGGGATTGTATTTGCAGTACCACCGATTTCAAATGAAACGCGATCGAAGTATTTCTTATAGTCAGCGACATGGTCGGCATAGAGATTATCCCAACCCTTAGTTGCTGCTGCGTTCAGCGCATTGCTGACGCTGGAGGCAAGGGCGCTCGCACTCTCTCCGCTTACATAGTTGGACTTATAGGGATCATAGTCGGTGGCACCCTTCACCAGCACAAGCACTTCATCAGCACCTTTCACAGTGATACCGTCAGCGCCTGTTGTCATGGTACCTCCTGTGGCCACCACTTTCATGCGGCAGTTGTAGGAAACGGTCTGCAAGCTGCCAGAGAAGTAACCCTCACCATCGGCATAGGTCATAGTGCCGGCAACTCCGGGTTCAAAGACATAACGTTGGTTGATGCTACCCTCTTTGGATGCGGTGATGTGCATTGCCACAACACCATCAGGGTTAGAAGCGATATATTCGCGCTTGTAGCTGATCGAACCGTCAGGTGAAGTGAATCCGCTCACGCCGGTGGCAGTTGAGAGATCGAGTGCTCTGTAATAGTCTTTGGCGGCAGTTTCAGCAGTGTAACCGAAACCGGCTGATTCATCCATTTCAGCAAAAAGCGATCCAAAGAACTGGTAACCGCCATAGGAAGAACCGTTGTCGGTGCTGCGGCCCTGCCACAGGGTCTTTTCATTGATCAGCACCTGATCACGGCTGACTCCGTTAAACAAGCTGGCACCAAGCTGACCGTTGCCCAAAGGCAGAGAGTATTCCATCCAAATATTAGACGCCTGGGTCAGAGTGGCGGGCTGGGTATACCAGAGTGTAAGTTTTGATTCCGGACGCCAGGTTGTCGATCCTTCGACAGAATAATCCGGGAAACGGAACGAAGACTCCGATTTAAATTCCAGAGGGTTGTTGGCATCATTGGCCGACCAGAAGCCGATTGGCAATCCAGCCTGGAAGCCAGTCCACTGATTCATGCGGTTTTTCCCATTAGTAATGGAATTGGCAGCAATTTCCCAACATCCGGGATAGCTTGAATTGCTTGTGGCTACAAGAGAGAAGCCTCCCGAATCAGGATTTGAACCGGAAGAGAGTCTTGCATTGTCACCACTGCCGGTAACGATAGCATAACGTCCTGTCTTGTTGATCAACTGGAAGTTGCTCTGATTGCCGACCAGCTTCCACAGCTGCTCGTCCACAGGCTCGCCGACAGCCTGTGTTGCAGGCTTTCCGGCACCATTATCCTGGACTACGAGTTCGCTACGGGCAAACGTGATGAAGTACCACGACGCATCATCATCGCCTTCAGTTGAAAACTGCGGAAGCACTTGAGCCACCGCTCCGGTTGCCGACAAAAGCAATCCGGCAAAAAATGCACTGATTTTCAGTTTCATGATATGGTTTAAAAAGTAAAGAATTATCATAGCGATAGAGCACACAAATGTAGGCATTTTTTTTCAAATAATCAAACCATTTCGTTTTTAAATCGTTATTGTGGTATACGAATCAAAAAAACTACAGACTATGCACTACGTACAACCAGACTTACCCTACAACGAGGCCGCCCTTGAGCCGGCCATCAGCGCTAAGACCGTGCACTTCCACTATGGGATTCATGAAAAAGCGTATATCGACAATCTCAACAAACTGATCGAAGGCACCCACTTCGCTGAAGAAGAGCTCGAAGATATCATTCTGCACGCCGATGGCGCTATCTATAATAACGCAGCTCAGGCATGGAATCATATCTTCTATTTCTTTTCGCTGAGTCCTGATGGCGGCGGTGAACCTGACGGAGAGCTACGCAAAGCCATAGACCGCGACTTCGGTTCGTTTGAAAAATTCAAAGAGGATTTTGTCGAGGCCGGAGTGAAACTTTTCGGCAGCGGATGGGTGTGGCTCTCCAAGGATGAGAGCGGCAAACTCTTCATAACTCAGGAATCGAATGCCGGCAACCCGATGCGCAGCGGACTCATTCCTATCCTCTGCTTTGATGTATGGGAACATGCTTATTATCTGGACTATCAGAACCGCAGAGCCGACGCTCTTAAAGCTCTGTGGCAGATCGTGGACTGGGATATAGTCTGCACAAGATATTAGAGCCAACCGTTTTAATGGATTTCAAGCAATAAGCATAATGTGATGAATGGAGAGAGAGGCACGCGTGAGCGCCCCTCTTTTTCTTTTTTATAAGTAAGTTGATTGGCAAAACTGGCTTTTTGTTACTCAAAAGGGAACCTGTGAATCAATTTTTTGTAACTTTGCAATTGTTATTATGAAAAAAGTTATTTCGCAAAAAAATAATGGGTCATCGTTGCGTTATGCGATGCTTATTCCTTTGGCTTTGATGGTTGCCGCAGTAGTTTCTTGCTGCCATTCATATTCTTCGGCTAAGTTGAATCTCACAGAAGATCTGAACGATGCCATGATGGCATTAGCGAATGAGAATAGCGAGATTTGGACCCGACAAGACACCATCGCTGCATTACGCAGATGCACGAAACAACGCATAAACCTCTTATATATCAGGCTTCGGATGTCAATTTCAAGAATCCAACTCTGAAAGATGAGGCGTATTTCACACTCGCGTTGGTTGATAAGAAAAATGCTGCGCCTAAGATCCAAGGGAATAAAATAGCATCTGACTCCATTATGCTTGTTCCTGAACGCGCTACCGATGGTTTTGCAATACAAGTACAAGGCTTTGCTGACTGCTCAATGGCATCAGTGTTTGCGGCTTCCGACCAGACATTACCCGGTGTGCTGTTTACGCTATCCATTCTTTCAATGGCGAGCATGTTTGTCTGGCGAAGAAAAGAAAGCGGAAATTCCAGAGATGGAACTTGCTTCGGTAAGCTCCGAAGTTCATCCTCTCGATGGCATCAAGCTAACACCGATGCAAAGGCAGTTCGCTCAGTTGCTCCTCGATGCTCCTGAAATGAGGGTTGACAAAGCAACCCTTTGTTCAACCCTTTGGGGCAATAAAAGTAATGCAGACGAGTCTCTCTACACTCTTGTCAGACGCACTAAAACGGCTCTCTCAGCTACTAACATTGAGATCATATGCAACCGAGGTGACTCCTACGAGTTGCACATAAGTAATTGACCCACTGCATTGTCAGTATTTGTCAGACAAATGTCAGACAATTTTCAGAGCTTGATTGCGGCTTTTTCACTTGCTTTGCGGTAAAATTCGCATCAGCATGAAAAAGTTACTTTTACCTCTATTGTTGGCTTTGCCTTTTATGGCATACGCCCAACAGGACGTCACCACTGACTCCATTTCTAACACTCTTGACGAAGTGGTGGTTACTGCCGACGCGCAGATTGAAACCGCCAAGAAAGTCATACTCCGACCGACCAAACTGGAAAAGAAGCACAGCACCAACGGCTACTCGCTGTTGGAGAATATGAATCTGCCGGATTTCAATGTCAACGCCTCGGCAAAGTCCATTTCAACAGTAGCCGGTCGTGACGTAAGAATACTTGTCAACGGCGTTGAAGTTGACCCCGATGAACTCGCCACTCTCGCAGCCTCCGAGATTGTGCAGATTGACTACCAACGCAATCCCGGTGGTCGCTATGTCGGGAGCGGTGCGGTAATGAATTTCATCACCGTGCAATATGATTATGGCGGCAACGTCTATCTTTCCGCCGATGAGGGATTGGCACGGCAATACGGCAATTATATCGGCATGGTCAACTACAAGAAAAACGCCTTGACTCTGACCCTCACAGCAAATGGCAAATGGGATAATTTCTCGCAACTGAATAGCGCCGATAATGTGTTTGTGCTGAACGATGGTGTTTTGAACCAATCTGTTGTACCAAACGAGAGTAAGAACCGTACAAATTCCCAATACGTCAATTTCAAGTTGGCACACGCCACGCAAAACCACTCTTTTGATGTTTCGCTCGCATTGACAAGAAGCGCGACTCCTAAAAATTACTTGCAGGATAACATCTCTACAACGGGCTATATGATTTCACTTCAACCGCAACCCGCAATAGTACGGAGCGTGGCCTGTCGCCTGTTCTGAAAATGCACTACAATCTTTTTCTCCCCGGCGGACATACCATTATGGCCAATGCGAATATTCGGCACGGCCACACAAACTTCCGAAGTAACTATCTGGAAACCAATATAGATGAAATTCAGAACAACACCAAGGAGGACAACTTATTGGCGAGCGTAACCCTCGGATATTTCAAACAGTTTGCAAGTGGCCTCAGCCTCGGCACAACGGTGGATGAATATTACAACTATTACCACGATCTGTATTCGGGTAGCTTTACAAACAAGCAGACATTGAAGAATAATCACACAATGGCAATGCTTCATCTTGATCAAAACCTGCCATTTGGATTGTCCTACTATCTGTCGGCAGGTATCACCAATCTGTATTCCACTATCGGCGACCATAACGACAACCAATTTGCACCGATGGCTTTCTACGGCGTGACATACGCAATAAATCAGAAACATACACTTTCGGTAACAGGCAATTATGCACATAGCATCTATAACCCGTCATATAAGAATGATGCTGTGATTCGGACTTCTTTCTTTGAGGCAACAATGGGAAACCCTGACTTGGAACAGTTGAACGCCTTTCAGAACTTTGTCAGCTATAATGGCCGTGTCGGGCACTTCGGATTGTCATTCACATACGATTTCCTGAAATACTTCGACAACACCTCCAACCGCTACTTCGCCGAAGATAACATCATGTATCATCAGCTTGTAAATGACGGCAATTTCTCCTACAACAAACTGATATTCGGCTTGTCGGCCAATCTTCTTGACAACAAGCTCCGACTGAAAGGGAACGCCACTTTCAGCATGAACCGCTTCGACTCGGAATATCGCCCGGTAAAAAGCAATGACTGGAGAGCCGATTTCAGCGCATCGTATATGTTCGGTGACTGGCAGGTAAAGGGTGTCTATGCACTTCCTTACAATGCACTCGGTATCGAGGGCACCAAAATTCACAATCCGGCTCAATATGGACTCTCTTTAAGTTGGCAGCATGGCAACTGGGCTGCGGAATGTTGTGTGGAGAACTTCCTTGACCGTCGCATGGCAACCCGCACCAATGCCAATTACGGTGTTTATCAGTCAGTATCTGAATCGCTGAGCGATTTGAAAGGCCGAAACATCAGCGTGTCTATCACATACACATTACCATACGGCAAAAAGACTGATAGAGACCGCATAGAAACTGAATCAAAAATCAATTCTGCAATATTGCGACCTTTCTGACAACTGCCTGAATCAGCCAATATAATCTCCTGACCTTCAGTCAAAAATTGTTGTGTATCCCATCTTGGACAATAATCTGGCAGCCTCATCGCCCGACACATGCAATTGCAAACTGTCGTTTTCAATATTGTCCCTTCGAAGAATTTCGCGGAACATTGCAGGCGATTCATCGACATTGACGCCGACATGAACCAGACCGGGATCCATTCTTGCCTTGGCAGCCATCGCCGCGTTTGCCGCACGAGATGCCGCATTCTCGCTGCTCCATAACGTTATCGCTAACTGAGCATCTCCGCTCAATTCCGCGGGATGGATCACACCCTGATCATGTACAATCGCTTCGGGCACTCCAACCCGTTTCCGGGAGGCATTTCTACCAGCCGGATATGCTCCACTGTGGCTTGAAATGAGCACCAACGCTGTGGCAGCCAAAAATATGCTTAGAATTACCTTATACATATTAACGTAACGCCACAGATCATCAGAAAGTTTGTCAAGGAAAAAGCATCTGAAGAATGATCACATCAGCAAACGCCCCTTGACGACGTAACCACGAGCGCAATCTGCCGGAAGTGGAGAAACCTATGGATTTGAACAGGCGCATAGAGGCACTATTACCTTCAGGAACCATGGCATAGAGCTGATGCAACTGCAGGATATCACGGGCATAGGTTACCAACTGCTGCAATGCCGCTGTGCCATAGCCCATGCGCTGATATGGCTCATCAATCATTATGCCGACCTGTGCCCTCATATCTGCCGGTGAGAAATCTGTGAGATCAACCGTTCCGACTGTCTGCCCGTTTTCGACATCGGTAATCATCAGTCTGAGTTGACGTTCTGCAAATATGTCTGCACTATATGCAGCCACATAGTCATGGATCTGCTTTCGTGAATAAGGAGCGAGCGTTGACCCTACAGCCCATAAATCCTGATTGTTTTCATATCGATAGAGAATATCCAGATCCTCCGGCTCCACAGCACGCAATACGACTTTCCTTTCCATGGTGTGTCAGCGGCGGAAAGATTGATCAAACGGAGTTCTATTGATCAACGAACGTCCCAATGTGATCTCATCTGTATATTCGATTTCGTTACCTACAGAAACTCCGCGAGCCAGTTGGGTAACCTCAACATCCAATGGGGCAAGACGCCTGAATATGTAGTAATCAGTTGTCTCTCCCTCCATTGTGGCGCTCAGTGCCAGAATAACCTCCGACACTCCTCCGGCCTTGACTCTGTCAATCAGAGAGTCTATTTCAAGCTGTTCGGGTCCGATACCATCCATAGGCGATATCACCCCTCCGAGTACATGGTACAATCCCGTGAACTGGCCGGTGCGCTCGATGCTCATCACATCTTTTACTGACTCGACCACACAGACTGTTGAAGAATCTCTCACGGGCGATGAACAGATCGGACAAATTTCCGTTTCGGATATATTATGACAGACGGAACAATATCTGATGCCGCTACGCATATCGATTATCGAACGCCCGAGCGCTTCCGACATCTGTTCAGGCTGACGAAGCAGATGTAAAGCCAGACGAAGGGCCGTCTTACGCCCTACTCCGGGCAATCTCGACAGCTCGGTTACGGCATTTTCAAGTAGAGTTGAAGCAAATTCTTGTGTCATGACTAAAAATTTCAAGTCAAAGTTAGCGTAAAAAAGCGAGATAATGGCTAACTTTGCCCCGAATTTTCAGATTATCACATGAAAGTTATCCGCAAAGCAGATCAATTCCGCCAATTCTGCGCCGAAGTGCGCAAGAGCGGAAAGACACTTGGACTCGTGCCCACAATGGGCGCGCTCCATGCCGGCCACATGAGTCTGGTCAGCGCCGCACGTTCAGGCAACGATGTTGTAGCTGTGAGCGTGTTTGTCAATCCAACCCAGTTTAATAACCCCGATGACCTGCGCACATATCCTCGCACGGAAGAGGCAGATCTGGCCCTGCTTGAGCAGGCCGGCGTAGATGCCGCATTCGTGCCGACTGTGGAGGAAATGTATCCGGAACCAGACACCAGAGTGTTTGATCTGGGACCTGTGGCCGAAGTCATGGAGGGGAAAATGCGCCCCGGACACTTCAATGGAGTGGCACAGGTTGTAAGCCGTCTGTTTGCTATGTCCACCCCTACCCGAGCATATTTCGGCGAAAAGGACTTCCAGCAGATAGCGGTGATCCGCCGCATGGTCGAACTCGAAGGTTTTGATCTCGAACTGGTGCCTGTAAGCATCAAACGTGAAGCCGATGGACTGGCCCTGAGCAGCCGCAACGTGCGCCTGACGCCAGAAATGCGTGCCGCTGCGCCACAGATCCATAGAGTGCTTGCTGAGGCAGTGAGCTATGCAGCCAATCACACCCCGGAAGAAACCACTTCATGGGTTGTGGAGCAGATCAATGCAGTCAACGGACTAGAAACTGAGTATTTCCAGATTGTAGACGGCACCACTTGTCTGCCAATTACCGAATGGGAACAAAGCAAATGTCCGGTAGGCTGCGTAACAGTTTACGCAGGAGATGTGCGCTTGATCGACAACATTAAATTCGCCTGATTACCCAACTACTCATCACCATGTTAATTCAAGTACTGAAATCAAAGATCCACCGCGTGACAGTCACAGAGGCAAACCTCGACTATATCGGTAGCATAACTATCGACAGCGCGTTGATGGAGGCCGCAGGAATTATTGCCGGCGAACGAGTATTCATTGTTGACAATAATAATGGCGAACGCTTTGACACCTACGCCATCCCCGGACCCGCAGGAAGCGGCGTGATATGCCTGAACGGAGCTGCGGCACGACGTGTGCACAAAGGCGATGTAGTGATCATCATGGCATATGCGCTCGTCAGCCCTGAAGAAGGCGCACAAATGAAGCCGCGTCTGGTATTCCCGGACACGGCCACAAATAAGAGCCTGTCTCACAAGAAATGTTAACGATAGGGTCGCATATCGCGGAGTGATTTTTGTCGTGAATCGAGGGCGCGTGGCCGTAGCCACGTAACCGAGATGAACGGCAAAAAGCGCCCGCGAGATGCGATGCTAAGGTAATTTCTTGTCATGCAATTCGTTATAATTGCATGAAGACACTTAAGATGTTGACATCCACTCAGAAAAAGTGGATAAGCAGATACTGCAAAGACAATAATATCAATCAAAGACGCGATGAGCCAATGTATCAAGGATGTCTTTGAGATTGATATGCATTGCGTTAAATCCAACTATGGCACTTCGAGCTTTGTGCCATCAGAAAGTCGATGGGTGGTAGAAAGAACCATCTCATGGATGGATAATTACCGCAGACTTTGTCGAAATTATGAGAAAACCATACGAACTGCGGAATGTATTGCTACAGTAGGAATGTTTATGATACTTATTAGAGGTATCTGAAAACTGAACCACACGTTTCAACCGATCATTCGTCTTGGATCAAAACGTAAGCGGTGGCATATAATTACCATCGCCTCGGCCACTCGTTGGCATTTTTGTCCGTGTTCATCGGTCACAATGCCCGCATTGCTCCCTCTTCGCACGAACAAAACTGCTCAACGATTGTCCGCCCTATCGTTAACATTTCTTGTGAGACAGGCTCTAAATTGCCTGGTACTATTTAAAGATTTTCTCAGCCCGGGGTGCATAAACCCTGGGCTTTAATTTTCCTGTCAGGAACCGATAGGCATTGTCGGCAAGTGAGCCAAGTTCATCTTCGCCGGCACGAACCTCAACCGGAGCAATCCAGTCGATCCACTCCCGGATACGGTCCACACAATAATTACTATGTGCTATGCCTCCTGTGAGTATGATCGCATCTACTTTACCTCGCAAAGCGACTGCCCTTGCACCAACTTCTCGTCCGACGCCATAGAGCATTGCATCAAGCACTTGCTTATATGGTTGCTCACCGCGTTCAGCGCGCGCAGCCACATCCGCCACATCGGTAGTGCCCAGCCAAGCGGCCAATCCACCTTTGCCATTAAGCATACGTTTGATCTGGCGGCGGGAGTAGTCTCCACTGAAACATAACTCGACCAACTGATCGGCAGGCAGAGTGCCGGCTCTTTCAGGGCTGAAAGGACCGTTACCGGCCAATGCATTGTTAACGTCAATCACCCTGCCATGACAATGGGCGCCCACCGAGATCCCGCCACCAAGATGAACGATGATAAGATTCATGTCCTCATAGGTTCTGCCGATCGACTCAGCATATCGTCGAGACACAGCTTTACTATTCAGGGCATGGAATATGCTTATGTTAGGCAAGTCAGGCAAGCCTGTGATTTTTGCCTCCGGCATCATCTCATCAACCACTTCAGGGTCGGCGATCAAAGCCTTGCATCCACATCCGGCCGCAAGTTCATCGGCCATCAGTGCTCCAAGATTGCATGCATGCTCCATGCGGGAATGTATCAGATCATGCTTTATGGCATCATCCACGATATACACCCCACCGGGAGTAGGGCGCAATAGTCCACCGCGAGCTACCACGGCATCAAACTCCGGATCTATGCCGGCCTCTGCAATAGCAGCATACATGGCCTGCATTCGGTAGTCAAGTTGATCATTCGGATGGGCAAACCGTGCGAGATCCTCAGTCGGATGACTTAGCGTATGCTTCCAAAGCAAGGTGTCACCGTCGGCATACAGAGCGAGTTTAGTCGAGGTTGAGCCCGGATTTATTACAAATATTCGCATATTTTTCACTAATTAAGGCCGGCAACACATGCAAGAGCAAGACTCAGGAACTTAGATTCAGCCGAATCAGCCCGAGAAGGTACAACAACCGGAGCAGTAGTGCCACCAATCATTGCAGCCACACGTCCTTGTCCAAATAACACGAGAGTTTTATAAAAAGTATTGGCCGACTCAAGGTTCGGGAAAATCAGGGCATCGGCACATCCACACACGGGAGATGCGATTCCTTTGATGTCACCGCTATGAGGATCGCAAGCTGTTTTCACATCCATCGGGCCTCCAAGAATGACGCCCTCACCGAAAGCACCGGCTTCAGCCTCATTTTTAAGTTCCTCGTAGTCCAAAGTGTGTTGGAACCTGGCATTTACTTTTTCAGTAAAATGTATCAATGCCACTTTGGGGTCCTTTACTCCGAGCTTCCGGCACACGTCGACATCATAGCCGACCATTGCCTTGAATTGAGCCAGATCTGGCCGAGGGATCACAGCTGCATCACTGAACACCAGCAATTTGGAATAAGCCGGCGCTTCTGCAACAGCTATATGGGCCATGACACTTCCGGGAGCAAGCAGACCCACCTCCTTGTTGAGAACCGCGCGCAACAGATTGTCGGTATTGATATTGCCTTTCATCAACACATCGGCCTTTCCGGCACGGATAAGCGCCACAGCCTTTGCTGCTGCGGAATCCGCATCCTGGCACTCGATCACGACAAGGCGATCACTTATCTTCAGTTCAGGTGACAGGGGGTTACCTTTAGTCACCACTATAAATTCCACATTTGTTTCTGCCAGGCATCTCTGCATGGCATTGATAGTCGGCTCATCGTCTGGACAAACAACTACAACCCTGCACACTCTCTCGAGCGTGCAAAATCGGTCTATCAGTTCGTTGAACCCGGTTATGCTCTTCATGATCTTGTTAAATTACAAATAATTTTTTGCAAATATCTGACTTTTTCAGGATAAATCCTATTAATTTAGCCGAAAAATTGCACAATATTTCATTTTTGTGTAATTCCTTGGAGTTTTTCATCGAAATCGTTAATTTTGCAGCTTAATTAGTAATAATTCGTAACATGGTAACTGTAATTGAGGGCGAAATTTTTCGCGACCACCGTGGCCAGATCTCATCGCTCAACAATTTCCATCTGGAAGGAGTATGTCGCACCTACACCATTTATCATCCTGACGCATCAGTGGTGCGAGGCTGGCATGGCCACCAGAATGAACGAAAATGGTTTCACTGTGTGAAGGGTTCATTCACTATGGCCTTTGTCAAGATTGACGATTGGGAAAACCCATCGCCAGACCTTGTGCCAGAGGTGTTCAAAGTATCTGACCAGAAAAGTGAAGTTGTCTGCGTTCCGGCCGGATATGCCAACTGCATCAAAGCTGGCGAGCCAGGCTCAATACTATTGGTTTGGAGTGACAAGATTCTTGACGAGGCAGTACTTGACAGTTGGCGTTGGCCAGCTGGCAAATGGATTGACATGAGCGGAATGTGAATAACCGCCCGCCACAAGACTTCACTCTTATAGTTATAACCGGGGCAACTGCTTCGGGAAAAACCGATATTGCCATCAGAGTAGCCCGCGAGCTGGACGCAGAGATTATCTCAGCAGACTCCCGCCAGATTTATCGTGGCATACCGATTATCACAGCTGCTCCTACCCGGGAGCAGCTGTCAGTTGTGCGCCATCACTTCGTTGGGACCCTCGACCTGCATCAGTATTACAGCGCGGCACAATTTGAGTCAGAAGTGCTTGCCTTGATAGAGGAGATGCGCGCGCGAGGCAAAAAATGCGCAGTGATGACAGGCGGTTCCATGATGTATGTCGACGCAGTGATACGAGGTCTTGACGATCTTCCTACCATATCGGACAACGTGCGGACCGGTGTGCTTGAAATGTTTGAAAGCAATGGTATCAGCTTCATACGGGATGAGCTCACCCGACTTGATCCAGAATATATGGCACAGGCTGACCCGATGAACCATCGACGCCTGATCCATGCCTTGGAAATCATTCTTGAATCAGGCAAAAAATTTTCCGAACTGCGCACAGGGACAGTCAAGCAACGGCCGTTTGCCGTCAGGAAATTCGCCGTAGAAATGCAACGCGATGAATTGTTTGAGAGAATCAACAGAAGGGTGATCGCAATGGTTGACTCAGGAATGGAAGATGAGGCACGCTCTGTGTATCATCTGCGTCATCTTAATTCGCTCAACACCGTAGGGTTCAAAGAGATGTTTGCAATGTTTGATGGTCAGATGGACCGTCAGACAGCAATAGCGCGTATTCAAAAGAATACGCGCGTGTATGCAAAGAAACAGTTGACATGGCTCAAGCGCGACCAATCAGTTGAATGGCTCAGCGCTGAGAATCTGTTTAGAGAGTGCGTCCGGGATACGCTTTGAGAGCTTCAGCAAGCACCTTCAGAGCATGAGCCAGATCCTCCTTCTTAAGCACATATGCCATTCTCACCTCATTGCGTCCGCTTCCTGGCGTGGTGTAGAATCCTGAGGCCGGGGCCATGAACACAGTGGCACCCTCATAGGAGAAATCACTCAGACACCACTCACAGAACTTATCGGCATCATCGACAGGAAGGGAAACCACGGTATAGAATGCCCCCATCGGGATCGGCGAATAACATCCGGGAATCCTGTTGAGTCCATCGATCAGAAATTTTCGACGTTCCACATACTCATTATAGTTCATAAGCATGTAGTCAGCCGAGGCATCAATTGAAGCTTCCGCCACGATCTGCCCCAGCAATGGCGGGCTAAGTCTGGCCATACAGAATTTCATTATGGACTTTTTCAGCTCCTTGTGCTTCGTTATTATCGCACCGATGCGTATTCCGCACTCACTATAGCGTTTGCTCACAGAATCGATCAGGACCACCTGTTCCTCAATGCCCGGAAGATGAAAAGCAGAAATGTAGGGCGCACCGGTATAGCAAAACTCCCTGTACACCTCATCGGAAAACAGATACAGATCGTATTTCTGAACGAGATCGCGCAGCTGGATCATCTCCTTCATTGTATACAGATATCCAGTCGGATTGTTAGGATTGCAGATCAGTATTCCTTTTGTACGCGGAGTGATCAGTTTTTCAAACTCAGCCATTGACGGCAATGCAAACCCGTCGTCAATTGAAGAAGGCACGGTTACGATCTTTGCCCCCGCCGAAATTGCAAAAGCCATATAGTTGGCATAGGCAGGTTCCGGCACGATTATCTCGTCACCAGGATCCAGACACGCGAGGAACGCGAACAAAACAGCCTCAGACCCTCCGGCAGTGATAATGATGTCATCGACATCCACATCGATATTAAACTTATCATAGTAAGTTTTAAGCTTTTGCCTAAGTGACAGCAATCCTTCTGAAGGCGAGTATTCAAGAATTGTTCGGTCAATATTCTTTAGCGCATCCAGGCCTTCCTGTGGAGTAGGAAGATCAGGTTGTCCGATATTAAGATGATAAACGTGTACCCCTCTTTCCTTTGCCGCATTGCACAAAGGGACAAGTTTACGTATAGGAGATTCCGGCATTGCTATGCCTCGTGATGAAAGAGTAGGCATTAAATAAATCTTTAGTATTGTTTATATTAAATAACGTCATGACAATTGCTTCAACCAGTAAAGCGCGAACGCACTGTCAGGGTCATCTGCTATCAGTTTGGTTAGTGAGTCGAGCGCACGGTCGGTTTTGCCGGTTCTGATATCCATTATGATCTGCTGACGTTCAAGAAAGCCGATAAACGCATTAAGCTGAGATGCAGTTTCATCATCGATTTCCTCAGCCTCATCACGCTGTTTTCGGATACTCTCAAGCAACCCCGCCACCATGGAAGGACAACGCGGATCCCGTATAGCCATCAGACAGGCCACATATTGCTCCGTCCATAGAACGCGGTGCTGATTTACGATCAGGTCAAGATAGTAGTAGGCGCTATGATACCGCCCTAAAGCACAATTGACCACTCCAAGATAGTAACAGACTTCATAGAACGTTTCCACCGTGGGGACCTGAAGGTTTTCAGGATATTCCATCAATGTGCGCATTACAGAATAGGCATTGACAAGATAATGCTCAGCCTCGATAAACCGCCCCTCTGTGTAGAGCAATTTACCCCAGTAAAGAGCCTGCGCAGCGTCCGGGTCCTTGCATTTTGTGACCAATCCAAGTTCATCGGCCATGTATTTTGCCTCGGCCAGAAAAGCCTCCGGCGTAACACAAGGCACACCGATTATCACGGTGCGAGACGTGGCCATTGATTCCATTGAAGCCGGAGCACGGTATGGGGTTATCGGCAATGCCGCCATCATAGCATTGACACGCACGGTGATCAGGCGGTCATCAATACGCTCGGCTCTCATTGAAATCACGATTTCACGGCCATCGTGCACCATCGAGCGCAGCTCAACTACCACAGATTCCGATATGACCTTAGCGTCCTGACCACTTCCGGTCACCACGCTCTCAAGCAACGGGGTATTTGAAATCACTGCAGGATTATCGGTAACCTGATGTCCGTCAATCCGCAATACCATGTCTGCATCTACTGCTACGCCAAATATATCATTGACAAACCCGCCGATTGTCAGATCCATGGCATTCCAGAGCGGATCGGCATATGGAGTCTGCTGATCCGTAAACTCCATCCGGTTGAGAGCATACAGCTGATGCCCCATAATCAGTCGATTGGACTCTGTTTCTGATGGTGATTCCACTTTGATCGTTTCAAAACGTTCATGGAGCATGCGTTGCAACCGGAAAAATGACAAAAGTAACGAGCGCATGAATGCCACAGTCGCATCATCGCATCCGGCGAGTCTGATTCCAGTAGAATGCAGACTGAAGTTCATGTTGCCCGCTTCAACATCAGTAGAATAAGAGCACTTGACCGGGAGCATCAGATTGTTGACCAGATTTGCCAGTTCACCAGCCCGGGCCACATATGCAGCAGGTAGAGTGAAGCAACTGAAATATGAAATTGACAGACTGTTGTCAAACGGATCTGTTGCTCCGTTACGGAACACAGTCACAAAATGGCCACCCTGATACTCAAAGGTCGCGTTAACATCATCGTCAGAAGCATTTTCATCTTTTGGCATGAACACCACCTCTGTCTGAAGAAGCGACATCACTTGCCGAAACAACTCCTCAGCACGTGGATGTTCAATGGCGGCTTCATCAGCCTCCACTTCGTCAACAATTTCGTCCGACTGTTTAGTGCGCATCAAGCGCTCAAGCCATTCCCCGAAACGATGAGAACGGCTGAGTGCGACAGTGACACCCGGCACTATCACAATAGACAGGAGAAACGCGATCCAGATCATCATACCATTAATAACACTTCAAAGGACAAAAGGTTAGGACACTCGGATACCTCGCACAGCCTTAATGCGGAAAAAACCAACGTAGGCGAGCAAAACCACATTCATCATCAAAGCATATACTATCGCCGGTATAGCCAGAGAATCGTTGGCAAAGACCAATGGAGATGAAGCCATAGCGATGGCTTGTGCGGAGTTCTGCATGCCGATTTCAATGACAAGGGTTCGTCTTCTGACGGAATCCAGACGAAACACAAATGACAGAAGCACACCAGCAACCATCGAAAGAATCAGCAACATCGACACCAATGGGCCGACAACCGGAAAATTCTCTATGATAGTTGTGTGATGGGCAGCAAAGAATATGGCAATCAGGAGCATCAGAGCCGGAAATGCAATACGTCCGACTACCGAATGAATCTTTCCTGCCGCAACGGGAGCGAATGCAGCAGTGACCATACCGATGCCTACCGGCACCAACACCAACACCAGATTCTGCATGATCAGATTAAACATCGGCAACTCTACCATCCCACCCAAAAGCAACGGGATCGTGAACAGAGTGATCACCGAACTGAAAGCAGTCAAGCTGACAGAGAGTGCAACATCTCCTCCGGCAAGACCGGAGAAGACGTTGCTGGAAGATCCTCCAGGACAACAAGCTATCAGCATAAGCCCTAAAGCAAGTTCATCGGGGAGCCTGAACATCCAGATCAAAAGAAACGCGACCGCAGGCAACATGACTATCTGCCCGATCAAGCCGGCCAGAATAGGCAATGGAGCACGCCTTAACAACCCGAAATCGGCCACACGAAGCGTGAGGCCGAGATCGAACATAAGTACCGACAGAATCGGTAAAACGATTAATACAGGATTCATTTAGTATGCAAACGAAAAATCATCCAGATACATCACTGAGGGTCCACCTGTGAAGTAGTCACCATAGTAGCTTGCAGAGCATACCATTATCAAGTATGCAGCCTTGGCATCATGGCGGGAATACTCGAGCGGGATATTGAACTCAACCAGTCCGCTTCCCTCAGTTTTCGATTCAAAAATCATCTCTCCATACGCGATAATGCGAGGGTCTTCTTTGTCGAACAATCTGCGTTCGGACTCTTTGGTCTTGATGACAAAAGGCCATGAAGTTGTTTCGCCATTCACCGTATAAGATTCGAGCCCCTCATCAGCGACCAGAGCCACGTATATCACGCCCTTGTCCATAGCTCCCTTTGGCATCTCGCTGATTTTGCTATTATCAACAGTGGCGGGCTCATAGCGGACAAATCCTGAAAGAGCAGATGGACGTGACGTAAATGGGCGGCCCAGGCCGAGCACACCATCCGCTCCATCAGTGTTGAGATATTGGCCGATGAAAGCATTACCGGCGGCGAACTTGCCGAGGCTCAAGAATCCTACAAACTGGGATGCGAGTTTTGCTGAATATTCGCCACTGTGTTTAAGATTCGATTCAGGAGTGGTAATGTTCTTGTTCAGCGTAGCCGAGCCATGGTTACCAGTGTCCCAGAAACGTGTTGAGAGTGATTCGGCCAAGAGATATGGCGACGAACTGATGTTCCAGGTTTCAAATCCGCCATTGGGGATAAGAAGGGCTTCCTCAGTGGTGAATCTGCGTGGCATTACTCCAACATAGCCATCAGATGTGACTATATACTCGTAGGAAGCGCCAGGAGTGAGGCCGCTGATTTCAGCATAGAAGTCAGAGCCATCGACACTGCCTTTGACGTCAATCCAGTCATCTGTTCCCGTCATCCGATAACGGAATCCGGCACTTGCAGCCGCATCAGCTTGAAGAACCGAACCGCGCAGAGTAGCCCTTGTGGCCCATACATCAGCGGTGCCGTCTATCGAGACAGCCGATACCGGAGCATCCGCTCCGGATACAATCACGTTAAGTGTAGCCGCAGTGGTCTTGCCATATGAGTCAGTAACGCTCATCTCTACCGGATATTCCCCTCCTGCCAATGAGTTGAGCAGCTGGGCGCCAAAGGTAACCGAGCAATATGACATGTCAATATCCGGCTCATATTTATAGTTCCATGACAAGCCGACGGCATTGAGCGATGCCACTTGATCGGGGCTGATCGCAAAGAGATCCACTGACTCAGCGCCAAGTGCACTACCCCAACCCAGACAGCCGACGCTGAACGACTTGATCTCCGACATGGCCGCAGCCTGAACTGTCACATCAGAAAATTCACCTGCCTCGGCACTGACACCATCGGCGAGGACAAAGTCCTGACCGACAATTTCAGGCGACAAGGTGATCTCGATCTCAGTTTCCTCATCGATGGTAGATGTATCGACAGTCACTCTGAAGAATGCTGCACCCTCTGAGGTGGAAATCTCATCGGGCGAAACGTGTAGCTTATATTCTGTAGCCGGCTTCACATTATTGATCTCACCGGTCTGAGAGTAGGCTTCACCCCCAACCTTTGTGCCCGACAGAGTATAAGTCAGTGTTGACTCACCTTTGCCCATCATGAAATAGCCGAGTCGCATATCACGACCCTCAAACACAAGCGATCCTTCGGTATTGGACACAGTGATCGAATAGTCCGACAGACGTTCGTCGACATCATCCGAGTAAGATACCGACACCACCGCATTGGCAATGCGGCAAGTGAGATCTACGCGGGTATTAGAACCTGCGACCACATCGCACTCGGTGCTTCCTTTGAAATATCGGGAGGTGAACGACGCAGGCACTGAATCGCCAGCCCAACCTTCCACCAGATAGTGGCCCGAACGCAACTGAATTGATGACGGGATCTCGGCAAGCGAATTATAGCGACGGATCAGACCGCGAGAATTACTCACCCACACCATCAACGATTCTGCCTCTGATGCTTCCTCGGAGTCCGAGGCGGCAAACGGCATTTTCACCGAAGTTGCAAGCGTCATAGTGCCAGATCCGGCCTTGTCATTAAGATCGGAATCTGAACATCCGGTCATAAGCATCGCTCCAAATGTCGAGAGCGAAGCTAAAATAATTATTTTAGAGTTCATTTCGATCATTCAACAATAAATGAGAGCACGCGTCCGTCTGATTCGCCTTTGGAATCGGTGACGGTGATATTAAACTTGTGGACACCCTTGTAGATGTTGAGCAGGGGCATGAACTGAGTGATATCGAATGTGATATCAGTACGTCCTTTCACTTCATCTCCGACAGGGAATCCGAGGCCGCTCAACGGACCAGCCAGTTCACCCGGTTCGGCGAGATCGAAATGGGCAGCAAGCCCAACGCTGGAAAGAAATTCGTCAGTAAGATCGTCTGACTCGATGTCTACTTTAAGCGATGCTATGCCATTGTCAGCATGGATCAGCACAACAGCCTCACTGACAGAAGTAGGATTATTTTCAGTAAAGCTCAGCATCGATGAACTGAATGTGATTGTCTCTGCGCCGACGGGAGGATTGGGATCTTCGCCATTGTCACCACCCGGACGATCTGAATCGTCAAGCAGTTCATCGTCAGGATCAAGTTCAAAGTTGATATCCACACCGTCAATAGAGGCGTTGAGCTGCACACCTTCGTTTGCAGAGATAAATCCACCGGTCTTGACAGTGTAAGTGAGTATGTAATGATGTCCGGCTTTGATATCGGTAAGCACTTTGCGCTGCGACTCCTTGCGTCCGGCGATAGTGCCGGTGAAAGTAGCCACCAGAGAATTGGCGCCGTCAGCCAGTTCAAAGTAACCGGAACGGGATTCAGTAGCGCCAAAAGTGAGCGATGCGGCACCTATTCCCACAACCACATTGGCTTCGGTGTCCATCATTGAAGCGAGAATATCGGAATACTTCACAGTCACTTTCACATTCGACAGCGAGCAGACTATAGTGCCGACATTGTGCACCTCAGCCTCCTTGATTGTGAATGACTCCGAACCGCAATAGAGAGGCTCTTCAAATGCAGCAGGTTTTACCTGATGTGACATCACATTGACGGTGTAGTCGCCCACCGGCAAAATCTGAATATCGGGCATCTGAGAGAAGCTCCACGAACCAACCGTAGTTGCATCATCATCGCGAAGGAGTTCCACAATGAAATTGCTCACATCTACTGAATTGTCAGCAGCGCGTCCCGTTTCCTCAAGCGATTCGACATTTACATCAAGAGCCATTGCCCGGAAAGACACTGTCCCTTCATTTTTTTCGAGAATATCATCGACACCATGGCCTTTGCCATCGGAACATGACGAAGAGAATCCAAGCATTGCAGCGGCTCCACACATCAGGAGCACGCTGTGTATGAGTTTATTTGTTTTCATATCAATAATTGAATTTCAGATTATCAACAGTAAGTGCAGCTCCGCGTGAGCAGCATTCGAGTTTATTGCATTGATTGTCTGTCGCAACCGATGCATCATCTTCATGGTTGCTTGAAGCGATCATTATACGCAGAGAAGTAGCCGAAAGATTTGTGATACTATAAACTACCGGAATAGTAAATTCAGTATAATCAGCGACAGCAGCGAGTTCAACACTTCCTGATCCGATGATTTCGTTACCGGAAAGAATCTCTACAGAGATAAATCCTTTCTCATCGGGATCGCTCTTGGTATTCTCATATTTGTATACACCGGTAAGAGCCATAGGACGGGAAGCAAAATCCACGCCCTCGGCGATTGATTCCGATGAACCGTCAAAGCTGTATTCGCCAAGGAACATACGGCCAATAGAGCGATTGGCTATTGAGGGCACAGTCGAGCAATAGTAATTTGAATACGAGGTGTTGCCGGTCTGTTTAAGAGTCGGGATTTTCGCGCCATTAGCATCCCAGGCCACATTGCGCACCACCATAGCATTCGCTCCTGAAGCGGCAGCCAACTCCTTATAGACACCAGGAGTTTCATTATATGCTGTCTGGCCAATATTCATGATTTTAGCAGTGGGCTGATGTGTCACCCATGAGAGGCCGGTATTATAGACAGATGGCACCATATACCATGTGTTGGGGTTAGATGCATTTCCATAGAACGTCTTGCCGTTAGTTGATGCCCACCCGGTCGGTTCGCTTACGTTGATATCCACTTTCGTTGTATATGCTGTAGAACCGATAGTGGTTATTGTCCATTGTCCTCCCTGCTGCAGATTTGCACTGATTGTAGAGCGCAGATCCTCAAAATCGCCGTTTGGCACCAGTGCGGCCTTTTCTGTAGTAAAGGTAATAGGCTCTGATACCGCTTCGCCAACAATAGCGCTCACATTATATGTGGTAGCAGGAGTAAGTCCGGCGAGCAAGAATGAGCCATCGCTCTGTCGCTGTGCACTGATCCTGGATGCATCTCCTGAATCGACGCTTACCATAAACTGTGCCGCATTGAGATCGTCATCGCTGAACGTTGAGCTCGACAGATTAAGATATGCCCGCGAAGCCCAAACGGCACCCGGCCGGGCAGATACGTTCAGATTGAACGGTTCGCGTTCAAGTTTGAACGCTGCGCTCTGAGCCACCTCGCTTTCAGCCTTAACCTGCAGACGCTGCAATGACAGAGGCACTGCAACAGTTACCTTGTAGGAGCCGGACGATGATCCCTCTTTGATTGAAACCACATTGGTTTTTGTCCACTGATCAGAATTTTCAGCGGCAACATACCATGTCAGAACATCGTCGGTCATATTACCATTGAAGTCCACAGTCAGCACTGCTTCAGAAGCCATATAAGATAATGGTTCAGCAGACTTGATACTGATCACCTGTGGTTCCAGCCCAACGACAATCGACTGCGGATCAGAAACCTTTCCAAAACGGTCGGTAGCGCTGACAACAAAAGTTGCTCCAGAGCCTCTTAGCACCGATATCACATCTGTCAGCACAACAGACGCAAAGGTAGCAGGCGAATTTGAGGTGCCAACTACTCTGAGGCCAAAAGAGTTTAAAATAGCTGATACTTCGTCAGATACGTTCATCAGATCAACTTCAGCAGGCCAACCGGCAGCAAGCAATGCCTGATTACCGGTAGTGGTCATAACGAGAGAGCGCAGGTGAGCCGGCGCCACAATATCGAAACGAAGGTCATTATCAGGGATGCACCCTTCGACTACAGTGACATTTGAAGTGGCATCTGCACCTTGCGGAGTGATGGTCGGTGCCGGAGCCTTGACAAGATCATCAGACAAAAGTATGCTGACAGGTTCCTGATCCAGACGATCGTCAAAAGTGACCACAATCTCAGCATCGCCAAAATTATCGGCAAGATCGAGCGTCACAGTATAATGCGTGCGGGGGTCGGCCTTGAACGAACCGACAGCCATGGAGGCCTGGATTCCCGAAGGGAGAGTCACCGAGGCTGTCAGACTCACAGAACCGGCACGAAGATATGCCGCACGGCTTTCCTCGGGGCCAAATTCAATATATGCCCCACCCTCACTATGGGCTGTGACCGAAAACTTGCCGTCAAAGTATCGGCTGAAACTTTCAGTAGGCATGATCGAGAGCATTGTGTTTGCAAGAGATGCGACAACGTTCACTTCTGACACCCGACCGTTAGTCACAGTAAATGTGTCGTCCCCATAATAGAACGGAGAGTCAAATCCCTCGGAATCCTCAGAACCATAGTAGGCAGAGAAGGTGTATTCACCTGGAGCGAAACGCTCATCAATCCGAAGTTCCTCAAGAGAAGAAAACTTTCGGTCAACTTTTCCATCTGCAGAGATCAGTTCAAACGATAAATCTCCGACAGTAATCTCATTTTGTGAATTGGCACGCGAAAGGTCATCAACCTTCGCATCCAACTCAGCCGACACCCGAATAAAACCGCCTTCTTCGGCAGAGCCAAGCGGAGATTCGCCAGAGCATGAAGTCATCGCAATAGCCGCAGCAAACACGAATCCCGTATGTCTGACCATGGGCAAGAGTACTTTCATAAAATACTTAATCCTTAATGTGATAAAATTGATAATGGAGCAAAGGTAGACATTTTTATCCTCTTGACCAAATCTATTTTCTCAACTTGAGATAGATAAGGGTAAAAAAAGGAGAAACCGACATCTCTGCCGATTTCTCCATTGAAAATTACCAGATGATGAGTCAGCGCACGTAGCGTTTCTTACCATCTACGATATAGAATCCATGAGAAGGATTGCTGACGCGACGGCCCATCAGATCATAGCAACCGGAAGCGGCTTCTTTCTTCACATCAGAGTCAGCGACCTCGGAAATTGATGATGCAGACGGATCGAAACCATCAAACACATAAACGGAAGAAGCAGGCAGGCTGACGGTGATCTCCTTATCGATATCGACAGCTTCACCGGCCGTAATTCCGGCGAGATCAGCCTGTGATGCAAACGAATGAGAGAGGACAACCGAAGTGTTGACATAATCAGGGATATCAAGAGCCTCGCGGAGAGTGAATGTGTAGGTGGCAGCGGAAGCCGATGGATTGCGCAGGGCAAGTGTGGCCTTAACGCCATTCCATGAAGCCCAGCCGTAGACATTCGCTTTGGCTCCATCCCAGGGATTTCCTCCTACCCAATGGATATCAGGAAGCACATCAGCATTCTTTTTCTGCCAATTGATACACTCTGCGATGTCAGACCAGAGTTTTCCTCCATTTATTGAGTTGAGCAATGAATAGTCACAATAGAGTTCAACCATGCCAGATCCGCAAGCAAAAGCGCAGCGTAATTCACGAAGTATGCCATCATAGTTCATGTCTTTCGACACATCACCGAACTTAGTCAGAATGAATCCGTGAGTCATCATGGTGTTGATCGGACAGAGAGGAGAATTTTGAACAAAGTTCTGATAGACCAGACGGTCGCGATATGTGATCCAACGCTCGCGATCGGATCCTTGGTTGCCGATAGTGCCATAGTCAGCCTCCTGGCGCCACACAGCATCAGTGAAGCGGAACCAGAACGGAGAAGCCCATGTTCCCACAGTGGTGTTCAAGAAAATATCAGCTTTGAGTTTGCGCACCTGCTGCTCAAGGTCAATGATGCCCTCGGCATTTTCTTCACCTGTTGTTCCGGGATCAGGTCCTACGGAACTGAACTGGGCACTGATACCATCGAACTTGAAGAAACGGAAATCATAGTCGTTGATCAGATTCGAGCAAGCGGTGAGGAACACATTATAATAATCAGGGTTGCTGAGCTGCATACCACCCTTGCCATTCCAGTAGCTTCGGCGATAGTTACCGGAAGCGCCATAGCCACCAACCGGACCGAGCCATCCACCGATACCGGTGTTCATTGCAGTAGCGGCATCGTTAGGCTCGGTAAAGCCGTTGGGGAAGTTTTTGTTGAAAGTCCATGTGCCGTACTCATCCCAGCCGTCATCCCAGACAAATGCTTCGATATTTGTCTGATTTTCATCATAGAGATGTGTGCGCCACTGAGAAATAACGTCAACACACTGGTCTACTGTCATACTTCCGGTATAAGCTGGAGGAGCGGCATTATTACGGTCGATGTTAAGTTCATACCATGAATTATAATGCGGGAACGGGCGCCAGGGCACTGCACGTTCGCGTTCGCTATAGGCAAGCACCGACCGACGGGCCTGTCCGGGAGCGATGAGACCTACCACAGCGCTGATTGTCCATGTCTTTCCTGCGGCCAGAGTGGTGTTGCGGCTCCAGAGGCCCTGCATGGGAGTCAGCTCCTGAGCGGGAATATATATGACGTAGACAGCAGCCAGAGAAAGATTGATTGTTCCGGTTGAAACATTCTCTTCGGTCTTGTTCTGGCAGAAATAGCGGAGTGTGAACTCACCAGTGTACGGCACCTGGAAACTATAGACATTATTCTCTTTCAGGTTGCCGGAGAATCCCTGATGGTAATCGGAAACCACGACATTACCGAATTCATCAAGAAGATCCATACCGACAATGCTAAGTCCGCAGTTACCGGAGGCATAGAGAAACTCAGCCGAGAGCTTACCCTGATCCGCCACATTCACTTTGCGCTCTATCTTCTTTATGTCATTATAGGTATAGCCAAGTTCGCCTATACGCGCCGGCATCTCATCGGCAGCGACCTGCACCCATGCGGAGGGAGCCCAGTCATCAGTCAGTGCCGAGCCATCGGAAAGCGTGGTGCCATCGGCTATCGCACGGAGCACCGGAGCAGCCACTCTCGATGCGGGTTCTGAGCCATAGACAATCTCGGGGATTGTCACTTTTTTATCGTAGGAAATATTGCCGGAACTTGTGATCGTTTCTGTGCGAAGTTCACAGAAAAATCTAAGCATATATGCACCGGATTCGGGGATGTCGAGAGTATAAGTGTTAGCTGATGCGGCAGTGCCAGTGAAACCGACATGATAGTCAGAAGCCACAACCTCACCTTCGTCAACCGTTACCACATCCACACCAACAATATTCAGGCGGTGAGTTCCTGAAGCATATTTAAATGTGATCTTATTGGCTCCGGCTTCGCGGAACACCAGATAACCTCTTGTACCCACTATTTCCGCTGCCTCAAAACCGAGATTGGTTATTCCGGCAGGGGTTTCCGATCCGGGAAGCCAGGTGAAACTCTCGGGAGTCCATGAGTTATGGCTGAATGAGCTAAACTCAGAGGCGTTTGAAACAGAGTTGATGCCCATCGGGGACTCAACGCCTGCAAATATACGGTCACTTGCAAGGATTGCTCCACGAGTGTTGCCCACTACTACAGGAGCACCAACCCCTTCGACAGTCATTACATTATAGACCATCGGGATCACTGAGAGCATCTGGGTGGCTGCATTGGCAGTAATCTCCATTTCAGTACGCAGGTAATGAGAACCGTCACGCAGAACAGCCCGCCAGACTATCGACAGATTTCCGGAGGTAAAATTAGCTACCAGAGCTTTACCGGCAAACCGTTCCGAGCCTTTTGCCGCGGAAGGATCTGCGCTTAGATCGACCAGTTCCACACTGCCGAGGGTCATATCAGAGGAGCTGACAGACGATCCGTCAGCAAGGTTAACTCTGAAAAGTTCAGTGCCAGGCGCCAGATCCATTTCCTCGCAGCCGCCAAACACAAGAGATCCATCTTGTTTTACAAACTTAGCAGAAAAAATGGAGTTAGCCAATACATAGTCATCGGCACTTACGCTTCCGGCAGCCACTCCTGGCTGTTCGAGTTGCGGAAAGATCACCGATTGCGCTACCACTGGCATCACAGACACACCGATGGCCGCGATACCGACCGCCGTATGCTTGAGAAGATGTGATAAAATGTGATTCATGATGTTAAAATTATGATTAATAAATTGTTACTTCACTATGATTTCATCCGTAAATAGCACACCACCGGATGGCGCGGTGGCCCGATAGCGCACATAACGTGCACTGACCGATCCTGTCCAACCGAAGTTACGGAAGGATACTTCGGTGTCAGGTTTGCGCTCGAGGTCGATACGATTAAGTAGAGTCAGATTATCCGGATCATCGCCAGCATAGATCTCCACATGCTCAGGCATCCATACGTCCGGCTGACAAATCTGCATGAACGTAGCATAGATCTCGGACAACTGCTTCTGCTCTTCCAGATCAATCAGCACATCCACTCTTTCAGGTGAAGACTGGGCAAATCCTTGCCACAGACGGTCGCTATAGTTCCATCCACCCCGAACTCCATCGGTCAACGAACCCTCTCCATCTGCCGGATAGTTCTTCCAATAGGGCTGCAGGTAAGTGACTTTCTTGCCTCGGGCGAGATGATCGACTGAAGACTTAGCCTCCGGACGATTTCCTATTTCCGAAGAGATGTCAAAGACAGTGTAACCCTCGTTACGCATACGGGATGCTTCGGCCATCACCCTCTTCCTGAAATCTTCAGGATTTTTTCGATCAGGTTGTGACCATGCAGTTTCAGCCACAGCGAACATACGCGGATAAAGCATGTATTCCGCATGGGAATCAGACGGAATGTATTCACACCACAGATTACCCTGAAGCCCTACGGCCAACGAATCCGGCTCATAGCCATAAACAGCATCCAGAGGTGTATATCCACCGATGGCTTCAGGCTGCGACGACGGTGCATCCTGATATGAATCAAGATAGCAGTAACGACCCGGGCTCATTATCACAGGATATGACACAGATGAAGGCTCTGTGCCTTTCCATGACATGATTGTTGCATCGGCCGACGGTCCATCTCCTTCGAGAGCATCGTCCCACACAATGGCTTTACGTCCGTGCGATGCCAGATATTCCTCAACCCGTCTAATGAACCAGCTTTGCAGATGCTCCGGTGACTGAAGATCATGCTCAGCCATGCGTGCTTGACATGCATCACATTCCATCCACTGCGCTTTGGGTGCTTCATCACCTCCTATATGAATCTGTGTTGAAGGGAAAATTTCCATCACCTCATCCAGAATATCCCTTATAAATTCAAATGATGCCTCTGAACCGGCACAGAAATTTGAATTACCTACGCCTTTTTTGTTGCAACTCAGCATAGGATATGCCGCAAGCACCTCCTCTGAATGAGAAGGCATCTCCACCTCAGGAATAACGGTAATGTAACGGTCAGCAGCATATTCTACGATATCTTTCAGATCTTGCTTTGACAACACCCCGCCGTAAGCTCCACCATATTGATTTCCACCTTCATTCCAGGCCTTCCATGTTGAATCAGGACGGAACGCAGCCAAAGAATTCAGACGCGGATATTTATCCGATTCAATTCTCCATCCTGCTGCATCAGTCAGATGCAGATGCAAGCGATTCAGATTCAAGCGTTCCATCGCTCTGATCTGGCGCATCACAAATTCCTTGGAACGATAATGCCGGCTGAGATCGAGCATCATTCCTCGATAAGGTAAACGGGGTGAATCAGTGATGGTCATTGACGGGATGGCCTTTCCATCAGCATTTTCGCGGAGATCCATGAGGGCCTGCAGACCGTAGAACAGTCCGGCGCCATCAGTGGCCGTTATCTCTACGCCTTTGCCACCAATTTTGAGCACATATCCCTCCTCAGGAGTAGATCCAGCTACAATCTTCAACCGGACTGATGATTTTTTACGTCCTGTCACCGAAAATCCATGCTCTGACGCATATCCGGCCAGCCGCAGCGAATCGGAAGCGCCGGCAGACTCTATCGACAATGTCGGAGTTTTGGCAAGTTTAACCGACCCATTATTATAAACCACATTATTAGGTACCGGCGTGATGGCCAAAGCCAGTGCCATAAGTAAATTTGTCATATCTTATAAATTTTCAATTAGTTTAAGGTAATTCAATGCCACAACTTCAGCCCCAAAACGATTTTTTGCAGCCATATGCAAGGTTTGAGGCGGAATATCAGCCTTCAAGGCCCAGCGGATCCCCCTTGCCAGGTCATTTGTGTCGGGGTGGTGAGCGAGATAACCTGTTGTGAGATGATCAATGATTTCGGTTTGTCCACCTTGATCAAACGACACAGGCACAGCTCCTGACGCCATACCCTCGATCAGTGTGTTGCCCGACGTTTCATAATCGGCGGCCGACAACACCACCGATGCACGACTATACAGCGCACGCAATGCTTCAGGCCCCAAAGTTCCCTCTAAAGTATAGGGCATCTTCAAGCGGCTTAAAATATGAGAGTTCTTTATGCGGCCAAAAAAAGCTGCCTTTGCATCTGGAACCTCTTCATAAACGAGATTAAGAGCCGTGATGGCATGTTCAAGACCTTTAATGGGATCATCAAGACGATGCGCACCCATGACGATAAGGTTCTCGTGTCCACGTTCGGGGATAAAATCATCAATCGGATGTGGATTCTGGATCATGGTAACATTCCGACCTTTGAGCAAGGAGCTGCTCATCGCCTTATCGGCGAGCCAATGGCTCACTGACACGAAATGGATGGGCACCTCATTATAAACATCCATTTTACGCTTCCACACACGATGCGACAGGTCTGTATCGGATTGCATGATTTTCCTCAGGAACGGGCAATGGCCACATTCGCCGGTATAGCGGGTACAACCGAGAGAATAATGGCAGATGCCGGTAAAAGCCCACATGTCGTGCATGGTCCAGACAATAGGTTTCCCCAGACGCCCCAACTTCCTTAGGCCGCTTAATGAGAGCAAACCTTGACAGAACCACCCGAGCATAATCACATCGGCATCGCATACCTCCGGCATGCTTGACACATCAGAGCCATATGACGCGGTAGAAACCCGGAACAGATTAGTGCGACTAAGCCCATTGGATGCAAAAATGCCAATACGTTCAGCCAAAAAAGGGAAACGCCCACGGCCATCAAGGGTGACCATTGACACTTCATGACCAAGAGAAGTCAATGCCCCGGCGAGTCTTGAAGCCGCGATAGCGGCTCCACCAATATGGTCGGATGTGCTCAGAATAGCTATTTTCATCTGTGAAGGACTGGAATTTTTTCGAATTTCAATATCGCTCCGATATAAATCAAAATAAGAGGTGTGCGGGCCACCATGTCGAGCCATGGAGTATCTGTGGACACCATAGTCCCGGCTGCATACAACGCCAATGCAAACAAGAAGTAAGCACCGATGCGCTTAACCGGATAACGAAGCGGATGCTTCGCCCTGCCGACAAAGAAGCTGATCAGCATCATAGAGCCGTAACAAGCCAATGAAGTCCATGCACACCCCATGTAGCCTATCCGTGGGACCAACAGCACATTCAGGCCGATGGTGACCACAAGGCCTATCAGCGAGAACCAAGTGCCCCAGATGGTCTTATCTGTCAATTTATACCAGAGAGAAAGATTAAAGAACACTCCGAAACATATATCGGCGATCATCACTATCGGCACCACGCGCAAACCAGCCCAATATGACGGCGCTATAAAATATTTTATAATATCCATGTAGAACATCACAACAAGGAAGATCAACATGGCAAAAATCACAAAATACTTCATGGCATCACGATAAGCATTAAACTTATCATCGCCTTTCAAACGGTTTTGAGCGAAAATGAATGGTTCAAATGCAAAACGGAACGCCTGAGTGAACATCATCATCACCAATGCCACTTTACAACACGCTCCATAGATGCCGATCTGGGTCCATGCATCAGGCCTGTCGGCGAGCAAATAAGGGAGAAGAATCTTGTCCAGATTCTGGTTCATCTGTCCGGCAATTCCCAGGACAAGCAGCGGCAGCGAGTAAGCAAGCATGCGTTTCAGCAACGCACCATCGAAACACCACCGGAAGCCTGTGAGCTCCGGCAAAAGCAGAGGCAACATCAGCAGCGAGCTGATCATGTTGGCAAAAAAGATATAGCCTACACCAATCTCCGGATTATATATAACCAGGAAAAAGAACAGATTCAACCCGATGTTCAGGCCTATATTGACACATCGCAACAACGCAAACCGGATCGGGCGCTTGCGATAGCGCAAGTAGCTGAATGGAATAGAGATAAAAGCATCTACAGCCACAGCCAACGCCAGCATAAGCACATAAGCCGGATGAGCCCCGCAGTTGAGTGCTCCACTCAATGGTGACAGAAAGAGCAATATCAACGCAACAAACATCACGGCTGTAGAGCCCACGGAAAAAAGTGTGGTTGAATACACCTTCATAGGGTCTTTGCACTTCTCATGATTCACAAACCGGAAAAAACCGGTTTCCATACCATAGGTAAGAATCACAAGAATAAGTGCCACGTAAGAATATAAATTGGTCACAATGCCATACTCAGCGGCAAACAGCTTCTGAGTATATAGCGGCACAAGCAACCAATTGAGAAAACGGCCCACAATAGAACTTAGTCCATAGATCACCGTGTCTTTAGCTAACGACTTGACTTCTCCAGCCATAACAGATCAATCAAAGAGTCCGGCATCCATAGGCGTGCGTCCAAGATGGCTGAATGCAAGAGGAGTCACCTCACGACCTCGTGGAGTGCGTTTGATGAAGCCCTCCTTGATCAAAAACGGTTCATAGACCTCTTCTACTGTTCCAGGATCCTCACCTATGGCCGTAGCTATGGTGGTCAGCCCCACAGGGCCACCGCCAAACTTATCAATAATTGTGCGAAGTAATTTATTATCAACCTCATCAAGGCCGTAGCGGTCAATGTTGAGGGCTTCAAGAGCGTAACGGGCTATTGTTGGATCAATGGTGCCTGAACCTTTGACCTGTGCAAAATCGCGGACACGCCTTAACAATGCATTGGCAATTCGCGGAGTACCTCGGCTACGCAATGCTATTTCATGGGCTGCTTCAGCCGAGCACCCTATCCCGAGCAATCCCGCCGACCGTAAAATGATGCGTTCAAGCACTTCATGGTCATAGTATTCCAGGTGGAAATTAATGCCGAAACGCGCCCTGAGAGGAGCTGTCAGAAGTCCCGATCGAGTAGTAGCGCCAACAAGGGTAAACGGTTCAAGCGACAGCTGCACACTGCGCGCGCCAGGCCCCTTGTCGATCATTATATCGATCTTGTAATCCTCCATAGCTGAGTAGAGATACTCCTCCACAACCGGACTTAACCTGTGTATCTCATCAATAAACAACACATCATTAGGTTCCAGCGAAGTAAGTATCCCGGCAAGATCACCGGGCTTATCGAGAACGGGGCCAGAAGTAACCTTCATGCCCACACCAAGCTCATTGGCAATAATACCGCTCAAAGTGGTTTTTCCAAGACCTGGAGGGCCATGGAGCAGTGTGTGATCAAGAGCCTCCCCACGCATTCTGGCAGCCATTACAAAGACCTTCAGATTCTCCACAATTTTATCCTGACCGCTGAACGCACCAAACGCCGACGGTCTGAGCGCTTTCTCTATATCGCGGTCGTGTTCTGAGCGTGGCGGACGTGACTCCGAATGTATGTCGATCGGATCGGAATAATTATCCATACTTTCAGTCCGTTGATTAATGATGCGTTTTAACAAACTCCTTTCAGACGGCTTCGATCGGGCCCTGATCCAACAGGGTCCGATCGTAGCACGTGTGATTATTACGCTTGAAGCTTATAAACTGGCACAAACCAGTCTGCGGCTTATTTCACGTTGATGGTAGTAGGCAGGTTTGTTTTGGCCTCCCAGCCTAAAGCGCTGGCACCAAGCACGGCAGCATCTGCTTCTTTGAGCTCAGATGCAAGAATCTTGATTTTTCCTTTCTGGAAATTAAGCAGATTGGATTCAAATGATTCACGCAACGGAGTCATGAGCATATCGCCACTTTTTGCCAGTCCACCAAAGAGGATAAACGCTTCGGGAGAGGTGAACGCAGCAAAATCAGCGAGCATTTCGCCAAGAATGCGACCGGTAAACTGGAATACGTTGAGTGCGATTTTATCACCGCCCTTAGCTGCGTCATACACATCTTTGGAAGTGAGTTCGTCTGAGGGGATATTGCGCATGATGGATGGCACATCAGGCTGCGCGTCAAGGAATTCAAGCGCGGAACGCACCACTCCGGTTGCTGAGCAATAGGTTTCCAGACAGCCTCGGCGACCACATCCGCAAGGACGTCCGCCACGACGGGCTATCACGTGGCCGAGCTCTCCGGCAAGACCATCACAACCATAAATCAGATTGCCACCACAAACAACGCCAGAACCAACACCGGTTCCGAGAGTAATCATGATGAAATCTTTCATTCCACGGGCAGCGCCATAGGTCATCTCGCCGATAGCTGCGGCATTGGCATCATTGGTGACAGCCACAGGCACGCCAAAGCGTTCTTCCAGCATGGCACCTAAAGGAAGATTGCCTTTCCACTGGAGATTTGCGGCATCTTCAATATTACCTGTATAGTAGTTGGCATTAGGCGCACCAACGCCGATACCGGCAACTTTACCCACCGCATCGTGGGCCAACAGGAGCTTTGATGCTTCGGTATAAAGTTCGTCTATATAGTCGGAAAACTGTTCGTGTTTCTTGGTTTTGATCGATCCAGACGCAATTACGGTACCACGGGCATCAACGATACCAAAAACAGTGTTGGTTCCGCCAATGTCAATACCGAGTACATAGGGTTTGTTCATGATAGGATGAGATTTGGGGTAATATTTTTAATTTAGTTATTCAAAGTTTATCTACTTCCAGATCACCACCCTTCACTTCTTCCCAAGGAAGTCCGTTGAGGGCAAGCTGCTCCAGGAATGGATCCGGATCAAACTCTTCCACATTGTGTACGCCCGGCTTAACCCACTTGTCAGTCAGGAACATCATTGCACCGACCATTGCAGGCACGCCAGTGGTGTAGCTCACGGCCTGCATGCCTGTCTCGCGGAAAGCGGCCTCGTGTGAGCAGTTGTTGTAGATGTAGTAGGTGAGGGGCTTGCCATCGAGACCCTCGCCGCTGATGCGGCATCCGATCGATGTCTCGCCGTGGTAGTTCTCGCC
>JAAGKN010000695.1_pt1 | contig 93303 bp, 85 predicted proteins | sample 6206371 | NCBI WGS metagenome assembly JAAGKN01 (sample SAMN11533720, study PRJNA540317) | gut metagenome | isolation source: fecal pellets from male and female animal of same cohort | host: Peromyscus leucopus | place: USA:CA | collected 2017 | reverse complement strand
AGCCACGACCGTTGGTTCCTCGACCGCATCTGCACTCATATCCTGTCGTTTGAGGGAGAAGGCGAAGTGGTGTACTACGAAGGCTCCTATTCTGATTATGAAGAATACAAAAAGGCTCACACTCCCGATGGCAAGGAGCCACGACGCCGCCGTTACCGCAAACTCATGGAATAATACCTGTCGAAATGAAACAATCTCCTTATATAATATTATGTGCCTTGGCGGCAGTAGCCACATCATCGTGCGACAGAGGGTCTGACTCCTGGACGCTTGAAGGCGAAATGCCGGCTGCAACCGGAGCTATTTATGTCGAAGCTCCCACTGCTGGGGGCCAATGGTATGCCATTGACTCCGTGACATCTCCCGGCAAATTCAAACTCGAACTGACCAGGCCGTCACACAGCACAATCATGCGAGTGCGCACCTCGGCTTCAACTGCATATTTTCCGGTTGACAGCACCGAGCACCTTACATTTGACTCTAACAATTTCTCGGTCATCGGAACTGAAGGTGCAGATCTGTTTGCAAAGGTGGACCAGATTGTGCGCAGCAACTATAAGCCGGATATGGATGCCTCGGCAGACTCTCTGATGAAGAGGGAACTGCTATCGACTCTGTCGGGCAACTATGCGAGCCATGCCGCATACTATCTTGTAAAGAAAGAAATTGACGGACACCGTCTGCTTAATCCGGAGGCCAACGATCAGGACTATAAGATTCTGAGAGCGGTGACCAACGCATTCAATGGGCTGAATCCCGAAGATCCCAGAACGCGTTCACTCGTTACTGAATATATGCGCATCGAGGCGCAACGCCGTGCAGGCGATCAACCGGCGTCCGATGCACAGACGCCGGTAATCTACGCTCCTGAAATCGGCTATTTCGACATTGCCCTCATAAACGCGCAAGGCAAAGAGATGAAACTGAGCGATGTAGTGGATACAAACAAAGTTGTGGTGCTTAACTTCATGGACTTTTCCGACCAGAATGTTGGCATCCTGAATGCCGCCATCGGCACCGCCTACAACGCATTCCACGACAACGGGCTTGAAGTATATCAGGTCGGATTCGACAGCAATGCACACCTATGGAGTAACGTTGCCCGCAATCTGCCATGGACCGCAGTCTATCAGTCTGAAACCGCTCCGAGCGCACATCTCGGACAATATGGCATCAACTCCCTGCCCACCACATTCATCATCGCAAATGGTGAGATCAGCAAACGGGTAGATGATCTCAACGAACTCACCAAAGAGCTGAAACCTTTCTTCTAATCATTTCTTTTTACAAACATGAAATTCAAGTCACTCCTACTTATCCTTGCTATCGGCATCGCCTCCATAGGCGCTTCGGCAAAAAACGCGCCTAAATATATATTCTACATGATCGGCGATGGCATGGGGCCCGGTCAGGTGATGGCCGCCCAGACATATAACCGGATGACATTAAAGAAGAACAGTCCGCTGACGATGATGCAATTGCCGGTTTCCGCATTTTGCACCACTTATTCAGCATCAAGTCCGGTAACTGATTCAGCTGCGGCTGGAACAGCTCTGGCCACAGGCCACAAAACGACCAACAATATGCTCGGGATGACTCCCGACACCGTGGCCGTGAGATCTATTGCCGATGATCTGAAGGATATGGGCTTTGGTGTGGCTCTGGTAACGAATGTGGCACCCGATGATGCCACCCCAGCAGCATTTTATGCCCACGCGGCATCGCGTGGCATGTTCCATGAAATCGGACTGCAGGCAGCACGCTCTAAAGTTGACTTCCTTGCCGGTAGCAACCTCCGCGGCACCCGCACAAATGGGAAATACAATGGCCTCTATGAAGAGTTTGCAAAGCATGGCATGGAGGTGACCCGGAGCATGGCTGATGCACGTAACACAAAAAGCCGCAGAGTGCTCCTGCTTGACAGCGACACTTTGGTTGGCCACACCGGTCACGCCATCGACAACCGCGGCAACGAGAATACCCTCCCCGCAGTGACAGAGCTTGCCATAAACCATATGATCAAAAACACCCCCGAACGCTTTTTCATGATGGTTGAGGGTGGAAATATCGACTGGGCCGGGCACGCCAACGACGGTGCCACCATAGTCAAAGAAACATTGTGCTTTGATGAGGCCGTGGCTGAGGCCATGAAATTTTTCAGAGCTCATCCGGATGAAACCCTGATAGTGATCACAGCCGACCACGAAACCGGGGGCATGTCTGTCGGTCAGGCTTCTACAGGCTACAATTGCTACACCGACTATGTTGACTGCCAGCACGTATCGAAAGATGAGTTTGGAAATCTATGCAAAAAGATTCTGGTAGACAACACTCCCTATACATGGGAGCAGATGAAAGAATACCTCACCGAGAAACTTGAATTTTGGGGCCGCATCCCTGTCAGCGAACACAGAGAAGAAATTCTCAAAGAGAAATTTACTAAAACATTCATCACCCGTGATGGTTCGGTAAATCACACTCTCTACAACGATTTCCCGGAATTTGCACAAGAGGTGTTTGACATTGTGAACCGCCGCGCCGGTTTTGGATTTACCACCGGCAACCACTCCGGCAATCCTGTGCCCGTGTTCGCTATTGGCGTTGGCGCCGAACTCTTCGGTGGAGTCAACGACAACATAGATCTCCCCAACCTTATCATGAAAGCCGCAAAAGGCGAATAATGGAAAACGCCTCGCTTTCATCAAAAACCAGAGAACGCCTCATTGATGTGGCCCGTCAGCTTTTTTCACGCAACGGGATTGAAAACACAACAATGAGCGACATCGCCACTGCATCCGACAAGGGCAGACGCACCATATACACGTATTTCCGCACCAAGCACGAAATCTATGAAGCGGTGATTCAGAGCGAAAGCCAAAAAGTGTGTGGAGAGCTCCAACATGTGGTCGACAACGCGCCGACTCCGGGACAAAAGCTTCGTCGCCTCATGGAGTTTCGCATCAACCTCGCATGTCGCACAGCCAACCGTCCGGAAGTGTGGTTGCGATCATTGTTTTCATCAGATTCAAAACGCGACAACAGGATCAGAGCCTATGTCAAAGACTATGTGCTGGAAACTATGGACCGCATTCTCCGCGAGGGAGTCGACAGCGGTATTTTCGATCCCGTACAGTCAGCCAGAGTGCCCAATCTGCTCAGCAGTTTTGTGCTCGGAATAGACTGGACTCTACTTGGCAGTCAGTCAGCAGGAAACGACATTGCCCTTCCATCATCGCTTCCTCAGATGCAGGACACTATGGACTTCATCCTCGAGGCCATCAAGATCAAACAATAAAAAAAGAATACTCTCATTTTAAATAATAAACCAAACATTTTTCTGACAATGAAACTACTTGAAGGAAAAACAGCCTTGATCACCGGAGCCGCCCGCGGCATCGGCAAGGCTCTGGCCCTGCGCTTTGCCGCCGAAGGCGCCAACATCGCATTCACTGACCTCGTAATCGACGAAAGCGGTAAAGCCACCGAAGCCGAAATCGCCGCTCTCGGAGTAAAGGTCAAAGCATATGCCTCAAACGCCGCCGACTTCGAACAAACTCAGGAAGTGGTCAAGGAAGTGGCCGCCGATTTCGGCCGCATTGACATCTTGGTCAACAACGCCGGTATCACCAAAGACGGCCTGATGATGCGCATGACCGAGGCTCAGTGGGACGCTGTCATCAACGTAAACCTCAAGAGCGCCTTCAACTTCATCAAGGCAGTGCTCCCCATCATGATGAAGCAGCGCTCCGGATCAATCATCAATATGGCATCGGTTGTTGGCGTTCACGGCAATGCCGGTCAGGCCAACTATGCATCTTCAAAAGCCGGCCTCATCGCCCTTGCCAAGAGCATTGCCCAGGAAGTTGGTTCACGCGGTATCCGCGCCAATGCCATAGCTCCCGGATTCATCGAAACAGCCATGACCGCAGCTCTCCCCGACGCTGTGCGCGAAGAATGGTGCAAGAAAATTCCCCTGCGCCGCGGCGGCAAGCCGGAGGATATCGCCGACGTGGCTACATTCCTCGCTTCCGACATGTGCTCTTACGTTACCGGCCAGGTTATCCAGGTCGATGGCGGCATGAACATGTAATTCATAATGAGCGTTATCAATAAATGAACTGCAGGCGCGTCGAGGACAGCATCAGAAGTCTGCCCTCGACGCCTGTTACCAACCACTTTAAACGTGCTCCAATACAATACCCACCACTCCAAGCTCAAGATGCCCGAATACGGGCGCTATGTGCAAGACCTCGTAGATAAATGTCTTACAATTGAGGACAGGGCCGAACGCAACGCCTATGCCCGCGGCATTGTCTATACAATCTGCAACCTCTTCCCTCAGCAGAAGACTAACCCTGAATGGAGAGCCAAGCTATGGGATCATCTGGCAATAATGTCAGATTTTCAACTCGACATCGACTACCCCACCGAGATTGCCGACAGAAGCGAAATAGATGCACCTCCTGCGCCGATGCCATTGCCTGGCCACTTTGTGGCAATGCGTCAATATGGTCACAACGTTGAGCAGATGATTGAAACAGCCGTAAAAATGGATCCTGAAGATCCTGACAGACTTGAACTGGCATTGCTCATAGCCAACCACATGAAAAAGCTGATGCTGCAACTCAACCCCGATGGCGTGGAAGATGAGCGTATCTTCAACGATCTGGCAGCTCTGTCGCAAGGCATGATCCTGCTGAATCCTGAAAATCATCGGCTGGAAGAATTTAACATCGTTGCTACTCCTGGCAACAAGAAAAGAAAAAAGCGTAAATAATGCTGTTACCCGATTGCATCAAAGTACCAGTCGGCCATATAGTGAAAACTCATGGCGTGAAGGGGGAATTGTCGGTGGCACTCGAATCTGATTTCGACACCGCACTCGAGCCGGGCGATGCGCTGATCATGGAATGCGACGGACTTGATGTGCCATTTTTTATCGCAACCATAAGGCCCAGAGGGACGGAAAGCATATTGCTAACTCTTGATGAAGTAAAATCAGAAGAACAAGCAAGCCTCCTCTGCGGCAAGACCATCTACGTTTACGCTCCGGCCGATTCAGACAACGACAACGATGAGTCTGATGAGCTAACAGCCGATCAACTTGTAGGTTACACAATAGTTGATGAAGATACGGCCATTGGCGATATCGAAGATATACGGGAAATTGGACCCGATTGCTGGTACTTTGTTCTTAAAGGTTCCGAAAAACTTATCCCTATTGCAGACGAATGGATCAGCTACATTGATCAGGAGAATAAAATCGTGAAGATGAGCCTTCCAGATGGTCTGCTGGACCTTTCATGAACCATAATGCACGGATGTGATCACCAGATCTGGAGAAACGACATATGACCGCGGAATGCCTGCAGAGGCAAAAAGCGAATAGACTTTACGGTCTGGTTGTGGAGAATAGCGCAGCGTCAATTTATTATCCGACCAAAAGCGTTCGATGCTTTCATGCTCTTCCTCGCGCGCGATACAAATAAAGGTCACGTTCGGATTAATCTCCATCGCACGCTGCAATTCAGGCAGCTCCCGTTGGCAATCCTCGCAGCCGGTATTAAAAAAAGTGATGACAGATACGGATCCGGCTAACGAAGCCGATGTCACGGTATCGCCATCAGCCATGACCACACTGAAGTCAGGCAAATTATCACCGGCCGACAGTGACCAGGCATCATCCTCTTCAGTCACACATCCACACATGACCATAGATGATGCCGCAACCCAAATAAAGAGGTTTTTAATGTCGATCATACGTATATTAACGATTATTAATCATCAAAAATTGCATTTTAAGCTGAAATAATTTGCAAAATTGAAGTCGACATTGTAACTTTGCATCTAATACAGCGCAACAGCAACTATGCGTTGCCAATTATTATCCACATAACAAACCAATTAACACCGACACACTGCCTATCGCCATACTGCTACTCTAACTCTTAAAAACAGGAACAGACAGAATGCAGACAATGACTAAGTTCACCGACCTTGAGTTGGTGACCGCTTATGCCAATGGTGATAACTCAGCTTTTGATGCGCTGCTTGCCAGATATCAGAAGACAGTTTTCGACTACATCATACGCATTGTTAAAGACGAAGACCTTGCAAATGACATTTTCCAGGAAACTTTCGTCAAGGCAATCATGACCATACGTCAGGGTCGTTACGAAGAAACAGGCAAATGTTCAGCCTGGCTGACACGTGTGGCCCACAATCTTATCATCGATCATTTTCGCCGCCAGAAAGGTGAGAACACAGTAAGTAATGACGAAACCGATCACGACATTCTCAACAACAAGGATCTTTGCGAAGAGAATATCGAGGACCAGATGGTTCAGCGTCAACTGATCACTGACATCCGCAAAATGATCCACATGCTCCCTGAAGCCCAGCGTCAGGTGCTGATGATGCGCTTCTATCGCGACATGTCATTCAAAGAAATCGCTGAAAAGACAGGAGTGAGCATTAACACCGCTCTCGGGCGCATGCGCTATGCATTGCTCAACATGCGCCGAATTGCAGCAGAAAACAAAGTGCTTATTCCGGCCTGATCGAAAGAAATCCAGCCACCGGGCTGCAAAGAAACACAGCGAAAGCTGCCATCTCCTCATCTGAGCCAATACTTGTTATTGCATTGACCGTCACCGGACAATCGCTCATTGATGCGGCAATAGCCAACGTAACCGATCTGACATCGTTCGCCTGTGCGGACGATGTCGCTATATTTATGAAGCGACCGCTCAGATCTGGTTCAATTGACAATCCACGATAGTAGGTGGCCATGACTGACGCCATGAGTTCAGCAAGCTCCGGCACACAGTTTACCACAACATCAATGCCATGACGTGCGGCGATCACTCGATCAAGCGCTGCACGCACCGACTTCTGATCGGAGTCGACACACACGAACTGCGACCCTGTGGACTGAGCCACAGAATTGCCTTGTGCCGCATCAATCCCGCAAAACGACACTGTGCAGCCTGCATTACTCAAAGCCTTGACCACCGCAAGCCCCACTCCAGCCGACCCTCCGGTGACAAAAACCCGACGAGGAGGGAACTTTACTGACCATGTGCCCGGACGTGCACCCGAGGGCGTGAGTTTGCGGCGATAGGATCCGGCTGTCACCCCTCTGCGATAATCCTCCATTTTCTTGCCTATATAGTCATCTGCCATATTTTTTTCGTATTTGATGAACCATTCATCACTCATCGATGTTATACTATCGAAAGCAGGAATTTCTTTCTGCCCATTGTAAATGATAATGTGATAATGATTGGTTTATTTTTTGACGAGGAGTGACTGTGAAGCCACTCCTTTTGTCATATTATTATCTTATCACCAAGAAAGCGCGGCTGCACTCCGGTCAGAATGTCATATACCATCTTGTCGCGTGCAAGCCATTCACGCAACGTCATACGCAATCTCACTCTCCAGCCAAAGGCCGACGGAGCGGCGACGGCGACAGCTTTGATCGATCGGCTCGCCGCGATGCAAAGCGCTCTCGCACAATGATAATCTTGTGAAATAATCGTCAAGGTATCACACCCGAAAACCTCCTTGGCCCTGACCACAGAATCAAGAGTGCGGAAGCCTGCATAATCAAGGACAATCCGGTCAAGAGGCACACCATGGGCAACTAAAGAATCCCTCATTGCAATCGGCTCATTGTACTGCATGGTGCGGTTATCTCCACTTGCTATGATATAATCGATCTTCCCTGCCTCAAATAATGACACAGCAGTAAGAATCCTCGACATGAAGTAATGGTTAGTGCGACGGGCCCGGGTGAGCGGAGAAGTCCCGAGCAGTAGCCCTACGCGGTTGTGGGGCACACTGGCCACATCTTCATAGACCTTTCCTGATGCCACATAATCAACCGTCAGATTAACCGCAATGGTAAAAAGCGCCAAAGCCACGCATGTCACCGTAATTACCCTGACAGTCAGGCGAAGTAATCGATTTATCATGATTCAAAAACGAGGAGTGGCGCATTGGCCACTCCCCGATATAATCTATTTATTATCTACACACGACGGTTATTTGCCAAGAAATCCAAGCACCTTAGCCGTGATGTTGTCAGCAGTGAAACCAAATTTCTGGTCAAGGACCTTGAACGGAGCCGAGGCGCCGAAACGCTCCAGTCCATATACTTCCCATTTGGAAGCACCGGTCATCAGAGGATAGAGACAGATAGGAAGGCCGGCGGTGAGTCCGAAGCGGGGAGTTGAATCAGTGCCAAGCACAGAGCAACGATATTCAGCATCCTGATGCATAAACAATCCTATGGATGGAATTGATGCAACTGCGGCTTTCACACCTTTCGCTTCAAGCTCGGCTGCGACAGTCACAAGCAATGAAACCTCAGAGCCGTTTGCAACCAGAGTCACATCGGGAGTTCCTTCAGGCTTCACCACAAGATAGCCGCCACGTTCGGCCTTCATGCTCTCCTGCAAACGATTTTGCGATGGGATATCAGTCAGATCCTGACGCGAGAGGATCAGCACAGTCGGAGTGTCTACATTTTCCATGGCCATCTTCCAGCAAGCCACAGTTTCAGGTCCATCAGCAGGACGGAGCACCAGAGTGCTCATCCGGCCTTGAAGATTATCCATCTGCTCAAGCAAGCGCATGGCGGTTTCGTGCTCTACCGGCTCGTGAGTCGGGCCATCTTCACCCACACGGAATGCGTCATGACTGAACACGTATTTAACAGGCAGCCCCATCAAAGCACTCATGCGGAGCGCCGGCTTAATGTAGTCAGAGAATACAAAGAAAGTGCCACACGCAGCGATCATGCCTCCATGAAGGGCGATACCATTCATGATCGATGCCATTGTCAACTCTGCCACGCCGCTCTGAAGGAAGCGTCCGCCAAAGTCATCGGCTGTGATTGAGCGGGTTTTCTTGAGGAATCCGTCGGTCTTGTCGGAATTTGCCAAATCAGCTGAGCTGACAATCATATTGCCACACTTTTCTGCGAGGATACCGAGAACCGTTGCCGAAGCATTGCGGCTTGCAAGATTTGCTTTGAGTTCTACTTTATCCCAATCGATAGCCGGCATTTTACCTGACACATAGTCAGCGAGGCGCGCAGCCAACTCCGGGTTAGCGGCTGCCCATTCTGCTTCGGCAGCATGACGCTTGGCAACAATCTCTGCCAATTCGGCACGACGGGCAGCAAAAGCCTCAGCCACATCGGCCCAGATTTCAAACGGAGCCTCAGGATTACCGCCAAGCCCCTTTATTGTAGCGGCCACATCAGCACCAGCCTTGCTGAGAGGCTGGCCATGAGTGCTGACAGCACCTTCAAGTGACGAACCGTCAGCCTTGACCACACCCTTTGCCATCACAGTATGACCGATGATCAGTGTCGGGCGCTTTTTCTCTGCGCGTGCCAGAGTCAGAGCTGCCATCACTTCCGAAGGATCGTTGCCATCAACTTCAAGCACATTCCAGTTCCATGCACGATACTTTGCAGCAGTGTCTTCGCCAGTCACTTCATCGACACGGGTTGACAGCTGCACGTCGTTAGCATCATAGAACATTATCAGATTATGCAGGCCCAAATGACCGGCTATGCGACCTGCGCCCTGCGAAATCTCTTCCTGAATGCCGCCATCAGAGATATAGGCATATGTTTTGTGAGCGACAACTTCGCCAAACTGAGCCACCAGCACACGTTCGGCGATTGCGCATCCAACAGCCATGACATGACCTTGTCCCAGCGGGCCTGAACTGTTTTCAACCCCACGGGCCACATCAAGTTCTGGATGTCCGGGAGTAACACTGCCCCACTGGCGGAATTGCTTGATCTCATCCATGGAGTAGCGGCCGCACAATGCCAGAACTCCGTAGAGCATCGGCGACATGTGGCCCGGATCCATAAAGAAACGATCACGTGCTATCCACTGGGGATCCTCCGGATCGTAAACCAAACAATTACCATACAGTGCGCTGACAAAATCCGCGCCGCCCATAGCTCCGCCGGGATGTCCGGAACAGGCCTTTTCCACCATTGCCGCGATTAGAACGCGGATATTGTCGGCGGCACGGGTCATCATTTTGTTGTCCATTTTGATATATTTGATTTTGGATTGTTTTTTGCGGTAATTACAACTGCAAAATTAGTGAAAACTTCACGTCTATGCAACTTTTAACCGTTAAGATTGAGGTTTCACGTTTTTTGCTTACCTTTGCATCACCGAGATGCGAAATCTGATTCTATTGATAGTATTGGGCGCTTTGGCGCTGACAGCGGCACTCAGCGGGTGCAGCACCACACGCCACGTACCAGAGGGCGGTTTCCTGCTTGACCACGTAAGGATCAACGTGGACAACGATTCCCTCGCACCCGAAAAAATCAAGCCGTCCGATCTTTCAAATTACCTCCGGCAGCAACCCAACCATAAAGTTCTCGGATTCTGGAATTTCCAGCTGCACACTTATAGCCTGTCCGGGCGAGATTCAACAAAGTGGTACAATAAATGGCTCCGCAGGCTCGGCAGGCCTCCGGTGATCTATAGCCAGACTTCGACAGATCAGAGCATACGCCAGCTCCGGCTTGCACTGATCAACCGCGGCTACATGAATCCGCAAGTCGAGATAGACACCACCCAGCGTATCGCCAAAAAGAAAATCGACCTTACTTATAATGTGTATCCAGGGCTGCCCCATACTGTCGGATCCATTAATTATGAGTATGCCGACTCTGCCGTTGGTCAGATCATCGCTTCCGATGCCGGAAACTTCACGCTTCACACAGGTGACCGACTCGACCGCAATCTGCTCGATGCCGAACGCACCAGACTGACAAACATGCTCCACGACAGAGGCTACTACTCTTTCGTGAAAGATTTCATAACTTTCACCGCCGACACAACACTCAACGACCGCAACGTTGACCTGACAATGAAAGTAAGAAATCCATCCAACGGAAATGCACATCCTGTTTACCGGATTGCCGATGTGATATTCGAACCTGATTACGACCCGGGAGCCAAAACCATAGCCAATCTCGACACTATTGCCTACAAAAACATTCTGGTAACATATGATCCGGACGATAGTGGACCATATCTAAAGCCACAGGTGCTTTGGGACAATAACTTCATCGAACCAGGTGGAGTATATTCAGCAGAGGCTGTCACACGCACCTACGAAGCATTGTCAAGACTCGGCGTAGTCAGATCAGCGTCGATCGTGATGCGCGATGCCACTATGCAGCCAACCGACTCAGTAAAATGGCTCAACGCCGTTGTCCGGTTAACCCGCAATCCGAAGCAGGGCATTTCAGTGGAGCTTGAGGGCACCAATTCCGAAGGAGATCTGGGATGCGGAGTCGGCCTGACATACCAACATCGCAACCTGTTTCATGCTTCCGAGCAATTCTCCATCAAGGCCAGAGGTAGCTACGAGAGTCTATCGGGCAATCTCGAAGGGCTGATCAACAATCACTACACTGAAGCCGGCGCGGAAATAGCACTGACACTCCCGCAGTTCAGAGCGCCGTTTATCAAACGCTCGTTCAGCCGCAAAGTGCTGGCATCGACTGAATATTCACTTAATTTCAACTTCCAGGAACGTCCGGAATACACTCGCGTGATAGCAGGAGCCGGATGGAAATATAAATGGAACAGCCGCAACAACAAATCGCGTAAAGTTTTTGATCTGTTAGACATCAGCTACGTCTATCTGCCACGCTCAACGCTCAATTTCCTTGATGAGATCGCGCCGTCTAACCCCCTGCTGCGTTACAGCTATGAAGATCACTTCATCATGCGCATGGGATTTTCCTATTTCCGCACCAATAAGGCGGCAAACTCGATGATCGCAGTTCCCGGCCAACCAAGAAGGCTACAACGCAACATATTCACACTGCGCACCTCCGTTGAGTCGGCAGGCAACTTGCTTTATGGCATATCGTCGGCGATCGGACAACGGCGATCAGACAAGACATACAAGATTTTCGGCATTCAATATGCCCAATACGTCAAGGGCGAAGTAGACTATATGCGTGCCCACTACTTCGACAGCCGTTCATCTCTCGCCTTTCATGCCGGATTAGGCGTCGGGGTGCCCTATGGCAACTCCACGATGCTCCCGTTCGAAAAGCGCTTCTATGCCGGCGGAGCAAACGGAGTCAGAGGATGGGGTGTGCGCACCCTCGGTCCGGGGCGCTACGACTCACGCAATTCTGTGTCGGCATTCATAAACCAATGCGGCGATATCAGGTTTGATTTAAGCATTGAGTATCGCGTCAAGCTGTTCTGGGTATTCGAGGGAGCGGCGTTCATTGATGCCGGCAACATATGGACAATCAAGAACTACGAAAACCAGCCTAACGGCCAATTTCACTTCGACTCCTTCTACAAGGAACTAGCATGGGCATATGGACTCGGACTGCGACTCGACTTCAACTACTTTCTGCTTCGGTTCGACCTCGGCATGAAGGCCTACAATCCTGCTATAGGCCAACAGCCATGGCCATTGACTCACCCGTCATGGCACCGTGACGCTACATTCCACTTCTCGGTGGGCTATCCCTTCTAACATTCCATTAGGCAACATCAGACCACATATGAAACAACTCGTAATATTCGACCTCGACGGCACACTGCTCAACACTATAAGCGATCTGGCTCACGCCGCAAACCATGCCCTGCAGATCAGCGGCTACCCCACCCACGACATTTCGTCATACCCCTTCTATGTCGGCAATGGCGTGAGCAAACTACTTGAACGCGTGCTCCCGCCGGACTCCCGCACTCCAGAGAAAGTGGCCGACCTCAGAGTCAAATTTCAAGAGTATTACGGGCGCCACCTGACAGACCACACCACCCCCTACCCCGGCATCCCCGAATTGCTGCGCGCTCTCGCCGACTCCGGAGTGAATCTGGCTGTGGCCTCCAACAAATATCAGGAAGCCACATCAAGATTAGTGGCTCACTTCTTTCCCCACATCCCATTTTGCGCAGTCCACGGCATGAGAGCCGGAGTGCCGGCCAAACCCGATCCAAGCATCGTATTCAACATTCTCGCCTCGCACCCCACCCCGAAACAAAAGACACTTTATGTAGGCGATAGCGGAGTAGACATGGAAACAGCCCGACGCGCATGCATCGAGTCTGTAGGGGTGACCTGGGGCTTCCGTCCGGTATCGGAACTCCGCCAATTTTATGCCGAACATATCGTTTCAAGTCCCGATGAGATCATTTCAATTGTTAAAACGCCATTAGCGGGCCAAGAATAGCACTATTGATTTTCAATCAATTGCAAAATAATCGCAATTTTTTATTAAATTTTCTGCCAAAAAATTTGGCCAGTTCAAGAAAAGTCCATACCTTTGCAATCGCTTAAGAGAAGCAACGACAACAAAACAGAATGCGAAAATAGCTCAGTTGGTAGAGCACGACCTTGCCAAGGTCGGGGTCGCGGGTTCGAGTCCCGTTTTTCGCTCCAGAAAAGAGAACATTTAAAAGACGCGAAAATAGCTCAGTTGGTAGAGCACGACCTTGCCAAGGTCGGGGTCGCGGGTTCGAGTCCCGTTTTTCGCTCCAAACTTGTCCGGGTGGTGGAATTGGTAGACACGCTACTTTGAGGGGGTAGTGGCCGTTAGGCTGTGTGAGTTCGAATCTCATCTCGGACACTTGAAAAATCCGCAAGACTCATTGAGTCCTGCAGGTTTTCTGTTTATAATACCAAGATAAGACGACAATGAAATATCAATACGCCACCACCGGCACATGCTCAAAACTCATCGAGTTTGAAATTGAAAACGGACTGATCAGTCATGTCAGCTTCACCGGAGGATGCCATGGCAACCTTCAAGGCATTGCGGCACTCGTCTGCGGCATGAAGCCCGCCGACGTTGTCGATAGACTGCAAGGGATACGCTGTGGCGCCAAATGCACATCATGCCCGGATCAACTCGCACAGGCACTGAAACAGATCAACTGAACATGCGCAAAGGACTCGTGCTCGAAGGCGGAGCCATGCGCGGTATGTTTACCGCCGGGGTGATTGATATCATGATGGAAAACGCCATTGAATTTGACGGGCTGGTGGGAGTGTCGGCCGGCTCGAGCTTCGGATGCAACTATAAATCCCGACAACCGGGGAGAGTGCTCCGCTACAATCTGCGATTCTGCAAAGATCCGCGATACATTGGACTGAAATCACTCCTGACCACAGGCAACCTTATCGGGGCGGAGTTTGCCTACCACACCCTCCCGCTCAAACTCGACATATTCGATTCCTACACATTCGAACATAACCCGATGGAATTTCACGTCGTTTGCACCGATGTAGCTACAGGCAGACCGGTCTATTACCAGATGGACAAAGTAGACCACAACTCCCTCGAATGGCTGAGGGCGTCTGCATCCATGCCCATCGTGATACGCCCCGTCAAAGTAGACTCCGGACGCACTATGCTCGACGGAGGCATCAGCGACTCCATACCGCTGAAATACTTTCAGGAATGCGGCTTCAAACGTAATATAGTGGTGCTTACCCAACCACGCGACTACAGAAAACATCCGGCCAACAAATGGCTGTTCAAACTCATGATGCCCTATGCCCCCGAGATAGCAAAGGCGATGGGCCGACGCCACATCATGTACAACGACCAGCTCGACTATCTTGCACAACAATCAGCCGCTGGCAACACTTTGATCATCGCACCAGACCGACCCCTTCCAATCGGACGCCTGGAGATGAATCCCACCAAAATAAACGAAGTTTACCAAATCGGCCGCTCCGCATGCCTATCGCAACTTAACGCAATCAAAAGCTTCCTATCCGGTAAAAACGGAACGCACTGACAATCAACATCAACCGGAAACAGCCTCACTTTTTTCAAAAAAAACTGCAAAAAATTTGCAGATTCAAAAAAAGTCCGTAACTTTGCATCGCTTTCAGCAAGAAAGGGCGCTTAGCTCAGCTGGTTCAGAGCGTCTGCCTTACAAGCAGAGGGTCGGGGGTTCGAATCCCTCAGCGCCCACTCAATAACACCTTAATTGCCTAAAGCAAATCACTTCTCAAGCGAGAGAAGGGCGCTTAGCTCAGCTGGTTCAGAGCGTCTGCCTTACAAGCAGAGGGTCGGGGGTTCGAATCCCTCAGCGCCCACACAAAATATTCATCACTTCTCACAAGACGAAGGGCGCTTAGCTCAGCTGGTTCAGAGCGTCTGCCTTACAAGCAGAGGGTCGGGGGTTCGAATCCCTCAGCGCCCACACCCCACAAAACGACTGCGGTTTGCATCCCTCTCCCCTACTCTAACGATGATGCACAGCCGCTATTTTTTTTGAGATAACAGGAAAGATGCCGGAGTGGTCGATCGGGGCGGTCTCGAAAACCGTTGTGCCCTTGCGGGCACCCAGGGTTCGAATCCCTGTCTTTCCGCAACCCATTGCTGATCATCAGCAATTAACAAAGTTAACGCCCAATTTTACATACAAATAATGTAAAATTGGGCGTTTTATATATTCAGACTCAGCGAACAGGATGTGCGCCATTTTCTAAATGTTCCTCCCATACGAGAGTGGCAAGATACTTCTCACTGCGACAATGTAAGTCGGCAACCTTCTCTTCAATCAGCTGTGCTGTTTCAGACTGGTAGTAGATATTTGTGGCCTCTTATATAGAAACTCCGAAAAGTTCATTCATGGCCAATATTATAGCGGCGTTTTTATTGCCTCTAAGATATAATTCAGTTTCGGTCATAATCTCACACTGTTTTTGTGTTTCAGACATTCATCAAGCATACGCTGTGAACGGATGCAATATTGATTATTGGGTTTCTCATATTTGAGAAGCCCGAGAGCATCGTTCTCCGATATTTCACCTGCAAAATAACGTTCGATAGTCTGTATGACCTGATCATTTGCTATTCCACCAATGATTAGATCATAGTCAGAATCATCCTGACCTCTACGGCAATTCGTTACGAATCGCAACCACTCACGGTCATAGGAGTCAAACTGAAGAATCTTCCAATCTTTTGGATTGAACTCCAATTCGTAAGTTGATAGCCACGCTTGTCTTTTCCTACGTTTAAAACGTTGTGCATACTTCACTGCTTGGTCATAGAGTATCGTGAGGTAGAAACCTTTGCCAAAGTCAAGGAACTCGCGAGAGTATCTGATGTCAGGGAATTCAACTGATGTATAGGATGAGTGATAGATTTCCATATCAAAGTACGCCCTCCTCACGCATAAAATCAGTTATATCCTCAATAAGATAGCGTGCCCCGAATGTGTGTAGGACATCGTAAGAAGGAACAATATAGTTGTACAGGATTCCAGACTTATATAGTCGCTGAAACACCTCTCTTTGTGGTATTTCCAAATGATCTGAGAGCTTACTGATAAGCCATGTTACAAATTTTAGCGTCTTATTGTCCATTTTAAATTGTCTTTTTTTGCCGTTATAATGCAAAGTTACAAATTATTTTTGACTTGATAGCCTTTGGCACAATCTATCATTTTACAGGAGTTGGCAGGATCAACAGCCTTAATTTCGGCAATAAATTTGGTTTGTTGCCGAAATTAAGTTATCTTTGCGGGTGAATTGTTATGTAGATATGACTACGGCTGAAATCATATTGAATTTTGCTGAAGGTCGCAAGAGTTTTACTCTTGCTGATCTTTCCGAATTTGTCAGAAATAGAGAATCTATCTCTGACTCAGGTATTCTGTGGCATATCAAAAGACTAATAAAGGAGAACAAACTCTCTCGACTGGCGCGAGGTGTCTATGGCACGGCAACTAAGCGAGAATTTATTCCTACTGTAAGTAATAAGCTGATAGAGGTTTATGACAACGTTATAAAGGAATTTCCTCTGATAGATGTATGTGTGTACTTAGGTGCTGACATTTCTTCATTGCAACATCATCTTTCTCTTAACAATGCCACATATATTGAGGTGACAAAGGAGGCAACTGAGGCCGTGTTCCATTGGCTTACCGACAACGGATTCAAAGCGTATCACCGGCCGAAGGAGATGCTGATGTCGGAATATGTTAATTTAGCTGAGGAGTGCGTGATTGTAAAACCGCTTGTCACTGAATCTCCGCTCTTGAAAGTCGATGGAGTCAAAACCGCGACTTTGGAAAAACTATTAGTGGATATAAACACTGATGCCGACTTTTATTATCTGCAAGGAGGCGAAACTTACTATATAATGGAGCAAGCCCGTAGCCTCTACCAGATAAACGAACCTAAAATGCTGCGCTACGCCTCTCGCCGAGGTGTGCGTCAAAAGATGATTGACCTGCTCAATTACAAAGAACCATGATAAAACAAGAATGCTTCACCAGAGAATGGGTCGAGAAAGTTGCGAAGAAACTGAATTACAATGACACCCAGCTTATAGAGAAGGTCGTCAGAGCACTGTCATTGTTGGAGATGCTCGTAAAATCCGGTTGTCCCTTTCATTTCACAAAGGCGGGACTGCCACCATGTTGTTGCTCGGTGGAGTCACCAATCGACTGAGCATCGACATAGATATAATGTGCCCTCCGGGAACGGAAATCGAGAAATACCTGTCATCATTCAAGGACTTCGGATTTACCAAATTTGACCTTATGGAACGTAAATCCCCCGGAAAGGATATTCCGAAGAGTCACTCAAAGTTCTTTTATCAGCTGACTTACGCGGATAAAGGAGGTGAAGGCTGTATTCTGCTTGATGTCCTCTACGAGAATTGTCACTATCAGAACACGTTGGAGATTCCGATTGCCAACCCGTTCATCGAGATTGACGGAGAGCAGCTATTGGTCAGAGTTCCGTCGGTGGAGGATATTCTCGGTGATAAACTGACAGCGTTTGCTCCAAATACTACTGGTATTCCTTATTACAAGGGAAAAAAGGTGTGCTCAGTTGAGATTATCAAACAGATGTACGACATAGCCCGGCTTTTTGAGAGAGTCGATGACCTTACAGTTACAACAGAGGCATTCAATCGCATTGTCAAAGTCGAGATGGCATATCGTAATCTTGACAATGTGGAGGATGTATACAACGACATAATCCAGACTTCGCTGCTTATCGCCACGAGGGGAAAGGAAGGTACTGGTGACTTTACAATACTTAGCGATGGCATAAAAAAAATCCGCAACTTTATCCACACATCCAATTACCATCTTGACCATGCCATTATAGATTCGTCAAGAGCCACCTATCTCGCCGCCTGCCTAAAGACCGGGACAACAATCTTGGAAAAATACAATGGGAACCTCAATGCCATTCTCGCAATGGAGGTCAAGAGTCCGCTTCCATCAAAGCTTTCAAAACTGAGGAAGACATATCCGGAAGCATTCTTCTATTGGGTAAAGGCAAGTGAATTGCTCGCTGATGGCAATGCTTAATTACGGTAATAAGACTTTTTTTTGCCGTTAAGTTACGAAATATTTTTGACTTGATTGCCTTTGGCGCAATCTATCATTTTTGTCGTATCATGTGTTTACACAACCAAAAATCCCGCTGGGTTTCAGCGGGATCTTTTCGTTCATGGAGGGGGAGATTGGAGAAGGAGTCAGAGGGAGAGGAGAGTGTCGGCGTGTGATTGGAGGAGGGGACGGTGGGTGACGGCCACGATGGTTGTGTCTTTGGCGAAGGGGAGCAGCCGATGCAGCATCTCGGCTTCAGTGTCTGCGTCGAGCGCCGATGTCGGCTCGTCCATCAGCAACAGCAGCGGTGAGGCCTCCTTTTGTCGCAGGGCGTTGAGCCGGAGCAGTCCGCGGGCTATGCATATGCGCTGGGCCTGTCCCTGGCTGAAGCCATAGCCGTTTTCGCCACAGCGGGTCAGCAGCCCGTCAGGAAGCTGCTCCACGAAGTCGGCACAAGCGATGTGCAGCGCTTCTCTGATCTGCTTTTCATCTGCCTCGGGATTGCCCATCAGCAGGTTGGAGAGGATGGTGCCATAGAGGAGCGTATTGCCTTGCGGCACGTAGACTATATTATCATATTCTGCGGAAATGAACGGTGAAACCACCCTACCCTTTTCAGGCACACAGAGGCCAAGTATCATCCGCAGAAGAGTGGTTTTGCCGATGCCGGTTTCTCCCATTACGGCGGTGAGCTTTCCGGCGGGGATAGTGCCACACAGGTCACGGAACACGTAGTCCCGGTCGAGGCCGTAGCGATACCAAACGTGATCGATCAGTATATCCGTTGACTCTGTGTCGGCTTGATCTTTATCGACGGGGGCGGGTGGCGTGTAGTAGTGGTGAAGTTCGCGGATACGCTCGGCCGACACCGAGGCCTTAACTATCGGTGTGATTTTCTGCGAAAGGCTCACTATCGGTTGCTGCACCATCGCTGTCAGTTGCAGCAGGGCCGTCATGGTTGCGAAACTGACGTGTCCATCCATCAGGCCATAGGCGCAGTAAAGAAACATCACGGCATAGCCGGCCATAAATCCAAACGACACGGCACCTCCGGCCAAAATGCTCAGGTTATTGCGCCTGATCGTCAGCCGGTAAAATTCCGTCTGACGGTTGCTGAAATCTGTGGCGGCGTTTTTGGAATATCCGAGTGTCATCAGCAGGATCCGCTGACTGACGTCATCCTGCAGGGTCCTGTTGACGGTTGTTTCCGCTTCGCGTATCTCCCGGGTGAGCCGGTGGGTCTTTTTGAGTGGAATCTTCCCGGCAGCTATCACTATCGGCATCAGGGCGGTGACTATGACGGCGAGCCCGGGCGCAAGGCTGAAAAGATAGGCGAACGCCCCGATGAGGCTCACTGCGGAGATAGCAATGGCCGGAACGGTTGAGCAGAGAGCCGACGACATAATTCCTACATCGGTGGTGAGGCGGCTCACCACTTCCGCCGAGTGCAGTTCACCTTCGGCGTTAAACGATCCGTTGGTTATCCGGTTGAATAGCCGCGATCTCACCATGTTGGAATTTCGCGTTATGCTCCATGCCTCGATCCATTGGCCCAATCGCGTCACCAGGAGCCGCGAGAGCAGAAAGGCGCAGAACATCACACCCAGTGTCGCCATCTGAGCCCGGTGGCCATTGCATGCTGCCGCCACAATGCTTCGCGTAGCCCTCACCGTGAGAAGCATCAGCGCCACTCCGGCAATGCCACAGAGGATGTTGGCGGCCACAGCCGCCCTCACCTTCCTGTCGCAAGCCCTGAAAGCTGAACATAGCGGGGCGACATGCCGTAAGAATGCTGACTTCGGTTTCATACGCCAAATTTCCGGCAAAGCCACAGTATGTATCGACGCAGGGGCCGGAGTGCGTCCCACAACAGCACGGTGCGCCGGTCGATAAAGGGGCATTCAAGAGCCCCGGCCACGTCGGCAAAGCGGCAATACTCCATTTGCACGAGATTGGAGGCACCCATGAGTTTATAGTAGCCGTCGGGAGTGTTGCCAGTTATGTAGTGAAGCAGCACGCGATCCGAAAAGCTGTCGCGTGCCAACACTATGTCGCCGGGACGGTAAAACGGGCGGCGTCTCAGCCTCACCGTATCCCCCTCTTTCAGGAAGGGATACATCGAGTTGCCCCTGATTGTAAGGAGGACAGCCCGTCCCGATTCCAAAACCGGACGGGCTGCCTCGTAAAATTCAACAGGCTTGAGTTTCAATTCCTCAGTTCTTTGGTGAGATGATCACCACGCGAGAGAGTGAGGGATCATCGTAGAACATATTGCCTACGCCGCCTTTCCATGAGATGTCAAGACGCGACTCAGGCACTCCGAACTCTTTGATCAGGCAGTCACGCACTGACTCCGCACGCTTGCGCGACAGGATTTCATTGATCTCGGCCGAACCGGTGGCTTTGTCGGCATATCCGACAATGAGGAACCGGGCCTGTGCGGGCGACTCTTTGATAGCCTTTGCACACATGTCGAGCTGAGCGCGGTCGGCTTCCGACAGAGATGAAACATTGATGGGGAAATAGATCAGGTAGTCGGCACCGACGGTCTTCACCACAGTGTGGTTCACGTTGTTAGAGCGATTGGCTTCCCTCTCCAGTTTCTCGTTGAGCTTAACGAGTTCATCCACCTGGGCACGGAGCTGGTTGATGGCATCGTTGTCATAGACGGTCTGATACACAGTCACCACTTCCTTCTTCTGGGACCAGCCGCGAGGAGCGAACTTGTAGGTGACACCCACCGACAGCGACAGCAGTCCCTCGAATCCGCGCTTGCCTTGCGCGCCGTCAAAGCCATCGTTGAAAGCCGTGGCTCTCAGGTCGGCGTTGATGTCGAAAGCCTTGCTGATATGGAAGGCATTGAGCACACCCACCGTACCGGTGATAGACTGATTGTGAGGCTTGTTCCACACGTGGGCGAATCCAAGTCCGGCATAAGGTATGCAGCTGTAGATGCGCGAAGGCTTATATCCGCCGATGATGTTGCAGAGATCAAACATCAGGTCCACGTGAAGGTTCATAAAGTCAAACTTCGACTCGCTGAGCCAGTAGCCGTGCCAAGGTTTGCCCTTGATCGGGCCGCCGCTCTGGTAGACGCCGTTTTGAGTGGCGCCCTTGCTATAGAGTCCGCTATACATCAGACGCAGACCGATGCCGGGAGTCAGCCATTTGCCCACAGCCACATCAAGGTTCGGGGAGATGCGCTCTCCAAACTTACGCTGACGGTCATGGTCGCCGAAATACACTTGCGGACCGGTGCCCACGCTGATAAACCAGTTGCTCTTTGCGGCAGCAGGACCGTTTTCCTCCACCGTTGCCCGTGTCACAGTTTCGCTCACCTCCTGGGCCATCACAGACCCGGCAAGTGCAAGCGCCACTGTCATGATAAATAGTTTTTTCATATTGAAAACGTGTATAAATGATTAAATAATTATTTCTATGAAAAGCTCGTCGTTACTCACGCACGCATCTGACGGCCATAGCTGTGCTCCTGTCTGAAAAATCAAAGCACTTGATAGTATTGTTGGTGTTCGCAACTGTACCGCCATTATTTTCTACATACTGATAAATAGACAGACAGCTTGAACGGCCCTTACCAGAAGTTGATGGCGTAGGATTACTGTACCAGTAATAAGCTACCCTATCGCCATTCCAGTAATACTTCTTTTTAGTTCCGGACCCTGTATAACCATGGATCATGCCATAATAACCACCACGGCTTCCGGTCATTGGGAAAAGTGTTCCCTCTGTATCCTCGCTATTACGCTTGAACCAGTAGCCATTGTCATATTTCACATAGTTAATCCACTCCACGCGATAGTTACCTACACTCGCATTCGTGCCTCCTTCATGCATACTGAATCCTGAGAATGTACGGCAATTAGGCACACGATAGCCTACGGGTGACGGGTCATAAATGGTCTTTCCATAGGTCTGATCGGTAGGATTCTCACGCTGAGGGTCTACAGTCATCGTGTTTCCCCACAGGCAAAGGATCTCTGTATTGAGCCAGTTTCCATCACTGAGGTTCTTACTGCGATTGAAGAAACATGTCGGATTCTTCACACTCATTTCAATTGTGGCTTCATCATCATCGGAAGATGTGAAGTTGCGCACATGATAGTAGTAGTAACTCGTTGACAAACTGAGTTCTGTCATGTTGCCGTTGACCCATGCTATGGTATCATTCGGAATCGGATCCTTACGTCCCCACTGATAGAGCATCACCGAGTTGGGATTGTCAGCGCGAGAACCAAGCGTACGGTTCATTACACTGAACTTTGCCCCATCATAGTTGGTAAGTTCGTCATCAGTAGGAAGTTCGGGGCCTACACCCCAAATGTGCCAGCTCCACAGAATGTTGCTTGTGGCGTCCATTCCGTCATACACTGCAATCACTGCATTACCGGTATTGCCGGATGTAGTATAGTGCACACGGCCGTCCATGAGTTTCACATCAGTGACAAAACCCGCTGTATCTTCCCACAGCAGCCGTGCTGACTTAGGGTTGATATAGGGATTTTCGGTGTGAAATCCGGCTCCGGGAATAATGCCCTTCTCACCGTTGCCTATTACCGTTGCCTTGAAATCGTGTTCGCCGGCTGAGGTAATCATGTAGCAGTTGGCTGTTTCCTCCTCAGGTTCTTCAGGAATCTCTTCGTAGCTGACGTCGAAAGTCTGTTCAATGACAGCCATGGTGAGATCGAAAGTATAGATTGACGAAGCCACAAAATCGTAAGCGGCATGTGCACTGAACGACGCTATACGCTTGTCGGTTACAATCTTAACCATTACCTCATCATCAGCCTTGATGTCAGGAGCGCAAGACAGATAACCTGTGCATGATGTACCGGCAGAAAGGAGGCTTCCGCCATTCCACTGCAGAGTTATGACATTGGAACCATCAGTGTGAGGCATGGCGTATTCGCCTGTGACAGCACTGAACGTGAAGTCACCGCCCAGAGTGCGGTTTTCGGGAAGTTCTACAATCACCTTACGGAGCGTTTCGCCCTCCATCTGTGAATTGGAGGCATTCACCGAAATTTTGAAGAGAGAAAAGAGATGTTTGAAATCAAATTCCTCGGAAGCGTCCCAGCGTGGCGAACCGTATTTCCAATCGCCATCAATTATTTTGGTCGAGGGATCGTAAGTTTGAGCCAAGGGGAGATTTCCCATGAGTTCGTCAGCGCTATGGCCGGCATTAAGCTCGGAATAAGGATAATAAGCATAGAGAGGGGTACCGGATAGGCTTCCGGAGAACACGGTGCGACCTTTGGGTGTGGAAGCTGTGTTACTGAACTCTGCATTGTTTTCGGATGCGCTGAACACCCCGATTGCATCATCGGGAGTCCATAGTATTCCAACAGCTCCGTCCAGATAGTTGGTAGGATCAATAGCTGAACGTGACGTCGGAGTGTCAAAATCCGCGTTAGCAATAATTGTCCGCTGAGCGGCTACATCTGCAATCTCTTCATTAATCTCATAACAAGCGCTCAGCAAGGCAAGAGAAAGTGAAGCCGTTACAAACGCAAGATTTTTAAAGCTTTTCATTTATAGTGTTTTGTGTATTTGCAAACTATCACCTCAGAGCACACGCCGGGTTCAAATTTGCAAAAGCAGGATGACGATGCCCGGGTGGCTCTCGCCATCCTGCTTTAAGAGTATGATGTTATTTCAGGGGGTTGCCGTTATTGGCAGAAAATGATGAGTTGGTCTTGTCGGCAGCATTAGCCGAGGAAGTGTCGCTTCTACGCTGAAGCATAAATGCGGCATTGTTGTTGATGATGGTACTGATCAACTCAGCTGACTTATAAAGCGACTCCTGACCATCTGGGGCTATTGCATAATTCATAAACACAATACCAAAAGGACATGGTTTACGAGCAGGATCAGTCAAGACATTTAAAAGTGCGGGATTTAGCACCTTAGCCAAGGTTTGACATCCTTTTGTATTATTTCCATCCCCTGTGTAATATCCTCCGATTGCACATTCATAGAACGTACGATGCAGACCTTCCGAATAGTTCTTAAATGATAAATTAGAGAACAATGGCAATGCAGCTTTTCGAGCAATCGTATCGCTAACCTGTTCAAGTTCGGAATAACACCAATGTAATGCATAAGGATCTTCATTAAGAGGAGAAGGATTCACAGGAGCACCCCACTTAAGGTTGATAGTTCGAGGTTCTGTAGCGCTACCACCGACCCAACGAGAGAAAAGAGCAGGGGTATAACCAGACCAACCAAAACTTTCATTGTCATCTTCATTGGTATTAATCTTGACGATCACCTGTCCTTGAACATCTGAAATTGTGGTATTTGGAGTGATTGCTTCTGTATGAAGCATCTGCTTTCCAGTCGTTGAATTGATCGTATTGCTCAACCGATTGATACACGATTCAACTGCTATACCCCATGCTTGCATAGAATTAAGAGTATAGGTTGATTGATAGTTAACAGAAGTCACGTTAGGCTCAGACCAGTTAGCATTAGTCAAATCGATGCTTGAATAATCCCAGGTGGTATCTTCAGCGGTCAGATCAGGAAAACCTGCCCAACCTCTTGTCTGTGTGCCGGTCAAAGAAACGCCAGTCAAAGTTACAGTTTGAGTTTGAGTAACAGACTTATATGGCACTGTTATACTCCGGTCTGTTTTATTTGCCCAATCCCAACCGAACTCAAAGAACATAAAACCGGTTGTATTCATCTGTTCTGCTAATTCTATTAAAGCATCTGAGAAAGATTCTTTTGGATTAGATGTAGCCGTCGCGACATTACGTGTACGATATAATCGTAACGAGTATTTGGGTTTCTGCTGGAAAGTCTCTGTACGTGTAATTGTCACAGTCAGATTATCAGCTTTTATTGTACGGTTAGTCCAAGATTGAGAAACGACCTCAAAGTTTTCACCTCCGGATGCAGTGCCTTTGTCACTCGTTTTAGAACTGAGATGTTCAGGCTCATAATCAGCGGTTTCAGAATCAAAGGCAGTATTTACATCTCCATATTTTTTGAGTTCTGTACCATTCACAGTATGGACCTCAAAAGCACGAATACCAGCTTCATACTGCTGCTTGAGGGTAACGTTGCCCTGATTATTTGTATTAGATGAGTGCCATGTACCGGGAATAGATAGTTCTGAAAGATAGATATTGGGGTCGAGCTGTCCGATCCACTGGGCGAAATTAAACTGATCACCTCTCTTCTTGAAATAGTTAAGTTTGATGGGGTGAATAGCTCCACTGACCATTTCATGTGCCTGAAGGTCAACAGTGTAATCACCGCAGTCAGTACCGACGGTAACGGTAAGGTCGCTCAGATCGGTAACCTGACCGGGCATAAGGAATACTCGAACGCGAAGCTGATCTACAGTCTTTGAATCAGTTGAGCGCACATGGAGTGTAGGATACTGACCTTCATCGGATGTAGTGACCAGAATTCTGGAGTTGCCTTCGATAGGAGTGACTTTGCCATTGTCCATATCGATAGTAAATTTTCCGGAAAGAATAGATTTGCTCTTAGACACAATTGTGATGCTTCGGATTTTAATGTAGTTTTGAGGAGAACTACCCGTGCCATCCGGATTTCCATTACTACCAAGAGTGTTAGGTGAGATAGGACCGTTGACAGTGATGTCAAGCACATCGGCAATGACTTTGAAGTCAAGAGGCACGGGATAACCATAGCCTGTGCCGTTCTCTTTGTCAGGGGTGCCTGCCACAGTGGTGTGGGCGGTCATGATTGCAGATTCCATATCGGGCATGGCAAAGATAGTAGCCCTTTTGGTTGCTTCCATTCCACTTGCTTTGGCAATATCATCCAATGTAGCAGCTGCCAGTTCGCCATTGCCGACCTTGTATTTATAAGCACGGGGCACCTGACCGGTTTCTACAGAAGCCTGAATTACGTGACCTTCATTGCCCACAAAAGCATTGCCGGCAGAAGCGGCAGGATAGAAGGAATAGAACTCGTAGTTGCGATCGGTGTACTGAGCACCCCAGCGGATACTGGTGTTTTCGTCAGCTTTGCCAATGCTGATAGCGGTGCTCGATCCGGGGTTAGTGCTTGGATTCACGTTGTATACCGCCATATTGCCATCGGATTCACGGCAATAGATTTTGATCTGCTCTACCTGATCGGCAATGTAGTTACCCCAGTATATATTCTGGGATTCCTCTTCTGCCCAAGGCTCAGCATAAGTTGTACGTGATTTGTTATCCTGGTTTACGAAGGTGAACACCACTTCATCACCGGAATAGGCAGGATCGCCGACAGGATTCTTGAGAATCTCATCATCCGAGCAACCCATAACCATCATCGAAAGAAGGGCTATAGACCATTTAAATGATTTGTTCATATTGTGCTTTATTAGATCGTTGCTTATTCTGTTACATTCCACTCATTGCTGGAGAAGTCGTTTGTGCCGTTCATATCCACCACTTGCTGCGAGGATATGGTCACGCCTTGCTGCTTGTCTTTTCCGACAAAGTCGACGGAGCCGGAGCAGATGCTGCTCTCGAGCTCGACACGTGTCACCGTGATGTCCGGTGACTCGTAGGGTTGTTTGTTTTTAATCATAGCTTTTTGTTGTTATTAGTTATTTTGAGATTCTGTTTCGTTGGTGTTTTTCTGAGGGAATTTTGATCAGAATAGCCTTGAGCGTCTTTTTTTCTTCTTTTTTCCATAGCCATAGCCGTAACCGTAGCCATAACCGTAGCCGTAACCATAGCCATAACCGTAGCTGTTAGAGGTGTGGCGCACGGCATTGAGCACCACGCCCATCTCTCCGAGTTTCTTTTCATCGTAGATGGCCTGGATTTCGGGGAGCAGACGGCGATCGAAGCGTCCGGCACGGATCACAAAGAGGCTCATATCGACCACGCGGCTCACTATCGAGGCATCGGCCACAATGCCGAATGGCACACTGTCGATCACCACGTAGTCAAACTGCTGACGCAGTTCGCTGATAAGCTCGTCGAAGCGTGGGCTCATCATCAGCTCCACAGGGTTAGGCGGCACGGATCCGGAGGTGATCACTGCCTTTCCTGCCGACTTGAACGACAGGATATCGGCCACAGAGAGATCCGGATTGGAGAGGAAGTCGGAGAGGCCCTGGGTCCGATGGCTGTAGCCAAGACGATGGCTCAGGGTGCCTTTGCGGATGTCGGAGTCTATTATCACCACCTTCTTGTCTGCCGAGGCCAACACTCCGGCAAGATGGCGTGTGGTGAATGATTTTCCGGCGCCTTCGTTAAACGAGGTCACCATGATCACCTGCGATTTAAGCCGGTTGCTGCGGGTGATGAAGTCGATGTTGGAGCGGAGTATGCGGAACGCCTCTCCGGCTTCGGAGTCAGAGTCGGCGGGAAGGTCGTCAGACTCATCGTCATCGTCGGCTTTGCGGCGGCGTTTGCGTTTGATGTCACGGTCCATGGGGATATCGCCCAGATAGGGCACTGAGATGACTCCCTTCACATCGTGGCGCGAGTGCACACGGGTGTCGAGGAACATGACGAGCATGAACACCACGATGGGAATCATCATGCCGGTGGCCCCTCCGAGCATCATTATCTTGTTGCGCTGAGGGCCGATGAGCACTGAGTTTTCCTGCGGATCGTCGATGATGCGGGCGTTGTTGTCGGCCATGGCCTGGGTGAGGGCGTTTTCCTCGCGGCGGTTGAGGAGGAAGAGATAGAGCTGCTCCTTGATTTTCTGCTGGCGCTCGATGGAGAGCATCTCCCTCTCCTTGCGCGGAATCGAGGCTACCCGGCTTTCGGCGGTCTGCTCATAAGCCTTGGCGTCGCGTCGCTTGACGTTGATGGAGAGGATGATGTTGTCGACAGCACGGAGAATGTTCTGGCGGAGCACCGACAGCGTGTTGTTCATCTCGGCTACCACGGGGTTGCTCTCGGAACTGTCGTCGGCCAGACGGTCGCGTTGGAGCTTCATGGCGTTATACTGGCCGATCTGCGAGTCGATCGACGTGTCGTTGATGCCGAGGTTGGAGGGGATCAGGTCGTTGGCGCGTGCCGGATCGACAAGATACTCCTTGATATATTTGGCAATGCGCAACTGGGTTTCATATTGAAGCGCATCGGCATAGTAGCGCGACGATTCACCCTGATAGCGCGAAGCAGTGGTGCCGATGTCGATGATCTGATTCCGGCTCTTGTAGCTTTCAAGATCGCTCTCCACCCCACCCAGCTCATTTTCGATGATCTGCAGGCGTTCGGCGATGAAGTCGGCAGTGTTGACTGCCACACGGTTTTTATCGTTGATCGACTCCTCATTGTAGACGTTGATGAGGTTTGTGAGCATGTCGGCGCCAAGCCTGGGGTTGCCGCTTCTGACGGCGAGATTGAGGATGGTTGATTCCTCGTCTTCCTGACGTATGCCGAGATTGGCGAGCCAATAGGCCACAACGCTGTTAACCGGCATTTTGTGGACATTGATCAGGGCGCCATTCCACGCCGGGGAATATGTGCCGGAGGGGAGAATTATGAACTTCACATCACCGATCTTATACTCCACACCCGTCCGGGCATGCATGGTGTAGTCGGGAGAAGTGCCTGAGATTCCGGAGATCTCGATGGAGTCGGCCGACAGTGGCCTGATTGTCATTGACATGTCCAGCTTCGGGTAGGCATTCATGAAGCTGACAGTGAAGGGGGTCTCGCCATATATGTTGACGTCGCGCAGACCACGGTGGGTGGTGTAGGAAATGTCGGCGTTGGTGCGCATCACCACCTCCTGCATCAGCCGTTTGGAGCGGAACTGCAGGATCTCGTTGGCTACGTTGACCTTGTTGATGGAGTTGGAGTAGCGGTCGAGTCCGGCGGAAGATGTCTTGTTAGAGGGGTCTTTTATAATCACCTTGGCACTCGTGTAATACACAAAAGGCTCTGTGGCCGTCTTATACCATGCAAAAGCGCAGCATACGGCTATCGACAGCAGAAACCATGGCCATTTCGAGAGGAAATAGCGCAGGATGTCAATGATATTGACCTCCTGTCGGGCAGCTTTTCTTTCTGTTTTTTCCATTAAGAGATAAATTGGTTAAGGTTATCGGTTCAGTTAACGCCTGATCGCCCAGGTTACTGAGCATGCGGCTGTGACGGCAGAGAGCGCTACGGTGATCCATGTGATCAGAGAATTGTTGTTTCCCCCTTTGGCCTTCTTTGGCCGGGCATAGATAATGTCGTTCTGTGCGAGGTAGAAAGCGGGTGAGTTGAATATGTCGGTGTTGGTGATGTCCATAGTGTAGATTTTGCGCTCACCATCAGACTCGCGTATCACGGCAATATTGTGAAGGTCGGCCTCGGCGGTAAGGTCGCCAGACTGCGCTATAGCCTCAAGGATGGTAACCTTGTCGCCATCGACCTTGTAAGTGCCGTTGGAGGCCACAGCTCCGAGCACTGTGTAATGGAAATTGAGAAACTCAATCGAAACGATCGGCTCCTTGATGTAGTTGCCACTGATGATCAGGTTTCTGATTTTTTCTGACGCTTCCTGAAGAGAAAGGCCGGCGATGTGGATCTCGCCTAAAATCGGGAAATTGATGTAGCCTTCGATGTTGACCCTGTAGGTGTTGGCATCGTGTGACTCCTCGGCAGTGACATCGCCCGACGAGGTCACTCTCACAGCCCCGGTGCTGACGTTGAACGGAGCGGCAAGTTCAGGATTCTTACAGCTTACGGTTATGCGCAAGCGGTCGTCGCTCTGAATGCGCGACTGATGGCGGTTGGCCACAACATAGCCGGCGCTGTCGACCATGTCGGAAAGGTAGAGATACTCCTTTCTGGCACAGGCCGGGAGCAGCATGCCCGCTATCATCAGCCAACATACTGTTTTGGTTAGTTTTGAAAATTTCATAATGTATCGATCGATTTATTTGTTTTGTTACTTAAGAGGTTGATGGTTTGCAGTCAGTGCATTTTTTATTTCTGAACGGCATGTCAGCGCCGCATTATCATCGGGCAGGCAATCGAGGATTCCGACCCTGACCGAAGGGAGCATGCGCCGGATTGTGTCGCACACGGCGGAGTAGAGTCCGCGGCAATGTGAAATCACTGACACCCCCGGCAGCAGAGCCATAAACGCCTGCATATCGGCCAAAGGAGTGTAGCAGTTGCAGGAGGCCTGTCTGAGTCTTGTCATTGACGACAGCGAGGCTGAAGCATTTCGCCAGCAAGGAGTTTTGCCGCTCCAGGGAGTGCCATGGACAGTGACCGAGCCGTCAGAGTCCACAGCCAGGAGAGGATTGTCGTCGTTGAGCAGCGAGCAGTCGGGGAAGTTTCTGATCCAGAGTTGGGAATGGGTGCTTTTCCCGGTGCCGCTCTTACCCATGAAGAGATGTGCACCTTCTGCCGACACCACAACCGAAGAGTGGATCAGGAAAGCAGACTCGAGCACTGCTACCTGAGAGAAGAGAATGCGCAGCATCGAGTCGGTGACGAACGTGTTCCAACTGTCGGCGGGGGCAAGCGTGAGAACGGCTTCCCTGAAATTGGCAGAGAAGCTCATATACCTCATATGCTGGCCCGGGCATGGAGAGATGCCCACGGAGTAGGACTCGCCGTCGAAAATCAGCTGCGATGTGCCAAGGTCGTTGACACCCGTGGCTACAATCTTTCCGGCCGGAGCGTAATGACCGGGATTTTCGCTGAGAATAATCCTCAAAGTGCCCGCCACTGGAGTGCGGTCGGCCGCATCGGCAAGAAACGGGGCATATGCCGGAAGGGCAGCCGTTCCGGAGTCAATTGCAGCGCCGGTGACACGCAGTTTTATATTTCCTATCAGCAGATCTGTCATTCAATGAATCTGTCCTAAGAGCAACCGGGTGAAGGTCCAGACAGCCTCCGCAGGGGCAAGCCTGTAGACAAACGAACGGTTGTTGATGAAAGTAGACATGGTGTGGACCTTACGGCTGAAGATGTTCTTATGGATATAGGCACGGCGGTTGCGGCTATATTTGCCGAAATTGCCACCCTCGGTGACAAGGGTGAATATGCGTTCCACGGCATTTGTGTCGGCATTTCCCGGAATCTCGGCCACACCATTGCCATCGGCTGACGGAAGATAACGGTTGATGAACTGATGCAGGGCTCGGGTCCATTCAATTATGCCGAGCCGGCGGCAAAGATCGAGATAACAGCCGGGATCTACGGCGGCATCGCCCAAGGCATCTCTGTCGGTGAGGTTCCGCCATGCGAGAGCGTAGTCACAGAACTGGCGCAGCCCGATCCCCACCCCGAGGCAATGTTTCAGGATATGTATGTTGAACATCAGCAGTTCCACGATCGGCGCGGGCACATCGGCAGTGACCCCATGAGGCAGGATGGTCGGCCGCGCTTCGTTGCCATTGATCAGGTCATCGACCATCCGCGACTTAAACGGATTGTGGATTTCGATCAGCATCGAGTGATGTTCCACTTCAGTTGAGTCCATGAGATAGCAACTTCCATTGTCAGGGGTGTTGATGATCTTATGGTTCATCTTCCTTATAATATTGTCGGCCTCACTTCTCTCGTTGCCTGGAAACCACAGGTCGATGTCGCCACAGGTGCGAAGCTCGGGCATATGGTAGAAACGGGACGCCGCATGCCCCTTCTGGAGCACCGGGTGCAAGCCATTGGACTTGAACATCGGCAGAAGCCAGTAAAGCACCTCCGACATGGCGGCATATCTCCTGGAGTCGCGGTGGGCCATGGCAAGCCAGTTGGCAAGAACAGACACCGGTGGCAGCTCATTCTCGGGCAGGCGCGAAATGGCGCCGAAAATTATGCCAGTGACGGTCTGTTTCTCAGCTTCCTCCATCACTTTATACCATTGCCTGTCGGAGAGAGTGGAGTTGAGCGAGCCGGCGCTGCCGGCAGAACCGCTGTAAAGACTCATGCTGAGCAGGCGCAGCAGGTGGCTGTATGTGGAGTCTATTTCAGACATTGCCTTGACGGTTGGGTTGATTCAGGATAAGAGAAAGCCAAATTCCGACCATTTCCCGACAAGACGCCTCGCGTCGGCTTCGGCGATGCTACGGTCGACATCGTAGATGCCGCAGATTATCTCAGCCAGACTCTCGATTGAGAACTCGCGTCCCTCGACAGCAAGCCAGAGCTGACCGGCAGTTTCGTTGAGGGTGTAGACATTGGCCATATTGGCATTGTCGGCACAATTGTCGACAATCATATAGTGCTTTCCAAGCCGGTGGATTTTATAATCAGGATTAAGTCGCATAGTTCCTTTAGAAATCCTTGCCTGATATTATTGATATCGTAGTCTTGTAGATGATGCGGATGTCGAGCCACATTGATCTGCGTTTGAGATAAGCGAGATCCATCTCCAGGCGCACGAGCATCTTCTCCATAGTGTCAGTGTAGCCATTGTAAAGTGTGGCTTCGGAGAATAAGCCGGGCCTGATATCAAACAGTTGAGTGTAGCGCTCATCGTGCTCCATGATCTTATTGATAAAGTATTCGCGTTCGGGCCGATAGCCCACGAAGCTCATATCTCCGACAATCACGTTGAATATCTGAGGGAGTTCGTCGAGATGATGGCTGCGCAGGAAGCGCCCCACACGGGTGAGCCGGTTGTCGTTGTCGGCACACAGCAGCGGGGTGCGGTTTTCTTCAGAGTCGATGCGCATCGACCGGAATTTCAGGATGGTGAACGTCTTTCCTCCTTTTCCCACCCTCTTCTGACGGAACAGTGGGTTATGCCCGTCTTCAAGGAAAATAAACAGGGCTATGAAAAGGCCGGGGACTAAGAACACGCACAAGGCGACCAATGACGTGATCAGGTCAAATCCGCGTTTCAGAGCATCTCTCAGTGAAAGAGACAGACTCTTCTCAGCAATGTGAGATGACGTCTTGTAAACCTTCGCCATGGAGAGAGGTTCTTCTGTGATTTCTGTGGTTTTAAAGGAATACATGTCGGTCTATTATGATTTGTTTATTAAATTGCCGTAGAGGCTGCAACACCGGTCGATCATCAGGTCGAGCCTGAACTCCGACTGGAAGCGCTCGGAGGCGCCATTGCTCAACGAGCTGTATTTATGGCGGTTGTTGCCGATAGATCGCAGAGCGTGCGCCAGGTCGGTGACATGGCGGGGTTCAACGTTGATGCCGCTCACGCCGTCATTGTTGACCCAGGAAGTGCCGGATCCGGGGATGATCGTGGCCACAACAGGCTTGCCCAGCGACATGGCCTCGATCTGCACGATGCCGAAAGCCTCGGTTTTCATCACTGACGGGAGGCAGAAAATGTCACAGGCAGTATAGTAGGCTGGCAGTTGCTCGTCTGGGATGCGACCGCAGAACACCACCTTATCGTGAAGCCCGAGGGAGTCGCGCAGTTGCTCAAGCTCTCCGCGCAGAGGCCCTTCGCCACCGATCACCACCACATAATCATCAGGCAGATATTTGGCTGCCCTGACTAGATAGCTGAATCCCTTGTAGGGGACCAGACGGCCCAACGAGAACACCATTTTACGATAGCCGAACTGGTGGCGCAGGAGTGTAGCCCCGACAAGGTCCTCTTCCTGAGCCTTGATGCCGATGGGGATGCAGGTGATCTTGCCAGTATATTTGGCCAGGGCCTCCGAGGTGTGCATTGTGGCGGGAAATGTGGTCACTATGGCGTCTGCCCTGTTCAAGAGCCAGTTTTGCACTCCGCCGTAAAGTTTGAGCAGAGATTTGCTTTTCACGATATCGGCATGCCAGTGAAGTACTACCGGACCTTTATAGCCGGAAAGCATCAGGGCGACTGCGGCCATCGGATCGGGATGATGCACATGAATGACATCATAGCTGTCGGCACTGGATCGCAATGCATTGATCATCGACGGAGCTATGGTGGTTGATGCAACCTTAGCCCACGTGTGTGAACTGATGATCTTCGCTCCGGGGTCAATCTGACGGATGTTTCCCTTTCCGGATGTTTCAGCACACATCATGTCGCACATGATGCCTCGTTCTGACATGCCTAGCATTAGATCATACATCACTTTTTCCACGCCGCCTCTGATCGGGTAAAATTTTCCTAATTGGAGGATTCGCATTATGGAGAAGGATAAAAAGGTTAAGTATGTGGATTAGTTTATTAATTCAGAATTTCATGGTACAGATTGATGTATTCGGCATATCTGTCCTGCTTTTTGAAATGCGTTTCGGCATGACTGCGACATGCTTGCGAAACAGCCTCCGCCGGCATCGAGGCAAACTCCCTGACACCATCGAGCAAACCCCGCACATCGCCCTGCTCCACCACGCGGCCGGTGGCCTCGGTGAGCGACTCCGGACTTCCTCCGGTGCGGTAAGTCACCACTGGAGTGCCACACGCCTGTGCCTCCATGTTGACCGTTGGATAGTTGTCCTGCCATGTCGGGTTGACAAAGACCGTGGCGGCGGAATAGAGTGCGGCAAGCTCTGAAACGTTGTCGGTGCGATGTATGGCCGTGATTTCCGGCGGCAACTGCCGGCGCAGCTTATCGTCCACCCCGACCATCACTATTTTCTCGTCGGGGCGCAACATTCCGGCCATCTTGATAAAATCGTCAACCCCCTTTTCTTTAAGCCAGATGCTCGCCAGACCAAGGATTATCGTGGAGTTCTCATCAAGGCCATATTTCTTCTTGACCAGCTCCACCGGCCGGGGTGAGAAAGTGTCGGTGTCGATGCCGTTACGGATCACTTTGAAACGATAGTCGCTCAGGTATGACTCTTTCATTTCGTTTCTCATCCATTCCGATACGGGAACAATCACCATATTTCCTAGCTTCATGGATGTGAAAGCCCTTTTCTTGTCGATGAAATTACGGGCAGAGCGGTCAAACATCAGGCTTTTTGGGAATCGGAGCCGCTGCGGGCAATGTCCGCACCCAGTTTTCCATTTGTAGCATCCCGCATAGGCATAGTGGTAGCAATGACCGGTGTAGAGCCAGCAGTCATGCACAGTCCAGACGACCTTGACACCGCTCTTCGACAGATAGTCAAACAGCACATTGTAGTTCAAAAAGTAGCCGTGGATATTATGGATATGCACTATGTCGGGCTTCAGCTCCTCAAGCCGTCGGACGAATGCTTTTGTAGACACGTAGGACGCCAGGCCATGACGATCGAAAAAGCGGGTGCTCAGACCATGCAAAACCGTAGACACAACATTCCCGACAGGCAGAGGCTGCATGCGTGTTGGCAAAAATCCGTCGCGACCCTTGCTGTAAGCGGCATAACATTCCCAACCGTTGGCCATCATCAGATCGCCGATCTCCTCCATTATTCTGCCGGTGGACGTGGAGCGCCGGATCACCGGATTGATCTGAACAAGTTTCATCTGATTGTTTGCGTAAGACAATTGAAAAGTTGCATCCACGAGTCCATGACACGCTCCTCGGAATACGTATCGACTACGGTGCGGGCGTTCTCTCCCATTGTCTTGCGTTCGTCGTAATTGTGCATAAGATCCGATAGTTTCCGAGCAAATGCAAGTTCATCGCCCTCGCTGACGATCGAGCCATTATAATTCTCCTTGACAATATCTCTTGGGCCACATTTGAACCCGTAGGTCACCACAGGGACTCCAGTCGACATGGCCTCGATCATCACCATCGGAAAACCCTCATAGTTGGATGTCATCACGAATATGGAGCTGGCGGCATATTCAGCTGCTATGTCTTTCACCGGCTGATGAATGGTCACTGAATCACTTATGCCGAGCGACCCGATCATCTCTTCAAGCATTGCGCGCCATTCTCCCTGTCCGAAAATGTCGAGATGCCATCCATTTAGAGCGGCATCAGTCATCACGAGCGCCCAGATCCGTAGAAGCCGGTCGAATCCTTTCTGATAATCGAGCCGCCCCACGGCAATCACCCGTTTGGCTCTGCAATCGGAATATCTGTCGCCCAACGGCATGGCGGCATTTGGTATCACAGAGATATTATCCATGCTTCCCCAATAATTCTTGTCTTCGTCCGTGAGCACCACAAAACGGTCAAATTTCCGCGCAATGCCGGCATCCTGTTTCGAGCGAAGCCGGTCAATCAGCCCCAGTATCCCTTTGCGGCCATACTGCAGACGGAAATATCTGTTGAAATGCAGTTCAAGCACCTTCTTGCTACCATCTCTTATTGCGGGAATAAACGATGACTCCGATGGATAGAGCGACACGGTCACATCCGGGCGTTCCGCCATCAGCAGATCGGTGAGGCGCTTGCGGTGAAGGCGGCGCTTGCTCAGATAACTCATTGTCTTTTGCAATACGGGACGATTGTTGTCTGACGAATAGTTGATGCCGAGATCCACCATTCTGACTGAATCCGGAAAGTCATAGAACGGAGGGCGGCCATTTTGGTCGGTGGTCACCACAATCACTTCATGGCCATGTGCGGCGAGCCACTTCACTTTGTTGAGAAGCACCCGCTCCATGCCGCCGGGACAATACACCGAACAATGACAATACACTATCTTCATCGCGTCACTCCTCGCTCTCCTCCGCCTCGTTCTCCTCCGCCTCGCTCTCTTCCCGTGCTGATATGCACAGGAAAGGAGCAAACACCATAAAAAGGTCGCTAGACACCTTGCACCATCCGATAAAATTCATCAACAGAATCAGATAGAACATCCATTTGTACTGTGGGAAACGACTTGCAAGCACATTGCTCACAGTGAAGAAGTATAAACAGAACACGATCAATCCGGTTAACCCGAAATAGAATATGAACCGGCAGTAGCCAATATCAGTCTGCATATAATATCCGTGAAACGAGGGGCCTACGTAATATTGGTCATAACTCTCGAGTCTCGTGTCATTAGGATTCTCTATGTAACCGTCACCGATAATCCAGGTTTTGGCATTGTCGGGCCACACCACCATACTCTTGAGTATGTCATTAGAGTGAGTCTGCCATTCCCCCTTCTCGGCCAGAGAAAAGAACCCTTCAAAGCCGAAACGCAGATTGTCGCGGAATTTATCGTTGGTATTATACAGCACTGTCGAGGCCACCACAGCGACGACCATAAGCGTGAATAAATTGCCGGCAAGTCCCTTCCGGTCCCCTACCCGATTACCCAAAAACAACTCCAGAACCATGTAGGCTATGGCAATCGCGCCACCTACCACCGTGGTTCTTGAGATCATACTCCCCACAGTGACCATAAACATCATTGCCCCGATATATAACATGGCCAGACGGTTGTTCCCGCCCGAAGCGGCCTTAAGCGCCATGACCGATGCCATGATCATCACAGCCGAAAATCTTAGGCCAGCCACATCGAGGGCACATCCGATGCCGGACAGACGGTCTTCATCGGTAGCTCCCATATATGCCTCGCCGGCAAAGGTGTTCATACGCCATTCCAATGCTGTGGCCGACCAGTCAAACAGCAATGCCAGACCACATTGCGCCACGCAGACCACCAACAGGTAGTTGGCCATAAGCCTTACGCTGACTTCACCATGAACCCATTTGATATATCGACTGACGGTATATGCGCCTCCGATCCACACCCACATCGACACAATGTAAGTCGCATAGGTATAGTCGTGAGTATTATTGACCACTGTTGCCATCCACGCAATTAATGAAACGCCGAGGCCCCACAGTGTGATATTCACGAATGACTTGTCGAGATCACTGCTGTCACGATTCCTGAAAATGTTGAAGGCATACAGCGCGATTCCAATTGCAGCCAATATCATTTTCGAGTTGGCCACTGGAAATGCGGCGAGCACAAACGGGAAAATGTAGCAGCTCGTCACCACTACCCCAACGGACATCAGCATTTTACGAGAACAGCTCATTTAAAGATTTTTCCGTAGATGAAATCAAACACAACCCGTTTGTAGAGCAGGTTCATCCATGTCATTCTTTTGGATGCACACCATTGCAGCATTCGGGTTCGCAATGCCTGATTCTTGTTTGACATTATGCAGCTGTCAGATTCCTGATACCATTCCAGCCATCGTCTGCAATCCACGTTTCTGCCAGTGAACAGGAATGGCAACTTCACATTCAGCTTAAAGAAATTGATCTCTTTATCAATCATACCGTCGTGTATGCGGTTCCGGAGAAACAGTTCAGTAGTCCTAACATTCTCCTTCAGTTCAGACAAATGACGCTCAGAATAGATCTGGGTCATAGCCCCGGAGTTTGTGCGAATATAATGGTAAAAGGCTTTAGGCACATAGGCTGTGGTGCGGGCACATGCAGCCAGTCTAATCATGGTCATGTCCTCGCCCATCGACTTTCCTTCAGGAAACATGATGCTATTATCAAAATATAGGCTGCGGCGCACAAGTTTGTTCCACACATTATATTTCATCGAGCCGTCGAGCATCCGGCTCAGAGCCTCGCGCCCTGTGGAAGCTCCGGACTGCACCATATGGCGCTCGTTGCCTTCAAAACTCAGAAACCAGTCGCTCCACACCATATCAGCGTCATTCTCAGCGGCACGCTCATACATCTCCCGGAGCATGTCAGGTTCCACGAAGTCATCACTGTCGCAATGATATACATATTCCCCCCGCGCCTCATTCAACCCGGTGTTGCGCGAGGCGGGAAGACCGCGGTTTTCATCATGACGCAATATCCTTACCGCCCTATCGGGATACCTTCCGATCGTTTCGCCCACTATAGCCATGCTTCGGTCGGTGGAGCAGTCATCGACAATTATAAACTCCACATCCGTCAGAGTCTGTTCCATGAGCGACTTGATGCATCTCTCCACGAAACGCTCCACTCCATAGACCGGCACTATTACCGAAACTTTATATAAGCTTCTTTCTGCCATACACAAAATATCTGATCAGACTCTTCACCCTTTTCATCAGGGGAAGAGTGTCAAGTTCTTCAAGCCTGTTGTAATAGAACTTGAAATAATACTCAGCATCATACACCGGCGACTTTCGATAGTATTCCCACCATATGTCGAAGTTTATGCACCATCCATGCCACGGCTTGGCGCCGTTGTAATGGATATTTCCCTGACTCATTGCCTCCTTGATGTCACTCTCAGACCAAATCTCTTCAATTCTGTCTGCCTGACGTATGGATAGTTCTGCGATATATGTCAGTACACTATATTTGGGTGGAAGCTGCTTGATTCTCTCCCGGCAGACAATATTGATGACATCCTGATCCTGAAACTTATACTTATTTTTAGCTTCTGAAATGAATTGGTCAACAAGGCCATGCTCACGCATCTGTCTTGTGTCCATAATCAGAAACCCTGAGCATATCACATCAGTTGGATTCAATCCAAGCGTGCCATGATAGTGATGCTTCATATCAGCATCAAGATGCGCAAGGTTGTTGACTCCGGCAACATAGCAACCATCAAGATCTTCACATAAATATAGATCCGATAGATCCTGACGGAAAATCACGTCAACATCAGAATAAATCACCCTATCATGTTCAGGAATCAGAGTCGGAATCAGCAGCCTGTAATAGGCTGGCGTCGTAATACCTCTGATTTCAAATCCGGCATCAAAAGTGCCGTCTACGCCGACAAACTGCAATGAGTGACGTGGAAATTGCTCAAAAACTTTATCAATATATGTCCTATCAAGTCTCTCCCCCTGCCGATGAAGCACATACACAGAATATACAGTGTCAGGGCGTGCGTTGGCCAACAGCGAATAGATACACACTGCCGCCGGCATGGCGAGGTTATTGTCAAAAGCGAATACTACGGGAATCATATCTTTTTTTCAACCAAAGGGAGCAGTCTGTAGGCATCCCTTTTCAAAAACTCATCCGCACGACGCAATGCATCGCGTTTGATGTGCAGAATCTCCTTCTCGCCCTTCAAAGCCGACACCGTCATGCCAAAAGCAAAGAAGTAGCCTATGCAGATTTTACTCCAGAGTCTTTTCAGTGGATTACGTTCCGGACGGAGGATAAAGCGGTCGAAAAACACGCGACGGAAATAGTAGTCGGCACCCACTACCCTCTTCTCCTTTTCCTTATTGCCAAGATTACCTCCGGCATCAAGATGCTCGATTCCTGAGCCGTAAAGTGTCATCACTTTCAGCCCGCTGAGATACATTTTATAGAACATTATCTGGTCTTCACCGATAGGATAGGTCATTGCGTCTAACCATAACTCTTCAGCAAACTTTATCTTGAGAAAATCCTGTTTGCGACATAAGAAACAAGGACCAGCATTGGACTGCGATAGCAACACTTCATTGCCATGAGTCTTATTATAGCTATAACCACCTGTGCGCATCACCCGGTAGCCCCATTTGCGATCGTCACGTCGTGCACGCATACGCCCTGAAACTGTCATCAGCAACTCACTTTTAAATGGACGCTCAGCATTAGGGAAAAGATCAGGTGACACCACATCAGCGTCATTGTCCTTGACTGCCTTAAACAACTGTTCAACGCCATTATGTGGCAGATACACATCATCGTCAAGAAAGAGGATCCACTCTGTTTTCACCTCTTCGTAAGGCAAAGCCCGCTGAGCTATCATCCCTTTCTTTACATAGACATATCGCTCTTTGCCACAGGTTTCCTTTGGCACCGGATATCCCTCAGCTATATAGACTATAATTTCTTCCGGAGTAATAGTCTGTGACATCAGCGAATCAAGCTCACGCTGATATTTTTCGCCGGCAGCGCCAAGGGTGCGTATTACTGCTGTATAGCTCATCGAAATAGAATAATACACTGAGATGATAATGAATTAAAGACACGTGTTACTAACGGCACAATTAACTTCTGGAAGAGAATTGCCACCGATACCGTTACCAAAATAAATGCAATGTACTTAAACGTATTGTATTCAAGGAATCCCACAAAAGCCAACGACTTGACGGTTAAAACAGTAGCAAACTTATGCAGTAACAAAATCTCCAATGAGATATCTGGCACTAAATTTGCATATTTTAATTTATTAAACTTCATAGATATGCCATCAGCCATCAATATATTTATCGCGATTATAATAAAACATATGACTCCAAGCCAATCCAAATCAAAAGATGTAAAACAGCAAAATACACTTCCCAATAGGCATACTGAAGCTAATAAATTGAATGTCCGCCGTCTATTATTCATGTAATTCTTGATCGAACCATTATATAAAATCATACCAACAATGGCGCCTAAGCTCATACCGGCAACACCTCTACATAGAGGGATAAAAAATATACTTTCAAACCCCCAATAATCATTTAGTCCGCCATCAGCGATTATAAATATCCATGTATAGAAAGTTGTAACAATTGTAATCAAAACATATAATCTTATCCGATTCATTTTCAATATCATGAAAATGAGGATTCCTCCCCAGAAATATTCTGCGACATACCATGACCCCTTAATTAAATATACTACATTATTACGAATGCCTAATATTTCTAATAGTCCCGTATCATTGGTCAGGCACAATTGACTGACATAAGTCAAAAACAAATTAACATTGAGTTTATGAGAAAACAACTGAGGCGAAAACAGATACAATACAAAATAGAAACTAAGTATCACAACCCATGTAGGGAGCAAACGTATAATCTTTTTATTAACGAAAGTTCCTACGTTGTCACATTTAGTAAATGTTCGATAAATGAAATAGCCTGAAATAATGAAAAAAAATTCGACTGGCAAATATCCGTGATTCAAAACACCTTCCCACCATCCGGAGTGAGCAAACGCGACAAGAAATACCCCTAATATTTTCAGAATGTCGAGATAATAATTTCGGTTTGTCGCCATGATTCATACTTTAACAGTTTGAGACTGTCCGAACAGCCATTTTGCCAGAAATGGACTACATCGCAGCACCGAACTAACAAACAATGATACTCCAGTTATTGCCAATGTGATAAAGGCAAGAAACACAAATTCTAAAACTTCGTTCCCAGGCTCTGCGAAAAAGTCATATAATTGCGGAATATCAGGAAGGAAGAAATAGTGAAGCATATATAGATCGAGGGTGCGATGACCTATAAACTGTAATGACCTGCTAATTATCGAATTTCCATTCCAATAAACACGGTAATGATAGAAAAACATAAACACCACGCATACAAGTCCGCATTTCAGGACAACCTCGAAAATAAGTTTTGAATAAGGGAATAGTTCCATCTTACCCAAATGATTCATTGTAAGTAATACAGTAACTACAACTATCAATAACGTTGTATAGAAGTTCTTAGTCAGTATCGATAGAAAATAATTCTCATACTTACGACATAGAATACCGAATACGAAGAATCTCGTATATCCTCTCAATTGGCTGAGGCATAACCAATGGACTGAATTTCCTTCTGGAATCGGCATAAACATGGAGAATATCGCAACAGCAATTAATATTACTTCCGTAGCACCATATAGCTTCAGATACTTGCATATCAATGATAATGTGAAGTAAATAAAGAACATTTCAAAGAGCACAAGAGTAAACCAATACCCTCCGGGAAAAGAAACTATGTTGACAGTATGCTTGGCATACAATGAGAACATCACGAAAAAAATTATAGTGGGAATAAGCTGGACCTTGGCCTTCTTCAAAAGCCTCTTTCCATAAAAAGCGATATTCCATTCATTTACCGACTTATAAGCGATGTAACCACTTATAAAGAAAAACATTGGCATACGGAATAACAGGAATAAGGAGGCAAAATCACTGTCATCGCCGTCCAATCCAATTGAATAAGAACGGATATGCTGATACACAACAAGAAGCATGGTTACACCACGCATCACATCAAGATATTTTATTCGTTCTGCAGCCATTGTCTTTTTTGTTATCTTCTGATCCCCAATAGACGTACCAAACTTATACTATGCAACAGATAAAGCACCTTGCGTTTCCATGAAAGATACGGACATGTTAGAATGTAAGATCGGTTTTTTCGTGCCACATCCTCGAGTCTGCAATATTCTACCCTGCATAAGATGTTATTTTGATGAATATTCAACAGTCGCCAGGCAATACTCTCTCTCAATCGGAGATACACATTCTCAGATTGTAATTTAAAAAACTCAGAAACCGACTCAAGAACCCAATTAGCACTATCAATCATTTTATCACTCCATGAGTTCATCATAGAAGTAGTACGTTGACGATACTGGTAATACGGCTTGTCTATAGTACTTACTTTTTTTGCAAAATAAATGAGTCGCACCATTAGGTGAAAATCTTCGCACCATGTGATGCCGTCAGGTGACTTCAGATTATGTTCAGTATACAGACTTCGTTTTGCCATTGTTCCACAAAGACAAGTCCAGTCACTGCTGATATATCTATTGATTGAATCGAGTTTATCACTATCCCAATTTATCGGGCTTATAGCTTTGACAGTGTCCCTATCATCCCAGAATAACTGTAATCCACCTATCACTACATCAGAATGATCTCTATTAGCTAAGGCAAGCATTTCCTCAATCATCACCTGAGAAATAAAATCATCGCTGTCAACATGCATCACCCAATCTCCATGAGCAATTGCAAGACCGGCATTGCGAGCAGACGTGAGTCCTCCGTTTTTCTTGTGAACCACAATTATCCGAGAATCGTTGCCCATAAATCTATCACACAATAAATCCGATCCATCAGTAGAGCCATCATCAACCAATATCACTTCCAAATCTCGGTAAGTCTGATTTAAGATACTCTCTACGCATTGAGGTAGATATTGTGCTACATTATAAACAGGTACAATAATCGAGATCATTACCTATTACTTTATTCTATTAATGAACATTACAATGCTGTTTTTCAAATGTAACCAATAAGTACCGATCATAGGCTTATTTAAAATAAAAAAACGATATTTCAACGGAATCTTTACTTCTCTCATGCGCCTACATGTGCGCGACTGGAGCTCATCGACTTGCAATTGGCAGATAATCTCTTTTCGATGACTGTAATATGGCTTCTCACTCAAAGTACAGAGAGTCCAATAATACATCATAACTGAATCGTATTTATATAAATCCCTAAGATCTTTATTAGTTGTTGTTTCGCTTTGATCGTAAAAAACATCACACAGATTAAAAGATCCAATCAAATTATTTACGTTGAATGTAGTTGTGATAGAAGCCTCTCGTTTGCGATAATTGTATATATGCTCAGCAATATATCCGCAACGATATTCCTTCATTGCAAATAGTCTACAATAGAAATCTATATCTTCTTGAAAACAGCAAGACTCATTAAATCGAATATTCTCCGTAACTTTTTGATTTATCAAAAATAGCACAGCGAACCATTCGCCGGCAATAGCTTTGTCTACCATCTGGAAATTAGATAGAATCGCATCCGGCAACCCTTTGTCCACATATGGCCGGGGATAAATCTTGTGTCCTTTTTCATCGATGGCCTGATATTCAAATCTTAGGATATCAAGGTCTAATTTTTCAGCATATTCCACCAATTTGCGCAACCCGTCACTATCGCCCCAGAGATCATCCGAATCAAGAAAAATTATCCATTTTCCTTTTGCCCGATCCATGCCATAGTTTCGAGCCGATGATAGTCCTCCATTCTGCTTGTGAAGAGCCTTTACGCGGGTATCAGTTGATGCATATTCATCGCAGATGGCCGGACAACCGTCAGGACTGCCATCGTCAACAAGTAAAAGTTCAAAATCTGAGAAAGATTGCGACAATACCGATTCAATACATTTGCGCAAATAAGACTCGACTTTGTAGATCGGAACGATTATAGATATAGTCGGGATCTTCATCGCTTTAATAATTCCTTAAGCCTCATATGCAGAGCCAAAGCAAGCCATGATATTGTCATGGTCCTATCATGAACAATAATCCACATTAAATACTTCGACATTCTTGTTGAATCAGGATATTTAATCATCAATTCCCGGATTTGTTGCAGATATTCTCTCTTATGATCTCTATTAAATTCCATCATTAATTGATAGTTCATGCTATCAATAAAGAAGTCCCTGAGGCATTGGAATTTTCCGAAATTCAGGAGTAAAGAAACGGCTTTTTCCACTTGTTGGTTCAGGTAATAATCAGACTTAAATGAAAATTCATATTTCCGTCCCCAGTCAGGCAGAAAATAAAAATAACCCGCCTTTCTATGACATATTACCCTTCTGACATGAGCGAGATAGAAATAAAAAAAGATCTCATCTTCCCTCAATTTTATATTCGTATCAAATCGCAGATTATTTTCTTTTATGATCTGCAATCTAAATAATTTACACCAAATATATCCAATGACGTTATATTTCAACAGAAGATCGGTGAGTCCTTCAGCATCTCCATCATATTCAAAACTCACCTCATCCAGATCCCGGGCGGGACCAAACACTTTCTTATCGGCTCGAAAGCCCTGACATATTATCTCAGCATTTCCTGCATGATCTACGTCATAGTTTGCAAGCCATTCCTTATCGGGCAGATCATCCGGGTCGCAGAAAGCAATCCATTCTCCTTGAGCAATAGCCAACCCGGCATTTCGGGCACTGCTGACACCTCCATTCGGTTGATGTATCACTCTGACATTCGAGTATCTGGATGCATATTCATCGCATATTGAAGGACTTTCATCTGTTGATCCGTCATTTATAAGAATTATTTCATAATCCTGATATGACTGATCGACAAGACTGTCTAAGGCACGACGCATCAATTTCGCCATATTGTAAACCGGAACTATGACTGATATATTAGGCGAGTGCATTGGAAAGGAAGCTTAGCGAATGGTGGCGTTGTTCATCAAGGAGAGCATTAACGCTTTTGTAATCAATCGATGAGAGCAATGCATCGCGGTCGGCATTGAATCCATCGCTTGAGTTGATTAGGCGATTGTCAAGGCCGAGTGAATCAAGCAGTGAGGTGAAGCGGTCGAGTCCGCGTCCGACATTACCGAATGCTATGAACGGTTTTTCAAAAATAATTGAGAAAATGCAGCCGTGAAACGAGTCGGTGATCACAAAATCAGCGTTTGCAAAAGTTGCTAGCCATTGCGGTACAGTTGGCATCCTTGAGCCGGTATAATTAACTGACATCCGTTTGACCGGTAATCCAAGGGTGGAAACTACGTTATTGAGTATCGAGGTCTTTTCATCATCGTCATCGAGAATATAAGCAGCAACGTATGGTTTGCTCGGTTCGGACTCTCCATTTATGACGGCTCTATAGTGATTAACTGATAACAGAAGCGTCGGATCCAACGTCTTAACGACTTCATTGTAGCCAAAGACTTCGCGAACAATCTTCTGGCCTCCATTCTCACGTACCGACACGGCATCAAACCGGTTTAGCAGGTTGCGACATATAGCGAGTTTATCTTCATATATATATCCGCAATCAGTACCAAACGAAGCCGCGTATGCTATGCGCTTACGCGTGTCTGTTTCAGGCAGGAAATCAAGGAAAAACGTTTCAATGCGAGGCGAGTATTCCTGACGCCACACCTGGTCACTACCCACGATAAAAGCCTCCACATCACAATTGTCAACCCATTTACGAAATTCCTCATCTGAATAAAGTTCCTCAGATTTCTCTATATGTGTATTGCAGAAATGTTTATCGGCAAATCTTGGTTGATACAGATTATATACTCGGCCAAATGGATTACATAGTCGTGTCCGTGAATCACGGCCAATTGCTTTGAGTGTTAAATGCTTGACTAAGCTTAAACTGCGAGCCAACATCAATTTTGCAGATCGATCCGGAGCATCATAGCATCGATTTATCATTACCGGATCATGTCTCAAACTCTTGAGCACCTGTTGCAATGCCCAATTCTGAATGATGCCACCATAATTCAGATGCATCGGCTGTGTGAGTATCCCTATCTTCATTTTTTGAATAGTTGGAGCCAGAGCCGGCGGGTAATACGTTTTATCAATGAACGCGAAGACACGGCATCGTATGCTTTGCTGAAATCACCGGTCCTGTTGAGTTTCTTGAAGAAGTATGCCCGATAGACCGGCTCTTCGACAGATTCGAGTACTGACGGGTTGTAGAGGACAGCTTGGTCAAATGGTTCTTCTTTCAGAAACACACCTGCCTCTTCAAGCATCAGCCTAACATCGTCGTTGTGGATGAACAGTAACGACACGCCCTTATCGTCATCAATCGCGGGATCAGTATGCTCAATGCCCCAGAAATCACCGAGTGTGATGTCTGATCCGGATGTGAAACCATTTGACGGACAGTTGTAGCAAGCCGGACGCAAAGAGAGGTTTGAAAGAAACACCTCCATGTAAGGATTCTCCGTAAATGGCTGGAAGAAATCTTGGTTAGGCCATAAGGCGAGTTCCGTTTTTTTGTTGTCATTACCAGGTGCCATTTTAAAGCGGATTCCGAAATTTTTCCAGCCATTCTGTTTATCCCTAAAGGATATAGCATCAATATAGAATCTCTTTTGCGACACGAATCCCGAGTTATTATCAGCCCCAGGGAGTGTCTTTATATATTTCTGCCAAACCTCAGGGCTGGGCACTCCATGACAAACGAAATCCACTGTGAACAGATTGTCGTATTGTCTGTGCAAATAGCCATGAAGGCCAGCCACCTGACAAGGGGTACCCGAAAACAAAACTTTTCGACCTTGCATCAGGAATTTTTTGACTTTTCGGTAACTATCACCGATATTGCTTTGAAGATACTTGGAGCCTCGGAATGCAACAAGTCCATCGATGGAGTCGGTATAATCATGTCTGACAGACCAATCCTTGTCGAAACGCGCACCGAACACTACGCCTCCTTCAGAAATTACTTTTTTCGCCAGCACTGTGAAAATGCCGCCGGATGAACTGTCGCGCCGAATCTCCTCATCTCTGCAATAGGATGCATAGCAACTGAGAGGCTGTTTCTTTGCCGTCTTGGCAAGCATAGGACATACTTTCTCACATAGACTGCAGTTGATGCACTGCGACATATTTACGGTGGGATACTTAAACCCCTCTTCGTCAATGCTCATGGCGATGCAGTTCTTGGAACAGCATTGCACGCATGCATCACAGCCACAACAATCTTTCTTTTCAGTGATGGAGATCATCGCGATGAAGAGGGCGATAATTTTAAAGCTACACCTTTGAACTTCGACAGCAAGAAGCTGCGCTCACCTGACGAGCATCCGATATATAATGTGCATACCGCAGTGCTGACTATGCTCGCCAACACCACACTTACCAGACGCGTAAGGCCTTCGGGCAACGTAAAAAACACAAGTGTCGGTACGACAACTGACACTGCGGCGGTAACCGCAACATTAAGCACCACCTTCTTGAGATAACCTCGCATCGACAGCCCTACCATCCTGCGGAGAAACCAAAGGCGTAGCAACATGCACCCGATCCCAATAACAAAAGCAATCGCGTACACCACCCAAGGTTGCGCCCCAAGCTTTAATGCAAGCCAGCAAGCAGGAAAATTCATCAACAGCAATCCGCCGACAGCGATCTGATAGTCACGTATCTTACCGGTTGCGACCTGCAAAGTTATCAGTGTATTTGAAAGTATCTCAAGGAGAGAACAAAACAAGGTCAGTTTCACAAATATAACTGCATATTCAGGTACAGTTTTAAGCCAAAGAGTTAAGACTGACTGCGTTTCCAATATTATCGGAAGAGAGATGCATAGCAGCAGGTAAAAACCAAAACGGGAGCTACGCTCTACAAGCATGAAGAGATATTCATGTTCCTTGGTTGCGTATGACTTGGTAATCTGTGGACTCACTGCAGTCAGGAAATTTCCGGAAAAGGAGCCGACGGCCGTACTCACAGAACCGGCGATTCCACGGGCTGCATTTACCGCCGGGCCGAAAAATATATTGATCAACACATTCACGCCCTGGTCCTTCATTATCCCGGCGGTACATCCTATTGCATTCCATCCTGCGAAACCACTCATCTCTTTCCAGCTCTGCTTATAGAAGCGTGGGAGCTCGTGACTCTCTGCAAAATGTTTCAAACAATAGCGCCACAAAAAAAACTGCATGACAAGTCCCACAGTCATAAGTAAAATAGAGTAGACAATAAGCTTGTCGAAATTGAATGGCGCATAGGCAACAAACAATACAGTCGCAAGATTTAGGAATATGTTCAATATGCCAAAATAAGCGAATACGTTCATGCGCTCATAGGCAACAAGCAAAGCGTTATACGGGCAGCTTAGCAGTCCAATAATAAACGAAAATACAGAAGCTTGAAAAATCCAGTTGGCAGCATAGAGCCGGTCGGCCGGTATCACCATCCTGTTGTTGAGAAACCATATACCTACAGTTTCGGCAATCAGCAGCACTATTATACCCAGGCCAATCTGAATCAACAACGAGGTAGAAAAAACCTCACGTAATTTCTTTTCATTCCCAGCCCCTAGCTCAAATGTTATAAAACGACTTATGGAAGAACTCAAAGCGCTTGAAATCAATGAAAACATACTCACAAGACCGCCGACAACGTTTTGGATACCAAAGTCAACGACTCCGAGCGCATTCAAGATAACGCGCGAAGTATAGAGGCTGACAAGCATGCCGAAAAGCATGCGGCCGTAGAGGTAAACCGTATTCTTAGCTATGCGTTTGGTCTTTTCAGTGTTTTGTATGTCCATTAAAAGATTGTCATCTATCTTATTCTGGCAAAGTTAAATTCCCGTTTTGGGCGGTCTACTCATTACCATATTTATTGAGAATCCGCTGTAAAAAGCCGCATTTTCGTCCATGATACTCTTTTCCTGTAAGTTCAGAGTAGTAACTGGAATAAGAAAAACGATGGGTTATCATACGGTAGATAGCTTCCCATCCGGGAAAGCCGCCTACGTTCCGGTCGTCAATGTAAATGTCGGCAGTGAGTTTTCTGCACGCTTTTGCGTCAGTACGCTCCCTGCCGAGGGGCTCATCTGTGTAGTGCTCGTTGACTGAATAAAATTCCAAGCCCTTGGACCGGCAATAGGCAACGGCTTGATCAAGCAGTTCGCCCTCTCGCACGGTCCAGAGGATAAGCCTGTGGCCATGGGCCTGCAGGCGCTTCAAGGTTTCGATTGCGCCTGGAATCTCACGTCCTATGGTAGGATATGCATGTGTCACTATGGTACCATCAAAATCTACCGCTATTGTCATCTTAAAATGATCCGTCTTTACTTCAACATTAATAATTAACTATAAACCAAGGAATGGGTGGCATTACCGACAGAGGGTGTGATCACACACTGCCGCCGGTTCGTGTTTTTCTTATTTTTGAGTCCGCGAGTTCAAGATTCACCGTTTCAATTGAAAGAGTTGCGCATCCAAGAACGCCAAGCTCCACCATCAGTTCACTCTTTGAGGACTTCAGGTTAGTCACGGTGCCTTCAAGGCCGGCAAGGCCTCCGCGGATCACTCTCACTCTGTCACCCTTCCTATATTCGCAGGATGTCAAAACGACGGGGATATCGGATTGCCCCAACATAAACTTCAGTCTCGAAATTTCGGTGTCAGTGATCTTTGCGAGTCTTTTGCATGTGTTTTTGTCGGCTGATGCAGCCCTATCTGTCATAAATCGATAGATAAAGGGGAGTTTAACAACTCCTTTACGTTCTTGCTCGGTGCAGTAAACAAAGACCAGCGATGGCATCACAACCCTGTCAACCTTAGACTTGCGCCCATTTTTCCAGACGCGTATCTCCTGCTGGGTCGGAAGATAGTTGACGTAACCCTTCTTGTTGAGAATTTCGGCAAACTGCTTCTCGGAATTATGATTGACTATAGCCACAAAACAGTAGCTTTTTTCCACGCCTCCGGCGCCGTCAACGACATTAACCGCTGGCGAAACTCTGTTGGAGGTATGTTCAACTGCACTCATTTTTTTTATGAATACGGACTGAAACTCGTTTAGCAACTCTTGGAAAGAGCTACTAAGCTAAGCGCAAATATATAAATAAAACTTGACATACACACTATTAAGTTTTATTTTATTTTTCGCTCAATGTCATTTTATTACCGATTGTTTATCAAAAAAAATGTTGATTGGCAATTAACAATCTGTTAATTGTGTTAATTCACATTTTGGTCAAACTCTTAGCAAGAGCTTGCCAAAAAGGCATTATCAGGTATGCTACAATAAGTTAGGTATTAGTTCGTCATTATTTAGCAAAACAATCAGCAGAGAAAATGGCATGAAGGTCCAAATTAATTGAGCATTAATAGTGTGTATGTCAAGTTTTATTTCTATATTTGCGCAAGGCTTAGTAGCTCTTGCTAAGAGTTTGATCTGTAGGTTAAACAATAGCAGAAATAGAGAATATCTCTACATCGAATACAAATCAATCTCATTGCTGCATAATTTTGGCGTCTCGCATCAAATCAATTTTATAATCAACGCATTAGCTCTATCGACAGCACTCGTATCAAGCGTAGACAGATAAATTTGAGTAGTAAGCTCGCTGTCATGGCCGAGCCCATCGCTTATCACTCCAAGCGGCACACCCTTTGATTTCGCTATAGATGCCCACGAATGGCGGCTGCAATATAAGCTGAGCGACATTTTCAACCCGATACGTTCTGCCACAATTTTCAGCCCCTTATTGATTTGATATTGCTTGGATCGATACTGACTGTGAGGCGTTGCAGACAATGACGTCACAATCGGAAGCAGATACTCCGTTTCATTCACTGGGTACCTATCAAGCACCTCCTGCATCTCCTTTGTCCACTTCACAACCAACTGCTGGCCGGTTTTGCGACGACGGTAAGTGATCCGCCCATACGACAGATCTGCTTTCTTCAGATAGGCCATATCCACGAAACTCATCCCCCGGAAATAGAACGACAACAGAAACATATCTCTCGCATAGGCAGCCTTTGAATGCCAACGGAGATCCACATCTTTCATCCTTTTCAAAGTCTTTATGTCTACTGCCCGTTTAGTGGTCTTGTCAACTCCGGTATAAACATGTATGAATGGACGCTTGTCGTCCGTGATACCCTTCTCTATCGCTCGATTATACACCGCGCGGAGTATCCTCATATGAAAAGATATTGAATTGGGTATAAGACCATTGTTGGCCAGATATGCCTGATAAGACTCCATGAGGTCCGCATCTAAACCGTCGAAGACCACATCTTCATTCTTTTTGAAGCGACGGAAAGAATTGAGAGCCGTGGTATAGGTTTCAGAAGTCCGCTGTTTGCCCAAATCCTTCAAGCGCACGATCACATCCTCCATAAAACTGAAAAACGATTGTTGACTCTGCCTGATCATAAACTCTTCGATGATCTCATCAGCAGAGTAGCACTCTTTGGTTGTGGAGAATTTCGCTATTATGCGATTGAAACGGTCTTTATCCCATTTGATGCGTTCCCTAACGGAAAGCAGATATGCGCGTCGTTCAGCGTCTGGCGGCAGCTTGATGACCGATTTCTTGGAATCCCATTCCTCACTGAAGATTTTAAAATCAGAATACCATTGACGCACAATGCGTTCATGGATAATCTGAAAATAAATTTTGCCCTCTCGTCCCTCGGACGTAGATGGACGGAATTTCACTTTGATTGAAGTCATGTTATATGGATTATATTCAGAATCAGCAAAGAAACAATGTTTGAATCAAGACAGCAAATCTAATGCTACAACTCGGAACACATATCCCTTATCCTGCAACGTGCCTCAACGCGAGTTCGCCACATAAACCAATAGCCATAAAAGCAAACAATCAACCACTTAGCCTCAAAATTCTCATCAAAAGGCGCAAACAAGCATAACAATCCGTATCCCTATATTGAAAGGCGAAGCGACCCAATAATGAGCCGCTTCGCCAATTTGTTATATTTTTGGCCGCCAAAAGGTGGCCGTTATTTACTTATTCTGTCTTACTCTAAATTTGACACTCTTCGATTTATCTCTTCTTCAATCCTTTTAATCCATCGCTCGGGCACTCCTGCGATTATGGCATGTTTGCGATAAGAAGTCACTGTGGCAACTGCTTTTTCAACAATGGAAGATACGCCTTTGATGCTGAATCTTGCCGGCAATTCGGGTAGCAGTTCAAGCATTCTGCCTTCCATGCCTATACATCGCAGCAATGATATGAAATTGCCCAACGAAATATTGATATGTTTTCCCTGCTCGAAATGGCTGATGGTAGTATATCCAACGCCGGATTTCTCAGCCAATTCACGTTGACTCATCCGAGCCGCAAGGCGGTATTCCTTAACCCTCTTTGCAAGAAGGTCAAGAATATCCATATTTGTAATGGGCGATTGACCATCCATAGTTCAATTTATTGCTGACCGCAAATCTAGCAATAACTATCTATATACCAGACTTTCAGCCCGCGATATGACCATTGGATGTGCCCACTCGTTGTACGATAATAGACAGCGATTTGTCTTAACTGCATTTTGTTGATGCATTTCAAACGATGAAGAAGCAGACAGCTATCGTAAGTGGATTGGTCAGAACCCACACGAATCATGGCACACGGAAGAATTCTCCCACCAAACCAGCAAGACAATCAACCTCTGACTCTGCCACCACTTCGCAATCATCTGAGCAGCAAATCCACTCACTGAAACCACAACGGCGACAAGTATACCACTTGTCGCCGTTGCAATAAATTTACATCAACCAAAACATCTCAGCCTCCGATTTTAGCTGTTTAACTCTCAACTCCTGTTACGACGGTGTATCATTGAATCTTGAATTTTTTACGGAAAAAATTGACTGACATTCCATATGCTAACATTATTCATAAAAATATTGTCGGTATGCAGGATTTCTTGGTAAATTAAGCATGTGTTCCTTTAGTATTCTACCTTCAGGGCTATAGAAATAAATGTCCTTACAGAATTCTCGCCAAATCTCCTCAGCGGAATTGAAATAATATTCCTTTAACTCATCGGTTGAAAATTTGGGAATGGCATTTCTAACAACCTCAACGCCGGCTTCTGTTAGTTCCTTTAAAAGTTTGCGTTTTGAGGTAGTTTTGTTATATTTCCAATTCTCCATGACAGCTTCGTGTGAAACTGTATTTCTCCTTTTAGAGTCAGAGAGTTTGGAGAACCAATGATGTTGGAGTATATCGTCACTCATATACTGACTGCCATTGCCAGATTTGTTGAAAATCTCATCAGTGACGGATTTGTCGTGTTTGAAAAATACACACCGAACCTGTGGAATTGCGTTAAAGTTCACACCTTTTTCCATGGCCAAAAGATATCCGTGCTGAGCTCCTGATCTCATGAATGGTTGCTTCCCGATTGCTGACAATTGGTAATTGGGTCTATTCGGAATAAACGCGTCAGGCTCAATATCATAATAGTATAGCACTCCTACGCCTTCTTTATCAAAGGGGACATAGCAGTTATTGGACATATCAAATGTCGTTACCGCAAAGAATTTTGCAGCCTCCATGTCACTTGTCAAATCAAGGAATTTAGTCTTATTGTAGTAATGTTGGCTGAGACCTCCATAATTCACTTCAAATACGAACTTGTCGTGAAACAGTTCAACACCATTGTTAAATAGTTTAACCAAAGGATGTGAATCCAACAAAAGGCGCATCTCACATGAAAAAATGGTGTATTTCAGAAAATAATCATCCTTATGGTTTCTAAACATATTTGGCACGCAGTTGTCAAAGAATTCTGCCTGTCCTCTAAAAAGGAACTTGCGGCCAATCAGATTTGGTTTAAAATTGAATCTTCTGCTTGCCAGTTGATTTACCACAAATCCATTTTCAATGACACCGCTTCCATCAAGATACCCTACAAAGGGAGTCGCCCAAGGTATTCTGAATGTTCGTTGCGCCGGATCGTAATAACATTGAGTATCATTTACGAAAGTACGGAACTTATCGTTAACAAGCCTTTGCTCTTCAATTCGCAGAATATAGTTAGCAGCGGCACTGACATCTGGAAATGGATTGGACTTAGAACCCAATTCGCCTTCTGAAAGTCTGTCAAGTGGCTTTTTCAAAGATGATTCCGACTGAATTAACGACTCCAATTTAGAGATGTATTGATTTGACGCATCATCTGATTTCACATAAACTACTCTTCTATAATCCCCATTTGAACTTTTTGCAACCGTTATATCGGCACTGAGTCCTGTCAATTCCTTTATCCTTTTCTTCACTAAAGGAAATAGTTGAAGCAGATTATCATTAAAAAACAGTTGTACTCCCTTAATAGTAGCTATGCTCAATGCCGTTACACTGTCATATTCAGTCTCAGTGCACAGACTGCCTTGACGAATAGAGCGACACCATTGACTTGCTTTAATGTAAGCAAACAGCCTCATAGGAGTAGGCGCGTCGACTCCGTAATACATAAGTTCAAAGAAATTTGGGAATATATACACACATCTATTGAGCCAATCAATAGATATTGGATTAATCTTGCCTCCTATGAATGTTACCCCTTGTTTAACAATCGGCCAATCATTCCGAGCAACGCGTAATGCTGTAAGACCGTCTTCAAGAAACTCCTCGAAGAGTGTATATGCCATTTCTTTTTGCATTGGCTACAATAAGTTGAGTTGTTTCGCCAAGTCCTGACGAAGTAATGTTAGAGGACGTTTGTGTATCTCTTTTTCATCAGAGGGGAATCCCAACAACACATTGAGTATATGTCTACGAAATTGAGGAAGTATAGCACCGAACTGAGCTTGTAGCTGACTCAGATATGTTTTGTTGTAGAATCTTGACATAAGAATAATATCTGAGGCTTCTTCCTTATGATTGTCATATTTAAGTGACACATGGAATCTCTCCTCATGGTTTTTAAGCAATTCTCGGTCTTGCTCTTTTATTACTTCTAAAAGAATTTTTAGGTCTGAATTCCTGCACGTGAGCAAAAAATTCAGTATTGAGACATTTTCAACATGGAATCTGAAAGGGGAAAGGTCGTCTTTATTTTCAGTGTACAGATTGAACATCGCATCGTTTGACCATTTCATCTGATTGCAATGTCCGCATGATGGCTGAAGATTAAAGAACGATGTTGCCAGATATGGATATTTCGATTTTGGTAAAAAGTGATCTATCTGATAGGATGAAGTGAACTCCTTTGATTTTTTATCTTTCTTGAAAGATACTCCATATTGTGCGTTACAATACACACATGTCCTTATGCCAATTTCGGCCATAAATTTGGGATAGGAGTGATTGCGAATCCAGTCATATCCAAGATATTCAACGATTAATTTATAAAATTGAATTGCTTCCGTCTTGGCATTTCCTTTATTATCCTTTCTTATGATGTTAAACTCCTTTGATAATTTTAATTTGTCATCAGGATTATATTTTTCAAATTCTGATGGTGCGGCGGTTATAATCTTCTTATAATTATCAATAATATATCTGATATAGTTGACATAATCGGCTGAATCAGGTTGGGGAGAGATAGTTACTATCAGATCCCGAAGACGATCGGTTGCCATAAACACAGTAATGTCCTTAGCATATTCATCTGCTACATTCCGGATAAAATCTGTGATGAGAATCCTTCTCATGACTCAATATTTACTCTTTTTCCCGTAATTTCATCTGAAGTTTACGAATCTGTTCACGTAAAGAATCAGCATCTTGGAATCTATCGTTATATAATTCAATTAAAGTCTCTCTTATTAACGGTTCACCAATGGAGTCAATCACACACTTTGCAGATTCTTTTGTCCATTCAATGCCAAGTCCTCTAATATTGTTGTCCCTTTTTAGAAATCCAAGTAAAGAAACAATCACAGCCTTTGCGTGTTCTCCAATGAAGCCTTCTTTATCAAGAAAGAAGCTTTGAGAAAGTATGTCATTGATGTTGGCGCAGAAAGGGTTTATGAACCTTTCACTGGCAACAGATTCCATCCCATTCTCTAGATACAGGATGTTCGATGAAGGTATGTCAGATAATATGAATGGGGAGTGTGAGGTCAAGAGGATATGAAAATTCATATAATCATTAAATTTCACTCTCCTTATGGTTAAAATTAGACTATTGATGAATATTCTTTGGAAATCAGGATGGAAACAAAGCTCAACCTCATCAAGTACGACCAACATATTTCTGTATTTTACCCGATAGTCTTTCTCCGGAACAGAAATCAAATTCATGGCATGATATATGATGGCACTGATGGAAACATAAAACTGTCTTTCCCCGGAACTTAGTTTCTCGAATGGAATTACTTCATTCCCATTTGGTTTTCGTAGAAAAATTTCAAAATCGAAAAAGGACGGAGGCAGAATTCTTGCAATTGGTATTAAATCAGGAGTTTCATTATTATCAGTAATGAGTTTTATATAATCCTCTAAGTCAAAACCATTGGAGCAAATTTCTTCCCAATCGAGATAATTAATTACTTCAATGAATTGTCTTACCCTTTCAATTTTGAAAGTGATATGTGAATGCTCTGTACATACGGCTTTCGTAAGCAAGGTTGCTTTATTCAGCAATTTAGGGTTAGTATCTATGGCAAGATTAGTGTCAGCCAAAACCGAGTATTCAGCAAAGATTGGATAGTGTGCGCAGTTAAGTATCTTATATACAAGGTACAAATAAGAAAGTAAATGAGGACGAGAATCCATCAAAATGTTATCCTTGCCATACCCCAGCTCTTTTAATATCCTTGTGGCAATAGTCTCTTCTCCCCCAAGCGCATAATTTCTAAGAATGTCTTCGAACTCCTGAATAAATTCCTGAAGTTCCATTTTGGGTTTGTAGCCATTTTCTGCACATGGTCTTGTGAGACTAAACTTATCTTTGAGCTTGTCTACATTAAGTCCGAAATGGATATTATCCAAACAATATCCGTCTATGAAATTCTTGTGAGCAAGAAGAATTTCAAGGATTCGCTCTCTCGCGAGTTTTGACTCCTTGGTTGCATCAAAGATGCCTCTATCCCTATAAGGTACGAGCGTTATATTTGATTGGTATCCATCATTTTTATGAAAAATTGATTGAAGCCAATTATGATTACGGAGGTCAATTTTATCGGGCTTAAGCTCTTGATTGACATTAAGGCTTGTTTCTACAACATATTCATTGGAGTTTAGTGTAAAAGGCGCATAATTTATTACAGAGCAATAGAACAGGTCATTGGCCAGTCTCGCACGTTCAAAATCGTTCAAATTTGATTTATGTGTATATCCATCATATCTGCCACAGTCTGCACCGAAGTGCCAACGTAAATTCTTATTATCTTCGGTATGATTGGTGACTGAGATTGTCAAATTGTTATCATAGCAATGAATTCTACATTCCCGTATTCCCTTTTGATCTTTAACAGTGTAACAGATTTCAGCTTTGACTCCAAGTATATAAACGAATGCTGTATAGTCCTTACGATTCAAGTTGGTACATATCATCGCACAGAGGTTGTTTATCACCCTATAGATGATATCAAGTACTGAAGACTTACCGCTACCATTCTTGCCGACTATGGCCGAAACACAGATGTCTTTGCCGAAAAAGTTGAAAGGGAGATGATTAAAATCGGCCCCGACAAACGTATATTTGCCGGGGTTCACATTCTTTTGACCAGTACAACCGTCAAAAATTATTATGTGTTCTAATACAAACATGTTACTGGATTAGTTTCCCGTAAATCTCTTGATGATTTTTAAGACAAACAATCTCAAATCCAAGCTTGTCAAGATAAAATTTCTTTCCTTCAGACAAATCATGTTTTGTACAGACATACCATCCTCGGTGTCTCCTCTGTGGGAACTTACGGTAGTACTTCTCTCTTTGAATAAGCAGCCACCGAAGAAACGATTCCTGTTCATCAAGACTAAGTCCCATAATACATAGGTCGCAATTAAAAATTAAGTGAAGCCAAGTGTTATATCCTCTCCAGATATTCTTGTTTTTCATCTTGAAATCATCAATTTCTCCTTTCGCAGAATGAATAAGCTCAACAGCCCGTTTTGCCTGATTTGTATATTGCGATATACTCAGTTTAAGGCTGCGGCTATAGTCAACAACTCCGTTTATATGCCATATTCCGAAGTCAAAAATATTTCCATTGTCAAATTTGGAATCAGCAGTATAGACAACATTCCACGGATAGAAATCTGTAAATCCATTTTTCACATCTGGATGATTGAGATTCACCCTGACCAAATCCTTCCCCTCCAAATTCTTATCAAAATTGGTTGTAAGAATAGGAATATTGTTGACTTGAAAGAACTGACGGAATTGAGAATGATACGGTTGGGGCCTCCAACTGTTGACGATATCAACAACACAGTCTCTGATTGAATTTGACTCTCCTTGAAATTCCATTATGTCATAGAATTCAGTGAATGTAATTCCATTGTCAATTTTGGAAAGTGTTATGGGAGAGTTCTTTTTCCAGCATTCAAGCAGAAGGCTGCTCCAAGATGTGTCAACCAAATTCCCATAGGCGTATCTGTTAATCCCGTTGCCGACTATAAAAGCAAGTCTATTTGACTTGTCGAATATTGCTTTCTTCGCTTCCTTAACCTTTGTCAGCATAGTTTGTTTCAGTTTCAATTAGATGTTTGTTTGAGATATCCTGAAGTATACATTCCCGACTTTGACGAGATTACAAAATTTTTGAGACGTTGTTATAGATTTTATCCTATACTGATTATAGTATCGTATTGAGCCTATTTGACAATTCTCTTCAGGAATAAATTAATATATTTACTTTGTTAATGATGTTATATCGTGGTCTTAAATGATAGATTTTAATATGCAGGAGATTATTTATTCAATAGCCCCCTTGATGGTGTCGACTATGTAGCGGACGTCGTCATCGGTGACGTAGGGGCCGGCGGGGAGACAGATGCCGACTTTGAAGAGGGATTCGCTGACGCCGTTGACGTAGGCGGGGGCGTTGCGGTAGACGGGTTGCTTGTGCATCGGCTTCCAGAGCGGACGGGCCTCGATGTTGGCCTTGTCGAGGCAGACGCGCAGAGCCTCGACGTTGTCGTTGGGCTGGCAGTCGGTGGTGGCCGTGAGGCGGCGTGGATCACGCCCGCCGCACCGCCCACGGCTCCGGTGATGATGGTCTTGTAGGCGTTCTCCTGACCCTTGATTTTGAGGTCGGGGTCGAGAGTGGCAGTGCAAAGCCAGAAGTTGGAGTCATACTCCGGCGCCGGATTGCAGTGCATGGTGATGCCCTTGACATCCTTCAGCAGCTCGCAATACAACTCCTGCACATGACGGTGATGGGCAAGATGTTCATCAAGGACTGTGAGCTGGGCACGGCCTATACACGCTGAGATGTTTGAAAGACGATAGTTGTAGCCAACAACCTCATGTTGATAATATGGGTAGCCTTCTCGGGCTTGGGTTGCATACCATTTGGCTTTGTCGGCAGTTTCTTTGTCGGGACAAATCAATGCACCGCCACCAGAGGTGGTTATCATCTTGTTGCCGTTGAAACTCAGAATACCAAATCGGCCAAATGTTCCGAGTACTTTCCCGTCGTATCGCGAACAAAAGCCCTCGGCAGCATCCTCAATTACCGGAATATCGTAACGGTTAGCTATTTCCAATATTCGTTCAATCTGATACGGCATTCCATATAGAGCAACCGGAATAATGGCTTTAGGCTTCTTGCCGTTTTTTGCTATGCGATCTTTTATAGCCTCTTCGAGCAACTCCGGATCCATATTCCATGACTCTTTCTCCGAATCGACAAACACAGGTGTTGCACCGAGATATGCAATTGGATTGGTTGAGGCGCAGAAAGTCATTGACTGTACAATTACTTCATCTCCGGGCTGTGACTCCGCAAAGAATCAGAGCAAGATGAATCGCTGAAGTTCCCGATTCCAAAGCAACAACATTTTCCGCACCTATAACCGCACCGAGCTCTTTCTCGAAAGCATTGACATCTGGCCCCATCGGCACAGCCCAATCCTCAGCAAGCGCCGGCTTGATAAAATCCAGCTCCCGCCCGCTCATCTTCGGCTTACAAAGCAGTATCCTCTCCCTCATCATTTAGCTATGATTTCTTTAAATGTCGAGAAAATAAGTTTGATGTCATTCCAAAAGTTCGCTTTAGTTACATATTCAAGGTCAATGGATAGCTTGTCGGGCATAACTTGTTCTACGTAGCATTTATCGGGATCTTCTGCCGCAGCAAGGATATCGTTTTCGTTTCGGTAGCGAATTGATGCAAGTGAGGTTATACCGGGGCGGACAGAAAGGACTCTCATCTGCTCGGGTGTGTACATATTAACATATTTCCTGACCTCAGGACGCGGACCTACAAGACTCATATCGCCAAGAAACACATTGATTAGCTGCGGGAACTCATCTAGCTTGTATTTACGGATGTAGTAACCGGAACGTGTTACTCGGGGATCATGTCCGCCTACAGTAATGAGCCCAAGTTTGTCGCTATCAGGGCGCATGGAGCGGAACTTATACAAGTGGAAATCCTTATTATCCCTCCCGACTCGGACTTGGCGATAAAAAACCGGCCCTTTGCTATCGCACTTTATCCACACGGCAAGAACAACAAACAGCGGACTAAGGCATATGAGCCCCAGTCCGCTTGCTATGATATCGAATGCTCGTTTCAAAGTTCCTTGATTATGTTAATAAAGTTTGTCAGGATATAGTCCACATCCTCATCGGTCAAACGAGTATGCAATGGAAGCGTAATTTCGTTGGCGAATTGATCATAAGCATTGTGGTAATCCTCAATGTCGTACCCCAAAGACTTGTAAGCCGTCATCATCGGAAGTGGCTTGTAATGTACGTTGGTTGCAATTCCAAGCTCTGCCATTTTAACAATCACGTCGTTGCGCTGCTCTAACGTAGCACCGAGAAGTCGCACAAGGTACAGGTGGCCACTTGATGAATGCTCATTGCTGTAATGATTGAGCACCTGTACATTGTAAGGCTCGAGAGCCACATTGTATCGCTCGATAAGCTGGCGACGACGGCGCAGCATCTCGGGGTAACGCTTCATCTGAGCCAGACCGATGCCAGCCATGATATCAGTCATATTGCACTTGTACCAAGTGCCGATGATGTCATATTCCCAGCCTCCGAGCTTTGGTTTTGGCAAGGGCATCCTTGTTCTGGCCGTGAAGCGAAAGCAACTGCAATTGCTTGTAGATAGCCTCATTGTCCATCCCCTCGCGGCTACGCCATGTTAGTGCACCACCCTCGGCTGTGGTCAGATTTTTAACTGCATGGAAAGAGAAAGATGTAAAATCGGCAATCTCACCGCACATCTTACCGTGCCTCATAGCTCCGAAAGCGTGGGCAGCATCTGCAATCACAATACAACGACCAAAATTACGCTGAATGTCGTTAGAGGGGTGGAACAAATGCTTTTTAGACTCGACAGCAGCAAACACTTTGTCATAATCCGCCACTATGCCGCCGAGATCGACAGGCATGATAGCTTTTGTCCGTTCGTTGATCGCCTCGGCCATTTTGTCATAATCCATCTCGAAAGACCCCGGAGCACAGTCGATTAAGATGGGGCGAGCCCCTACATGGCACACAGAACTTGCTGTGGCAGTATAAGTATAAGCAGGTACAATTACCTCATCGCCCTCACCTATGCCAAGCACACGCAGTGCCAGTTCCATGCAAGCTGTTGCTGAATTTAGACAGCATGCTGTATGCTCCGGCTTACCATCTGCATCATACTTGATAGTTTGGCAACACATAGAGATGAGATTTTCAAACTCTTTTGTCTTAGGACCGGTGGTAATCCAGCCAGACTTCAGGGCCTCTGCCACCTCTTGAATCTCTGCCTCCGACATATCCGGCGGCGAGAATGGGATATTACGCTTTAAGTTCATATTATTGATTTTTGTTCTTTTTTAACAATCCGATAATCGTTCCCCAGCCATAGCTGATATGCACACAGAAAAACAATACTGGCAACACATATAAATATTTCCATCCGTAGCGAACACACGCCAATATCGTAGCACATAAATCTGCGACAAGATAGAGCGCTAATATGCCGGACATACACCATAGCATTTCTGGTATTAAGATTGATAATGCCAATGAGCAGATTAATGAAGACATAAATGCACATGGTACCAAATGGCGCAAACCTACTGAATGAGGAGAGACTCGCAGCAAATGGCCTATTGACAAGCCATTAGCATACATTTGCCGACAAGCAGTTAAAAATGTAGGACGAGAGTAGTACGTACAAAGGATTCGAGGGTCGAGGAATATGCGGTAGCCATATCGGCGAATACGAGAATTAAACTCATTATCTTCTCCTCTTGGTAAATCCTCGCGCATACCACCAACTTGTTCAAGCACTGATCGAGGAAAAGCACCGAAAGGAACGGTATCCACATCTCCGGCATCAGCACCAACACGAAAAGATGCGCCACCAATACCAAATTTCACCTTATTGACAATAGCATTGGCCTGCCCCACAAGGGTATTCGCTCCAGGCTCAATAATACAACACCCACCTACGTTACCAATATTTTGAAGCGAGCTAAGTCGCTCTACACAGTATTTCACATAGTCTTTATTGTACTTAGCATGGGCATCCAATCTAATTAGATATGGAGCAGAAGACTCTTTGATGGCAATATTAAAAGCTGCCGATTGAATGCGTTTGGGATTCTTTAACAAACGAATGTTTGGGTACTTCTGGACGTATTTTTCCACAATTTGGCATGTTGCGTCTGAGCTACCTCCATCGACTATCATCAAATCGATGTCAGCAAAAGTGTAACTTTGGTTTATTAAGGAATCAATCACCCCAGCGATAAATATCTCCTCATTGAGAGTGGGAATGACTATGGCAACAAAAGTATTCATTGCAAATTATTGGCCAGATCAATGGCCTCTTTCATATTATCCTCGATAGAACAATAATACCAGGCGCCGTAACGCCCAATGCTATATATGTGGTTTTGAGCGAGAAATTCCATCTTTACAGCCTTATCTTCCTCCATGTGTTTAGTCACATGAACATATGCAGGATTCATCACTACACTGCTATATGACACCAATCTATGAGAATCAATAATACCAACTCTTTTAAGATCGGCAAGAACTCGCTTAAGATATTCATCTTTATCAACGGCAGCATCAGAAGGCAGGCCGATTTCAACATAAAGAGAAAGTCGGTCTGAGCCAAAGATATTATTATAGTATCCTACCCGATAGAAAACTAAATCCTTATCGGCAAAATACTCCCAATGGTTACGTCCCTTCCCTGCAGCATCAAAACCCAGATTAAACACTAAAACCTGATTTGACGTATATAAACTCCTGTCAAATTCAACTCTACACAAGCTAAGCAACTCAGGAAATGGTATCGTAGATATAAGATTGTCATAATGAATCTCACGCTTATTGGTAATTACAATATTATTTTCCATGTCAACACCGAGAAGCCGCTCGTTTAAGTTTATCTTGCTACTTTCAACGTGTGTCAAGATAGATTTAACATATTCCTCTGCGCCTCCCTTGGGATAAACAAAAGAAGCATTATAAGATTTGTTCAAAGACGTTTTGAAGTTGGCAATAATCTCCTCTTTGTCAGCATATGGAAAGAATCTACCCATTGCATCAACGTCAAGCGTATTAAGATCGCAAGCATAAAGCTTTTCGTTGTAGGGTATTAAAAACATCTCAGCAATTGTGCGGCCAAACTTTGCATATAGCATGTTCTTGAAGGAAGACATGTCAGCGTTTCTATTGACAAATAGGTCATATAGACAGTCAATAAGTTCTTCCTTAGAAAGCTGATGAATATTCTTTTGGAATGGAAAGTCTACCATCTTACCATGGTGATTCACTTGGGTTGACTTTACGACATCTATTATAGTGTCAGATGATATGTTTTCAAAGACATAATCTTTTATTTTTTTGTCCTGAAAATGGAAGAAGTGTCCGGAGTAGTCCCAAATAAAACCATCCTTTTTGATGGTTCGACAATATCCTCCCGTTTCCGATTCTGCCTCAAAAATCGTATAATCATTTTTTGTAAAGGCAGCATATGTAAGTCCGGTAATTCCGGCTCCTATGATTACATCCATATTCAACTATTTTTAGAAATTACAGACTCCATCTTTTCCTTTGTAAGCCGAGCCCAATTGCGGGCATCGAATCGGTCTGTACAGAACCGCCGTGCACGCCTACCCATGTCAATTCTTTTGTCCTTGTCGGCAGCTATACGCACCATGGCCTCAGCAAGTTTTTCTGGATTGAGCGGTGGTACCAGATAGCCAGTCTGTCCTTCAGCCACAATTTCCCTATTTCCACCAACATCTGTACATATCACAGGTAATTCCATACTCATAGCTTCACGAATGGAAAGAGGAAGAGACTCCACCTCTGATGGAAGCACAAAGCAGTCAAGGCTATTTAGTATATTTGGGATATCGCGGCGCATCCCTGTGAAAGTTATGAAATCACAACACTCAGCAAGCGGCCGGACACTATCCATTGTTGGGCCGTCACCAATGATGAAGAAATGAGTGTTGGAATTAACAGCATGGGCTTTTTTTGCTGCCGCTATATAGTCTTGATGACGCTTCTCTGGGCTGAGGCGTGCTACAATACCAAAAGCAACGATGTCATTGGACAAAGAATACTCCTCTCGAAGCACCGGATGTGTATTATCGCGAGAAAATTTAATCATATCAACGGAATTGTTTATTACCGTGATGATCTCTCTTTTTGTACCACCGCCTTCAAGACGTACACGCTCGCAGTTCGATTCTGTCACAACTTCTTCGCTGAATATATTGAGCATCCAAGCATATCTATAGTATGTCAGCGATGAAAACATATGTATGGTGGTGAGTATTGGGATCTTTGGACCGAAAGGCCACTTGCTCATCATCCATGCAATAGCCGCAGTAAAAAATCCTTGGGGATTAACAAGTTCTATTCCATGATCCTTAACAATCTTACGTAATACTCGTGATGCTTTATATAACCCTAAGGGTGAGCGGGTATAAAATTCTGCCGGTATGAAATGTACTTTTGTTTGGGCGAGTTCTTTATCCATGACTCCTGGAGCTGAAATCACATATACTTCATGTCCCATATCGGCTATTTGCTGCGACAGAGTGATTACGTCCTGCTTTGCACCACCGATGTCCTTGCCCATTGTTAAAAACGCTACTTTCATATTGCTTTTTCTTTTAAACGTTTATATACATTTACTATATCCTCAGTCATGCGTTCGGTATTGAGATAATTAATGCTCAATTCACGGGCGTTCTCTATATAATAGCGAGCACGCTTTGGCTGCTCAATAACTTCCCTCATACATTCACAAAGAGCAACACTATCATTATCAGGGAAAAGACGTCCTGAGAATTTATCAAGAATCTGTTCTGGGGTTCCACCAACATCAGAGCCAATTACAGGAGTGCCAGTTGCGAAAGCCTGAAGACTTGTCAAGCTGAATGTTTCGATATGTGAAGGAAGAATAAGTGCATCACATCCGGCAACAAGCTCTCTTATATCACTACGGAATCCAAGAAAATAAAAGTTGTTCGCACTTGAATAATCTTTTAACTGAGATTTAAGCGAATCTCTTTCAACGCCATCGCCGACCAGTATGCAACTGATGCCCTGATTGATGGAATAAAGCTTTTCAAATGCACGAAGCAAAACTTCCACCCCTTTTTCTGGCGAAAGTCGTCCCACGTAAATAAATTTCTTAGTATTTATCATCGTCGGATACTCCTGCTCCAAAGCTTTACGAAATGTTTCATGTTCATAATCATCAGCATAGAAATCTCCGAATGCTATACCATTATGAATACGCACTATTACATCGGACTTTACGCCATGGCCCTTTAAGCATTCTTTCACGTAGTCAGAATTTGCAATTATGCAGTCCAATCTATTTAGATGTATGACTATATTTTTATATGCAAAATCCGTTATTCCATGATTATGCCATATCCATGGAGTATGACAATTATGGAACCGCTTTGCCAGCACCCCCATAATGGCAGGACCGATAGCTTGCGCATGTACAATATCTATCGCATTATCCTTAATATAACGGCTGAGATTTTTTGCTGCTATATTAAGGCCAAGAGGTTTGCGAGCACGGATATCAACAGGGCAAATCTTTATGCCACAGTTAAGCAGATCATTACGCTGCACTTCTCCTCCATTTGCAACTTCCACTTCGTGACCAAGTGACATAAGACTCAACGCGAGATTTCGTGTGAAAGTTTCTTCACCGCCTATCTTGCCACCGGTACTTAATAATAAAATACGCATAATATATGATTAATTAAATGTTTTGGAAAGATTTTTCTATTCGTTACAACTTTTGTTCTGCCACTCCTATACGTCTATCCTTTATCGGCTTCGCAGGAACTCCCGCAGCTATAGTGAATTCCGGAATATCATGGGTAACAACCGCACCAGCAGCAATGATACACCCCTTACCTATGGTGACTCCTGGCAGGATAATGGCCCGCGCCCCTATCCACACATCATCATTTATGACAACATGTTGAGGTAACGTGCTTCCTTGACCTCGCATTGGTATGTCGGTACGATATGTTTCATGATTCTCAGTATAGATTATTACATCTGGACCCATCATAACGTCGCGTCCAATGGTCAGCGGTCCTCTCACCTTGCAATTGATACCCAATCCGGAATTATCACCCAATGAAATATCGGCTCCTATTCCAAAATTTGCCCCATGCTCAATATTTACATTCTTACCGGCATAGTCCAGACATCGTGCCCCAATGAAAGAACGAAATTTACGGATTATCGCGAATATTGAATAAGTGTTATCGGTTGCCGGTAGCCATTTGGCCAAGGTCAGATATAGAGTAAGCCAAAAAAATCTCATAAAATAGCCAAATATTGTTGTTTAAACGACTCAAGGGAGTTATTATTCAAAACTTTTTCACGATTTCTATGCCCTTTCATTGCTCGTTGTGTCGATGTGAGTGTCAGAATCTTTTTAATGGCTGATACCATGTCTTGCGTGTTAGTTGGGTCGAATAGAAAACCGTTGATCTCATCTTTTACTATATAGGGATGTTCACACACGGCCGATACTGCCACCGGCAGTCCGCTTGCCATAGCCTCTACGAGTACATTTGGATAGCCTTCATGAAGCGATGGCATGATGAACGCATCGGCCTCGGCATATGCGGCGGGCATGTCGTGACATTCGCCCATAAGAAAGAAGCAGTCACTCAGTTCCAATTTTGAAATAACTTCATTTACTTGCCGATAATATTCTTTATCGTATGTATCACCATACCATCTGAAGTGAAACTTATAACCTGCATTTTGAAATGATGCAAGGGCTTCAAGAAGCCGCAAAATATTTTTGGATGGTATTACTCGCCCGACACCCACAAGTTGCATTATATCGCCTTTCCGTCTATGATTCTCCCGCGGGCAAAACATGTTGCAATCTACATAATTGGGAATGGCTAAAATTTTATTTGACAAAGATGGCATGTGGACCTTAAGATTATGTGCTTCGTTAAATGAGTTAGCCACTATACGGAATGCACGCCGATATAGAATATTGGTGAGTTTACGTCTGAGGCTCCAATCAGTTGTAAATGAACGTTCGGACACTACTACTTTTACAGGACAAAGCAGCGAAGACAGCAGTGCTGTTTCGTTGGCCATTGGCAAAAAAGCAATAACTGCATTAGGCTTCGATTTTTTATATACAGATGCTAATTTTAATATCCGATCGAAACGCCCAGTGGGATGGAGAAGGATATGTGCCACGCCGTTCTCAGCTAATGTGTGAGCATGAAAGTTTTTATCAACCCATGTAACCACTGTGCACTCATGACCATCTCGAGATAACATAGAAGCCAATCCGGTGAGTTGTCTCTCAGCCCCTCCCGACCCAAGGTTTTCAGTTACAAACAACAGTTTCATAACGAGTAATACTTATCTAAGTCGATTAGATGACATCATATTGATTTTATAAAGGCCATCAATTTATCGTAGTTTGTATTCAGAGAATGAGCTGATTCAAAATATCTATGTATATTATCACTCATTTTAGAATAGAAATCTGGATCAAGTGTTTTATGAAGTGCCGTTTTAAAACTATCAATGTCATCACAGATTACGCCCAATTTTCTATCACCTATTATATTGCTCGGATTTACAGTTGACAGTACGGGAATGTCATTTGCCCATGCTTGTAGAAATGTATTGGGAAAACCCTCATATTCTGACGTACAAAGTAGGATTTTAGCTTTCTCAAACCATTTGCTCGTATCACAAAAAGACAATCCTCCTAAGAAAGAAACATTAGTACTTTTATCAGCTAAATTCAAGCACCTATCGTATACTTCCTGATCTGCATTACCACCAATCATCACGAATTGTTCGTCTTGAAAATATTTAGCAATTTCAAATACCCATTCGGGACGTTTTAATTTTCGTGTATTCCCAACCCATAAAATTATGTTACGTGGGCATTTATTATTCTTTAAAGGCTTGGATTCCCATATATTAGGACACATAAGTATGCTTTTGCCTTTAAATTGTCCAAGAAGCAAATTTTTCTGTACTTCATTTTGAACAACAAAATATTGAGTCAATCTCGATCCCCATCTAAATAGTCGGATATTTAATCTCACTGAGGTAGGTAATCCAGATATTTCTTTGCGCAGATCAGCATCACTTCCGAAGAATTGGACAAGTTTAATCTTCAACATCCTGCATAACAATGCAATAAAAAACAGATTCCTATTCCTTCCCCCTCTACAAATAACTAAATCAGGTTTAGTGTGGATTAGAAGTCTTAAAGCAAAAAAAATGTAAATTACAAAATTCCACGAATGCGTTTGAAGGTCCTTTTTAAATGCGACACCATTAGGATAATCGGTCGGTTTAACACTATTATATAAAGATATAACATTCCATCCTTTGCGATTGAACACTTTTGCCCAGAACATCATCTGCACGCCTATTCCACCTATACTGGTTCCGGTAAGGAGGTCGGCGTAGGCAGTTGTCCATAAAATTACTGTTGGCTTATCTTTCATCTTTTATGTTGTATGTTTGCATCATTAACGCATATAATACCCAAATGATAGGGTCGCCAGTAAGCAAAGAATTATTATGCGTTAAACTTATAAGATTGTATATCAAGAGTGAATATGCTAAAGCAGAAGCCGGATTAATATGATTGTTATAGTTCTTAAGGATCAACCGGAATGAACGGAAGCACATTTTGAAATAGATTATCATAATCAATGCTCCCCCCAAAATGCCCCCATACATAAAAGCATTTAGAAAAATATTATGAACGCTTAAGTTCATTTGCTCTGAAAATGCCAGACGACCACCGGTTAATATGTGCGTCAAAACATATTCCAACCCTTTTGTATAAAGTGTATCTCTTGTTTCATCATTGAAGTCAGATAATCTTCCAACAGTTGTCTCGCTCAACTCTAATCCATATATGACAAACATAGTAGCCATTAAAATACCCACAACAATTGTCAATCGAGGGAATTGCTTATAATACATTGTTACAGCAACAATTAGAAAGAGCGCGAATGCCATTCTCTGTTGTATTATGAATAAAGAGAAGAATGTTAAAGCAACTACTGCCAAATAAGAGATTCTAATTAAAACATTACTATTATTTAAAGATCTAAAAAGGGCCAAAGCTCCCAAAGAAGAAACAATGTATCCATTGAGCACTTGTGAGGAAAATATGCCTGGACAAAATATAAATGATTGGCCAATTACTTGAGATGCAGAAATATTTTCTGCAATTTCAGCAAATTTTGAGTCTGTTCCATTAATGAAGAACCATAACGACCAGCCTATGGTAAGATTATAATATTGTGCTATCGTTATGAGGCAATCAAAAATTAGAATAAAAATAAGCACTCCAATGATTTGATCAATAGCTCGCCAAGATCTTACACTCTGCCCTAAAATAAGGAAGATAAAAATACATACTGCATAATTTATAATAAGACTATTTCGTCCCTCATTCCCATCGCCGTTAAAGAAGGAACAGACAACAAAAACGAATACATATGCAGTGTAAAGTTGAATTAGAAATATAGATAGATTTTGATTAACTGCTTTTATGTTATTCCATAGATAGATAATCATCAAAATAACAAGGAGAGGGACGTATATGCCATATCCACCAATACTCATAGACGCGCCGACGCACGCTACGGCTGTACAGAAGAGTAGCAATGGAGATATCTTGCAATTCATTTCACAATACTGTCCCATCTTAAGCCTTAGGAACGCTTCAAAAAGGATAAAAGCCTGGACTTTAACAATTCTCTTTCTTGATGAGCAAGAACTACTCCATACGATATGGCAATCAGGAATATTAATCCGCAAGGAGCTGATAAAAACCACGGATTAATGATCTTATTTATTGCCACGCATCCGACTATACCTATTATTGAGTATAAACAACATGGGAATAAAACAAACCTAAAGTATTTTGAGATTTCAATGCCTTCTTTTCGGGCCAATATCACCAAGGACATTAATAGAATTATTTCAATGATGCAGTAAACAAAGAATGGAGTGTATATGGAAGATCCATTTTTAAGTAAAAACCACGAAACAAAGAATGTTAACGAAGATACGGCAACAGCTGTTAATTGATATTGTTTCATGCGCCCTGATGCCTTGAATACAATATCTATTGGTTCATGAAGTGATCGTATCAACGTATAAAGCATTATAATTTGCATAAATACGATTGAATACTTGGGTTCTTGACCTAACCACAAATGTAAAATTTGTGGAGAGTAGACTATAATTGGTATCACCATCAAGGATGCTAACAAAAACAAAATTTTAGAGTATAAATAAATTATTTTCCAAAACTCTTCTTTTTCACCACGGATAAACATTTGTGTGGTCTGTGGCCGAACAGGCAGCAATGTTGTTGTCAAAACATTAGAAACAGCACCTCTCACTTGGTATGCTATGCCCCTTGCTGCATTTGCAACGACGCCTCCAAATACATTCAGAAGTAGGTTCACACCTTCATTGACTAAAGAATAGCCTAAACTACCAAGGAATCCCCATCCAGAAAAGACGGTCATTTCCCTGAATAATGTTTTATTTATTCTAATTATTTTGATTCGCTTGAAATTATACACAAAATAAATAGCACTAATTATTAAAATCAATAGTGGTATAAACATCTGAAAGAGTGCATAAATTTTTAATTTATTACCTGCTACAAAAACAAGCAACAACACAAGCGCGAGTTTTAAACAGACATCTAAAATTGATGTATAAGCATAAAACTTCATATGCTCTTTCGCAATAATCATTCCGGAAAATGGAATATTCATTATTAAAAAGACTATTGAGATTACAGTTGTGTGAAAAACAAAATATACATCAGCTTCGCTTCCCGATGGATATTGCATCTTACTCTTAATAAACCAAAGCCCAAAAGCCTCAATAATCGCGACCAAAATAACTGTTAAGATGCCATGAATTAAGAGGCTTGTAGAAAAAGTTCTGGACAATAACTGTTCATCATCCTGAGCCATCGCAGCATTATAATAGCGTTGTGTAGCCGAATCAAATGCCGAGCGTAGAATGGCAAACATAGTTATTATACCTGCCACAGCTTGATATATGCCAAAGTCCTCAACTCCAAGTTGCTGAATAACAACTCGGGAAGTATAAAATGCTAATGGGATTGTTATAAGTAACCGTAAATACATGAAAATGGTATTTACAGCAATCCGCTTTTCGTTTGCTTTCACGGCCGGATGGTTTTTAAAAGCGAAAGTATTGTTTTATTTCGTTTAAGGAAAAAACAGGCTTTAAAAATATAGTCTTTTAGTGTAAGTCTTGATGGCGCAATATCATTAATACTTATGAAATTATTGTGATTTTCAGATACAAATGACTCTAAGTTGCTTAGGGATGCATCTGAGGCTGTTTCAGGATGATAGCATATTGTCCATACACCATCTGCCATATGTTTTGGCCACCATAATTGGCAAGGACACCATAAAATATCATACGCAATGTAAGGATGACGAGCTATACCATCACTAATTATACTTATTCCATTCTTTTTAATGGCTGTTATGGTGTTATAATCGAGTGAATGACTGGGCGCGACAAATACAAAGGGCCCTTTTAATCCATTTTGCTTAAATATGTCAACTCCTTTTTTTATCTTTTTGGTCTGTTCTTCAAGGCTTAATCCTACGAACTCCGAATGTGGGGTTATACCCGTAATTCCACATTCTCTATTTATATAGACATGATCATAACCGTGAAGAGCAATACACCATCCTTTGCTCTCCCATTTTCGAACTAACGCCCAGAAATCTTCCTCATCTCTATCCTCAACTATCAGTGATGTGTCTTTATTCTTTGGGATAACTGCTATAATTGGTTTAATCCCATATCGGTCAAATATATCGAAAAATCTTTCCCATTTAGAGATTGTAAATGTTGGACACGCATCATCGAGTCTTATTATATATTGGGCTGCTATCTTTTGCATACTTTCCTTTTTAAAATATACCAAAACGGTTTAGGGTCTTTCCTGTTCCAATACTGAAAAACTTGAGTTTTTAAAATGTCTCGTATCCACTGTACAAATGAATAATCGCTGTTTCTCATATAGTCGAAGTCCGTAAACTCCCTCATCATCTGATACGAGCGATCTATCCTCAAATCAATCTTGTTACCCATCTCATCTTTTAGTTTGGAGATAAATGTTGCAGGCAGATTAACCCCGCCAAATCCAGGGAAATAGCCATTACCATCATTGCGAAAATTTATCTCAAGGAAATAGACATTATCTTTGCTTAAAATGAATTCTACACTGAATAATCCCGTATAATTGTATGATCTTATAAGTTTTTTAAGATTTTCTATGGGGAAGTATTTACTCGTTTCCGGGCTAAACTTACCAAGCCCTGTACAACCAAACTTTTGTGGGTACTCTCTAATTTTTTCCATTAGACAGGGAATTTGAACATCATCTCCTATTGACCACCCCAAAAAGATTATTTCTCTATCTTTCGGTATAAAACTCTGAACTTGTATCTTATCTGTTTTTTGGAAAAGATCGTATAATCTTTTGTTAAGATCAATTTCGTTTTGATATATTCCAAAATCCTTACCCAAAATATCGCTGTGAAGTGCCTTTATTATACATGGATATGAGAATATCGCTTTGTTGATATTCTCACTTTCAACTACCCAAGTTTTAGGCGTGTTAAAGCCAAACCTCTCAGCTCTCAATCTAAGGTTTTCTTTATCTCCAAAATATTGAATATTTCCAGCCTTATTATCTATACTATGAAGAATGAAGTTCTCGGGAAATTTATCCCTAAGTGAATCAATAGTATTAACATATTTATCGCCAGCAGGAAAGACAACATTTACATCATTCTCGTTCCCTAATTCTATAACTGATTCTAAAATGCCATGTATTGATGAAACTTTAATTTTAGCAATGTATTTACTTTTAGAAACAAAACATTTAGAAAGATTCAGATTATCACCAACTAATAATACCGACGGCCTATATCCAGCTTCACCAAGACTTCGGACCAATCCTAATGTATTATAGTGATTTCCTCCAACAACTATAGCCCTATACTCTTTCATTTCTTGATAAAGCTTTCATCGGGGAGGTTCAATAACATTTCTTTCTTCTCAGGGCCAAGCATTCCTTTGCTATGCAAATCGTAATTTTTGTTACGTTGATAAAAGTCTTCTACGCTACATATTATTTTTGCAGGGTTGCCTGCGACAACCATGCCAGAAGGAACAGATTTAGTAACAACACTACCTGCTGCAATAAGTACATTATCTCCAATAGTAACTCCAGGCATTATTAATGCATTAGCTCCAATATAAACGTAATCTCCGATTGAAACTTTACCAAAACAATCAAAATCGGGATGAGTTCGGCGAACAGCACAACCTCCGCCATGTGTAAAGATTTTGCACGTGGTTAATTGACAGTGAGAGCCTACCGATATAAGATAGGGTTCTGATGACCAATGGCCTTTCCCAATTAGGTTGTTTTTGCCGATTTTTACACCTAAATGTCGTGCATATTTTAAGGGAGAGGCAAATCGTTGCCAGTAGATATTTCTTATAATGGACAGTATTCCCATAATTATATATATTGTTTTGTTATCCGATTTCTTAGCAATAGTTCACTTATAGCGATTGAAACTGTTAACGTTATCAGAAGAACTACAAAAGGGACTAAGTATGGTGGAATATTTACTAAAACAGATGAGTGATAGTATAATAATTTTATTATGAATTGATGGACAAGATATATTCCAAAAAAACCGCCCCATGTGCCGATAAGCACAATACTCTTAATTTTTTTTAATTTATTACATAACATCAATAAAGAAATACTTCCAACTATGCCTAAGATTATATTCAACGAAGTATTGACAATTATTTTTCCTTGGAATATTAAATTTATTATACTTACTTTTGCGAAACACAGAATAATAGTCGTTATCCAAAATATTAAAATCACATTATTACTAGCCATGAAGATCTTATTTCGGCATGAAAATGCTAACATTCCAAAGACAAAGAAGATCATGTAAAACATAGCATTGTTTACTCTGAAAAAGTTTGGCATAAATATGGATCCGATGCTTACAGCAAATAAAGCTATCCATAAATACACTGAACGAATATTTTTGCAGAGCAAGGAGCTAAAAAGCGTTGCAAAACAAAAGCACCAAAACAACATAGGTAAAAACCATAAATGTCCGGGACCGCTTATTAAATATATTACACTTGTGGGGAAGTCAATATTTTTCTGATCTATTACTAATAAATAGGCAATCCCAAATATTATAGTTGGAATAAGTAGTCTCTTTACCTTTTTTAACAGGTATATTTTCTTATTAGAAAGTATATTCGCTGAATTTAAACTGTTTGCATATAAGAAACCACTTATAAAGACAAAAGCCTGCAGCTGGAAAGATATGAAAATTGGTGTTATCCAAGAATAGTTACTAATAAATTCAATTCTTTCGGGAAGAATCCATGACGTTGACCCCAAATTCCCATAAATAGCAAACGTATGTCCAACTACAATGGATACAATCAACACACAACGCATTATGCCTATTTCATTATAATGATTCTTCATACGTTTACACCGTATAAGTATAATGGTATAAATGAGAGAAGATCGAATCATCTTCTCTCATTTGTACTATATTACAGGCGTGCGTCGACTTCGACGGCGGGACGGGTTGCTTTGACGTCAAAGATGACGTGGTTGGGCTTGAGGACGGAGGTGATGTCCAAGTCTTCGAAGGCTTTGTGAGCTACGGCGGCTATTGCTGCATCGAATTTCTCATCTTTGGGGAGTTCGTTGACTACTTCGAGACCGTATTCGTGTTTGACGGCGGCAGGGTTTGCCCAGGGATCGAAGATAGTGATGTTGAGGTTGTACTCTTTGAGAGCCTTGACGATGTCGACTACCTTGGTGTTGCGCACGTCAGGGCAGTTCTCCTTGAAGGTGAAGCCGAAGATGATGATGTGGCTGCCGAGTACCTGAATGCCTTTCTTGAGCATGAGCTTGATTACACGGTCGGCAACATAGGCTCCCATTCCATCGTTCATGCGGCGACCGGCGAGGATGATTTCGGGGTTGTAGCCGTAGCGCTGTGCGCATTGGGCAAGATAGTATGGGTCAACTCCGATGCAGTGTCCACCAACGAGTCCGGGCTTGAACGGCAAGAAGTTCCATTTGGTTGAAGCTGCTTCGAGTACGTCCATTGTGTCGATACCCATGAGGGTAAAGATTTTGGAGAGCTCGTTGACGAAAGCGATGTTGATGTCGCGCTGTGAGTTCTCAATGACCTTTGCAGCTTCAGCCACTTTGATTGTGGGAGCGAGGTGTGTCCCGGCGGTGATTACCGATGAATAAACTTCGTTGACGAGTTTGCCGATTTCGGGAGTGGAACCCGAGGTTACTTTCTTGATTTTCTCAACAGTATGGAGTTTGTCGCCGGGATTGATACGTTCGGGCGAGTAGCCGGCATAGAAATCCTTGTTGAACTTCAGGCCGCTGACTTTCTCAACTACGGGGATGCACTCATCCTCGGTCACACCGGGATATACGGTCGACTCGTAGACAACAATGTCACCGGGCTTTATTACCTTTCCTACTGTTGTGGACGCACCATAGAGCGGTGTGAGGTCGGGATTGTTGTTTTCATCCACGGGAGTCGGGACGGCTACTACGAAGAAATTGCAATCCTTGATTTTCTCGATATCGGCAGTGCATACAAAGCCATGGTTGTTGATGGCATCCTGAAGCAGTTCATCGCTCACCTCAAGAGTGGCATCATGTCCAGCCATCAATGCCTCACAGCGCTTGGCATTCATGTCGAAGCCGACAGTGGGATACTTTGTGGAGAACAGACGTGCAAGCGGAAGGCCTACGTATCCGAGGCCAATCACGCAGATTTTAATATCTTTTTCCATTATAGTTATATGTTGTTATTAAAGATTTTCCCAATACCAGTCTACGGCTTGCTTAAGGCCATCGCGCATAGAGAATTTCGGTTCGTAACCCATCAAATTTTTAGCTTTGTCAATAGAGGCAAGTGAGTGGGGGATGTCACCGGCACGGTTGGGGCCGTGGGTAGGTTCGATGTTAAGAATGGCTGTGTCTTTCGCGCCGAGAAACTCACGCAGATAGCCTACAAGTTGATTCAGAGTGGTGCGCTCACCAAAGGCGGTGTTGTAAATCTGGTTGACAGCCTCGGGATTAGTGGTGGTCATGGCCAGCATATTCATCTGGATCACGTTGTCGATGTAGGTGAAGTCACGGCTATATTCTCCGTCACCATTGATGTTTGGGGCCTCATGATTCATGAATTTCTTCACAAACAGGGGAATCACGGCTGCATATGCGCCATGTGGATCCTGACGACGGCCGAAGACGTTAAAGTAGCGCAGGCCGATATATTCCGTTCCGTAAGTGCGGGCGAATACATCAGCGTAAAGCTCATCGACATACTTAGTAATAGCATACGGCGACAATGGCTTTCCAATCACATCCTCGACCTTGGGCAGCGACTTGCTATCGCCATATGTTGACGAGGAGGCAGCGAATATAAAGCGCTTTACTCCTGCATCGCGAGCAGCCACGAGCATGTTAAGAAAACCACCGATATTTACATCATTTGTTGTGATAGGGTCATTGATTGAGCGGGGCACTGAGCCAAGAGCCGCCTCATGCATCACATAGTCAACGCCCTCTACAGCCTTACGGCAATCATCGAGCTTACGAATATCTCCGACCTGCATTTCAAACGTTTCCGGGAAGCGTTCGATAAGGGGGATTATATTCTGCCATTTACCGGTGGCGAAGTTGTCGAGGCAGCGCACCTGATAACCATTCTGGAGCAGATGCTCACAGAGATTTGAACCGATGAAGCCTGCGCCTCCGGTCACTAAAACTTTTGTTTCCATTTTATGACTTGAATGATATTTTTAATATGATTACGCCGAGATGTTGTTGTATTTGCCGGTGACTTCATCTATCAGGGTGTGGATTTCGGCGGCGAGGTGAAGGATGCGGCGTTCGGGGAGGGAGAGGCCGGCTACGGCTTGTGCTTTGGTGGCGGCTGCGGTGAGGCGGGGCCGGATTGTCGGGTCGCTGTTCCAGTAGGCGGCGAGGGTGAGGAGTTTGCCGAGTTCGGCGATATTGCCTGCGGAGAGAGCGGCGTCGAACAGGTCGAAGTAGCGGTTGATGACTGCTTCGCGCTCTTCGTCGGTGATGAAGTCTGTGATGAGGGCGAGGGTAGCCAGCTCGAAGGATGAGATCGTTTGGGGAAGGAGATCTGCTACTATTTGAGATTCATTTTCGGAGTTGATGTTAGTCAACCAATCCAACCGAAGCTTTTGGGCATAGGTCAGACCGGGGAGTTCTTTCAATTTCTCGGCTTCTTCAAGTGCATAGCTGAAATCATCGCTATCAATGGTCATGCCGATTGCTGCCAATCGTTCAAGAATCTCTATCTTATCGTTGAGCGATGATGCCGAAACATATTTCTGCCTCAATGCCTTGGCCAACTGCTCAAATCTGTCGCGACAAAGACTATTGTATATAGGCTCGTTCTCTTCCCAACCGACCTGTGCCAACTGCAAGCGTAAGTAAAAGATAGTTTCAAGGGCATGAAGAGTCGAAACAGTCATGCCCGAATCGATCTTCACTGGAATGATGTCGTTGATCAGGTCGTCGTTGAGCGTTTTCAACTCTCTAGCCAATTTCCTTTTGACTGAGGCCCGATGAATTCTCTTAAATTCAGTGAAGATAAGTCCTTGCTGATATTCCACCTGCATTTGTTTGCTGTGTCCGGACCGCTTTTTCAGCTCCTTCATGGGAGCTATGTCCGTAATCTCTCGCCAAAGGATGAATGTTTGGTCATCGAGTTGACTTATATCTGCTTTTTTCAGCGACTTGCGAACCTCTGCCCACTTCTCCCAATTGTCAGATACAAACAGATGTTTTGCACATTCGTATGCTCTTATCCGCTTAATCTGTTCTGATAGAGAAACAGTAGCAATATCTTCCAGATAGCCATCTAAGATCTTCTGATATTCCTGAATACGAAATCCGCCAACCTTGTTTCTGCAGACTATATCAAGGGCAAAAAGATAGTCGGTTGAGTTGATTAGAGGCTCTTGGCAGTATGCTTCGACAACCTTGCAGCACATTTCAGTAAGACTGTCTCGCCATTTTTCCGGGCCAAGGTCTTCAGCTCTTCCGTAGATGAATTTGCTCAATGCCTTAATCAGCGGCATTGCATGCTGTATATTTTCCTTTCCGTATACCCGTCTGGTTAATTCCGGAAATAGGTTGCTTATTCTTCTGCGAATCGCTGAGCGGTCAAGTCGGAGGTCAACATACAGATTGCAAAGCAGATTGATAGCGTCGATGTTAGCGATGAAATCTTCATCACTCATTGACTTATCAGCCTTGAAGATTATCAAGGCACTAAGTTGCGCTATAATCTGTTTGAACTTAGCTGTCACGCCACTTTAAAATTTGCCATTTCCAACTCTATTGCCTCTTTGGCAAATCTGTTGATTTCTGGAGACAATGAGATCCTGTTGATGAGATGCACATATCTATCATCCAGTTCATTGAAGCTATTCCCCAAAAAAGAGGTTGCTTTCTGTTCAAAGTTTATGTAGGCCCATAAGGCATTCATATCCAGACATTCGATATCACTTTCGTCGAGCGCATAAGTTCCAATCCATCTGACCTTGTCTTCTTTCTTGACGCCAAAAGTGAATAGGTCTTGCCAAAGTAATGAGCCTATAACGAAATATGAATCTTCTTGAGATATATTACGGATTTTACCGTACATTCTCAAATCGTCCACCCATGAACATAGTACACTCATGCTGAAATCGATATATCGCCGTGCAATAGTGCTGATGTCCCGATTTATCTCCTTTTGCAACATCAGGGCTACTTGTGATTCTGATATTGTTTTATCACCCTTTGCCCACCTGTCTGCGGTTTTTAGAGTAATCTCTCTTACAAAGTCGTAACACGGACCATTGTTACACACCCGATAGAAAAAATCGTAAGAATTGAGTAGGCGTGGAATATCTCCTAATGTTAGTCTTGCGTCCTCTAGATCTTTTCGGATAGCCCCCTCAACTATTTTTCCTATAGTCTTTTTTACGTTTTGCAACCAGACTAATCCCTCACGTTTCACTATCGAGATCTCCTTCCTACTACAGGTAGCCCCGCGTCCAAATCCTCCGGCTCGTTCAAAAATCTTGCACATCAACAATTGATAGCCGCATATTTCTCCTACACTGCTGTAGTCAAGATCCTTTGCCGATATAATATTATAAGCCATTGTTGACTGTTGGAATGTTGAATGAGCCCAAATCTATTGGTTGAGATCAAGCTTCATTGCTCTCGATATTCAGACGTCCTTGAAACTGTACGTCAAGTTCTCTATATTGTTCCTCTGATATTTTCTTCACCAGCAGGGGATCACAATTTACCTCCCAGTTGACATTATTGCCTCCCGCCAGTTGTATTCGGTAAACAATACGTCCCGTGGCCTCGCTTTTCCCTTTCTTTTCCGATAGAAACACTCCGTGCCGGCCATTTAGAGATCCACCTAACACAACCAGATAATCTCCATTTTTGAACTTGACTTCCTCATCCGTCATCACTCTCATGCTGGGGCTTAGAGTGCCTATCGCCTGCTGATACTTGAGCACTTCATTGTCTGGGATTACGGCATACGGACTTTTGACATCATTGCTGTAACGATAGCCCCATGCCAGATCACCTACCTCATGAAACAGTCCGTTAAGTTGAGTAACGCGAGCTCGATAGAATATCAGCCATGAAATAACAGGGCGATTCTCAAAAATCATTTTTTTGTCCGTCTTGCGGATTATCTCTTCCATAGGATAGAATAACTCATCAAGAACGATTCCCTTATCTTGAAGACGATCAGTCAATTCACTGAATTTAGTATGCCTACGCAGGTGCATCGCATACCAATGAACGGGATTCTCCGTGAGTGCTTCTTGTACCTTAAGCCGAATCCGAGATATTCTTTCATCGTCAATTTGTGCCGGCTTAACGCAGAAAGTCAACGCATTTGACGCTCCTGTATGCGAGATGCAACCGGCAATCTCAGAAGCAGACACTCCACAACCCATCGCCACATCGCTCCACATGTCAACCAAAATCCAATTCGCATTTTTCGATAAATTTGCGTCCGATCGGTTTAAGGCCATGCATATCAATGTCTGGATTGACTGCAGCAATCTTTTTTTTGTAGAATAGGCCTGATTTAGTGGGAAGAGATATTTATTCTTAGGCTTTGAGTATTTTTCAACGATACTTTTTATATACGGGTTATCACCGACATAATCACCCTTCTTATAATCTGCAATCTGTTCCAGAGTCAACCCTCCGTTGAATATTCCGAATAGGACTATATCTTTGGCAAGCTGATTATTAGAATTAGGCGAATAATTTGCCCGATATATAGCTTGAATACACTGGAATGTAGCGGAATGCTTCACTCCGTCAAATTGCGATCCAGCGCTCTTGATTCTCGTCAAAGTGGTGGCAAATGAGTCATTGGCTTCTGCCAATCCATCGTCAACGGCTTTATTGTATAGAGCTGCGATTTTACTGATATTGTATGCCACAGTTCTGGCATAATATCCATCGTAGAATTGCTTCCCTATCCACTCCCCAAGAAAGTCATCATCAAAATCAGAAAACAACACTTCTGCCCCACCTACATAGTTCGACAATGAATCTATTGCGCGAGTCATGTTGCCGACACTCGCTGCGCTTTTGCTTTCTATTGATTTGAGTCGAAAATACTCAATAGGATTTGGACAAGTACCGCTCACTGCTACAACATTTTAAGCCGATTACCAGCAATAGATGAAACACCAATTCTCATACAATACTTCTCTTCCCTCATTCTCACTGGAATTACCTGATGAGAGAGGTGTCGAAATGTGATATGTATTGGCCCTTGTCATAACCGAACAATGCCATCCGACTAAGATAAACAGAAGTAACTCTTCTAAAGAGATACTTATGTTATACGTATCGATTGATTTGCAGCGAATTATAAGTGAGATACAGCCGGATTTACTACATTCCTAAATTGAAAAAAAAGATTCTATGTAAGAATGTTCAGACATAATGATCTCTATTTAAGATTTATTTTGTACCTTTGTGCAGAATAAGTATCTCTTTAGAAGAGAGCATGATGCATCAAAAAAAGAAGGCTCTTAGCTACGTCAGCCAATAAACCTTCTTTAAATCCCGAAAAACGGTAGAGCATTAAATCAATGCTTTGTCTTTGATACTCAGAACAGTTTCCATACTCTTAAACAAAAGATGACACCGTCAGACTATTGAAGTCAACGGAGAAACCTTATACATCACGCGCGACAAACACCTTGTATCAACAATGGAGATTTTGGCGTTATCTTCCACAGCACTTTTTATATTTTCTTCCACTGCCACAGGGACAAGGATCATTGCGTCCTATTTTCTCTACCGTTATTGGCTCCTGTTCTCCATACACAATACGACGCAACGTCTTTACTCTTTCTTTCTCATCAAGGACATCATTTAAATACCAATCCATTGTATCGTTATATTCCTCCTCCTTGGGCAAAGCTGCCTCTTTGCAATGCTTCCATTTAGCATCGTCAGGAATAGCTCTCCTTGCTTCGTCATAGAATGGCATGTTTGTGACATCTACACCACATTGAGCTGCTTCACTTAAATCCGCGAAGTAGTCTGAAACATTTTTTGGACTAAGAAACACCTCTTCATCAGCAAGAATATCATAGCTTTCTCCTCTGGATTCTGCTTCTTTTCGTCGAATATCAGCAATAAAGAAGCGATTCATTTTTCGGAAATTTATCCGCGTTTCTAACGCCGGATGAGCAAGACGGGCCACTTTTATCATCAACTCCTTAGCCTCATCGGTAAGAGCTCTATCTAATCTGCGCTCCTCTTCCCTGATTTGTATTTCCGCCATTTCCCGGGGAGGGTCATATGCTGCTCTATGAATATCATCAATCCAATCCCTTACATCCCAGAAAAACCTACGGTCTACTTTGGTTATTTTCTCTTCTGCCTGCCAGGTATTAAGCATTTCCCGGCTTATAGATATTGGCCCAACGTTAAGTTCCTCATCAGTGGGTTGGGTGGCATAAAATACGGCTATGCAGTCGTTGACCACTATCACATAAGGATAATAGTTATAAGCGCCGAATATTCCCTTGTCGCCCTCAACGGCAAGCCCTTCGGCACGAAAAAGCGCATAGTGCCACGTTCCTAAATCTTCTGTAGATCCCAAGATCGCTTTCTCTGAGTCAAGAATAGAATCATCAAGTAATCTGCGCAGACCAAGTTCATCGTCTGCAAGCATTTGCATCCCCATTGAGCCTAATGACATGCGATATACCACTGAAAGCCAAAAAAGATAAGACAAACGAGGCGAAATCGTTTTGCCATCTCCGCTATAGTATTTAGAGTATGCGGTTTCTAATAGTCCCCATCGATCCTCGCATATAGAACAGAACTCGTTATCATATTCCAACTGATTTATATTCCTTTCAGCAAAATCTTCAGGGACCTCTGTCCCCAATCCTTGCGCAATTCTCTCCGCACTAACTCCTCGTCCGTAGAATGAACAATTTTTATCAGCTCTATTTATGAAATAATGGTCCAATGCTTCTTTATCCCTTTTGCCTTTACGGTCACCGGCAAATGATGGATGAGCCAAAAAATTCGGCACCATATGCGAACCCGTTTTATTGGCAATCCTTTTTCTGCATAAGCAACATCTGGAATCCCTTCGATGATGAGAAATGTTCTCATGTCGAGGCTTAAGACCACGTACGACAGACTGAATATCGGCCTTTAAAGCGAGTAATGATTCTATGATTTTTTCGTTTGACTCTTTTGTCGCAATAAAAGAGTCTATGCGGTCAGTAGTTTCCGCAGCTAAGGAATGAGCCATCTCGAAAAAATTGCCAAATGCAAGATATCTCAGTCGAGCAAAATTTAGCCTACAAACTGTTAACAACTCCGCTTCATTGCTGATTTTCTCGCCAAACTCTTCCTCATAGGCCTCCTCAAGGGCTTCAAAATCACTGCACATCTTGACCAAATCGCGACTTTCAACGCTTTCAATAAGTGTATCCGATAGCATGTTAAGTAATTCAATATTCGGATGTAATGATCGTTTTGCTTTCATATATATGGTATATAAGTTATTAGTCTTTATAAGTTTGACAAGTTACGGATTGCGCCGACTTACTTCAACGGATTGTAAAAACTGGAAGTCATCCCCTGACGCCCGGACGAAATATTTTACATCTACGACAACCGCACATGTCCGCTGCCCCCAAAAGCATGGTTGACATTTTTGAAAAAGAAAACTCGCTAAGCTTTTGAGATCAAAATGCTTAGCGAGTTTTAAAAGTTGCCTTGGAAGGATTCGAACCCTCACAGGCGGAACCAGAATCCGACGTGCTACCATTACACCACAAGGCAATTTTAATATGTTCGTGTGTCGTTTTGACAGGTGCAAAGGTAGAGAGTTTTTTTTAATTGTGCAAGTTTTTTTGAAAAAAATTTTCAAAAAAACTTGTGTTGATTACTTGTCGAGAGCTTCAAACTTCGAGTGCTGACTCTTAAACTCAGGCACCAGATCCTTCATAGCTGCCACAACAGTCATGTCATCATCAACTACAGCCGAAGTTATCAGAGCCTTGATACGGGTATTGACATCGGTGTAATCATACTCGCGCACTTTCGCAATCTTGATCTTGGGATGGAAAGTTGGCAGAGTGATCTCGCTATCGTTCAACACCTCTTCATATAGTTTTTCGCCATCGCGAAGTCCGGTATATTTGATTTCTATATCTTTCGCACCACTCATCCGGATCATACGTTTGGCCAGATCGGCTATGCGCACCGGCTTACCCATGTCAAACACGAAGATCTCACCGCCAGAACCCATAGTACCTGCCTCGAGTACAAGCTTACATGCCTCAGGAATCAACATGAAGAAGCGTATGATATCGGGGTGTGTCACGGTCACAGGGCCTCCGGCTTTGATCTGACGCTCAAACAGTGGGATCACAGATCCATTTGAGCCGAGCACATTGCCGAAGCGGGTGGTCACGAAACTGAGTTTGACCCTTCACCTTCCGTCTTTGATGGCCTTGTCGAGGCTCTGCACATAGATCTCACAGATACGCTTCGAGCATCCCATCACATTTGTGGGATTGACCGCCTTGTCGGTGGAGACCATCACAAACTTCTTTGTGCCATATTTCACTGCTAGGTCGGCCACAATCCTCGTGCCGTTCACATTGTTCTCGATACTCTCTGAAGGATTATCCTCCATCATCGGCACATGCTTGTAAGCGGCGGCGTGGAACACGTATTCCGGACGATAGAGACTGAAAATCTCCTCCATTCTGCGCTCATTGGCTATATCAGCCACAATTGTGTGCGCGCAGATCGAAGGCCATTCACGAGCCATCATCAGGCGGATGTCATGAAGAGGTGTTTCAGCCTGATCGATAAGTATAAGCTCCGAAGGGTTGAAAGGCGCTATCTGCCTCACCATTTCAGAGCCGATGCTGCCTGCCGCTCCGGTGATCAGTATTCTCTTTCCGTGAAGCAGTTTACCCACTGCATCCATGTCGATTTCAATCTTGTCACGCGGAAGCAGATCTTCGGCATTCACCTCACGCAGCTGTGTGTAGCTGAGTTCGCTCTTGCCATCCCATTCACGTGCGGCAGGAATCATCATTATTTTAATTCCGTTAGATATCAGGTCATTGACCAGATCATTGTCCTGACGCAGCGCCTCACGTCTCAAAGGAGACACCAGCAACACCGATGCATGCTTGCCACGCATTGATTCTATCAGATTGTTATGCACATCATATACCTTGATGCCCATAAGGCTTTTTCCTGACATATCTGACTGATCGCTGGCAAAGCCCGACACTACATATGGCGAATCTGACTGCGCGTTAATGCTCTTGGCAATGGCGATGCCACCTTCCCTGACACCATATATAAATACACGCACGTGGCGCGATGAGCGCATTATGGTGTCATAGATCGATTTCACGCATATTCTCATGGTCCACATCAGCACCAGACCAAGCAGTGCGCTAAGCAGCATGTCAGGCACGCTCAGGGGCACCAGATACTCATTCAGGCCAAACACATATTGACAGAACAAGGCAAGAACCAGACCGACAAGCACGGCAATTCCAAGGCGGCGGAGGTCAACAATCGAGGAAAAGCGCATCACTCCCGAATATGTATGGAATACGCGGAAGCTTATCACATAGCAAACCAGATAAGCCGCCAGTGTTCCGGCAAGTGGGAGAAGCTCTGAAGCTGTTGCGAGAGCTCCATTGGTAAGGACGAAAACGAATACGCCCGACAAATACATCAGTAGGCAATCCATCGCGAGGATTGACCAATACGGCAGTGCCTGGCGTGAAAAGTACCAGGACACAGCCCTGTCAATGAATCTCATAGTCTTTTTCTTTTGTTTTAATCTTCTGTTGTATAGTGTGAATAATTTCCATAGCCATAACCATAGGAGTAGCCATATTTACCGTAAGCGCGGCTTTCTCCTGCTGGTGTTGCATTAAGTACCAGACACATATTCTTGAATTTACGTTCATCATAGATACGCTCAAGTTCAGGAAGCATAGCGCGGACAAACAAGCCGGCTCTGATCACGAAGATTGTGCGGTCAGACACGGTATTGATAATCTGCGCGTCTGCCATCATCTCAACCGGCGGACAGTCAATAAAGATATAATCGTAGTCCGCACGAAGCTCTTTGATCACGGCCGCGAAGCGTTCTGTCTCGAGCAGTTCGGTCGGGTTCGGAGGAATAGCGCCCACTGGCAGTATCGACAGATTCGGAGCACTCTGATCTTCAACAATCACGCTATGTATATCATCGATAATGTTGATCAGATAATTCGACATACCCTTGGAAGGCGAACCGATGTAGGACGACGAGGTAGCCCTGCGCAGGTCACCGTCAATCACCAGCACTTTCTTACCCTTGATAGCAAGACTCATTGCCAAATTCATCGTCAGGAAGGTCTTACCCGAACCGGGATTGAACGAGGTGACCATAATCACGGAGCAGCCCTGATCTGAATTTGCCATGAATCCAAGGTTTGTGCGAAGCACTCTGAAAGCCTCATTGACCACATTACGCTTGCCCTGCTTAACCACAATGCGATCAGATTTCTCACCCTTATGGCTCTTGCATTCAGGAATCTCACCAAGGAAAGGCATGGAGAGCATCTCCACATCCTTGCGTCCACGCACGCGGTTGTTGCTGCTAACTTTCAGGTAGCTGATACCGAAGGGAAGAATAAGGCCGAATACAAATGCGCCCAATAATATTTTTGCTTTCTGCGGTGAAGTTGGAGCCGGCGATCCGCTCGGACGAGTGATCACTTCAGTGTTGTAGGCGGTGAATGCCTGCGACAGCTCGTTCTCCTCGCGCTTCTGCAGCAGGAACAGATAGAGCTCTTCCTTCACCTTCTGCTGTCGCTCAACCGAGAGCAAATACTTAGCCTGCACAGGATTGGCAGCCAGGCGTGCTGTGGTGGCGTTTTTAATGCCGCGTAAGTTGCGGATATTAGAGTCTATAGTTTCGATATAGGCATCGAGAGAGCCAATGATTGCCTGACGCATAGCGGCCATGCTCGACTCAAGGTTCAGCACCACAGGATGAGTAACTGCAGTGTTGTTTACATACTGCTCACGCTGAATAGCCAATTCATTATACTTATCGATCAGCGAAACGATCGATGAATTATCAATGCCTATGTTGGCCGGCATGGCGGCATACTTGTTTTCTGGTGTGTCCACATAGGCACGCAAATGGCGGGCCACTTGCTGGCTGGTGGTCAACGCCGTGATCTCCGCTTCAGCCTCACGGTTCTCATCCATATACATCGATGCAGCCTGCTGCACATCGGGGATCAGATTCTCTGACTGGAAGTTTGAGATGTCGGTATCCACACTGCCAAGCTCATTCTCAATCACGTCAAGGCGCTCGTTGATAAACTTCGAGGTCGCTACAGTGATCTGGTTACGGTCTTGCAACCACTTGTCATTATACACATTGATAATCGTGTTGAGCATATCCTCCGCACGTTGTGGCGAAAGATCATTGACAGTGAGAGTGATCACGTTTGCCTTCTGATCAGTACGGGTCGCAGTGAACTCATGAGAGAATTGCGACACTGCCGACCGCATCGGCACTCGGGTGACAAACACCTTCAGATTCTCATTCGGCTTCATATATGGAGTCATATTTACAATGACCGGACCGATCGATGAAACGATCGTGTCGCCATAATGGAATGCACGTCCAGGAGAGTCAAGTTCCTCACCGTTCAGACGAAGATCCGACAATGTAAATTCGCCGTTGGATTGCACATTGACAGTCAGCGATGCGCTTTCCGAATCAAGAAGGCTCGGGAAAGACACACTGATCGGCTGTGTGGTGCCATAAAGCAAGTTGCGATGCCAGTTGCCATCATCTTCATAGCTGACATTCAGATTCAAGGTGCGAACAACCTCGCTCATCACATCCGGCGACAGAAGTTTGTTCAGCTCATCATTGATATTCGTCGATGTCGGAGGCACAAGTCCCATTGATGCAAACACGTCAAGCTCTGACGACGAGCTCTTGGAAGTGGCATCGCCCTTGATCAGGATCGAAGAAGTGCGGGTGTACACCGGAGGCGTGCGCATCACATAGACCCACGCCATTCCCACAAATGCGATTACCGAAGCCAACACCCATGGCCAATGGCGCATCGTGGTATACAACACGTCGACAAGATTGACCTGCGTGGATATTACGCTTTTGAATTTATCACTCACTGATGTCGGATTATTATTTGCTTCAGACATAGCCTGTTATTATTTTACAAAGAGAATTACAAGAGATGAAACAAACGACATGATAGAGATCCAGAAACTTGGGGTCAGCACAGTGTTACCGTTGGCTGTAGCCTGACGCTTCTTGGTGTTATTCGGCTCCACGTAGACCACATCGTTCTGTTGCAGATAATATGCCGGTGACTCCATCAGGTTTTCAGTATCGGTAAGATCCACTCGATATGCCACATCATCACCATTTTCCTCACGCACCACCAGCACGTTCTGACGCTCACCTGTGATGGCAAGGTCTCCTGCTTTACTCAGCGCCTGAAGTATGGTGAGGTTATCGCGGTCAATAGCAAATTCTCCCGGATGCGCCACATCTCCGAGCACTGAGATCGTCGCATTCAGGAACTCCACTATCACAACCGGATCCTTCAGTAGATTCTTAGCTATGATCTCTCCTTCGATTTTTTTTGCGAGTTCTACGCGTTCAAGGCCGGCCACATTCAACACGCCAAGAAGCGGGAAATTGATGGTGCCGTCGGGCGCTACTGTGTAGGCCGATGTCTGTCCGTTGTTAGAAGTGGAGTTTGATAGACTCTGACCGGCACGCATCTGTGCGATAGTCAGGTTAAACACCTGAGCAAGTTCAGGATCGCTCGCGCTGACAATGATTGAGATTTTATCATCAGGCTGTATTTTCAGCCGCTTCATCTCTCTCACTTTCTGCGTCATTCCATTTTCATACCCTTGCATATAAGTGATATGCTTCGGGGTCACGCATCCTGTGAGAATGCTTACAACCGCCAACGCGGCGATGATGAAATAATTTTTCATTTTTATGACCAAAGACCGTTTGTGTCTTCTTCGATAAGTGTTAAGTTTCAGGTGTCGCGTGCAAAATTAGCAAAAACAGATGAGAAATGCAAAAATTTGCAAATTTTTACATTCACTTTTTACAATCACACAGCAACAACCGCAGCTATATGAGGATGCGGATCATATCCGCTCAACTCAAAATCCTCGTATTTAAAATCAAAGATCGAGCTGACCTCCGGATTAAGAGTCATCACCGGCAGCTGGCGCGGATCACGCGCCAGCTGTATCTTGGCTTGCTCTATATGGTTTAGATACAGATGTGTGTCACCGAACGTGTGCACAAACTCGCCGGGCTTCAGTCCGGTCACCTGAGCCATCATCAGCAGGAGCAGCGAATAAGATGCTATATTGAAAGGCACTCCGAGAAAGGTATCAGCGCTGCGCTGATAAAGCTGCAGCGACAGCCGGCCGTCAGCCACATAGAATTGAAAAAAGGCATGACATGGCGGCAAAGCCATCTGGGGCACATCGGCCGGATTCCAGGCCGTTACTATCATACGACGGGAATCAGGCGTATTTTTTATCTGATTGACCACATCGGCTATCTGGTCTATGGTGCCCCCCTTCCCATCGGGCCACGAACGCCACTGATGGCCATACACAGGGCCTAAGTCACCGTTTTCATCGGCCCACTCATTCCAGATTCTCACACCATTATCCTGGAGATACTTCACGTTTGTATCACCGTTCAGAAACCAGAGCAGCTCGTGGATTATCGATTTGAGATGGAGCTTTTTCGTTGTGAGAAGCGGAAAGCCTTGGCTGAGGTCAAAACGCAGTTGGCGTCCGAACACGCTGATCGTGCCGGTGCCGGTTCGGTCGGTTTTAACTGTTCCGTTACGGAGGATGTCGGAGAGCAAGTCGAGGTATTGTTGCATATAGGGGTTTGGGTGGTTGGTTTCAACGATTGCATCATCGGCAGGGAGAGTGTATGGCGGAAAAAAGTATAGGTTATGGCATCATGCGGACACTCGGGAAGACAATTGAAGCACACCACGCAACGACGCATGTCCACCATATGACTTTCCATGTTGATACACTCCGACTTGCACACATGCTCACATCTACGACACTGAGTGCAGCGGTCTGTATCTATCTCAATGCGTAGCGCACTGCCCTTGGAGAAAATGCCGAGAATAATCCCCACCGGACATACCGTATTGCATAATAGACGGCCGCGCTTGAAGGCCACAAACCCGACCACGGCGACCACTATAGTGGCCATGGCGCTCCCCGCCACAAGGTGTGGCCGACTCAGATATCTCACAATACGAGAATAAATCCCAGCCGGGTCTGCCAGATCTCTATATTGCGGAGCCACAATCAGCAACACAGCCACAACAACGAGGCAGATCATAACCATGCCGCCTGCCGGTGACGAATAATGATAGAGCCTGTGGCGGCCCCTGAAACGGGCGCTCAGGTCCATGAGCGCTCCCATCGGACATATTGTCGAACAATAGAGGCGTCCGAAAATCAGCGTGACAGCCAGCCAGAACATCAAGGTCGAGGCTGTCAGCGTCAGCGCCGCCCATCCTATCTGCATCTGTTCCAGATAATGACCCACACGACTCATCCCCACTCCAAAGTCTATCAATGAAGCAGTGATAAAAAAGATGGCAGCGGCCTCTATAATAATACGCACGAGCGTAAACAGCCCCTGGCCCCGGTTTTGCATAATCCTGGCCATAACTGCAAAATTAGCAAAAATTTCATTACCTTTGTTGATATGATTGACTTTTTAACCAAACAGAAGCTTACCGCCACTATCCGATGGATATGGTATGACCTCGACGACACGCTATGGGACTTCCGCACTAACTCCGAGATCCTGCTGGAGCGGATCTACCACGAACGCGGGCTCAACCGCTGGTTTGCCACCCCGGCCGATTGGATTAGTAAATATGAGGTCCATAACCGGTTCCTTTGGCGGGAATATGCCGCCGCACGCATCTCCCGCGAATTTCTGCTGGCCGATCGCTTCCGGAAGCCGCTGACCGACGCCTCCCACCCTCAGGCCCGCGAGGAGTCTGAGTTTCTCGACAAATACTACCTTCAGCAACTCGGCACCATGTCGAAGCTTAACGATGGAGCGATTGAAACGCTCACAAGACTCCGACAGGCAGGTTATCACATCGGCGTGCTCTCCAACGGCTTCACCACAGTCCAACACAATAAGATATATGTGTCGGGACTCAAACCGCTGATCGACCTGACTGTACTCAGCGACGACATAGGCATCAACAAACCCGATGTCCGGTTGTTCAATCATGCAGCACAACGCGCCGGAGCAGCGCCCCACGAGTGTATGATGATCGGCGATAACCCAGAAACCGACATTGCCGGAGCCATCCGCGCAGGCTGGAGCGCAATACTATTCAACCCCGACTACACAACTCACCGATGCGCTCCCGAAGGAACCATTGCTTCAATATCAAAATTACCCGAAATCTGCTATTTCTTATTGGATTAGCAAATTTTTTAGCCTCTTTATAGTAGCTAATTGAAAAAAAATTCGGATATTTGCAGTCGCAAAAGCGAAGGCTTTTCTCCCCGATAAAAGCTCAGGCAACCAAGCAAAACAACATAAATATACATAAATCAACTATTTAACCCATGACAAAAGCAGATATCGTTAGCG